>Ga0209089_10000941_pt1 | contig 26553 bp, 26 predicted proteins | sample ArcticOcean_MG_C_FD_187431 | JGI IMG/M metagenome (GOLD analysis project Ga0209089, IMG submission 187431) | Marine microbial communities from western Arctic Ocean - ArcticOcean_MG_CB2_150 (SPAdes) (version 2) | ecosystem: Environmental > Aquatic > Marine > Oceanic | place: Arctic Ocean: Canada... | reverse complement strand
TCAATAAATGGTTAGTTTTTGGAGGATCCTGGGGTAGCACGCTAGCATTAGCTTATTCTCAAGAATACCCCGAAAATGTAAGTGAAATGGTCTTAAGAGGTATATTCTTATTAAGACAAAAGGAATTGGATTGGTTTTATCAAGAAGGTGCCAGCAATATATTTCCTGAAGTCTGGCAAGATTACATTGCTGTTATTGAAGAGCATAAAAGGCATGACTTGTTGAGTGCTTATCAAGAAATATTCGCCGGTGGTGATAAAAAAAGACAGTTAAAGGCCGCCATAGCATGGACAAGATGGGAAGCAGCAACCAGCAGCCTTAATGATCACCCTTCTAGGTTAAAAACTATGTCAAAACCGGAATTTGCGCTTGCTTTTGCTTTAATTGAAAACCATTACTTTATAAACAAAGGATTTTTTGAAAGTGAAGATCAATTAATAAATGGCATCGATAAAATAAGATCCATACCTACAGTCATCGTTCAAGGAAGATATGACATGGTGTGCCCCATACAAACTGCCTGGGAGGTTTGTAATAAATGGCCCGAAGCTAAAATGGTTATTGCTCCTAACTCTGGACATACGGCTTTTGAAAAAGAAATTACGCATGAATTAATAAAAGCCACAAATAAATTTGGAAAGATATAAAGATAATTATTTTATTTTTTTTAGCAGAGATTTGTCTTAAACTCATTGCATGGCGATAACACATCTAAGTTCAGATACAACTTCTGACGAGATTTTAAGCATTCTAGAAGAAGATGCCGGTGTAATTATTGATGATGTTCTTACAAAAGACCAACTTGACAATATTAACCAAGACTTAAAGCCTTTTTGGGGTAGTACCAAAGAAGGTAAAGATGAGTTTACAGGCTTCAAAACCAAGAGAGTCGGTGCATTAATGGCTAGATCGCCCGAATGCAGGAAACTAGCACTTGATCCATTAATTAATGAAGTATCCAAACAATTTCTAGAGCCGCACTGTAGAGATTATCAATTACATTTTACGTCTGCGATTAATATAGGCCCCGGAGAAACTCAACAAATATTACATAGAGATAGGGGTGTATGGGGCGGTTATATTCCAAGGAAAATTGAGACTCAATTAAGTACTGTTTGGGCAATAACAGATTTCACACACAAAAACGGAGCCACCCAATTAGTTCCTGGTTCTCACAAATGGAATAAGGACAGAGAACCTCTTGATGAAGAAATACACTATGCAGAAATGACTGCGGGTTCTGTGTTTATTTATACTGGTTCAGTTATGCATGGTGGCGGCAACAACAATTCAAACGAAAATAGATTGGGAGTTTTTCTTCATTATGCACCCTCTTGGCTTAGGCAAGAAGAAAATCAGTATTTATCTTGCCCTCCTGAAATCGCTAAAACTTTAGATCCTGAACTTCGGTCTTTGATGGGGTATTCAAAAGGTGATTACGTTCTAGGCTTCTTTACTGATCCTACGGACAAAGAAGGAAAACTAGAATCGGTCTCTCCTGAGAAAATTTTTGGAGGCTCTAATGACAAATACGAAAACCTTGCCACTCCGGATAAACTTGTTAAGGAATCATCATAGTTTTATCAAGTAAAAGCTTTATAGCGATCATTCAGCAATATATTAAAGAGTCCAAAAAAGGAAGATTGTGGATAAAAGAACAGAGGAACTTCTCAATAATCCTATACTCCCATTACTTGTCAGGCTGTCCGCGCCAAATACCTTGGCTTTCTTTATACAGGCCATTGTGGTACTTACTGAGGTTTGGTTTATAAGCAAACTAGGAACTGCTTCATTAGCTGCAGTTGCTTTAGCCTTTCCAGTACTGATGTTAACCCAGCAGATGGCATTTGGTGCCTTAGGAGGAGCGGTAACTTCTTCCATTGCTAGAAGTCTAGGAGCTGGAAATATAGAAAGAGCTGAGAAATTATTATGGCACGCATTACTTATAGCAAGCTGTGGTGCTTTACTCTTCCTCTTAGCATTCCTCATTGGAGGAGAGGCCTTGCTGAAGATTCTAGGAGGGGAAGGCTTGTTATTACAAGAATCTCTTTCTTACTGCATGATCTTTTTGACTGGAGGCATACTAATATGGCTTTCAGGCAGCTTAAGTGCTGCACTCAGGGGCATGGGAAATATGCGTTTTCCTGCTATGTTAATGATCATATCCTCAGGCATCCAAATTATTCTTTCTGGAGGTTTTATTCTAGGGTGGTTTGGCTTACCTAAGCTGGGAATAGTCGGTGCTGCTGTATCAGTATTAACCAGTGGAGGTTTTATGTCCTTGATTATGTTTTTAAAACTCTCAACTTCCTCTAATGCTGTTAAATTAAGATTCTCAAGCTTGTCTTTTGAAAAAGAGTTATTTAACGACATTTTTGATGTTTTTTTGCCTGCTTCTTTAGCCCCAGTATTTACAGTTGGAACAGTTCTAGTGCTAACAGGTCTTGTCGGTCAGTTTGGAACTACTGCTCTAGCAGGATATGGGATAGGTTCCAGAGTTGAATTCTTAATGATCCCATTAGTATTTGGAATAGGCACTGCTATGACTGCCATGGTGGGGACAAATATTGGTGCGAAGAACATAGAACGAGCTGAAAGAATAGGCTGGCTCGGTGGAATTTCTGCAGGATTCTTTGCAGGAATAATTGGCATAGTTCTTGCCCTTACTCCTGAGCTTTGGATAAATATTTTCGCAACAGACGAAGCTACTTATTTAGTGACCAAACAATATATTCAGATAGTAGGATTTTGTTACGCTTTTCAAGGTCTAGGCTTGTCTCTTTACTTTGCCTCCCAAGGAGCCAATGCCATGAAATGGCCTATCATAGCAACGATTACTAGGTTCATAGTTGCTGCACTAGGTGGATGGATGGCAGTCTATTGGTTCTCAAGTGGTCTTGCGGGAATCTTTTATTCTGCTGCTACAGCCATGACTCTCTTTGGATTGATCATGTTAATTTCTTTAAAAATGGGAGCGTGGAGAAAATCTTAAAGGATTTTTATATTTTCAACCTCTCCAGACTTAAGCATGGGCAACCCACCGGGTTGATAAGTAATAATATATGCCCTTCTTTGGGTATTCGTAAGGTTAGGTTCTGAGCCATGAACAATGTGGGGATTAAAAAAAACTAAAGACCCAGCACTTATCTCCAAAGATACTTCACTGGTTTTATCAAATGTACTGGGGTCGGTATAAAAACCACCTAGCTGTGTCCCGTCGTGTGTACCAGGCAAACAGCCGTTTACATGACTTCCTCTTATAACTTTAAAACATCCATTTTCTATAGTTGCATTATCCAGAGATAAATAGACATTTGGTAAAAGATCAACGTTCTCACTATCATGCATCCAATAAGGAGAATCCTGATGCCACCCAAAACCAGAGCCCTCTCTTGGCCTCTTAAGATTAAGCTTATCAGTCCACAAGCTAATGGATTTCATGCCAATAATATTTTGAATTGGACCAACTAACCTTGGATCTTCTGTCAGTTCTTTGAGTTTTTTATCTAACTGGTGTGCAGGCTCAATTACCCTTATTGTTTCTGAATCTAGACCTGGTTCAAACTGAACAGTCAGATAATCTGAATCTACAAATCTTTTGCCGTCTAGATGATAAATAGTTCCTGTCTTACTTAACAACAAAGCTTTTGATACAGCACGCTCCAATGCATCATTTATTTTGACTACTTCTGTTTTAGAAAAAATATTTTCCCTCACTAAAAAGCCATCTATACGATAGGAAGATTCTTCTTTAGATGTTAACTTATTGTCTGTGATCAAGTTTCTTAAAGGTTTTGCTTATCTCTGTATATGGAGTACCCCTTTCCAGATAGCATTTATCATATGGGGTCTCTGGATAATATCAACTTCTAACTATACCGTTATCTCATTAACTAATTTTGAGTTTTTTAATAATTATCTTTTTTTCTTTATGGTGCTTATAGACTGGTTATACGGTTGGTTTTGGAATCCTGCCATAGACTTTTTGTTGTCTATACCAATGGTAATACATCAAACAATAAAGGCCATTACTAGCACCTGGTTGGGACTTTGGATATTGAAAAAGCTAAATTAAAGAAACTGCCATTAACACCAAACAAATAATTGATCCCATCCAAGCTAAGGTCCTTATATTCTTGACGTTGAAGATATAAAGAGGAACATAAATTGCCCTCAATATTAGCCAATATAAAGCGGGGTTGTAATTATCAATTTCTAAAATAATTGAAAGAATAGAAAGTGTTAAGAAAATAGGTAGACTTTCTAGCAGGTTAGAAAAAGCTCTTTTAGACCTTCCTGTGTAAGGTGATTCCTCCTTGCTCTCATCGCGACTAGAGAGAAGATAGTCTAGATTCTTAATATTAACTACTATTGCCAAAAGAACTTGTATTAGGGCTAGCGTAAGTGAATAGATGATTAAAGTGGTCATAGCTTTCCTTGAAATAAAAAATAAAAATTCTAGGCTAGATACTACAATACTAGATAAATGAATCTTTTAAAAACAATGTTTTCTGTCAAAACAATACCCATTGTTTTATGGAGCTCTGATTTCCCACTGAATTACAAACCCGGACTTAAGACAATATTTTATCTGGTCTTAGGGTTATTTCTATTTGGTCTTGGAGATGCAATTATTATAGGTAGTGGAGCAGGAGTTAGTCCTTGGACAGTGCTGGCTCAAGGTGTTTCAAATTTTACAGATTGGACAATTGGATTCTCAACGTTCATTGTTAGTTTAAGTGTTTTAATTCTGTGGTTCCCCTTAAAGCAACAACCTGGAATAGGAACTATCTTAAATGTAATCATTATCGCTGGAACAATAGATTTAACCCTACCTTACCTTCCCTCACCCAATGAATACCCATATCAAATTCTCCAAGCTGCTGTAGGAATACTTGCTATTGGCCTCGGAAGTGGTTTTTATCTTGCGGCTAATCTAGGTCCAGGTCCTAGAGATGGTTTAATGGTTGGACTTCAAAAGAAGACTGATCTCCCAATCGTAACAGTAAGAACAGCCCTTGAAGTAATAGTTGTTATATCAGGATGGGTGATGGGCGGCTTGGTAGGCCTAGGGACCGTAATGTTTGTTTTTGGTATAGGTCCTGCTGTAGCAGGAGGTCTGTATCTTGTTAGGGTCTTTTTTAGAAGATAAGAAATTACCTACCAAATTTTTACCTTTTCTTCAGGTTTTCTAAACATATTGTCTGACTCTTGAACGTTATAAGCATCCACGAACTCAGGCATATTCATTAAAGTTCCATTACAACGGTAGGGTGCAGGAGAATGAGGATCTGTGAGCAGCCTATTCCTTAATGCTTCATCTCTAAACTTATAAGCCCAAACTTGTGCCCAGCCCATGAAAAACCTTTCTTCTCCTCTCAATCCATCTATAACTTTAGACTCTCCGTTGTTTAAAGATAATTTGTAGGCTTTGTGGGCAATAGTCAGCCCACCCAAGTCCCCTATGTTCTCTCCTAGGGTTAGCTCTCCATTAATAAATTCGCCAGGTAAAGGTTCAAATTTGCTGTACTGACTCGCTAATTTCCCTGTTCGAAGTTGGAATTCTTTTAAGTCATTCTCAGTCCACCAATTCCTCAACACACCATCCCCATCTGACTTTGCGCCCTGGTCGTCGAATCCATGACCCATCTCATGACCAATAACCCCTCCAATAGCTCCATAATTAACAGCGTTATCAGCTTCCATATTAAAAAAAGGTGGTTGTAAAATAGCAGCAGGAAAAACAATTTCATTCATCGTCGGGTTGTAATAGGCATTAACCGTTTGAGGGTTCATGAACCATTCATCCCGATCAATTGGCTTACCAAGTTTTCCTATTTGGCGATTATGACTAAAAAGAGCTGCTTGCCTTAAATTGTCTATCAGGTTCTTGCCTATCTCAAGATTACTATAATCTCTCCATCTATCTGGATATCCTATCTTAGGAGTAAATTTTGCAAGTTTATCGAGAGCTTGGACTTTAGTCTCTTCACTCATCCAATCCAGATCTATTATGGCTTCTTTGTAAGCTGATCTTAAATTCTCTACCAGCTCAATCATCCTATCTTTAGCTTCCGGCTTGAAGTGTCTTTCTACATAAATCTTACCTATTACCTCTCCCAAAACACCGCTAACCAAGGCCGTACCTCTTTTCCATCTTTCTTCTTGGACAGGAGTGCCATTGAGTATTCTTCCATAAAAAGCAAAGTTCTGTTCATCTACCTCTTTATTTAAAGAGCCAGCAGATGAGTCAATTAACTTCCACTTAAGATAAAGCTTCCAGTCCTGAATAGGTGTAAACTCAAAAAGTTCAGAAAATTCAGAAAAGTAACTTTTTTCTCTAACAATAAAATATTCTTCATTAGCCAAACCTGCTTCTTCAAGATAGAGAGACCAGTTAAGACTGGGAGCTAACTCTTCTAATTCAAACGCGCTCAATTTATTATAAGTCTTGTCTCGATCCCTTCTATCAACCATCGTCCAATGGATCTGTGCTATTGCTTTCTCAATGCCCATAACCTTAGAAGCAATTGAATTAAAATCATCAAACCCAAATAGCATGAACATTTTTTCTATATGAGCTATATATTCAGCCCTGAGAGCTTTAGATTTCTCATCTTCTTTTAGATAATATGCTTTTTCAGGTAACCCCAAGCCTGATTGCCCAAATGTGGCAATATATTCTGTTGGACTCTTTGAGTCATTACTCACATAAAAACCGTAAGGTGCATCAACGGCAGTTTTTTGAGTTCTTGCAAAATGAATTACCAAAGAATTGTGATCAGAAATTTCATCTATTCTTTTTAAATCAGATTCAATGGGGGAAATTCCGAGAATCTCAAGGTTTTCTATATCCATGAAACTATTGTATAAATCACCCACCTTCTGAGAATTAGAGCCCTTAACAGGGTCTGCTTGATTTGAAGATTCTTCTATAATTACCCTAACATCGTCACGAGCCTTGTCCCTCAAAGCATTAAAAGAACCGTAAGTGGACTGGTCATCAGGTATCTTTGTATTGTCTAGCCAAGTACCGTTTACATATCTGTAAAAATCATCTTGAGGACGAACTGTAATATCAAAATTATCTTTTTTTATTCCTGATTTAAGACTTGAATCAGATACAGAACAAGAGATAAGCAAACTAAGGCTGATTAAATATATTGAACGATAAAAGTACATGGTCGCTTCCTATTAAAGATTTAAAATATCACTTTAATATATTTAAGTTTAAAAAACGAAGTTCTTATTTAGATTTCTCCACGAACAACTATATAAATAGTAAAATAATTTATTAAACTTACACTAAATAGAAATGAGTAAAAAAATAACTATTCCTGCAATCATTGCAAGTTTAATAATTGGCTTCTTAATGGCTTTGGCAGGCAGTCAAGGCTCTGTGGAGTTTAATGGGTGGCCTCTTTTTGCAGTTTGTGCGTCAGTTAGCTATTTATTGCACTGGTTAATATTTATACCTTCTTATAGTTTTCAAACTGAACATTATTTTGATTTAACAGGGTCTATTTCATATTTGATGGCAGTAAGCATTGGTTTCATACTTAATCCATCCTCAGATCCCAGGGACTTAATTATAGGTTCATTAATAGTTATATGGGCAATACGTCTTGGAACTTTTTTATTCATGAGAGTAAAAATAGACGGAAAAGATAAACGCTTTACAGTTATGAAAACTGAATTTGTCTGGTACTTGATGACTTGGACCTTAGGAGGCTTATGGGTTTTTATCACTATGGCTGCTGGGCTCGCTGCGATTACATCAAACGAAACCGTAGCTCTTAGCTGGTCAGCTCTTATAGGTGTTTGCCTGTGGATCTTTGGTTTTATGATTGAAATCATCGCAGATAAACAAAAACGTGATTTTAAGAAGGATGCCAATAAAAGGCATGCCTTCATAACAACGGGCCTGTGGGCTTGGTCTCGCCATCCAAACTATTTTGGTGAGATAGTATTGTGGATTGGGATAACACTAATCGCGCTGCCTGCTTTATCTGGCTGGCAATTAGCCACTTTAGTATCTCCAGTATTCGTCTACGTTCTCCTCACTAGAATAAGCGGCATCCCTTTACTTGAAAATAGAGCTCAAAAAAAATGGGGCTCCGATCCTGACTACACTTCTTATCTTGAAAGAACTCCAAAATTAATTCTTAAAAAACCTAAAGCATAATTAAAGAAGGAAAAATATGACTGATGAAATACAAAAAGGAGGCTGCTTATGTGGCAATGTAAACTATGAATTTAATAAGTCGTCCTCTCTGACTACGCACCATTGTCATTGTAAAGATTGTCAAAAATCCACTGGAAGTGGAAAAGCAACGATCATGCTACTCCCTAAGGATGAGTTAAAGATTTCTGGTGAACTAAAATTTTATACCGTTACCGGTAGTGCCGGTTCGCATGTGACCAGAGGTTTTTGCGAGAATTGCGGCTCTCCTATTTTGAGTTTTGTAGAGGAAAACGCAGACATAAGATTTATTAAACTAGGAAGTCTTAATGACTCCTCTTGGGTTAAAACTGAATCAAATTTCTGGAGCTCAACGGCAAATAAATGGTCTCCAGCTGATGAAGAAATATTTAGCTTCACTCATAATCCTGATTTTTCTTAAATACAGCTATTAAAAATTGAAGCCTTCCGAGATCTACCTGTCAAAGGTTGCACAAGAAGAGTTGATTCATGATGAGAAGCAACTAGCCTTGCTTCAAAACATGGATGTTCTACAAAACCAGATTACAAGAAGATCAACTAGATGGTTTTACAAAGAGCAAATCAAAGGCCTCTACATAAAAGGCGAAGTGGGAAGAGGAAAAACCCAACTTATGGATATTTTCTTTGAGAGCTTAGACATTAAGAAAAAGAAAAGACTACACTTTCATAGATTCATGCAAAAATTACATCAAGACTTAGGTGACCTTTCTGGTCAAATTGATCCAGTTCAATTAGCTGCTGTTAATCTAGCAAGAGACACAGAAGTTTTATGTTTTGATGAATTCTTTGTAGAAGATATAGGTGATGCAATGTTACTAGCAAGATTCATGGAAAAACTCTTTAAGCTTCCTGTCTCATTAGTAGCAACGTCAAACAGTTCACCTGATGATCTATATAAGAACGGTCTGCATAGGGATAGATTTCTACCTGCAATTCAAGCCATAAATGATAATTGCGAAGTTTATGGAACTTAATTCCATCAAGACTACAGACTGCGGACTCTTGAACAGCAAGAAATTTTTATTCTTTCAAAAGATGATTCTGGTAATGAAAAGATTCTAAAGATATTTAATGAATTAACGCAAAATTTATATGAGGAAGGTAGAAATGTTGAAGTCCTCGGAAGGAAAATAGAATCCTTAAGATTATCAAAGGGCCTCGTCTGGTTCTCTTTTGTAGAATTATGTGGGGGGTTTAGAAGTGCAAAAGACTATATTGAGCTTTGCGTTGAGTTCCATACTATTTTTGTATCTGGAATTCCTCTACTAGATTCTCACAGAGATGATAGTACAAGAAGGTTTATAGCTCTAGTGGATGAATGCTACGAAAGGAATGTCAATCTAATACTATCTTCAGAGGCTCAAGCAAAAGACATGTACTCAGGCAAAAAGATGGAAGAGCCCTTTAAGAGGACAATCAGTCGCTTAGAAGAAATGAGGTCTAGAGAATATTTATCTAAACCACATTTGGCTTAATTCTTAGACAGAAGCAAGAACTTTTATTTCAGGAGGTCCTGCCATAAAAGTGCCCATCTCAGCTCCTAGAGCCCTAAAATAATCCGTCTTTCCGTGAGCATCTTGTGCTTCTTGGTCTTTATACCTTTCTAGAAAAACATAAGTTGTTTCATTTTCTTTGTATAAATCGTAATAGACAACACCATCCTCATTGGCATTTACTTTTTCAACAAGTTGACTTGCTACAGATTCAAACTCAGCTCCAGAACCTTCTTTAATATTTAATGTAGCTACAATTCCTATCATTTTATTTCTCCCTTATTAAAATAAGATGTAGACTTTATTTCTATTTTCAAAATTTATCGAGCATTTTTTAATATGAATGAAGTTGTAGTTATTGGATCTGGTCAAGCAGCTGTCCAATCAGTTGTATCTTTAAAGAGGAATAAGTTTCCTGGTTCAATTAAAATTATAGGAGAAGAAGACCACCTTCCCTACCAGCGACCTCCTTTATCAAAAGATTTTTTACTAGAAGAATATAAGACCGAACGCGTCTCATTAAAAAGAATAGAATTTTATGAAGAAAATAATATAGATTTAATTTTGGGTAAACGAGCAAAATCTATTCATGTGGATCAAAAAGCAGTACTTCTTAATGACGAAAATATAATTAATTATGACCGACTTATACTTGCCACAGGTAGCAGGGTTAGAAAACTTAACGTGCCGGGTTCTGAAAAAACAGGGATTTATTATCTTAGAGATTTAGATGATGCTAATGCATTAAAGAAACAATTAAAGAAAAGTAAGAAGATGGTTATAGTTGGTGCAGGATACATCGGCTTAGAAGTTGCTTCAGTTGCAGCAAGTCTTGGAGTAGAAGTATCTGTCATTGAAATGGCTAATCGAGTCATGAGCAGGACGGTTGATCCTATAATTTCTTCTTATTACCAAAAACTGCATGAAAGTCATGGAGTAGAAATACACGTAGACAATGGATTAAAAGAATTTGAAGGTAATGGCTCTGTGACTACAGTTTTATGCTCGGACGGGCTTAGGCTAGAGGCTGACGTAGTGGTTGTAGGAGCAGGTGTATTGCCTAACCAAGAAATTGCTATAGAGGCAGGCTTGGAATGCGACAACGGCATAATGGTAAATGAGTTCGGAGAAACTTCCGATGAACACATCTATGCCTGTGGTGATTGCACCAACCATCCAAATAAAAGTTTGAACATGAGACTAAGACTTGAATCCGTTCACAATGCCATGGAACAATCTAAAACTGTTGCAAACACCATTATGGGAAGTAAAGATCCGTATGATCAAGTGCCATGGTTTTGGTCTGATCAATACGACCATAAATTGCAATTAGTTGGAATCTCTGGCGAGCACGACGAAGTGATCATGAGAGGATCAGAATCTGAAAAAAAATTTCTTCTATTCTATTTAAAAAATTCTGAATTAATTGCAGTAAACGCTATTAATTCTTCAAAAGAATTTCTTATCTGTAGAAAGCTGGTTGCAAATAAAGTTAAAATAAGTTCTGATGCTATTAGAGACCAATCTGTAAATTTAAATGATCTATTATTATGAAAAAAACAGTTGAAACAGAGTACTCCCTAGGTCAAGTTGTTAAACATAAGTACCTTGATTTCAGAGGTGTTATATATGACGTTGATCCTGAATTTAACAACACCGAAGAGTGGTATGAGTCTATTCCTTTGGCTATTAGGCCTATAAAAGAACAACCTTTTTACCATGTATTTGCTGAAAATGACCAAGTTTTCTATTCCGCCTATGTTTCTCAACAGAACTTGTTAGTTGATGATAGCAACGTTCCAATAGAACACCCGGATGTTCCTGTTTTTTTTGGGGGATTTGATGGGGCTTCCTACGAGCTTTTAGAAAATAGTAAGAATTAAGGGTTTCTTCTTAAAACTGCAAGCGCCACACAGCAAACAAAGATCTCCATTGCTTGCTCTAGTTCATTAATATTACAAGCCGTGGGGGCCAGTCTTATAGTGTTATCTTTAGGGTCAACTCCATAAGGGAAGGTTGCTCCAGCCGGAGTAAGCTTTAAACCCAAACTAGAAGCTAAATTAATAATTTCTTTAGCCAGTCCTTCTTGTGAAGTAAAAGAAACAAAATAACCACCCGAAGGTTTTGTCCAAGACCCATAATTTTGTCGTGAAAGCCAACGATCAACTAATTCAAATTTTGGCTTAAGTATGTCTGCATGTTTTTTCATGTGGGAAAGCACTCCGCCATTCTTTTTAAAAAATTCAACATGCTTAGCCTGGTTAATTTTATCAGGTCCAATTATAAGGGCCTGGTAGTGCTTTAGAAAAAGATCAAGGTTGGGCTCAGAAAGAGCTAAAAATCCAATTCCACTCCCCGCGTAGGTTATCTTAGAAGTTGAAGCAAAGGCCACCACTGCGTGTAGAATATCAAGACCTTTTGCTGGCTAAATATATCTTCTAGTTGAGCAGACTCTTTGAAGTCATGAACTGCATAGGCATTATCCCAAAGAATTTTGAAACTTTGTTCTGCCTCTTTAGAAATCTCCAAAAGACCTTCTATGGTTTTTTTAGAATATATCTCTCCAGTGGGGTTAGAGTGCTTAGGAACACACCAGATACCTTTTATCGACTGGTCATTAAGAACTAACTGTCGCACGGATTCTAAATCAGGACCATCTCCAGTAAGCGCAACAGGTATCATGTTAATACCAAATTCTTCACTGAGCTTAAAATGTCGATCATAGCCAGGTACTGGGCATAAAAAAGATATTCTTTCTTTAGTAGACCAAGGCCCCTCTCCAGATCCGTGGAAAAATAAACTCGAAATGTATTGTGACATCAAGGTTAAACTACTATTCCCTCCAGCTAAGACATACTTCTTATCACAACCTAAAATCTCAGCACCTAATTCTCGACAAGAATCTAGACCATGAATTTCTCCATAATTCCTTATATCCACCCCGTCTACAATCGTTTGGCCCTGCAATATGTTCTCAAGTCCTGAAGACAAATCTAATTGAGATTCGTCCGGCTTCCCTCTAGTAAGATCAAGCTTTAACTCTCTTGCCTTCAAGTCCAAGTAAAGAGTTTCGGCTTCTTCAATGTTAGTTATCAAATTTTTCAATGTTGTTTAAAAAAACATGATTTTATCATTCACCAAGAGTTCTTCACAGTACTACAAATGCTGATCAAAAATTAACCAATGTCTTGAGCCCTGTAAGTTGGTGGTCTAGAAAAATTAGTACACAAGGTTATCCACATTTTTAGTGGATAAATAGAATATTTTAAAAGACGGATTATATAAATTTAGTTAAAATCCTTCTTTAATTAAAAAATCTTTGTCACAACAAACGCCCTTACATAGCCTCCATGTTCAAGCATCTGCGAAGATGGTTAATTTTAATGGCTGGTCCATGCCCATTAACTACGGATCTCAAATTGCGGAGCATGAATCTGTCAGGAACGACTGTGGAATCTTTGATGTATCCCATATGACAATCTTAGACTTTGAAGGAGCGCAGTCTAGAGATTTGATTAGATATATCATTTCTAATGACGTAGACAGCTTAAAAAATGAGTGTGATGGACTCTACTCGGCGATGATGAATGAATCCGGAGGTGTTGTAGATGACCTAATAGCCTATAAAATGCCTTTTGGTTATAGATTAGTAGTCAATTGTGCCACTCGAGGAAAAGACCTCAAATGGATTTCTTCTCATTTAAAAAAATTTGAAGTAACAATGAAAGAAAGAAACGAGCTATCCATAATTGCTATTCAAGGTCCTCAATCTGAAAAGATTTTATCACTATGCTCAAACCTGCCAACGGTTGCTTTAAAAAAGAAAAAGAGGCAGCAAGGCACCATCAAAGGAGAAACTTTTATTTCAAAAACAGGGTATACAGGAGAATTGGGATATGAAGTGATTTTGCCTAATGAGGAATCTAAAATTTTATGGCAAGAAGCTATAGCCGTTGGTGCTAAGCCCGCTGGTTTGGCTGCTAGAGATACTTTAAGATTAGAGGCAGGCATGAACCTTTATGGCTTTGAGATGGATGAATCTATCTCACCTTTGGAATGTAATATGGAATGGACTGTCTCATTGAAGGACAACAAAAGAGAATTTTTAGGAAAAGAGGCTTTTCTTACTAAAAAGAACTCCAATGACTGCCTTCATCTTGTAGGTGTACTTTTAGAGGAAAGAGCAATAATAAGATCTGGTCAAGAGGTTTATCTAGATGCTAAAAAAACTGTCAAAGGAATCGTAACGAGCGGCTCCTACTCACCCACTTTAAAAAAGTCTATTGCTCTTGCTAGGGTACCAAGATTAAAAAAAGATATTTGCTATACAGAAGTACGCGGTAAACTTTTAGAAGCTAAAATAGGTAAACCAAGATTTATTAAAGAGGGAAAATTTATATTTTAAGGAATTAATATGAGTGAATTACCAGAAAACTTGAGATACTTAGCCAGCCATGAATGGGTAAAACTTGAAGATGATGGAACTGTTACAGTAGGAATTAGCGACCATGCTCAAGACCTTCTTGGAGATATTGTTTTTGTAGAACTGCCTGAGATTGGGCAGCAGCTTAGAGCAGAAGAAGAAGCTGCCGTTGTAGAATCGGTTAAAGCTGCCTCTGAGGTTTACTCTCCAGTAGGAGGAGTGGTTGTAGAAATAAATGAAAATCTTTTAGATGCACCCGAGGCAGTCAATAACTCACCCTATGAAGACGGCTGGTTCTTTAAAATACAACCAGATGATATAGAAAGTTTACAAAATCTTCTGTCGGCAGAAGAATACACTAACTCCCAAGAAGACTAATAATCTCAAAAATGAATGACAGATAAAGAGAATAATTTTTTAGATATAGATTTCTTTAGCAGAAGACATATCGGTCCAAATAGAAGCGAAACAGCTTCCATGCTTGAAATGGTGGGATATAACAATTTGGATGATTTTATTAAGGCAGTTGTGCCTAAAGACATATTATTTAAATCTAAGTTGTCTATAGGACCTGAAAAAACAGAACAAGAAGCATTAATTGAATTAAAGAAAATAGCATCTAAAAATGAATCGTATCGGTCTTATATAGGCCAAGGTTATTACAACACGATTACACCGGGGGTCATCCTTAGAAACGTATTTGAGAATCCAGGATGGTACACATCTTATACTCCTTACCAGCCTGAAATTTCCCAGGGTAGGCTAGAAGCTTTAATAAACTACCAAACAATGGTCTGTGATCTTACTGCCATGGAAATAGCCAATGCATCATTATTAGATGAAGCTACTTCAGCAGCAGAAGCAATGTCTCTTTCTAAGAGGGTAACTAAATCTAAGTCGAACACTTTCTTTGTAGACGAGCAATGCTTTCCTCAAACCATTAACGTTCTTAAAACTAGAGCAAAACCATTAAGTATCAATATTAAAATTGGTTCTCTAAAAGAAAGTTCCAATGAAGATTACTTTGGAATTATCCTTCAATACCCATCGGGGGATGGCAGTCTGAGCGATTACACATCAATAGTATCAGAAGCACACGGGAAAAAAGCTTTATCAATTTTTGCTACTGACTTATTAGCTCTAGCCTTAATTAAGGCCCCTGGCGAATTTGGAGCCGATATAGTCATCGGATCTTCTCAAAGGTTCGGTGTTCCAATGGGATTTGGAGGGCCTCATGCTGCTTTCATAGCTACCAAAGAAGAGCATAGAAGATCATTGCCTGGAAGAATAGTAGGGGCTTCTATAGATAATCATGGTAATACCGCTTATAGACTGGCCCTTCAAACTCGTGAGCAACATATAAGGAGAGAAAAAGCCACCAGCAATATATGCACAGCTCAGGCCCTCTTGGCAGTTATGGCAGGCTTTTATGCGGTCTATCATGGAGCTGTCGGCATTCAAACTATTGCCCTTAGAGTAAATAAAAATACGAAACGCTTGGCTAAAATTATTAAAGATAATGGCTATCAGTTAAAATCAGATTCTTTCTTTGACACCTTGGTAATTATGACAGGAAATGAAACAGAGAATATCTTTAACCAGGCCTTAACCAAAAAAATTAATTTAAGAAAAGTAACTGATAATAGCCTAGGGATATCTTTAGATGAAACTGTTTCTGAAGATGACATAAAAGCAATAGCTACTCTCTTCAATGAAGAGATCTATGCACCTGAAGAACAAGCCACTAATAGTTCTATCCCAGACAGTCTAATTAGGAAATCTAGTTATCTTCAACATCCAGTTTTTAAAAGGTACCAAACAGAAACAGAATTGTTGAGATATATAAGGAAGCTCTGCGATAAAGATATAGCTTTAGACAGAGCTATGATACCTCTTGGCTCTTGCACAATGAAACTTAATTCAACTTCAGAAATGCTACCTGTTAGCTGGCCTGAATTCTCTTCAATCCACCCGCTTGCACCTTTAGAACAAGTAAAGGGTTACATTGAACTTATCTCAGAATTAGAAGAAATGCTCATAGATATCACAGGATATACATCCATTTCATTACAACCCAATGCTGGGTCTCAAGGAGAATATGCAGGTCTGTTGGCAATAGATGCCTATCATAAAGACAGGGGAGATGAAGAAAGGAATATTTGCCTTATACCTAAATCTGCTCATGGCACTAATCCAGCTTCTGCTCAAATGGTAGGAATGAAAGTTGTGCCCGTTGAGTGTGATAAAAATGGCAATATTGATATTGATGACTTAACTACAAAAGCAGATTTACATTCAAAAAATCTATCTGCATTAATGATCACCTACCCTTCTACTCATGGAGTCTTTGAAACAACTGTAAGAGAAGTTTGTTCATTAATTCATGGGTATGGAGGCTTAGTTTATATTGACGGAGCAAACTTTAATGCAATGGTTGGGTTATGTTACCCAGGGGAGTTCGGAGGGGATGTCTCTCACCTTAACTTGCATAAAACTTTCTGTATACCTCATGGAGGAGGAGGTCCTGGTATAGGACCCATAGGAGTTGTAAAAAAATTAGAGAAGTTTCTTCCTGGAACTCACAGCCAAACTAATTCTCCAGTAGGGCCCGTATCGGCAACAGACTGGGGTAGCGCAAGCTTATTACCTATAAGCTGGATGTATATAAAGATGATGGGTACAAAAGGGTTAAAAAGATCAACGGAAATGGCTATTCTCAATACAAACTATATTGCTTATAAATTACAAGGTCACTACGAAGTCCTTCATCGGGGTGAAACAGGCTTAGTAGCTCATGAGTGTATTATTGATGTAAGACCTCTAAAAGAAAGTGCAGGCATAGAAGTTGAAGATATAGCAAAAAGATTAATTGATTATGGCTTCCACGCACCCACTATGTCTTGGCCTGTTGCTGGTACTCTTATGATTGAACCTACGGAAAGTGAATCCAAATATGAAATAGATAGATTCTGCAAAGCAATGATTAGCATCAGAGAAGAGATAAGAAAAATAGAATCCGGAGACCTAGATAGAGAAGATAACATGTTAAAGAATGCTCCTCATACAGCAAGACATGTGACAGATGATTCTTGGGCACACCCCTACTCACGACAACTAGCAGCCTATCCTGCAAAAGATCTTGAAGAAAATAAATATTGGCCGCCCGTTGGAAGGGTTGATAATGTTTATGGTGATAGAAATCTGATGTGCAGTTGTCCGTCTATGAATGACTTCGAATAGTTAATCATTCCTAGAATCATCAATTTCCCAACCTGCTGATATAGCTATTTCTCTCAGCTTAATATCGGGATTCAATACAACTGCTCTAGAAGAAAAATTGAGTAAAGGTAGGTCATTTATAGAATCTGAATAAGCAATTATCTCGGATAAATTTCTATCACCAAGCCACTCTTGAATCTTTCTAACTTTTTCTTCACCAAAATTAGGCTCTCCAAGTACACGTCCTGTGTACAAACCTTCTTTTACTTCTGCATCAGTTCCAAAATATGTTTCAATCCCTAACAAAATTGCCACCTCTTTAACTATAAAACTTAGAGTGCCTGATGTAATTAAGCACTCATCAGATGAATGCCTATTCAATAACTCTTGGCTTTTAGAATCCTTAAATTCATTAACAATAGTTATACAAAAAGGTCGCGCAATTTCTTGGACCTCTTTAACAGTCATCCCCTTGATTGGACTCAAAAGAAAATCTGAATACACGGAGAAATCTAAATTTCCTTGCCTATAATCATCATCAAATCTTTTAATTTTTTCTTCAAAAGTGACGTCTTTTATTATGCCATGCAATGCCATGTACTTAGCCCAGGCTGCCTCTGCATCCCCAGCTAGTAAAGTGTCATCCATATCAAAAAGTACTAAAGTCATTGATCATACCTATTAAGAAAGTGCATTATAAAGATAAGTTTGAAGTATTTAAGGAGAATGTTGATTGGTACAAGACGATGTATACAGGCCCAATGTAGCTATAGTCATTCTTAATGAGAAAGGTGACGTTCTTTGGTGCAGGAGGAAGAATCGCGACGGGTGGCAGTTCCCTCAAGGTGGAATTGATTCTGGTGAATCTCCTGAAGAAGCCGTTATAAGAGAAACTAAAGAAGAAGTTGGTCTCGGCCCTAGCGACTTTAATATTCTCTACGAAAGTAAAACGTGGATAAATTATGAAGTTCCTAAAGCGAGACGATCCAACTACTTCTTTCAAAAGAAAAGATTTATAGGCCAAAGTCAAAAATGGTTCTTAGCTGAATTAAAGTGCGACGAAAGTCTTATTGATCTTAATTCCGCTGCACCTATTGAGTTTGATAGGTGGATATGGGCAAAATATTGGTATCCTCTTGGAGCAACTGTTGCTTTTAAATCAAAGGCTTATAAAAGAGCCCTAAATGCTATGTTGCCAGCTTACAATGAATTCGTTAACAGGATTAACTAATTACAAATTCAAAGTCTTTTCTTTGGCCAACTCTACCGCCTTCTAAGTAATTTTGTTCACTTGCATTTATTTTTCCTGAACCATCCATTGTAAGAAGAGTTGTACACCTTGTCCCGTAGAAATTAGATGTAATGAATCTGTAGGGTATTTCTTGATAATCATGCTTTTTTAACTCTGCTTGAGTTTCTGCTTCTAAATGCCCTGAACTTTCAGACATCATTTTAAAAGCAAATTCTTTATTTGTTGGGAATTTCTTAAACTCAGTAAAATCACTTTTTATTTTTATAACTTTTTCAGTATTAGAATTTAAAAAGCGATTTCCTAAAGCATGGACTCCTTCGGTTACTGTTTCTATTCCTTTTCTCCTGTTTGAGTATGAATGCACGCCCTCAAAATCACTTACTAACAAATTAAACCCAGAGAAGCTGTCTCCTTTTAAAGATGCCAGATATTCTCTAGCCGAAAGACCTTTTTCCTCTAAGAAATCTGTAATAAGTTTTCCTCTTGATAATTCATACTTTGCTGGAGAACCTTCTTCTTTATAATTAGTAATTGCAGCAAACCTGCCATCTTTACTTACTCCCAACCAAGTGCCACCTGCCTGCTCATCTCTGCCTGCTAGAATAGGTTTATCGTTCCACCAATCCATAGAGCTGGTTGGTCGCTCATAATACTCATCTCTATTAGCCATGAGATTAATTGAGAACCTCGAACCAGGAATATTAAAATTCTTTTTTTTTGAAATAGAAAAAACAATTAGGCACATGTCTTTGTATTAATTAAATTATTTAGATGTAGTTGATGGTAAAATGCTGTTATTGGAAATCTTTTTATACCTTGTTCTTGGAACTTTTTCTGGCGTTTTAGCTGGTCTCTTTGGAATTGGTGGAGGTATTGTTATTATCCCCACTTTCTTCTATGTTTTCTCTTTTCTTGGTTTCCCGAGCGAAATATTATCTCACATGGTACTAGGAAGTTCACTTGGAGTTATTGTTTTTAGCTCCATTTCTTCTACTTTTTCACATAGTAACAGGGGGGTTGTTGACTGGAAGCTGCTTAAGACGGTTGCCCCAAGCATCTGTGTAGGAGCTGCCTTAGGAGGTCTTACAGCAGGAAACATTGACAGCAATACCTTGCAAGGCCTTGTTTCTCTTTTCCTTTTAATAGCCTCTATTCAGCTAATTTTTGAATTTCCACCTCCACCTCAAAATCCTCATACTTCAATTTTTGGACCCGTTATAGCAGGAGGAGGCATTGGCTGGCTATCTGGGATCTTTGGAATTGGTGGAGGCATATTTTCCGTTCCTTATTTTTACCATAGAGGTCTTAAGATGATGAATGCCATAGGCACTTCGGCAGCTTGCGGTATTCCTATAGCCTTATCGGGAACCATTTCTTATATTTATGTAGGATTTGATGAAAAAATATTACCGGATAATTCTTGGGGTTATGTTTATCTCCCTGCTGCACTAATAGTTGGAATAGTAAGTTCTTTAACAGCGCGTTTTGGAGTAAAAATTGCTCACAGAATGAAACAAAAAAAGCTGAGGATTGCCTTTGCATTTTTAGTTATGATTATGGCCTTAAACTTATTAACTCGTTAAATGATACAAGAATTAAATGACACAAGAATCAGAAAGAAATAGATCTTATTGGAGAGCAAATCTAAAGATAGTTTCATGGTTAATGGTGGTTTGGTTTCTCTGCTCCTTCGGATTTGGAATTATCTTCTCCGACACACTGGATCAATTTAGAGTTGGCGGTTTCAAACTAGGGTTCTGGTTTGCTCAACAAGGCAGCATATACATCTTTATATTGCTCGTATTTATATACGTTTACCTCATGAACAAGCTTGATAAGACCTACACTGACACAGAAGAAAAGGATTAATTTTGGAAGTTCAACAACTTACATATCTATTTGTCGGCCTCTCCTTTGCAGTTTATATAGGCATAGCAATATGGTCTAGAGCTGAATCTACCAATGATTTTTATGTTGCCGGTAAAGGTGTTCATCCGGTAGCTAATGGCATGGCAACTGCAGCAGATTGGATGTCTGCGGCCTCCTTTTTATCCATGGCGGGGTTAATTGCCTTTCTAGGTAAAGATGGTTCTGTTTACCTAATGGGGTGGACAGGCGGGTATGTTTTACTAGCTCTGTTCCTTGCCCCCTATCTAAGAAAATTTGGAAAGTTTACTGTTCCTGATTTTATTGGCGAAAGATACTATTCAAGTTTTGCTAGAAAAGTGGCTGTGTTGTGTCTTATCTTTATATCTTTTACTTACATAGCCGGACAAATGAGAGGCGTAGGAATTGTGTTTTCAAGATTTCTTGAAGTAGATATCAATACAGGCGTCATTATAGGAATGGGAATTGTATTTTTTTATGCCGTATTGGGTGGCATGAAGGGTATAACTTACACTCAAGTTGCTCAGTATTGTGTATTAATCTTTGCTTACCTTGTACCTGCTATTTTTATTTCTATTTTAATGACTGGTAACCCAGTTCCTCAGCTTGGTTTTGGGAGTACCTTGGTTGATAGTTCTGTGTACTTACTAGATAAACTAGACCAAGTTACGGTTGACCTGGGTTTTAACGAATACACACAAAATTCAAAAAGCGTCATTGATATTTTCTGCATTACAGCTGCTCTCATGTTTGGTACGGCAGGATTGCCACATGTTATTGTTAGGTTTTTTACGGTGCCTACGGTTGCCGATGCTAGAAAATCAGCTGGGTATGCACTAATATTTATAGCTCTCCTTTATACAACCGCCCCGGCTGTTTCTGCATTTGCAAGAATGAATCTAATAGATTCTATACAAGATAAAGAATATTCAAGTGCTCCAACTTGGTTCAAAAACTGGGAAGAAATTGGATTAATAGCTTGGAAAGATAAGAATTCTGATGGTGCAATACGTTATTCGTCAGGAGATGCTGTAAAAGGAAGACCTGTCTACAATGATGAGAGGGGTCCTTCTGGAGAAAGGACTATCTTAAATAGCCCTAATTTAACCAATGAAAATGAAGTTTATATCGACCGAGATATTATCGTCCTGGCTAACCCTGAAATAGCTGGACTTCCAGGCTGGGTTATAGCACTAGTTGCCGCTGGTGGTTTAGCAGCTGCACTTTCTACTGCAGCCGGTTTATTACTAGTTATATCGTCTTCAATTTCCCACGATTTGCTTAAAAAGACTTACATGCCAAAAATTACTGAGAGACAAGAACTCTTCTTTGCGCGGATCTCTGCTGCAGTTGCAATTTCCATAGCAGGTTTATTTGGTATTTACCCTCCTGCATTTGTAGCACAAGTAGTTGCTTTTGCATTTGGATTAGCTGCTGCTACCTTTTTCCCTGCTTTATTTATGGGGATTTTTTCTAAGAGACTTAATAAAGAAGGTGCAATAGCGGGAATGTTAGTAGGTTTAATCTTTACAGCAACTTACATCATCTACTTTAAATTCCTCTATGTAGACTTGAACACTTCAGATAACTGGTTTATGTCTATTTCTCCAGAAGGGATAGGCTTTATAGGTATGATATTAAACTTCATCGTAGCTATTTTAGTTTCTTCAGCCACAAAACCACCACCTCAAGAAGTTCTTGATATGGTAGAGATGATAAGACAACCAGAATGATCTTACCTGAAATAGATCCAGTTGCTCTACAAATTGGTCCTCTAGCTATTAGGTGGTATTCGCTAACCTGGTTAGCAGCTTTTGCCGGAATTTATTCGCTAGCAAAATACAGATTGAAGGCATTCTCAAAAGAACAGCTGTCTGACCTCATGTTCTACGGTTTGCTTGGAGCTATGTTGGGCGGCAGGGCTGGATATTGTTTTTTTTACGGTATAGATCAATTAATTGAAGATCCGCTGTCACTTTTAAGAGTTTGGGAAGGTGGATTGTCTTTTCATGGAGGTCTTCTAGGAGTTCTCATAGCTGTATATTTTCTTGCTAGATCTTGGGGGGTTAGATACTTTGAAATTTTAGATTTTATAGCTCCATCAGTGCCTTTAGGCCTTGGTTTAGTAAGAATTGGTAATTTCTTAAATTCTGAATTACTTGGTCGACCTACTGATCAAAGCTGGGGTGTTGTTTTTCCTTCAGACCCTTCTGGATTATTAAGGCACCCCTCTCAACTTTACCAAGCATTCAGTGAAGGGATCCTGCTATTAATTTTTTTATTATGGATAGCAAGGAAACCAAAACCTTCTATGGCCGTTTCATCTTATTTTCTTATTGGTTATGGTACTGTAAGAACAGTAACAGAGTTCTTCAGAGAGCCAGATGCTCACATAGGTTTCGATGCTTTTAATTTTTTAACTAGAGGGCAACTGTTGTCGATACCAATGGTATTAACAGGACTTCTTTTATTGTTTTTTTCTTATAAACTTACCAGGAAAAATGAAACAATATCTTGATCTAATGAAATACATCCAAGATGAGGGTGTAAAAAAAGAGGATAGAACAGGAACTGGAACTATTAGTGTTTTTGGGTACCAAATGCGTTTTGACCTGGCTGAAAGCTTTCCTCTCCTAACTACAAAGAAGGTAAACCTTGATTCAATTATTCATGAACTGCTTTGGTTTATTAGTGGCAATACCAATATCTCTTACCTGGTTAAAAATGGTGTAAATATATGGAATGACTGGCCATACCAAAGTTACCTAAAACAAACAAACCAAGAAAAGAACTACCCGATGCACTCAAAAGAGTGGAAGGAAAAGATGAAAGTATTCATTGAGAAAGTAAAAAATGATGATGATTTTGCAAAAGTTTACGGTGACCTTGGACCAGTCTACGGGAGGCAGTGGAGAAATTTTGAAGGGGTAGATCAATTGGACCAAGTAGTGAAAGATATTAGATCATCTCCTGATTCTAGAAGATTGATAGTGTCCGCCTGGAATCCAAAAGATATTCCGATTATGGTTAAATCGGGACTGCCGCCTTGCCATACTCTTTTTCAGTTCTATGTTAGTGAAGGAAAACTTTCTTGCCAACTCTATCAGCGAAGTGCAGATGTATTCTTGGGCGTCCCCTACAACATTGCTTCGTATGCCATACTAACTCTTATGATTGCACGGGTTACAGGATTGGAACCTGGCGAATTTATACATACTCTTGGCGATGCTCACTTGTATAGTAATCACCTTGAACAAGTAGAAGAACAACTTAAACGCAAGCCTTTTACATGCCCTGAACTATTAATTAATAAAAGCAAAAATAACATCTTTGATTTCTTTGTAGAAGACTTTGAACTAATTAACTATCAATCACATCCATATATATCAGCTCCTATAGCCGTCTAATGGAAATTATACTTATTGTAGCTGTATCAAGAAATGGAGTTATAGGTAAAGAAGGCAACATTCCTTGGAACCTAAAAGAAGACACTAGATTTTTTAAGAATAAAACCTCTAATTCCCCAGTTATCATGGGAAGAGCAACCTACGAATCTATAGGGAAGCCATTGCCTGATAGATTAAATATAGTTATAACGAGATCTCCTAAATATATTGAAGGCATTAAAAAAGTTGCGACTGTAGAAAAAGCTATTGAAGCTGCATCAAAGAATAAAGATTCCAGTGATATATATATAATTGGAGGAGAAAATATTTATAAAGAGTTTCTGCCGATCGCAAACAGAATGCTCATTACCGAAGTAGAGTTAGAGATACCTGAGGGAGATACTTTCTTCCCTGTTTGGAATATAAATGAGTGGGAAGAAAAGAGCCGGGACAATAGAGAAGAAAAAGGAATTAAATTTAGCTTTGTAGATTACCAAAGAATCTAGATTCCCAGGGCCTTCCTCTTAAGTTTTAAAGCTTCAACTCGCTCTTCTTCACCTTCAGTATAGGTTATCCATTTCCTTGCCTGATCTTGAGCCTTCTTCTTCTTTTCTTTCTGCTTATCCTTTGCTTTTTGAGTCTTCTTTTTCACATTGAATTGCTTCTCAGCTACATCAATACACTTTCTGAAAGAAACGATAGCATTATCCCATTCTTCGTTCTCAAAGAGAATCTGCCCAAGAAGCATATGAGCTGCCACCTCATCTTTTAATTTACCTTTCTTTATACCTAGTTTAATTGCCTCTCTGGCTTCTGAAAATTCATCCAAGCCAAAATGAACTTGGCCTAGATATATATAAAGCTCACCTTCTTTCGCTGCCTTTGCAGCCTTCTTATAATATGGCTTTGCCTTAGTTAGTTCTTTAGAAGCGTGCCAATATTGAGCAATAGCTTTGAGTGTTTTTTCTTCTTCTTTTATTATCTTTCTATCGAAACCGTTCTGTAAAACACGGGCAGCCTTACGAGGATTATCAAACATATATAATAGTTGCGATAGTGCTGTAAACTCTCTTTGCTTATCTAATAGGCCATCGTCATAAGCCGCTTCCAAGGCTCCCATTTGATCCAATGTCCTGTTTTCTTGTCCATAAAGTCCGGATAGTTGAGTCCAATACCTTTTCTTAGGATAAAATTGAACCAAGATTTCGTATATTGGCAAAACATCTAAATCTCGTTTTAATTCTGAAAAAAGAGCCATCTTCAGTAGGTAATGATTCTCTTTTGCGATCCCTTTCTTTGTCTCGCCTGTTTCTTCAGTCTCTCCTGTTTCATTACCCTCTTCATCTAAAATAGGTCTGGTAATTGGTATGTCTCTACTTTCTTGAAGCTCAATAGCCGTCTCTATGTGTTTTAACGAAGTCTCATACTCTTCTAGTTGGTAATATGCTTGAGATAATAAAGAATATGAATCAGAACTAGGAAACTCTTCAAGATCCATCCATTGAAGAAGATATACAGTAGCTTGACGATAATCTTCTCTTAAATAAGCCAGCTGAGATAATGAATAAAGTGCATTGAGTCTTTCTTGATCATTCGAATCTGGTTCTGCCATTAAGTCGTTATAGGCTTTTTCTGCCAATGTATATTTTTCTATAGAGAAATAAATATATCCCTGATAGAAATACATTTTGGCTCTATCAGTACTAGTAAATTTAGAATTTCTATCAGCGATCGGAGCCAAAACTAGCAGCATTTCATCCCATAATTCACCTTCTATTAATGGTTGAAGTTGTTGAAGTATTTTTGTAGCCTTCTTACTAGGAAGTTTAGTTCTTCTTCTTTTTTTCTTTTTCTTATCATCGTCAGCAGCTTGCAGAGAAATGCCACTATATTCAATGGGAGAAACTTCGACGAGTATAGGCAACAAACTAAATACTATAGAAAGCACTAAAGCTTTAAGGGGTAATTTTTTTAAATTTAAATTCATAGTTAATCACATCCTTCTGGTGTGTAATCCATACTTTTTTCATCATCTTCTATCTTAAAGACGACAATGGTTTTAACTTTAGGAACCTCGACAGCTTCACCATCGCGTATCTGCGGCTTGTACTTATATTTTAAGGCAGAGCGCATGGCAGCTCTATCAAATATGCCAGAAGGTTGCGACCATAACACTTCAGGATCCCTAGTAGAACCAACTTTTGTAACAGTAAACTGCAGCATAACACACCCTTCTATCCCTCTTTCTATAGCTCTTCTTGGATAAATTGGAGGAACTTTAAAGATAGGTATGTAGGAACCATCAGCAAAAACTCCAGCTTTCTTTCCTTTAAAACTTAAATTGGGTCTCGCGGAAGTACTATCCAGATTGGTTGGAGGCGTCATTTCAAATTCCGGAGGCATGGTGTCCGGCGGCGGCTCTTCTTCTTGAGGTCTCTCTATATCTTGCAACAACTCAAGCTCTCTCTCAGGCATTGTAACGTCCGCAATCTTAAATATTTTATCATTTAACTCAGGATCATCTGAAGTTATAAGCCACTGCATTCCATAAAATATAACGAGAGTAATACAAAAAGAGGCAGTTAAAGAAGCCCCCATCTTTTTTAAACTTTGCTCAGCAAAAAAACCCATTTATAATTAAAATTTTGGTTCTGAGGCTAACGAGATAG
>Ga0209089_10000939_pt1 | contig 26586 bp, 28 predicted proteins | sample ArcticOcean_MG_C_FD_187431 | JGI IMG/M metagenome (GOLD analysis project Ga0209089, IMG submission 187431) | Marine microbial communities from western Arctic Ocean - ArcticOcean_MG_CB2_150 (SPAdes) (version 2) | ecosystem: Environmental > Aquatic > Marine > Oceanic | place: Arctic Ocean: Canada... | reverse complement strand
GTTTTTTATTAACAAACCCGTTAGGTTGGGGTAAAGGCTTTCAAGGGCCTGAATAACTTCGCGCACGTTGGCGCCGTTTACTGCTACTTTTTCCGTCCCACCGGTCATTTCGCGCATCGGGTGTGGAATCCAGGCGATAGGCAAGGATGATGCTCCTAGTGGGTTGCAGAATTTAACTTATCGAGAATCTTGGCGGGCGTCATGGGCAACGTGTTCATGCGAATGCCTGCCGCATCGTATAGCGCATTGGCAATCGCGGCGGCAGGTGGGACAATGGGTACTTCTCCCACGCCCCGCACGCCATACGGGTGTCCTGGGTTCGGGGTTTCTAAAATGACAGCCTCTATATTGGGGACATCCAGTATCGTTGGCATTCGATAGTCCAGCAGACTGGTGTTTTTAAGGTGCCCGGCCTCATCATAGAAATACTCCTCATTTAATGCCCAGCCGATACCCTGGACCGTGCCGCCTTGAATTTGGCCTTCTACAAAATCGGGATGGACGGCTTTGCCGGCATCCTGAAAAGCGGTATAGCGCAGGATATCGACCTTCCCCGTTTCGGTATCAACGGCGAGATCGACCAAGTGGGCGGTAATCTGGAATCCAACGCCTTCAGGTGAGGCCAACGCCCGCGCCGCGATGGGACCCCCTGTGCCATCTAGTTTTCCGGCCAACTCCTTGAAGGTAAAACATTGCTGGATATTGGCTTTGTTCAGAAAGCGGCCGCAATCGATAAGGACGTTGTCAGTGGCAATTTGCCAGATAAGGGCAGCCCTTTCGGCCATTTGGGCCAGTATGTCCTGGGCCGCCTGGTAGACCGCGATGCCCGTGGCAAAAGTGGTGCGACTAGCCACCGTCTGAAACGAGTATCCTACCGAGGCTGTGTCACCCACGCTGGGGAAGATATCACTGGGCTCAATACCTAGTGCTTCGGCGGCCTGCATGGCCAATGTGATACGAGTGCCACTCATGTCTGGGCTGCCGGAGCACAGTTGGACCGTCCCGTCGGAATTCACCATCAGATCCGCGCTGGATGGAAGTCCCGCGCCAAACCAGAAACCGTAGGCTAAGCCGCGACCGCGATGGGGGCCGCCTATGTCCGACTGATAGTGCGCATGATTTTGGACTGCCTTTAGGATTTCGACGCCACCAATTTCAGGACAGGGAAATCCAAGTACCAGCCGATCGCCCGTTGTAAGCGCGTTGCGCAGACGAAACTCTACAGGGTCCAATTTCAATTCCCGGCACAATTCATCAATCATGGTCTCGACGGCAAAATTGGAAGGCGTCGCGCCCGGTGCACGGTAAGGCTTGACCTTGGGTTTATTGACCAGCACATCGTAGCCTTCAATCTTTACATTGGGGATGTTGTAGCGCGTCAGTGCGGTCGACACGCCGGGCGCTACCGGACCACCAGAGTACGCGCCGGCTTCGTAGGCGCCATGGAACTCAGCGGCGACTAATGTTCCGTCAGTCTTTACGCCTAAACGTGCCTTAATATACGTGCCCGAACTCGGACCGGTCGCGCGAAGTGTCTCCGCGCGGTTCATTACCATTTTTACAGGTCGACCTGATTGTTTTGATAACACCACTGCGAGGGGATCAATATAGATAGAGTCCTTGCCACCAAATCCCCCACCGATTTCCAAAGGGATGACGGTGATTGCACTCATCGGCAGTTCAAGAACCAATGCCAGTTGGTCTCGTATAGCAAATTGGCCCTGAGTGGTTGTCCAGATTGTGACCATTCCGTTGGCGCCCCATTGGGCGGTGACAATATGCGTCTCTATGTAGCCTTGATGAACGGTCTCGGTCGTAAACTCTCTTTCGATGATGACGTCGGCTTGGTCGAATCCGGTGCTCACATCGCCCATGGCCAGTTCAAGTTTGCTCGCGTTTGGCAACGCTTTCTCAGTGGGGGCAAGAAACGCGCCCGGGAGAAAGTTATCGTGTAGTACGGGCGCGTTATCGGCCATAGCCGAGCGCACATCCATCACGGGGTCCAGTAGTTCGTAGGCGACCTGTATTAGATTCGCCGCTTCCTCGGCAATGTGGGCATTGTCGGCAGCAACCGCAGCCACAGCGTGGCCATCATAAAATACCTTTTCTCGCGCTATACAATTGTCCGCGACATCCTGCATGTCGATCTGACCTGATTCACCGGCATCGATAACGTTGCTGGCGATTTTGGGAAAATCGGCAGCCGTGACAACGGCATGCACGCCGGGAAAGGCCGCGGCATGAGAGGTATCGATCGACTTGATTCGAGCATGGGCGTGTGGGCTACGCAACACTTTGCCGTGCAACATGCCAGGCAGATGGAAGTCATCCCCAAACTTTGCTCTGCCGGTGACTTTGTCGTGTCCATCTGGGCGTATTGGTGTCGTGCCAACAACCCGAAGCTTTTCTGGAATGACGTAATCGTTCACAGTGCTCGCTCCCGTAGAATTAGGGCGGCATCTTGAACGGATTTAACAATCTTGTCGTATCCGGTGCAACGACATAGATTGCCGACGAGCCAATGGCGGATCTCTTTCTCGGTTGGTTCTGGATTTTCATCAAGTAACGCGCTAGCCGCGATCAGAAAACCGGGTGTGCAAAACCCGCACTGCATACCCGTTCCTTCGAGAAAGGTTTGTTGTAGGGGGTGAAGTTCGTTGCCCTTCGATAACCCCTCAATGGTTGTTATATGGCCACCATTCGTTTCGACGCCAAATATGCAACATGCATTAACCACTATGCCGTCTAGGATCACGTTACAGGCCCCACAGTTACCATCGTTGCAACCTTCTTTGGTTCCCGTTAGGAAAAGTTCATCGCGTAAGACTTCCAATAGACTCTGGCGTGGTTCACACAGAAACTCCTTGAGTTCGCCGTTGATCGTTGCCGTTACCTGTTGTCTGTTCATCAGTCGTTTCCTCGTGCGCGATTCACTGCACCGTTTAAGGCGCGTCTGACCAAAACCTCGGTGAGGTGTTTCCTCTGGTCGACTGTGCCTCGCATGTCGGTAATAGGTCTAGCGGCTTGGCGAGCAATGTCTGCCGCTTGCGCAATGACGTCATCAGCGATGGGTTGGCCGGATAACACCGGTTCGACGTCGGAGACGTACAGCGGGGTTGGTGCTACGGCACCAATGGCGACTCGGCCTTCAATGATGGTTTCCCCGTTGCTGTCGATGACGATGCTTGCTGCCGCGTTTGCAATAGCGATATCCATGTCGTTACGTGGAATGAATCGTATAAAGAACGCACCTTCATGCTTGCGTGGTAGTGGAATGCTGAAACTCACCAGTATTTCATTAGGTTCGAGTATGGTCTGACCCGGTCCAGTACAGAACTCCTCAACGGGCACTTGTCGATTGCCGTGTGGGCCGCAAATATTTGTCTGTGCCTTCAAGACGATCAATGCGGGGATGGTGTCAGCACTCGGCGCTGCATTGCATAGGTTTCCCCCCAACGTGGCACGGTTCTGAATTTGAGTTCCACCAATCAAAGTCGCGCAATCAATCAATGCGGGGAAGTTTTTAACAACTTGTGGATCTCGACAGACGGTGCGACAGGTCACCGAAGCGCCCAGTATCATTGTGTGATCATTGAACGACAGTTCGTTTAACTCTTCTACGCGCTTGGTGTCGATCACAAGTTCTGGAGTAATGCGGTGCCCCCTCATGGCGACAACTAGATCTGTGCCTCCTGCGAGTAACCGGGCTGTGTGCTCGCCACGACTGAGCATGTCGGTTAATTCATCTAGAGATGCCGGCAGCTTGTAATCAAAGTTTTTCAACTAAGTCTCCGCGAGTGGGCTGGTGAACTATTTCAGGACCACGCTATGTGGGCCCTCAGGGAAAGTTGGATAGAATCATCGTTGATGACCGGGGCTAATGCTACTATAACTATCAATAACTTTCGAAGGAGTGTTCTCCCGGTCACTTGTTGGCGATGCAGGTGAACATAAAACAATGACTGAGGTTCTTCCACATCGACCGTCCCAGTTGCTGGATACGCTCTGCGACTTAGATTTTCGAATGGCGGTGACGGTGCCCGATGGTTGGTTAGGGCAATTATTAGTACAAATAGAAAACCATGTTGATATGCAGTTAATTCGTGCGACCCACGAAGAAGAGGCGCTTGCTATTGCGTGTGGCGCTCGGATTGGTGGTGCACGGACTGTGCTTTTGGTTCAGAACGTTGGAATTATGACTATGGGGGCGGGCATGGTCTCACTGGCGATGCGCTACCAGATCCCTTTGTTGATTTTGGCTTCGTTTAGGGGGTCACCGCGCGATCCGGTGTTCTACCACATTCCCAAAGGCCGTGTGACGTTGCCCGTGTTAGAGGCAATGGGACTCCATCACGCAGTGGTTCGTCCTGATGCGCCCATCGATAGTCAGGTCAAGGAGGCGGCCACTTATGCGGAAGAAGCCTCTCAGCCGTTTGTCCTGTTGATGGGGCGCGAGGATGTGCAATGGTGAATCCACAACTACCAAGTCGCAAAGCGTACTTTGAAGTTCTTGCGGCGCAATTGCCATCAGAGGCGCTGGTGGTCACTTGCCTTGGCAATTCATCTTATCTATGGGCGGTGGTGAATGACCGATCGGAAAACTTTTATTTTGAAGATGCAATGGGACTGGCGCTGCCATTTGCATTGGGATTAGCAGCGGTTCAGCCCGATCGGCGGGTGGTGGTTGTTGAGGGAGACGGGGGTTTGTTGATGCATATGGGTGCGCTCGCTTCGGTGGGTGCGGTGGCGCCCCAGAACCTAACGATTATTCTGATTCAAAATGGTGTTCATGCGGCGTCAGGGGGGCAGCCTTTGACCAATAAGGAGCTCGATTTTGCCAAGCTCGCGCAAAGTCTAGGTGTTGACCAAGCGCAGACGGTTGATACTACCGATGAATTTGAAGGGATTTTACGACGCGCGTTGAATCGACCAGGCCCTGAATTTATCGCCGCGAGGGTGGAAGTAGATCTGCAGGTTGTGCGACCACCAGAGCCCTTTAATCCGGTGATGACGAAAGTTCGCTTCAGCCGCGCCATTGGTGCGCCGCGGTATATACCCACAACCTTCGGCGGAGGCGGAATGGAGTCGGACGATTAGTGATTCTAAATGAGCGTCGAGGATGCGGCTGCTCACTCGGGAAACACTTATCTCATGAGGTCCGGCAGCCATAGGACGGTGCCGGGAACGGCAATCATAAGTCCCATGACCAGTAGGTTCAGGGCGACGAAAGGCAGGGCCGCACGATAGATGTCACCCATCGTTGTATCTTTTGACGTAATGCCTTTCATCACAAACAGTGATAAACCAAAGGGCGGTGAAATGGTCGCCATCTCAAGATTAAGCAGCATGATGGCGCCAAACCAGACTGGATCCCAACCGAACGCACTAACGATGGGGAAATAGATTGGTGTTGTGATCATTACGATTGACGTCTGCTCAATCAACATGCCCAACAGCAGCAGAATCAGCTGCATGGCGATCAGAATCAGGATAGGGTGTTCCGACCAGGAAAGTGCCAGTTCCGTAATGCCGATCGTAATGCCGGTGAATGCCAGTATCTGGCTGAATGCCGCTGACCCTGTCAGAATGACAAAAACCATCACCGAGATGGTGGTCGCCGCCGCAACGGATTTCTTGATCACTTGCCAAGTCAGCTTTCCATAGCACGCTACTAGCAAGAAGCAGAACAAAGCCCCTAAAGCCGCCGCTTCGGTGGGTGTGGCCACACCGGCGAAGATCGTCCCGATCACAACGCCAATAATAATGACGAGTGGAAGAACGTACTGAAGCGTTCTCATTATCCGTGGCCTGATCGCAGTCGATGCCACTTCGTACGCCGGTGCTAGATGCGGTTGAATGTGGCAACGGATGACGACGTAGGTCGCATAAACAACTGCCAATAACAGCCCTGGTAGGAGAATGCCGATTAGCAGCTTGCCAACTGAAAACTGGCCCATGCTCGCGAGTATCACTCCGAGGGCGCTCGGTGGGATCATAATCGCCAGGCTTCCGCTCGCCAGTATCGGACCGATGGACATCGATTTGCTGTACCCACGACGTTCCATGTCTGGAACCAGTGTTGAACCCAGCATGGCGACGCTACCCATCGCGACGCCGGTCAGAGTGGCAAATAAGGAGCCGGCACCGATCGATAAGAGCGCTAGACGTCCGGCAATTTTTCCCAGCCATTCATCCAACACATCGATCATTCGGTATGCAATGCCTGAGTGAAAAATTACGGTACCCATAAGGATGAACATGGGGACGGGTACCAGCACAAAAGTAGAAATGGAACTGTCTATGCTAAGGATTAACTGCTGCAAGCCTATTGCCCCTCCCCAGAAGACATAGACTCCAATGACGTTAACGAATAAAAACGCGAACGCAACCGGTAGACCGAGAAGCAGCAGAGCGGACAAGCCGCCGAAAAAGAACAACATCAGGAATGGCCAATCCATCAGCTCAGATGTTCTCGTTTGGATCGTTGATCAGTTTTGATTCGGACAAATAATGACATAGCGCTCGTCGAAGAAACTGGCAAGATAACAAGAAGCAACCTGCCGGGATAATCCAGAGATTGACAACCCGTGGAATTTCGATTTCCGCAGGAATCAGAATGCCACGTTGGAAAGAGTTAATGGATTCCCATGTCCCGAACACAACTACCACAAAGCAAATCCCAGCACCGAGTAAAGAGCTTGTTATACGCATCCAACGGGCACTGTTGGGGCTTGCTTGATTTAATATGACATCGAGCACCACGTGTTGTTCGTGCTTCAACACCCAGGCGGCACCGAGAAACGTCATGTAAACAAGCAGCGTGCCGCTCAAGAGGTCAACACCGATCAACCCCTCATTCAGGACGTATCGAAAGATGACCTTGACCGTGACCATCAGCATAATAATGATCAGAACACACCCTGACAGTATTCCGCCGGCCAGCAGTATTCGGTCAAAAAGTCGGACTAGAGCGGCCATCAATGATTCTTCAGCACAGGATACCTGTATGGCTCGCGTTTTCGATATTGAGGATGCCGTAAGGGAACTCGGTAAGCGTGATTGATTAACAGCATGTCCGAGGAGTATCCAACGGGCCAGACCGCTAAGACCTGACCCGTTGGTTTATGACTTATTTACTTACGGTCAGTCAAGCCCCATTAGTTTTCTGGCGCGTGAATAATCATCCGCACTCATCGCTTTCTTGAAGTGTGCCCACAAGGCGTTATTGGAGACTTCGTCCCACTGTTTGGCATCAGCTTCTGAAAAGTGGATTACTTTCATTCCACCCTTGATCATGCCAGCCAACTGCGTGTTTTGGTAGGCCGATATCCAACCGCGAGACCAGGCTTGAATGGCAGCGACAGACTCAAGCATGATGCCTTGAAGCTCTGGCGAAAGACTATTCCACTTGGCCAGGTTCATTTTTATGCTGATGCCGTCCCGGTAAAGCGGGTGACCAATCACATATTTCGACACTTCTTGCCATCCAAAAGAGGTAAAGCCGTCGTAGTAGGGCCAGGTAAAGCCTTCAACGGTCCCCCTTTCCAGAGCGAGATAGACCTCTGACGGGGGTAGGGTGACGGGCTCGCCTCCAACCGCATCGACAAAGAAACGAGTCAACGGCGGTACGCGAATTTTCAGGCCTTTCAAGTCCGCGATGCTGGAGACCTTCTGTTGCGTGTACATGAAATGATTGCCTGTGCCGAGATCACCCGAAAAATGTCCGAGATATCGAACGCCTTTCTTTTCGTACATGTTGACCATGAAGTCAAACAACTCGCTACCCGGTCCGTTGTCCGGAATGTCGTAGGGAGACATCTCAGTGACATATCCGCCTGGAACAATACCCGCCCAATAGTTTGGTGCTCCGTACCAGATATCAAAGACTCCACGGACCAGTGCTTCTGGCTGGTCAAATGTTGGCACGATTTCTTTTCCGCCTTTGAATTTAATGACGAGTTTTCCTTGTGCCCGTTTATTGACTTCCTCTATGAAACGGATTCCGACATCAGCGGCCGCCGAGATTTTGGGCGGCCACGCACCTACCATGTTGAGCGTGATTGGCCCTGCCAATGCAACGCCAGTCGACAGCGTCAAAAAAACACCGGCTACTAGAGTGGCCAATGCCTTCTTGCTTGTTAATAACGTCATTATTTTGTTCCTCCCTAAATTAATGGTGATCCTTACCCGAAGACAGTCAGGCGTGTTATTTAGCCTGTCCATTGATGTCTCACTGGCCCTCTATAGTATGGGTAAAAATAATATAATCAAAACTCAACCACATGGTCCCAAAGGGATATTGAATGTCGGGGCAATGACTGATCGACTCTGCTTCGGCACATTTCATTCGATGAAGTCGTTTCCGCGAACCATTGATGTCACTGAGCATTCTTTGTTTTGTTGAATGTAACGATTGCCGTTATCGTTACAAAGTAAAGGTGCCGGGACCGACAGAGACTCTAAGCGTGATCTTGAGGACGGAAGACGTGCGCTTGTTATCTTTAAACTCATTCAAGGGTAAGCTGATTATGAAATTTCCTTCATTGCCGTTTACGGTAACAGCGTGGGCCGATGTAGAACCCGTTACGTTACCAGGCGAACACGGTTCGGTAACCACGCGCGAGTTCAACATGGGTGAACTGCGCGTTCGTTGCGTCGAGTATTCGGCAGGTTATGTTGCAGACCACTGGTGTGATCGGGGGCATGTTTTGTATGTGCTCGAGGGCGAACTGATTAGCGAACTTAAGGACGGTCGGATGTTTCGACTTAGCTCTGGCATGAGTTACCAGGTGTCCGATTTTGGCGATGCCCCGCACCGATCAACGACAACAACTGGCGCAAAGTTATTTATTGTTGACTGAGCGGTGGGTTCGGCGAGGGTCTATGGGTGGAGTACCATTGCGTGTCGAGGAGAAGCGCTTGGGTGTATCGGTGTTAATGACCCTTAGGCAGCACGACTGGCGCGCTTTCTTTCGGTTTCGCGCAGCAGTTTCTTTCGAATCCGAATAGCACTGGGTGTGACCTCCACCAGTTCGTCGTCGTGAATGAACTCGAGTGCGTATTCCAACGTGGTGTCGATGGGGGGCGTGAGCAAGATGTTTTCATCGGTGCCGGCGGCCCGTATATTGGTTAACTGTTTGCCCTTTAGCGGATTAACCATGAGATCGTTCTCCCGGGAATGGATGCCAATGACCATTCCCTCGTAGACCGCTGCGCCATGACCGATAAATAGTCGTCCCCTTTCCTGCAGATTGAAGAGTGCATAAGCGAGGGCCTTACCTTTGGCCATGGAGACCAGCACCCCATTGTTCCGCTTGCCCAGCGCCGCAGAAGGGCGCGGCCCGTAATGGTCGAAGGCATGGTGCATTAGCCCCGTGCCTGAGCTCATGCTGAGAAACTCGGATCGAAACCCCATTAAGCCGCGGCTGGGGACCATGTAATCCAGGCGCACTCGATTGTCACCGTCGGGCACGATATTTTGAAGTTCCGCACGACGTTCACCCAGTCGTTCCATGATCTTGCCCTGAAAAGCAGCCTCAGTGTCTATCGTGAGTGTTTCCCATGGCTCCAGAGTTTTACCGTCAACTTCTCGCACGATGACCTCTGGCCGGGATATGGCCAACTCAAAGCCTTCGCGGCGCATGTTCTCAATCAGTATCGATAGGTGTAGCTCTCCTCGACCGGAGACGCGAAATTTGTCAGGGTCATTTAATGGCTCGACACGTAGCGCCACGTTATGAATCAATTCCGTGTCCAAGCGTTCTCTTATGTTGCGACTGGTAACAAATTTCCCCTCGCGCCCTGCAAACGGTGAATTGTTGACTTGGAAAGTCATACTCAGGGTGGGTTCTTCGACACTCAGAGGAGGCATGGCCTCGACCGTTTCTGGATCACATAACGTGTCTGAGATGCGAAGATTATCCAGGCCGGTGATGGCAACGATGTCACCTGCAGTGGCGGTCTCAGCTTCAATACGTTCAAGACCGTGAAATCCGAGAATCTGCAGCACGCGCCCACTACGAATCGGCCCGTTTGTTCCCACCACTTTAACCTGACTATTTCTGAACACAGTGCCACGTTGAATGCGTCCAATGCCGATTACGCCAACGTAACTGGAGTAGTCCAGTGCGCTGATTTGCATTTGAAACGGGCCGCTGGCGTTAACGGCTGGCGGCGGCACATGAGTGGTGATCGTCTGAAGCAGGGGACCCATGCCTGAGTCACGATCATCGACAGGGCTCAGGCTAGACCAGCCCTGCAGTGCAGATGCATAGACGATCGGAAAGTCGAGTTGTTCTTCCGTGGCGTCAAGGCGATCAAACAATTCCAATGTCTCCCCGAGGACCCAGTCTGGCCGAGCGCTAGGGCGATCGACTTTGTTGACGACAACGATAGGATTGAGCCCTTGTGCAAGCGCCTTTTGAGTAACAAAACGAGTCTGTGGCATGGGTCCTTCTACGGCGTCAACCAGTAGCAAGACCGAGTCCACCATTGACAGAACGCGTTCTACTTCCCCGCCAAAGTCCGCGTGCCCCGGTGTGTCGATGATGTTGATTCGCCAACGCTGCCAACGGATTGCCGTATTCTTGGCTAGAATGGTGATGCCTCTTTCGCGCTCCAGTTGATTGGAATCCATCACTCGGTCGGGTATTTTTGCATGAGCGCCAAGCGTTCCGGACTGGCGAAGCAATTGATCGACCAGTGTTGTTTTGCCGTGGTCGACGTGTGCGATGATGGCGATATTGCGCAAAGAATCCATGGTAAGCGTCACAAAAAAGGCACCTGGGGCACGGAACAACAAGGAGGGCAGGTCGGATTATAGAGGTTCTGATCATTCGTGCGATGAAAATTGTTTACTTGGCATCCTAGTCCTCCGAGAATATTGATCAGATGCTGCGCCGTATTCCATCCACCTGAGCCTCGCCCAGACAATGATCGATCGCATTCAGCCTGTTTCTATCCCTGAGTCGATGGCGCCGTTTAGTCAGGTTGTACTCGACGATTTGTATGCCTACTTTTCCGGGTTGGTTGCCGCCGATTTTGCTGAGGGTCGGGCGGTACTTGGTGATGTGGCCGCCGAAACGACATCAGTATTGAACGTGATCGCCAAAGTTCTCGAGGAGTTGGGGCTGGAAATGAGCGACATTGTTAAGGCAGAAGTGCATTTGGCTGACCTAGCAGATTTTGATGCGATGGACGAGGCCTACCGCCAGTGCTTTCCCCCCAACACGACTCCCGCGAGGACAACCACTGAATCAAAGCATCTATTTGGGGACAGTCGAGTGGAGATTACGATTCAGGCACGCCGGCGTTAGGCGAGTGTTTGTGCTTGTCAGTGCTTTCGAGCACGGGAGTGAGTCCATAGGACTTGTCATTGATGACAGTAATTAGCGTTGGGTCTCCGTTCCATTACCATCAAAAAAGGACAGAGGACGGCTAAACACTCGCAGCGAGTCAACGCGTTGCTGATGAATAGATCTTGTTTAAGCTGTGCACCTGTAACCAGAATAAGCCTGCTATTCCTGCATGATTGGATTATTCCATTGTTTCGATTGTGTATTGAAAGACGCTATATTCTGGTTCTGTTAATTGTAGTAACCGAATAATCTAATCACAGGAGATGACGATGGCTGGAGCCAGAAGGAAGAGTTTTTCGACCCCAGATGAGACACGCACACCCGATAAAACGGTATTGGAGCTGGTAGACCTGGGGAGCGTCAAAGCTGCACGACTGACCGTTCAACCAGGCTGGACCTGGTCAAGTTGCATCAAGCCGGTGGTGGGGACTGACAGTTGCCAGGCGAACCATGTGGGCACGGTGGTGTCGGGTCGTTTGGGAATAAAACACAACGATGGAAGTGAGATGGAAATCAGTGCCGGCGATGCCTATGTTTGTGAGCCAGGGCATGATGCATGGGTCATCGGTGATGAGCCATGCGTGATGCTTGAGTTTGATGCGAGTGCAGCGGCATCTTATGCTAAGGAAGAGTAGTGAACTGATCAGATGGGGGCGAGATGTCTGATGATGCGCGCGTGGTTCGCATCAAGTGGGTTGCGCCAAAGCGGAACCCACTTGCCCGCACTGCAGTTCTGCCAGGGGCCGGTGGGGGTGGCGACACCCATTAAGTAGTCGGCCTGAGGATGATTCGTTAAATCGTTTGTTCTCGACACTGATTGATCAAGATGGAATCGACCTCCCCGATTATTTACGAGCAAAGCGGACGAATTGCTCGCATCACGTTGAATCGCCCTGATGTACTGAATGCTATTAATGAAGCGCTTCCCTCAGCGCTTGAAGCCGCGGTTATCCGGGCGAATGCCGATGAGTCCACTCGTGTCATCATTTTGTCGGGTGCGGGGCGCGCCTTTTGCTCAGGCTATGATCTGGATGTATTCGCCGAGTCGCCCGGGACCAATCCAGTGATTCAGGAAATGCCGTGGGATCCGGTTAAAGACTTCGCTTTTATGAAGCGGAACACTGATTGTTTTATGAGTCTTTGGCGTTCTTTGGTGCCGGTGATTTGCAAAGTGCATGGCTACGCGATTGCCGGGGGAAGCGATATTGCACTGTGTGCTGATCTTCTTGTGGTGGCCGAGAATGCGCAGCTGGGCTACCCACCCGCCAGGGTATGGGGTTGTCCGACAACAGCAATGTGGGTCTATCGCCTTGGTGCGGAGCGCGCGAAACGCCTGCTATTCAGCGGCGACTTGATCGATGGGCGCCAGGCGGAAGCCTGGGGTCTGGGGCAGGCTGTGCCTGCGGCAGATCTTGATGATGAAGTAGAGCGCATTGCGCAGCGCATGGCTACGGTTCCGCGCAACCAGTTGATCATGCAAAAAATGATGGTCAATCAGGTTTTAGAGAATATGGGCCTTGCCTCGACGCAGACGCTGGCTAATTTCTTTGATGGCATCACCCGTCACTCGCCGGAAGGGGTAAATTTCAAACAACGCGCAGAATCTGTGGGCTGGAAGCAGGCCGTTCGCGAACGCGACGAAGGGACCTTCGATTGGACGTCGAATCAATCGTTTGGGGAGAGCGAAGACTCAAAGTAGTGAGCCAGGGCGTGTACGGTTGTGTCGAGCAGTTTAGGGAGAGCGTTGACGATGAGATTCGACAAGGTGGTTCATGCAATTGATCTTCATGCTGGTGGTGAACCTGGCCGTGTGATTGTGGGTGGTGTACTGGATGTGCCTGGTGCCAGTATGTTTGAAAAGATGCGTTATTTTGAGACCAAGGCAGATGATCTTCGCCTTCGCATGTTGCGCGAGCCGCGTGGCTATCCTGCGTCAAACTGCAATCTGATCTTGCCGCCTACCCACCCTGACGCAGACGCTGGCTTCATTATCATGGAGCAGGTTGAATACCCCCCAATGTCTGGTACCAACACGATGTGTGTGGCGACGGCATTGATCGAAAGCGGGATGGTCGAAGTGACCGAACCCATCACGACTTTAAATCTAGAAAGTCCCGCTGGGCTCATTAAGGTAACGGCAGAAGTGCGTGATGGGAAAGCAAACTCCATCACTTTCGAAAATGTGCCGGCATTTGCCGTCCATTTGGATGCCACGATCGAAGTACCGGAATTTGGGTCAGTGGTTGTTGATGTAGCCTGGGGCGGGATGTTCTACGTGATTACAGAAACCGAGCCGTTAGGATTGGTATTGACTCCCGATAGAGCAGGAGAATTAGCTCGGGCTGGCGAGATGATCAAAGCAGCAGCGCGTGAACAGTTGTCCTGTCAGCACCCGGAAAATCCGGCGGTCTCAGATATCACCATCGGGGTACTCTCTGGTCCGGCCACTAACCCAAAGGCAACACTCAAGAACGCGGCGGTGGTGTCGACCGGCTCTTTGGACTGGAATCGCCCAGAGACCTGGAAGGCGGCGCTGGATCGCTCTCCCTGTGGGACAGGCACCAGCGCTAAGATGGCGACATTGCATGCTAAAGGTTTGTTGGGCCTGGACCAGGATTTCCACCATGAAGGTATTCTCGGCACGATCTTTACCGGCCGACTGATTAAAGAGACAATGGTTGGCGATTACCCTGCCGTAGTCCCCACCATCACCGGCCAGGCCTGGGTCACGGGCATGGCCCAGTACGTCCTGGATCCGGACGATCCGTTTCCCAATGGATTTACCCTTGGCGACATCTGGGGCAGTTAGTGAGTCTGATTTGTCGAATGCTGCCTGATATCTGATCAGGCCTGCATTGCGCTCACGATCCAGGTGCTAAATCCGAGGGTAACGCCGCTGTCATTTGAATAGGGCGTCAGCGCCTCTTCGATCACTTGCAGGGTTTTGTTTTGGGTGTCGGAATCTGCCAGTGCAAAAGGTTCCGACATGGGGCCCATTTTGGTGATAAAGCGTGCCGCGTCAGCGGCGTCTGATCCAATAGAGCCATCGACAGTAAAGCGCTCCAAGCCGATGTCAGACCATCCGGCATCGTGCAGGATTTGTTGAACGCGGCCTTCGTTTTCCATGGAAAACTGTCCGGGTGCGTCGTCTGGCGGGGGAGCCGGCAAATCGAGACACGTTTTCGCAGCCCCGGCCGGAATGCGGATCCAGGGATTGGCTTTGCGATCTGCCCAGCATACATAGGCCATCCGCCCCCCGGGACGCACGGCTTTCCTGATATTTCTAAACGCAGCGATGGGGTCATCAAAAAACATCACTCCGAAACGGCTATAGACCGCGTCAAATGTAGCTGTCGGGAAGCTGTGCACCTGGGCATCGGCTTCGACAAAAGTGATCGGATGCTCCGCGCTCACGTTGGCCCGTTCGATGGCTTTATTGAGCATCGGCCGTGAGAGATCGGCGGCGAGTATTTCCCCCGAGGTGCCAACCCGCCCGCCGAGCGCAAGCGTTGTTGTTCCAGTGCCGCAGCCGATCTCTAGAATCCGCTCTCCGGATTGGGGGTTAAGCGTGTCGAGCGCCTTGTCCCCAAAGGTAGCCAGCATCGTGTCAATCCGCGGCTGAAGCGTAACCCAGAGATCGCCTTTAATGTCGCTCCAAAATTCACGCTGTTCTTGGTTGGCAATGGTTAATTCTGACATTGAACCTTTTCTCCCCGTGGCTAACTCGAGTTGGCCTGATGGTTTAAGGCCCGAGTCTGAATAGTCATAACGCGGGATAGTTTATCCGAGCACGATACCCTTGGTGGTTTTTCCACCAGGCACTCCAGGGTGTGTGGCGAGTAACCCACGGTGATTCAAGCACCAACCTAGGGGCCTGTGCGAGCGGATGAGGGGGATTTGCATGGCGGATAGGAATACGCTCAAATGTGAGGTTATGAATGTTAATCAAAAGACGGTGGTTGTTACTGGCGGTGCACGCGGGATCGGTAAGGCATTGGCCTTACGTTTTGCAGAAGAAGGCGCCAGGGTGGTCGTTGCCGATCGGTTGCAAAACGAGGCCAACGAAACGGCAGCCCAAGTGAATGGCCTGGCGGTGGTTTGCAATGTTGAAAAGGAACAGGATATTCAGCAGTTGGTCGTCGAGGCGGAAGCTAAGTTTGGAGCAATCGATCTTTTTTGTTCCAACGCGGGAGTGTGTTTCGGTGAGACAGACTTGGTGACTTCGGCAACTAACGATCAATGGCAAACCTGTTGGAATATTCATGTGATGGCGCATGTCTACGCTGCAAGAGCTGCCTTGCCGGGAATGATCGCCCGAGGCGGTGGGTACTTTTTGCAGATGGTGTCCGCGGCTGGGATACTCAACCAGATTGGCGATGCGGCTTATTCTACGACTAAGCATGCCGCCTTGGGGTTTGCCGAAGCACTGGCGATTACCCATGGGGGAGACGGTATCAAGGTGTCGGCGATTTGTCCGCAGTATGTTGCAACGCCGATGTTGGGATACGACGAAGGCGCTGATATCAGTGAGCAGCCGGGTCTGATCAGTCCGGATCAGGTTGCGGAAGCTGTGATCAAGGGATTAGAAGAAGAGCGCTTCTTGATCCTCCCCCATCCCGAGGTCGAGGAGTACCGACAACGTAAAGGAGCTGACTACGATCGTTGGCTTGGGGGAATGCGGCGGTTGCGTGGCCACGTACTGAAAGAATTGGGTGCAACCTCGCTCAAGAAGATGCACAAGTTAGTTTGAATTAGTCTGATTGAGTCTCGAACGAAGAAGTTTGGCACTGAGCGCAGGAATACAATCGTCGCGAGTTGAGTGTGGATCGAATGACTAATCCACCGCATCGGTAACAGCATTGCCCTTCTCGATCAAAGATGGCAAATCGATATGCGGCGCGTGATTTCCCTTGTGTTTCAAGCTTTTTTGCAATCCCCGCTTTATTGGTGATACCGCCAGAGGTATACGACCGCCTCGAAATCGTGAGCGTACTGCGTGCCAGTCGACTCAGTTGACCTCGATTTAGGTCAACTGGACGTAGGGTTGGGTCAAGACCGGCATCATGAATGATTTCCGAGCGCAGATAATTTCCACTACCTGCCAGGAACTGTTGATCGAGGTAGAGTGCCGCCAGTTTCCGGTTCTGAAAGCGAGGTTCCCTAAGGCGTGAAAGAAGCGCACGCCACGTTAGCGACTTGTCGAGTATGTCAGGCCCAATACGACTCAGGAAAGGGTGGGTAGTGAGTTGTTTGTTTGTCAGAACCCAAATATCAGATGCACTGTAGAGCAGCGCGCTGTGTCGCGCAGTGTGTAATGCAACTCGCAGCGTTCGTTTTGTCTCTGGGTACTGTCCCCGATCAACGACATGCCACAGGCCGTACAGCTGGTTATGGGAATAGAGCGTCCAGTCAGTGTTGAAGTGGGTCAGCAGTGCTTTGCCACGTGTTTCAATCGATCGCACTCGGGTACCCATTAAGGTTCGTCGGAATTTCTTCAGACGCTGGAGCCCAAAAACCAAGTCTTCAATGACTTCATTCTCCAATACCGCTGCGATTTTGTCCGCAGCGCGTCGTATTTCTGGCCCCTCAGGCATTGCAATATCTCTCGCGTGCTTTCTCAGTTTGACTGCAGTAATGCATGTTTATCCATGGCCGGAAACGTATGAATAAAAGCGAGGGTACAAGAGATTCGGGCGGTGATGGAAGCAAGTCGCATTCATCTATCTCTTGTTGTGTGGGAAGTGTGGTGAGTTGCGAAAGAATGCAGCCGCAAGGGTGATGTGAGTGCATTATTGGGCATCATGTGACGTAAATGATCGGCTGATCAAGGGGGACAGCATAGACCGTTTGCGCATGGTTCTGAAGGTGATTCCGAGATTGCGCTATGCTTTTGCAGACGGTCTAGAGTGGGTGACATGCTGTTTGCCTATGTGTAGGATCGCTGTTTCTTAGCATCAGCGATGATTGGTGGCTGTGTCATCTTTGGAGATGGCGCAACTGGCAATTAAACGGGTGTGGTAATGACTTTGTGGAGGTAGGCAAGTGCCGTCATTTGATGTAGTTAGCGAACTCGATTGGCATGAGGTCACTAATGGGATGGACCAGGCCAATCGTGAAATCGCCAATCGTTTTGATTTCAAGGGAAGTGACGCTCGCATTGAGCGCAGTGACGCGACCCTGACGCTCTATGCTGAAGATGAATTCAAGATTGGACAGGTCCGTGACATTCTGGACACCAAATTGGTCAAGCGAGGCATCGACATCGCGTGTATGGACATCGGAGAGGTTCGTGAGCGCGGGGCTGGCCAGGCCCAACTAGAGATCAAGTTGCGACATGGACTAGACACGACATTGAGCAAGAGTCTGGTTAAGAAAATCAAGGCAGAAAAATTAAAAGTGCAGACGGCTATTCAGGGTGACCAACTGCGTATTTCAGGCAAGAAACGCGATGAGTTGCAGTCGGCCATTGCATTTCTAAAAAATGAGGAGGTGGGATTGCCTCTTCAATACATTAACTTCCGCGACTAAGAAAAGGTCATGACATTGTTGTTCATGGGTGTCTCCGTGTTAGCTTGACCTAGGGTGACTGCCTGTCGCCTGCATTGTTGGCTCTCCACAATGGGGTCATCGATCTATCTTTAAGCGTCCCACACGATTAGAATTCTGGTCCGCGACGCCGTGCCACTTTTTTGTCGCCGCTCGTTGTTTTCCCTAGCAAAGAGATGGTCCTTCAATGTTTTGACTGCTCGGATTTACCGGCTACAGGATGCCTGAGCCTGCGGTAGGGCGCTGATAGAGCCGTTACGCGTGAATGACACCCTCCGGCGTTGCCCATGCACTGTCGAGGATCATCTCGATGAACCCATAAAGGAGACGGTCAATTCATGACTGAAGAGGGAAAAAGACCGGACCCGCAGGCGACCTGGCTGCTGGTATTGATTACTTCAACCGGTATTTTTGGTACCGCCATTGTCACTCCGTCACTACCGGGAATTGGCGAAGCCTTTGCCGCTGAGCCTGATAGGGCACAGTGGGTGCTAACGGGATACTTGGCAATGATTGCCGTAGGGCAGCTATTTTTTGGCCCTCTATCAGACAAGTTTGGACGGCGGTTTCCGTTATTGACAGGCCTTGCGTGCTTTTTACTGGGATCGATAATGGCGTTTTTTGCGGCGGACCTCAATATGCTGATAGCGGCTCGGTGCATTCAAGGGCTTGGTGCTTCGGCGGCAATGGTTCTGCCGCGGCTGATTATTAATGATACGCACGCGCCGCGGGCAGCGGCACGAAGTCTAGCTGCGGTCACCGCCGCCATGGCGCTTACACCGTTGGTGTCATTTCCCTTTGGCGGCGTATTGTTCGAGACGGTAGGCTGGCGTGGCATCATGGCGGCAATAGTGTGTGTTGGTTTGATCACAACGATTCCGACAGTATTACTGTTACAAGAGACTAATAGTGCACGACAAAGGTCTCTCAGCGTCTCTACGGTGATTGAGAATTACTATTTGTTATTCTCAAATCGGCAGTTTTTGCTATTCGCGGGTAACCTAGGGCTGCATGTATCCATTTTTTTCTCGTTTTTAAATTTTTTACCCTTTGCGTTCCGTGAGTTGGGTTATACCCCCGTGGAATTCGGCATGCACATATCGTTACTGCCGGCAGGTTTTGTGATGGGAAATCTCATCAGTCGAAAATGGACGGCTACAGTGGGTATCATCAAAATGGTTCGGTGGGGTTCCATACTGACGGTGGTCGCGATCAGTGTGATGGCGATTGTGGCTTTTTCAGGAGTTCAATCAGGTTTGGCGTTGGTGCTGCCGGCGATGATTTATTCATTATCAAATGGGCTCACCATGCCCAACGCATCGATTGGTGCCATCAATTCAGTGAAACGTTCTGCACAGGGCGTGGGTTCAGGGTTGGCCGGTAGTCTTCAAATGCTGCTAGGGTCGCTGATTGCTTCGTCAACGATCCTGCTAGGCGCGGCCAATGATGTGCGTATTGGTATTGGCGTGGTTTTGGTCGCGGCGCTGGTCGCGCTGGTCGCCGCCTTGCTGCTGCGCGATGATGCGCGACTGGCAGTCAACTGAGCTCCATTAAAGGCGTTGGTTGTGACTGTCTTGACTGGTGTAAGGAGGATTAAATTCTACACAACCTAACGATATCTCACAGGGTGTGTTTTCCATCAATAAGATCTTGCGCTTGGAATGTATGATGACCACGGAACTTTTCTATTGAGCACTGACAGCTGGATTGGTGTTGATACTATGGGTTCCTTACGTGGTGGCGAGGATTTTCTGTTGGGGCAGTGCAGATGTCACAGGCTATCCTACGGCTCCACCGAAGCTCCCCGCGTGGGCCCGCCGAGGACAACGAGCGCACCTTAATCTCCTTGAGAATCTTGCGCCGTTTGCGGCGCTTGTCATGGTGGCGCAGGCAGTTGATGTGCATAGCGCACACACTGTGCTGGGCGCAGCCCTATTTTTCTGGGCTCGAGTCGCGCATGCACTCGTGTTCATTCTGGGTGTTCCCTATCTTAGAACGCTAGCGTTTCTTACTGGATGGGTTGGCGTCAGCCTGATTTTTATCGACATCATCATAAGTCCGATGTAGGTGTTGGTGGTGATGAGGGTGTCGCGGAGTGGGCATCAGTGCAGTGTTTCGAAAGCACCACACCGCGCTACAGAGTGGAGAACCTGAATCTTGATGCGATCCTGCCAGTAACGATCATGATGGCCCCATCCCAATATGAAAGGTAACGGATACAGTCGAATGCAATCGCTTGGGAGATGAGAAGCTCATCGGTAATCGTGATCAGTATATGACAGCTTCTCCCGATCCACCGTCAACTGCGATAGATTGACCTGTAATCATATGGGCCATCGGTGAGCAGAAAAACAAGACGGCGGCGGCGATATCATCCGGTTGCACGAGTTTGCCAAGCGGGATTTCTTTTGTACGCTTGGCGATAATGCTTTCGATAGTGGTGCTTGACTCCTCGGCTTCACGTGAAAACAGTTGCATGACTCGCTCTGTCACGGTGTAGCCGGGATGAATGCAATTTACCGTGATCTGATGTTGCGCAGCGTAACTCGAAAACTGTTTGCTGAAGTTGGCGATACCCGCGTTGACGACACCATTGGTAATTCGCAGGGGAGCCACAATGCGGGCGGTCATGCCGCCGATGTTGACCACTCGTCCCCAACCTGCCGCGCGCATAGGCGTCAGCACAAGCCGCGCCAGGCGAATGTAGGCCATCAGCTTGACATCGATGTGATAACGAAAGAGATCGTCGGTTAACTCACTAAAAGGGGCGCTGGTGGATGTGACGGCATTGTTTACCAGGACATCGATCCGACCCGCAGCCTGTAGGGTGTTTTGGACTAATTGTTCGAGTTCCTCAAGCTGACTGACGTCGGTTTGGAAAGTCCATGCCTTGACCTTGTGTTTTTGAATATCGGCCGCGGTGTTATCCAGCGTCTCCTGAGTGCGGCCACAAATGGCGACGTGCATTCCCTGCGAGGCCAGAGTCAGTGCTATCGCCCGCCCAATGCCTCGACTACCACCTGTCACTAATGCAACCTTCTCTTGTAGTTGAAAATCCATCGACACACCTCCTTATTCAGTGATCTTATCGTGACTGGGCGTGGTAGCACCCCTGGTGAGGGGTTCCCTCCCAGTAAAGGCGCCACAATGAGTCATCAAGTTCTGGCCACGATGCCGTTGTGTTTCAGCGATTAACGGCAGATACGTAAACGCGGTATGATTTTCTTTCACTTCTAAGATGTCAAATACCCAGGGGTTGAAAGCACTGATGACTGCGTCCGTCGATATCATCCCTTTGGACAGGTTAGCGCTAGCGTTGATCCCGGTGTTGGTGGTTATCCTGGTCCAACAGCGTTGGGCATTGCCGATCCGGCCAACCATTTATGGTGCCGCCCGTATGTTGGCCCAATTACTACTGGTTGGATATGTGTTGGTCTTCTTGTTTGATACAGATAGTCCTCTTATTGTGTTTGGGGTGCTTGCCATGATGATTACGGTCGCCAGTTGGATTGCCCTGCGACCGGTGGGCCACGATCGGCCTCGTCTCTACTGGGCGGCATTGGGTGCCATTATTGTTGGAGGCGTGCCAACGCTTTTTTTGACCACACAGTGGGTTATCGACGTCACTCCTTGGTATGACCCTCGTTACCTGATTCCACTGGCTGGGATGATTTTTTCAAATTCGATGAATTCCGTCAGTATTGCTGCAGAGCGGTATGCTGCTGAGATGAATAATGGACAAAAAGAAGAGTCAGCACGGCGCACGGCGTTTCAGGCAGCGCTCATCCCGTTGGTCAACTCACTGATGGCCGTTGGCTTGGTTTCGTTGCCGGGCATGATGACAGGGCAAGTATTGGCAGGCGTTTCACCGCTAATTGCTGCGCGTTATCAAATCATGGTGATGTGTGTGCTGTTTGGCGCGGCTGGATTATCCACGGTGTGTTACCTGTATTGGGCGAGGAAAGTCAGATAATCGCAGTGGGGTTAGGCCAATACAGCCCGCTCTATCGGTCATCGCGTGGCCGCGGCTCTCGGCGCATTGATTGTCAATCGAACGGATAATCGTGCTGTGGAAAGCGCCGTATCTATGAAGGTGACTAAGAGCTGCCGGCGATATCCGACCTATCTCGAGGTGGATTTTTTCGCGGCACCCGCGACAAGGGTTTAAACGGTGACATCGTCCACTGCAATTTCGTTTTCCGTGAGCTGACAATAATTACCGCTACTGGCGAAGCGTCACCGCCCCTCGTTCACCCGTGTTGAGCTGGTTTGCAAATTCAGGTGCCATGGGTCGGGGATCCAGTGCATTTAGCCACACCCTTAACAGCAAGCGCTTGCGCTCAGGTTGAGAATGATCATCAAAGGCGTTTCGAGCATGAAATGTCACGCGACTATTGAGAATTTGTATGTCACCCGGCTGAAACGTCATAGGCAGTTGAAACTCATCACGCAGCGAGAGTGTGGCGACGTAGTCGATTGCTTTTTGGCTGAGCGTATCCAGTCCTTCAATGGATTTTTCAGCGCCAAGCTCGATCTGGCGTTTATTAAATCGTGCCGACATTTTCCCGCTGAAATAACTGAAGACCGGGATGCGGTGGAAGCTGATTTGTTTTTCCGACGTTCCTTTGCCTACCAGATCCAGGAAAAATCCCCGCCGCAAAGGTTCGAGGTATTCCGGATGTGTGGCCATGAGTTCATTGTAAAGGGCCAGTGAACTGACGACCGCGCTTTCACCGCCAGATTTTGCTGGCCGAACACACAATAAAGCGACGTAGTCACAGCTGTCAGTGTGTGGGTGGATCTCGGTCGTGGTTCGATGTGCGCGAATGTTGTGACGATAAGGGTCGTTGCCCTCAAATGAATCACCGTAATCCGTTACGGCGCTCATGGCTTCACCCTGTGCATTCTGGGAAATCCCTTCGCCGATGTACGAACAGATGCCCCAGTACATGGTCTTCAGGGTGTCGATGTCATAGCGAGTGACGTCGAGGCCTCGCAGAAAGACAAAACCTCGGCCCTCCTGTAGGGTATGTAGCAGGTCGTCGAGAAGTGATGCAACCGTTGGTAGAGCAAAGTCAGATTTTCTGAATGAAGTCGGACTCTGTCCTGAGGAGAGAATCTGACGTGCGGCTTGTTCGATCTCGGCAAGTTGTGACTCGGTAAAATGTACTATCCAGTGGGATTCGTCGGCGTAAGTTGAGGACTTCCATACAGAAGCCTCATCAATAACTTGCGGCCAGTCAGTTAGCATTCCCTGATCTTAATCGACTTGGCGAACTGCGTCATCAGACGCCGATAGGTTAGTGGCGTTACGTTGCACCGTGGCGCAATCTGGTGTGGCAGCCGTGCTGCTTGAGTAACCCCATGGAGGGTGAATTGACAAAGGTTGTCGGGGCACAAACGATGCCGAGTGGAGTTAGCCCAGGGATGTGTTACTGGTCGATGGTTCGGGAGTCGTAAGCGACAGGCGCCACATTTCACGTTGTTCAGTCGCGGCATTGAAACCGGTGCCTGCGTGGAGAGTGCAGCGGTTGTCCCATACGACGATGTCGCCAGGGGCCCATGTCCAGGAGACGGTAAAATCAGGTGCCGTCACAGTGGGCAGCAGCTTTCGCAAGGTCGCGACGCTTTCATGTTCAATGCCTTGCAGGTCAAAGATATCCATTTCCTCTTGTGTGATGGATTCATGCTTGGAAACAATGGCGCAGGTTGAACTGTTGAGCCCATAAAGAGCGGATTTTCCACTGATGGGATGAGTCAGAATGAGAGGGACTCGCATCGGTGGGTTCTCGGCACGCTGAGCCGGTGTCAGCGTCGGGTAGGTCGGCGAACTGAGATTGATCTTTTTGTCGTGGTGGGCCAGAGAGCAAACCGCCTCTAAGCCAGATAGCTCTTCCTTGACGGCGTCATCAAGCATTTCGAATGCGCGGCACATATCGGCAAATAAAGTGGCACCACCTGAGGTTGGAGCCTGCCGGCAATGAAAGACGGAACCGATGGGTGGATGCGGCTTGAAAGTCCCATCGGTGTGCCACACAGGAGTTCGAGTTTCTGGGTTGTAGCGCACATCGTCAGCGGTTTCCATGAGGCGTTCATTGGCAAAGATGGCGTTTGATACGCCTCTATGATCCACGGTGTTGCCGATACGTATGATCGGTAGATTGTCAACTTGGCAGAAATCGCGACCGCTTTCCATGTTCCGATCCACCGTGCCGAATATTTCTCCCCAACGCAGCAAGCTTTCCGGCGTCAGAAACGCAAGGTCTGGACCTCGGACAATGAGCAAGCCGTTGTATGCCGTCCAGAGTTGATAAGCCTCCACACCAAAGACTGGATCGGCGAGTTGTTTTGGGTTGGCGTTCTCGATAAGCGCGCCAAAGGCCCCGTTCAAAGGACGCCCATTCCACTTGGACAACATTGTCTGAGACATAATCGAATGAGGGAGGTTATTGTTTTGGTTGACCAGTAAACGTTACCAGACTATAGCGCTTGCTCTCAATGGTTGCGGGTCGAATCAATAGCTGCGCATCTTGTTGTGCGAACCTGACTCCTGTTTCTAGTTCAGCACGCGGAATGAATAGGGTCATCAACGGTGGGGAATGAATCGAGGTAAGGCCCATTGCTAGGTGCAATCGCGGACTCGTTTCAGGTCACTGTTAATATGCACTCACAGCGTATTAACACCGATGATCGGGAGTCTGTATGAAAGTGCCATGGCCGCGAACGCTTGAGGAATTCAATCAATACGGGAAGGGGTTTTTGTTTGGTTATCTTGGTATGGCCTTCACCAAGGTTGAGGAAGATGAAGTGATCGCTCAGATTCCTCTACAGCAACACCATTCCGGTTGGCACGGGACCTTGCATGCGGGAACCTTATTTGCTTTGGCGGATTCGTGTGCCGGATACGGCTGCGTTAAATCGTTGCCGCAGGGTGCCTCTGGTTTTACAACGATCGAAACAAAGAACAATTTTCTTGCCATGACTAATGCAGGTGTGATCCGTTGTGTTGCTACTCCAGTGCACAAAGGCCGCACCACGCAGGTATGGGACGCAGTGGTGTCCAGCCCTGACGAGGCAAAAGAGTTGTGTTATTACCGTTGTACACAGCTGATTCTCTGGCCGCGCTAGTTTGGCCCTCGCGGTATTTGCGATGCTAGCTATTGAGAGCGGCACAGGACTGCCTCGTGGTTGCTTTCATTTGTTTGTATGATGAATGCGGCCCATAAGCGACTACTCGCAACTTGTGCGGCGGTACACGGGTTGCAGGATGGATTGACCGCGTCGATCTACGTGCTTTTGCCTGTTCTTGCCCAGAGTTTTGGTCTTGGCTATGCGCAGATCGGTGCAATTCGGGCAGCACACAGCGGCGCGATGTGGTTACTTGAGATACCAGCGGGCATTCTTTCCGAGCGGGTGGGTGAACGGCGACTGTTGGTGCTCGGGCTAACCGGTGCGGGCGTGGGGTATCTGACGATGTCCCTGGCGAATGGTTACCACGGAGTTTTACTGGCGCTTCTGATCGCCGGTTGTGGTGCCGCCTTTCAACACTCGCTGTGTTCGTCCTTGATTGCTGGCGCGTTTGAGGGTCCTGACCGGCGAGTCGCGTTAGGCACTTATAACGCGAGCGGAGATACAGGAAAATTGTTGTTCACGGGAATTGCCAGTGTGCTATTTGGTTTCCAAGTGGGGTGGCAGGGACTAGCGGCGGGATACGGGTTTGTCGCGTTGGTCGCAGCAGGCATTCTCTGGTTTGTGTTGCGGGCGATACAAACAAGGACTACCTTACCGGCGACCTTGCGTGCCAGAACGGTTGTTGGGGGTTGGGGTGTGCGGGATCGCATGGGTTTTGTCACGCTGGCAAGTATTGTGTTTTTGGATATCGCAGTCCAGGATGGCTTCCTGGTTTTTGTCGCATTCCTGATGGTCGCAAAAGAGGTGCCCCCAGCACTGGCTGCGTTTGCAGTGGTTGCAACCCTCGCGGGCGGAGTCTGCGGAAAATTCGCCTGCGGACATTTGGCCGCTAAACTGGGGGTAGTCCGATCATTGGTGCTGGTGCAATCCTTAACTGCGATTGTTATGACCGTGGTTTTCTTTTCGCCGACAATCGTGGCGTTTATTCTGTTGCCTTTGTTGGGCGTCGTTCTGCAGGGTTCGTCGTCAATCTCCTACGCGACGGTGAGCAATTTTGTGCATGACGCTCGACAGTCGCGTGGGTTTGCCGCGATCTACACGATGTCCAATGGCGCCTCCGTTGCCGGACCACTGGTGTTTGGCTTTGTCGCTGATTCATTTCACTTGGGTGTTTCTGTAGCAGCGATGGTGGGAGCGACCCTTATTACGTTGCCGCTTGCGGTATTTCTGCGATCGGCATTAAAACGAACTGACGCTTGATGTTCGTCGTAAAGTTGGAAGCGTACACCTTGAGATAACGCGATTGATCCACATAGTGGTGAAGGTTGCCGATTGACGTTCACCAGTAAACCGCCAATTCGTGTACGCCAATCGGCGTATGGGAAGGCCGCCGTGTCGGCTATTTGGCGGCGCCACGGGGGCCGTCTTCTTTCTGCTGTATGGCGAAGATAGAGGTGTAGCCGTCCGACCAGTCTGGCGGGAGTCGACACGGTGCGCGGCTGAGTTCCGCCCACCGCGCCGGCGTACCGCGAATCAGGGTCGAATGTTGTTT
>Ga0209089_10000937_pt1 | contig 26625 bp, 27 predicted proteins | sample ArcticOcean_MG_C_FD_187431 | JGI IMG/M metagenome (GOLD analysis project Ga0209089, IMG submission 187431) | Marine microbial communities from western Arctic Ocean - ArcticOcean_MG_CB2_150 (SPAdes) (version 2) | ecosystem: Environmental > Aquatic > Marine > Oceanic | place: Arctic Ocean: Canada... | reverse complement strand
TTTTTTTTTATAGTTCAACTAAATTATCTATTAAAATTCTTATATAATATCTTGACACATATTCAGTTTTCACACTTAATATCTTAAAATAAAAAATTTTTCTATTGCGATAACATCTAAAAATTAGTTCAATAGATTTTTTAAATAAATTTAAGAGGGGTCTTAATGGAAGATAATTTTAACAAACATTTAGGTAATAAATTAAAGCTAAGAAGATTAGCTTTAGGTCTCACACAAACAAAAGTAGCAAAAGCAATCAACGTTACATTTCAACAAATTCAAAAATATGAAAAAGGAACTAATGGAGTTAGCTCAATAAGACTACTTCAATTGGCGAATTATTTAAAAGTGCCAGTTAATTATTTTTTTGAAGATTTTTCAGAATATTTAATAAATGCTGAAAAATCTCAAGAAGGTCACATGAATGTTAACTATAATTTTTTAGTTAAGCTTTATTCAGAACTTAATAATGATCAAAAATTGAAGTTTAGTAAATCTTTACAAAGTTCAGCTATTGGAATTTCAAAAGCAGTCTAAGTAAATATTAACTTTAAGACACTTTAAAAATTTTATTATTAAACTCTTTATTTGAAATCTTCTAAAAATTAAAAATCATTATTAAAATTCATATTTATAATTCTAAAAATTATAGATTAAATATATCAAAAAATTTGAAGGTAATATTTATGGCTCCTCGGGTAGGACTCGAACCTACGACCAATTGATTAACAGTCAACTGCTCTACCAACTGAGCTACCGAGGAATATTAAAAACACAACTTACTTTTTTTTAAGAGTAAAACAAGATTTTTTTTTGGAGGCAACGCCCAGAATCGAACTGGGATACAAGGATTTGCAATCCTCTGCGTAACCATTCCGCCACGTTGCCATCACATCTCATTTTAAAACAAATAGAGACCCTTTTATATATTAAATATATAAAATTAGTCTACCAAATAAGCTTTCAAAATGATTATTGTTAATTCATATTATTAAATTATAAAGTTATGAGCATTATGAGTGATGATAAATATATACATAAAGACGTTGAAGATAAGATTTATTCTTATTGGGAAAAAAATAATTTATTTAAACCCACTAAAAATAAGAAACAATTTTCTGTAGTTATACCGCCACCAAATGTGACTGGAAGTCTTCATATGGGGCATGCCCTAAATAATTCAATTCAAGATCTGCTTGTTAGGTATCATCGTATGAATAATTATGAAACATTATGGCAACCTGGAACAGATCATGCTGGTATTGCCACACAAGCTTTAGTTGAGAAAAAATTAACTGCAGAAGGCATTGATAAAAATGAGATTGGAAGAGAAAAGTTTATAGAAAAAGTTTGGGAATGGAAACAAGAACACGGTGATATAATTTTAAATCAACTCAAAAAATTAGGGTGTTCATGTGATTGGTCTAGAAATGCTTTTACGATGGATGAAAACCTTTCTAAATCAGTATTAAAAGTTTTTGTTGAACTTCACAAAAAAGGTTTAATTTATAAGGCAGAAAAATTAGTTAATTGGGATACCGTATTAAAAACCGCAATTTCAGATTTAGAAGTTGATCAACGTGAGGTTAATTCTAAAATTTATTATATTCAGTACCCAATAGATGGTACTAGTGATTTTATTACTATAGCCACAACAAGACCTGAAACTATGCTGGGTGATACTGCTATTGCTGTAAACCCTAAAGACGATCGGTTTAAAAAATTTGTTGGTAAAACTGTTACTATTCCAATCGTGGGCAGAAAGATTAAAATTATTGAAGATGATTATGCTGATCCAGAGCAAGGTACGGGTGCTTTAAAAATTACTCCAGCTCATGATTTTAATGACTATGAAGTTGGACAAAGAAATGATTTAGAAATTATAAATATTTTTACGGAAGCTGGTAAAATTAATCAAAATGCACCAAAAAATTATATTGGGCTTGATAGATTTGAAGCTAGAAAGAGAATTTTAAAAGAACTTAAAGAAAAAGAATTTTTTGTTAAAGAAGAAAATATTAAAAACAATGTTCCTTATGGAGATAGATCTAATTCAATTATTGAACCATTTTTAACTGAGCAATGGTTTGTTGATGCAAAAAAATTATCCGTTAAAGCAAAGGAAATTGTTAATTCTAAAAAAACTAATTTTTTCCCAGCTAATTGGTCCAAAACTTATTTTCAATGGATGAACAATATTGAGCCATGGTGTATTTCAAGACAGCTATGGTGGGGTCATCAAATACCTGCTTGGTATGGTCCTGATAAAAAGATCTTTGTTGCAATAAATGAAGATAAAGCAAAAGTAGATGCTAAAAAACATTATAAAAAAGATGTAGATTTAATTCGTGACCCAGATGTTTTGGATACATGGTTTTCATCTGGATTATGGCCTTTTGCAACATTAGGTTGGCCAGACAATAAAGAATACGTTGATAAATTTTACCCAACATCAGTTCTAGTTACTGGTTTTGATATTATATTTTTTTGGGTTGCTAGAATGATTATGTTTGGAATGGAGTTTTTAGATAAAGAACCTTTTAAAGATGTTTATGTTCATGCCCTTGTTAAAGATGAGAAGGGTCAGAAGATGTCTAAGTCAAAAGGCAATGTAATTAACCCTTTAGATTTAATTGAAAAATATAGTGCTGATGCATTAAGATTTACTTTACTTTCAATGGCTTCACCTGGAACCGATGTAAAACTTTCAGAAGATAGAGTTAAGGGTTACAGAAACTTTTTAAATAAATTATGGAATGCTAATAATTTTTTAATTACTAATAATTGTGATTTTACTAAAATTGATAAAACACCAAATTTAACAATTAATATTAATAAGTGGATTTATTCAGAGTTAATTGAAGCTAAAGACAAAATTGAAAAAAACTTAAAAGATTACAGGTTTGATGAAGCGGCAAAAAATGCATATCAATTTGCTTGGCACTCTTATTGTGATTGGTATCTAGAACTATCTAAAACTATACTATTTTCTGAAGATGAAACTGCTAAAGATGAAGTTAGAGAGATTTCAGCTTATATATTTAAACAAATACTTATATTGCTTCATCCCTTTATACCGTTTGTTACAGAGGAAATTTGGCTTAAAAATAAGTTTGATAATTCTGGTAAAGATTTTTTAATGTTAGCTAATTGGCCAATTGGTAAATCAGAGAAGGATCCAAGCACAAATCAAGTTGAAAAGATTATTAGTATTATCTCTGAATTAAGATCATTTAAAAATGAATTAAGTGTAAGTCCGGGATCATTTATTGATATTTCCATAGAAGGCATTAGTAAAAATGAACAATCATTCTTTGTTGAAAATGAAATCATTCTAAAAAAATTAGGTCGAATTAATAATCTATTTGATAAAGATTTAAAAAAACCTGCTGCCACATTAATGGTTTCTGGTGATTTATTTAAAGTGTATTTTGCAGAGGATGTTGATTTAGAGTTAATTAAAGAAAGCTTAACAACTAGACAAAATAAATACCAAGAAGAAATGAACAAAATATCACAAAGATTGGATAATAAAGGATTTGTTGATAGAGCACCAAAAGAGATTGTTGAACAAGAAAAAACTAATTATAATAATTTAGAAAATGATATTAAAAGAATATCAGTAACAATAGAAAGCTTATAATGACAAAATTTAATAAAAAAAAATTACCAAGCAGACATACTTCATTGGGCCCTGATAGAGCTCCGCATAGATCTTTTTACTACGCGATGGGTGAAACTGAAAAAGATGTAGCAAAACCTTTTGTTGGCGTTGTATCAACTTGGAATGAAGCTGCTCCTTGTAATATTGCTTTAATGAGACAAGCTCAATCAGTTAAAAAGGGTGTGAGAGCTTCTGGTGGAACACCAAGAGAATTTTGTACAATTACTGTAACAGATGGTATTGCAATGGGACACGAAGGAATGAAATCTTCTTTAGTATCCCGTGAAATTATAGCTGACTCAACAGAACTTACTGTTCGTGGTCATTGTTACGATGCATTAGTTGGTATTGCTGGCTGTGATAAATCTTTACCAGCTTTGATGATGGCAATGGTTAGATTAAATGTTCCAAGTGTATTTATTTATGGTGGTTCAATTCTACCCGGTCAATATAAAGGTAAAGATGTAACTGTTGTTGATGTTTTTGAAGCAGTTGGAAAACACTCTGCAGGTAAAATGTCTGCAAAAGAATTAAGAAAACTAGAACTTGTTGCTTGTCCAAGTGCAGGTGCATGTGGTGGACAATTCACCGCAAACACTATGGCCTGTGTCTCTGAAGCTATTGGATTAGCCTTACCTTATTCAGCAGGAACTCCTGCTCCATACGAAGAAAGAGATAAGTATGCATTATTAAGTGGAAAAACTGTAATGAATCTATTGCAAAAAAATATTCGTCCTAGGGATATTGTTACAAAAAAATCTTTAGAAAATGCTGCAACAATTGTAGCAGCTACGGGTGGATCAACTAATGCTGCCCTACACTTACCAGCACTTGCAAATGAAATTGGAATTAAATTTGATCTAATGGATGTTGCTAAAATATTTAAAAAAACTCCTTACCTTGCTGATTTAAAACCAGGTGGAAAATATGTTGCAAAAGATATGTGGTTAGCTGGTGGGGTTCCGATGTTATTAAAAACACTTTATGACGGTGGATTTATTCATGGTGACTGTATGACAGTTACAGGAAAGACGATGAAACAAAACTTAAAGAATATTAAATTTAACCCTAAACAAAAAGTTTTAAGAGCTTATGATAATCCTCTTTCTCCAGACGGTGGTGTTGTTGGTCTTAAGGGTAACTTAGCTCCAGATGGCGGTATTGTTAAAATTGCTGGATTAAAAAAATTACAATTCACTGGCAAAGCAAGATGTTTTGATAACGAGGAAGCAGCAATGGCTGCAGTTCAAAATAAAAAATATAAAGAAGGTGATGTAATAATCATTCGTTACGAAGGCCCTGTAGGTGGTCCTGGTATGAGGGAAATGCTTTCAACAACGGGTGCAATTTACGGACAAGGCATGGGTGAAAAGGTTGCTCTAATTACTGACGGTAGGTTCTCTGGCGCTACAAGAGGCTTTTGTGTAGGCCATGTTGGCCCTGAGGCGGCTTTAGGAGGCCCTTTAGCTTTATTACGTAATGGAGACATTATTGATATCGATGCCAAAAAGGGAACGATTAATGTTAGATTAACCAAATCTCAATTAACAGCAAGACGTAAAAAATGGAAACCAAAAAAATCAAGCTTTGGATCTGGAACTATATGGAAATATGCTCAAACAGTAGGTCCTGCTTATTTAGGTGCACCAACACATCCTGGTAAAAGAAAAGAAGTAAAAGTTTACGCTGATATTTAATGAAAATTAGACCCGTTATTTTATGTGGCGGAGCGGGAACAAGACTTTGGGCACAATCAAAAAATAATTTAGCAAAACAATTTATTGATTTTGGTGGGTGGAGTTTATTAGAAAAAACTTTAGAACGTATCAAAGGCCCAACTTTTGATTATCCAATTATCAGTACAAACACTAAGTACTTAAAGTTAGTAAAAAGTTATCTTAAAAAGTTTAAAGTTAAAAACTATAAAATAGTATTAGAGCCATCCAAAAGAAACACAGCACCAGCAATCCTAGCTTCAGCACTAATTAAGGATATTCCAAACGAACAACCCTTGATGTTTTTTGCAGCTGATCACTTGATAGAAAAAGCCAGTATTTTTAATAAAGCTATAAATAAAAATAAAGTTAATTTAACTGATCAAAATATATTTATCTTTGGTATTAAACCTACAGCTCCTTCTAGCGAATATGGTTATTTTATAACGAAAAAAATTAAAGAGAATATTAATAAAGTGACAAAATTTATTGAAAAACCAACTGAAGCTAAAGCTAAACAGGTTATCAAGCAAAAAGGGTATTGGAACTCTGGAATGTTTTTTCTAAGAAAAGATTCAATAATAAATAACTTCAAGAAATACCAACCAACAATATATAAAAATTGTGTTAATGCTGTTTCAAAAGCGAGACTTAAAGATAATACTTATTATTTAAATAAAACAGCTTTCGAGAAAGCTACTGCTAAATCTTTTGATTATGCAATTTTAGAAAAAACGAAACAGATTAATGCAATTAAATTAGATATTCCTTGGTCAGATCTTGGCAGCTGGAAAGAGATCTTAAAAATGTACGATAAAAATAAGAATAAATATTATAAGAAAAAAAATGTTTATTTCAGACCATGGGGTAGGTATGTTAATTTATTTGAAGGTAAAGGCTTCTTAATCAAAGAATTATTTGTTAAACCAAAAGGCATATTAAGTTTACAAAAACATCATCATAGATCTGAACACTGGCTGGTTACTCAAGGAACACCAAAAATCACACTTAATAAGGATAGCTTTTCTAAAAAACAAAACGATCATATATTCATCCCATTAGGTGCTGTTCACAGAATTGAAAACCCTAACCAAAAACCAGTAAAAATTATTGAAGCTCAAGTTGGATCAATATTAAAAGAAAGTGATATTGTAAGGTTTCAAGATGTATATGGCCGTATTAAATAATATTAATACGACCACATAAAATTTATTAAAACCAATTATTTGGAATAATTATGTAGTGAATTGCTAATACAATTGCTACTGACACAGTTAGTCCCAAAGTCATTTTAAGAAAGTCTTTACCGATAAGTGGAAAAACATATTTGAATTTGTAATCACTATTCATTGAAGCAATTGCTAATTCCCTTCCACATAATAGCCCAACAAATACCCATGTTGTAGACATTGGTAAGTCATTAAGTTCTTTAAAGTAATAAAGTACGCCAGCATAAATAATGTTTATTATTGTTGCTGATCTTGCGTACCTTGTTCCAGTTTTCTCTAAAACAACTTTTTGGATTGCTCCACCATGAATGTAAAAAATATAAAATAATAAAATTGTAAAATAACCGAGAACGATTAATAATAATGTTATATCTAATTGTCTTGGTAGATATACGGCTATATTTGCTACATCATGAGATAACCATGCCCACCACAACAAGCCTGAAGTTAACCATACTGAGTTACGCCAAAAACCAATCCATTTATCTTCAACTTCATCTAATTTTTCGTTAATAAATTTTGAAATAATTATCCAGCAAATGTAAGCAGCTGTTGCAGCCAAACCATATCCCACAACACTCTTCATAAGCATCTTCTCAAGCACAACTGTTGATGCAAAAGCAGATAAAACCAAGAATGTAGTTGAAACAGGTATTCCAAATCTTGTTAATATTAAAAGTATCCCAGGGGCTACAGCATGATACCACTGAATTTCTTGATAAGGTATCTGCGTTAATCTCCCATATGAGATATCCCCATTATTGCTATACCAGCCCCAAGTGATTGCTAAGATTAATACAAATGATGCAGCGCTTGCAAGTGTGTACCACTTGAACCATTTTTGTTTTGAGGCAATAAAAGTTCCCAATGTTTGAATTGAGTCATTTGCAATAACGCTATATCCAGCTAAAGCAAAGCCTATTATCGTGTATATTAAAGTCATTTCCATCTTTTTTTTCCTATTTTATGTTTTCTTTATTGTTTTCCATTACGAACGATTCTTAATCTTGAACTCGATTTAATAGAGAAGAGAAATTTTATCTATAGCTAAATTTATTAATATTTTTGTAGAGGGTTGATTCATGGATCATTATATTATTATAAATTGAAGTCTATGTAGATAATATAATAAGAAATTTTTGAAGGGGGTCGATTTATCGTTAATTACAGGAATTATTTTTTTTGTCTAGTTTTAAAAAATGTAAAATACAACTTATCCTAGTCTTATTGAGGTTAAAATATAACCTTATAAATGCCTATTAAAAATAGTGGTATCTGCAATCCAAAGTTAGTTAATATAGCTTTATCTTTTGATATAAATCCAGCTATCGTCCAACCAATAACTCCAAGACCATGGAAGTAAATATTAATAGGGTAGATATTTAAATTAGTTAATAATATTCCAGTTAATACTAAACCAGTGCTGATCCATTTAAGGTATTTTTTAATAAACATAGTCTCCTCTATATGTAAGTTTTTTAATGAATTTATTACAATTATAGATGAAACAAAAATCTTTATTACCAACGTATTGACATGATAAAATGTTATGTTATAACATCACATAATGAATAATAACGATTTAGTTTTTGATATAATTAAAAAATCTAAGAAGCATTTAACTGCTTATGAAATATTAGATAAATTTCAAAAATTTAAGAAGATACAACCAATGGCTGTTTACAGATCTTTAAAAAAACTAATAGAAGAGGATAAGATACATAAATCTAATCAAAATAAGACTTATGTATTGTGCAGTCATGAACATGTTAAGCATAATCCATCTATAGCTATTTGTAGAGATTGTGGAGACACAGAAGAGCTTAAATCAGAATTATTTGAAACAATATTTAAAAAAAACCCAATCAAAAAATATGACTTCAGCAAGTTTCAGCTTGAAGTCTCAACAATATGTAGGAGATGTAACTAATGGAACACGCACACGAATTACCAGAATTTCTTCATTTTTTAGAAGAACTTATAGAAGAATACGGAATATTAAGAGGCTTTATCTTTGGTTTCGTACATACTCTAATACCATTAATTGGTTTTTATTCAGGTTGGAGCATAAACCGTTTTTTAAAATTAGTTTCTAATGGGGCAATTGCTGGAATAATTGGAATAGTTCTAGCTCATATTATAGCAGACTTTATAGCAGCCTTACTTGATCCTAATTTAAAAAGTGCAGCCTTTGGAATTGTCCTTGGTGGTTTCTTACCTTTATTAACCGTTCCTTTTTTAGAAAAATATGTAACCAAAAGTCAATACCACAATGTCGTTGGTGATCATGAAGACTTAAAAAAGGATTTGAAAAGTAAACATATTTAATATTTAATAGTTTATGTGAATACAGTTCCCTTAACACTAAATGAAATATTAGAATTAGCAAAAAAAACATTATTAGCTAATGGTTGTGACGATGAAAATGCTAGTATTTTAGCGGACACAATTATGAGAGCTGAAAGAGATGGCTCTGTATCACATGGATTATTTAGACTACCTGCCTATGTTTCTGGTTTAAAAAGTAAAAAAATTAATGGTAAAGCAAGACCAGAATTACAAAATGTTGCTCCGAGTATAATCAAGGTATTAGGTAACAATGCAGTTGCCCCTATGGTTTTAAGTTTAGGATTACCTGCTGTTATTGATTTAGCTAAAAAAAATGGTGTAGCAGTTCTGGCTATAACAAATTCACATCATATGGCAGCCCTTTGGCCTGAGACAGAAGCTATTGCAGAAGCAGGACTTGTTGGTATTGCTTGTACATCTTATAAGCCAGCTGTAGCTCCAGCAGGCGCAACAAAACCTTTATACGGAACAAACCCAATTTCTTTTGCTTGGCCAAGACCTGGCAAAACTCCAGTTGTCTACGATATGGCAACAGCTTCAATGGCAATGGGTGAAGTTCAAATAGCAAAAAGAGAAGGGCACAAAGTCCCTCCTGGAACTGGTTTAACTAAAGATGGTAAAGAAACAACTGATCCTGGAGAAATTGCTGACGGCGGTGTTATATTACCGTTTGGTGGTTACAAGGGATCTAGTATAGCAATGATGGTTGAGCTATTAGCTGGAGCGTTAATTGGTGAAAATTTTAGTTTTGAAACTGCGGCTAAAGATAATAACGATGGTGGACCTCCCAGTGGTGGCGAATTTATTATAGCAATATCTCCTGAAAAAATTTCAGGCAAAGGTTGGGATAAACACGCTGATGAATTTTTTAACAAAATGTCAGCTATGGAGGGAGTTAGACTTCCAGGTGAAAGAAGACACAAGAATAGACTAGATAAGGGTCCAAGAAATATCAACGAAGATTTAGTAAATAAAATTAAATCTTTAAGCTAATTCAATTTCAATAGGTGTGTGATCAGAGGGTTTTTCTTTTCCTCTAGGGTCTTTATTAATTTTAATATCCTTAACTATATTTAATAATGAATTAGATACTAAAAAGTGATCAATTCTCAATCCATTATTTTTTTGCCAGGCACCCCTCATATAATCCCAATAAGTATAACCTTCTTTTTCACCGTGAATATGACGGTAAGCATCATGAAAACCAAGATTAATCATTTCTCTATATTTTTTTCTAATCTCAAGTCGGTATAATGCATCATCTTCAAATCCTTTAATATTATAAGCATCTTCAGCAGAAGGGAGGATATTGAAATCACCAGCTAAAATAATGTTTTCATTTTTTTTTGAAAGAGTTTTTAGTTGTTTAATTAAACTATCTAACCATTCTTTTTTGTAAGAATATTTTTCCGTATCAACTGGGTTACCATTTGGTGTGTAAATATTAATTATTTGTATATTTTTTTTCTTATGTTTTAATTCTGCTGAAATAATTCTAGATTGTTTTAACTTATCTTTAATCAAATCTAATCTAACATTTTCTAATTTATATTTAGAAATTATTGCTACACCATTATAACTTTTTTGACCAAATACATGACTTTCATAATCTAATGCTGAAAAATCATCATATGGAAAAGTCTCGTCCTGGGTTTTAATTTCTTGCATCATTACTATGTCTGGGGAAAATTTTTGTAGATATTCTTTAATATTTTCAATTCTAGCCCTAACAGAATTTACATTCCAAGATGTAATAATCATTATACCGAGAATGAAACACCACAACCGCAAGAAGATTTGCTTTGTGGATTAGAGATCTTGAATTGATCGCCAATTAGTTCTGAAACAAAGTCAACCTCAGAGCCTTTTAATAAATCTGCTGAAGTTTGATCAATGAGAATATTTTCATGTTTTAAATCATCTGCTGCTAATTCTTTGTCAAAAGTAAATTCATATTGAAAACCAGAGCAACCACCACCTTTAATAGCGATTCTAAAAAATGACCCCGGATCTTTTTGAGACAACAAATTATTAATCTGTTTTATAGCTTTATCTGTAAATTTAATTTCTTTAATCATATAACAACACTGATATTACTAATATAATATCAATTTATTAAATTTAAAGTATGAATAATTACTCAAATTTAGCTCTTTCCAAAAGCAAAGGTCGTATTTTTAAAGAAGCTAATTCACTTTATAGAACGCCATTTCAAAGAGATAGAGATAGAATTATTCATAGTGCCTCATTCAGAAGGTTAAAACATAAAACACAAGTTTTTGTTAACACAGAGGGTGATCACTTTAGAACTAGAATTACCCATTCAATTGAAGTTGCACAAATTGCAAGATCTATAGCTAAGCATTTAGGTTTAAATGATGATTTAGCTGAAACTTTAAGTTTGGCTCATGATTTAGGCCATACACCGTTTGGACATGCTGGAGAAGATTCTCTTAATGAGTGTATGGCTAACTTCGGAGGTTTTGACCACAATCTTCAAACTTTAAGAATAATTATGTTTCTTGAGCATAAATACCTTAAATTTAAAGGTCTCAACCTAACATTGGAAACTTTAGACGGATTATTAAAGCACAATGGTCCAATCGAAGATCTTTCTACAGTTAAAAGGTTGATTGGATTAAAAAGTTTTAAGAATAAAATAAATTTTACTAATTCTGGTTCATTAGAAGCTCAAATATCAGCAATCTCCGACGATATTGCTTATAACAATCACGACATACAAGATGGGATTAGAGCAAAAATGTTTAATTTAAACGACTTGATTGAAATTAATTTTTTTAAAGATATTTATAAATCTCATAAAAAAAATATTAAAAATAATAATAAAGATATTTTGATATATCAGATAATAAGAGATTCAATTGATTTAATGGTTAGAGATTTAATTAAAAACACTAAAAATAATCTAAAAATTAATAAGATTAAATCTTTAAAGGATGTTTATAAATTAGACGAACCTATAGTGTGTTTTTCTAATAAATTTTTAAACATTGAAAAAGAAGTGAAGTTTTTTTTAAGAAGCAAAATGTATAATAACAAAAAAGTATTATTAAAGAATAATCATGGAAAGAAAATTGTTAATACACTTTTTTATAAAATCAAAAATAAGCCTAAAAAATTTATACCTGTTGATCAATTAAAGAATGACCCTAATAGAGCAATTGCAGATTTTATTTCGGGTATGACAGATAGATATGCAATTAATTTACACAAAAGTATTTAATGAACATTTTTGATCTCTACTTAGATAAGATAATAATTTTAATCAAAAAGTTAAATAAAGAAGGTTCTATTGAATTACCTGAATCTTTAAATGGAATTAATGTAGAAATACCACCATCAAATTTTGACTGCGATATATCAACAAATGTAGCCATGGTACTATCAAAGGCTAACAAAAAATCTCCAATTGATATTGCAAACACTTTGATTGATTTAATCAAGAGTGAAGATGAAAAAATTGAAACTATATCAGTAGCAAAACCTGGCTTTATCAATATTAAATTTAAAGCAATATATTGGAACAATTTTATTAAAAATATTAATGAAAATTATAAAAACTTTGGTGTCAATACTAAAGAAGAAAAACAAAAATACCTTATTGAGTTTGTTTCTGCAAATCCTACGGGTCCATTACATGTTGGTCATTGTCGAGGTGCAATCTTAGGAGATGTAATTTCCAATATATTAATTTTTAATAAACATGATGTTTCCAAAGAATATTATGTAAACGATTATGGTAACCAAATTATAAATTTTACTAAATCTGTATTTCATAGAATTAGAGAAATTCTTAATAGTGAAAAGTTTCCTATTGATAATCCAGATCTTTATCCTGGTAATTATTTAATAGACATCGCAAAAAATATTATTGATAACAATAAAAATTTAAAATTTGATCAATTTGATGATGTGTCTAAAGAATTAACTCTATTATCTGTGACAGAGTCTTTGAAATTAATTAAAACTAATTTAGCTAATTTGGGAATAGTTCACGATAAATTTACAAGTGAAACTCAAATTGTTTTAAATAAGGAAGTAGAAAAGGTAATTCAGAATTTAAAAGAGAAAAACTTAGTATACGAAGGAAAAATTAAGGCACCTAAAGGAGAAGACGATGATAATTGGGTAGAAAGAGAGCAGCTCCTATTTAAATCAACTGATTTTGGTGATGATAAAGATAGAGCATTACAAAAATCTGATAAGTCATGGACTTACTTTGCTAGCGATGTTGCTTATCACAATAATAAACTTAACAGAGGCTATGATGTGCTTATCAACATACTTGGAGCTGATCACGCAGGGTACATAAAAAGAATTACTTCAGTTGTAGAAGCTCTTTCTAACGGTAAAAATAAGTTAGTTTGTAAAGTCAGTCAACTAGTTAAGTTAATTAAAGATGGCAAACCTTTTAAAATGTCCAAAAGAAAAGGTGACTACATTACTGTAGAAGATTTGATTTCAGAAGTTGGTAAAGATGCAACACGATTTATCATGCTTAATAGAAGTAGTGATGTTGAGTTAGATTTTGATTTTGCAAAAGTTAAAGAAAAGTCAAAAGATAACCCACTTTATTATGTGCAATATTGTTTTGCTAGAATATCATCTGTCTTCAGACATGTTGATTTAGATATTAATAAAGATTTAAACATTAACGAATATGATTTTCAATATACGAATGATGAAATAAAGATTTTAAAAAAGATCGCTGAATGGCCTAAATGCATTGAGGCTGCTAGTTTAAGATTAGAGCCACATAGAATTCCTGTTTATCTATATGAACTATCATCTGAATTTCATTCTTATTGGAATATGGGTAAGGATGATTCAAGTAAAAGATTTATTAACGATCAAAAAAAAATACCTAATGATAAATTGGTCTTTTTAAAAGTTATATCTAATGTAATTCGATCAGGTATGAATATTGTTGGTGTTGACACACCAGAAAAAATGTAATGTTAAAAGAATTAAAATACCTTTTGTATTTATTTGTTATTATATTGTTTTTTTTTATATCATTAAGATATTATTTTTCAGACGATAATAAGAAAAATTCCTATAGATCTTTCAAACAGGTGGATGAAAAAATTATTAACTATTCTCAAAACATAATTTTATTAAAAAGTGACACTATTGATATTGTTGAATATGTTGAAAAAACTATAGATAAAAATAAGAAAAATTATAATTTTTGGAAGTTAATAAATAATAATGAATAACAGAAGAAGTTTCATAACTGGGATTAAATCTACAACTTTATCTGTTAAAGAAAAAAAATTTCTTCAACAATATAAACCTTGGGGCGTAATACTTTTTTCAAGAAATATAGCATCATTAAAACAGACCAAAAAATTAACAGATCAAATAAAAGATATATTTAAAGATAAAAATTACCCTATTTTGATTGATCAAGAGGGCGGAAGAGTTAATAGACTAAAAAAGATTTTCAATGCAGATCCTTTAACAGGTGAATTTTTTGGTAAACTTTATTTAAAGGATAAAAAAAAGTTTTATAATTATTATAAAATTTTTATAAAACAGACATCTTTCTTATTAAAATCGATTGGAGTAAATATTAACACTCTGCCTGTTCTTGATTTAAGGTTAAAAGGTTCTAGTTCAATAATTGGTGATAGATCATTTTCAAAAGACCCTAAAATTGTCTCAACAATAGGTGATATTTGCATAAATAACTTTCACTCAAATAATATAGGAACTGTTATTAAGCATATTCCCGGTCATGGCTTAGCTAAAGTGGATAGTCACAAATTAACACCAACAGTTAATAAAAATTTAAAATATTTGATAAAAAATGATTTTTCAACTTTCAAGAAAAAGTCTAGCCTTTTTGCTATGACTGCGCATATAATTTATACAAATATAGACAAGACTAATACAGCGACGCACTCGAAAAAAATAATTCAACTAATAAGAAATAATATCAAATTTAAGAACATAATAATGTCGGATGACATATCCATGAAAAGCCTAAAAAGTTCAATTGAAGTTAATACTTTGAGGGCTTTTAATGCGGGTTGTGATATAGTTCTTCATTGCAATGGTAACATTAAGGAAATGAGTGATGTTGCGATTAACTCGCCCTTAATAAGTAAGTTTATAATTAAAAAAACATCACAATTTTATAAGATTATAAGTTAATATTTAGAATGACTATTACCGATTCTAATAATTTTAATGTTGATCTTGAAAACTATCAGGGCCCCTTAGATGTTCTATTAGATTTAGCTAAAGCACAAAAAGTAGATCTAGAAAATATTTCTATAACATTATTGGCAGATCAATTTCATGATTTTATTACAAACGAAAAAAATCTTAATTTAGAGACTGCATCAGAATATTTATTAATGGCAACCTGGTTAACTTATCTAAAATCTAAACTTTTATTACCTGGAAATCCTGAGGAAGAATTTAAATTATTAGAAGTTGCCGAACAATTAAAATTACAATTAAAAAAATTAGAATTAATACGCCTTCTTTCAGATCAAATGTTAAAAAGAAAAAGATTAGGTAGAGAAATCCGTTTAAGAGGAATTAAAGGAAATATTCGATCGATTTATAGTACTGAGTATAAATTAAACCTTTATGAGTTGTTGAAAACATATTCTGGTATTATCATGACAAAAGACTTCCAAAGAATGAATATATCCAAACTACCAGTGTTTACTACAGAGGATGGTATAAAGCGTATTAGAGAATTTTTTGGTAAATTGATGGATTGGAAGAATATTAACGATTTAATCCCCAAAAATTTTAAAGATGGCATGAAATATAAAAAAACAGGCAAAGCTGGAATTTTTGCTGGATCTCTTGAGCTTGTTAAAGAAGGCAATATTACAATAAAACAAGAAAACTTATTTGATGAATTATATGTTAAGGAGATTAAGTGACTAAAATTAATAAAGATTTAAAAACCAATATTGTAAAATTTTCAAAAAAATTAAATGATGGTGAAAGAGAAGTTGAAGCTATTGTCTTTGCTGCATTAGAGCCTCTTGATATAGACACAATAGAGTCTAAAATTTCTAAAAAAATTAATGTTTTAAAAACTTTAGAAAAACTTCAAATAGAATATTCCACAAGAGGTATTAATTTAGTCTGCATTTCAAAAAGATGGTCATTCAGAACTTCTGAAAATTTATCAAACTTGATGTCACAAGAAAAAACTGTTGAAAAAAAACTATCTAGAGCAGCCATTGAAACGCTTGCTATTATTGTTTATCACCAACCCGTAACTAGAGCGGAGATTGAAGAAATTAGGGGTGTAGCTTTTGGAACTAATACACTTGATATATTAATGGAATTGAATTGGGTTAAACCTCAAGAACGTAAAGATGTTCCGGGCAAACCAATTCAGTATGGAACTACAGTTGATTTTTTAAGTCATTTTAGTCTTCAAAAATTATCAGATTTACCAACTGTTGATGAATTAGGATCGGCTGGCTTAATCGATAGTGCCAATATAAATAATGCAATATTTGGTACAGGTAAATTTTACAAAGAAAAAAAAGAAGAAAAGAAAGAAGACATCTATGAAAATATAGATGAAATGCTAGGTGGAACACTTAGTCCTGAGGAAGAAAAATAAAAAGTTACTTTAAAATTAAATCTAAAAGGAGTATAAATTTATATGAGCATTGGAATTTGGCAAATAGCAATAGTAGTTATCTTAGTTGTCCTTTTATTTGGTAGAGGTAAAATCTCTAGTTTAATGGGTGATGTAGCTAAAGGTATCAAAAGTTTTAAAAAAGGTATGGCAACAGATATAACGGATGAGCCAGAACCTAAAAACGTTTCTGAAAATAATACAGATGTAACGGATGAGCAAGAACCTAAAAACGTTTCTGAAAATAATCAAGACATCAAAGACAAAGAATAAATTAAATGCCCACTATTGGCTGGTTTGAGATTTTACTGGTAGTAGCTGTAGCAATAATTGTTATAGGTCCTAAAGACTTCCCATTTATGTTGAAAAAAGTTGGATCCTGGATCGGTACAACTAAAAGATATATTAGTAATATACAAAGTGAAGTAGCTGACCTTGATATTGGTTCTAACGAAATTGAAAAACCCGTAGAAGAAAAAAAAGATAATGACAAAGTCTGAAAATGAAGGTGGCTTTATAAGTCACTTAACAGAACTTAGAAAAAGGTTAATTCATTCTTTTATTCTTTTATTCATTTTTTTTATTGGGTGTTATTTTTTTTCAGAACATCTTTATGGTTTTCTAGTTGAACCATTTGCTAAAGCAGTAAATGACAGTGGAACTGATAGAAGATTAATTTTTACTGCTTTACAGGAAACATTTTTAACATACTTAAAAGTTTCTTTTTTTGCAGCATTCTTTGTTACCTGTCCTTATATATTAGTACAAATATGGAAATTTATTGCACCAGGACTTTATAAACATGAAAAAATTGCAATCGTTCCTTATTTAGTTTTAACACCTATATTATTTTTTTTAGGAGGCATGCTTGTCTATTATTTAATAATGCCACTAGCCATAAAGTTTTTTCTTTCTTTCGAAAGTACAGGTGCTTCAACTGGGTTACCCATTCAATTAGAAGCAAAAGTGAGTGAATATCTTTCACTTGTAATGAAATTAATTTTTGCATTCGGAATAAGCTTTCAGCTACCAGTTGTTCTTAGCTTATTGGCTAGGGTAGGTATAGTTGATGCTAAATTCCTTAAAGAAAAAAGAAAATATGTTGTTGTAATGATTTTTGCAGCAGCAGCACTATTAACACCACCTGATCCCATAACTCAAATTGGCCTAGCAATACCATTATTGATTTTATATGAATTATCTATATTTTCTGTAAAAATTATTGAAAAGAAAAATAAAAAAGATGCATAATATTAAAGAAATTAGAAATGATATTGGGGCCTTTAAAGAAGCTTTAGATAAAAGATACCTAGATATTGATGTGGATAAAATTTTATCCTTAGATGAAAGTAATAGAAAGTTTATCCAACAAAGAGAAATACTTGAAAAAGAAAAAAAAGATATTTCAAAATCAAAAGATAAAACACTTTTTGAAAAATCTAAAAACATTTCTACTGAGATTGAAAAAATTAACAACTTACAAGCAGTTGTTAGGGAACAGTTAGAAACTATTTTATCATCAATTCCAAATATACCTTATTCAGATGTGCCCATCGGTAAAGATGAAAACTCAAATATAGAAATTTCAAAATCAGGAACAATACCTAACTTTACATTTAAACCTAAGTCCCATTATGAATTGGGTGAAAATTTAGAAATGTTAGATTTTGATCTTGCAACAAAAACAACGGGGTCTAGATTTGTCTTTGTAAAAGATAAATTGGCTTTATTAGAAAGAGCACTATCAAATTTTATGCTCGATACACACGTTAACATTAATGGCTATAAAGAAATTTCACCCCCATTGATTGCCACAGATTCAACCATGTTTGGAACTGGTCAATTACCAAAATTTGATAATGACCAATTTGAACTCAAACTTGACGACTCTAGTGATAGGAAATTTTTAATTCCTACGGCTGAAGTAATTTTAACCAATATAGTTAAAGACCAAATTGTTGATAAAAAAAATCTTCCAATGAGAATGGTTGCCTCAACTCCTTGTTTTAGAAAAGAAGCCGGAAGTTACGGTAAAGATACTAAAGGGATGATCAGACAACACCAATTTTACAAAGTTGAAATGGTGAGCATAGTTGAGGCTGAAAAGTGCTTACCTGAACTTGATAGAATGACTGATTGTGCCACTAAAATATTAGATTTACTAAAACTTCCTTATAGAAAAATTGTTTTGTGTACTGGGGACATGGGCTTTAGTGCTGAAAAAACTTTTGATATTGAGGTATGGCTTCCATCTGAGGATAAATATAGAGAAATTTCAAGCTGTTCTTCATGTGGTTCTTTTCAAGCTAGAAGAATGAAGGCTAGATATAAAAATGATAAAAAAGAAACGGTTCTTGTTGGAACACTAAATGGTAGTGGTTTAGCGGTTGGTAGAACGTTGGTTGCTATATTGGAAAATTATCAACAGGAAGATGGCTCTATTATTGTGCCTGAGGTTTTAAGGCCTTACATGAATAATATTGAGAAAATCAATAAGATTTAAAGTTGTTTTAATTTAATAGATGTTGTAAGTAAGTATTCACTTTAATTAAGGAGAAACATGAATTCAGGAATAGGACAATTTATACCATTAATTTTAATTTTTGTTATTTTTTACTTTTTTTTAATAAGACCTCAACAAAAGAAAGTTAAAGAGCATAAAGCCATGGTAGAAAACTTATCAAGAGGCGACAAGGTTGTAACGTCTGCTGGTATTATTGGTACAGTTGAAAGAATTATTGATAATGAAAAAGTTGAAGTACAAATTGCTGACAACGTTAAAGTTGAAATTATCAAATCTACAGGTATCCAAGGGCTACTTAACACTCCAGAAGTAAAAAAATAACATTTTACTAAAGTGTTATACTTTTCTAAATTAAGAATTACCTTAGTTTCTTTAGTAACACTTTTTTTTATTTTTATTGCTGCATCTAATTTTCAAGATTCTGAAGATAGCTTTATATCAAAAAAGATAAATCTAGGTTTAGATTTACAAGGTGGCTCATATCTACTACTTGAAATTGATAATGGACCTGTTGAAATCCAAAAATTACAAAACACAACTACCGTCATTAGGAATTTTCTAAAAGATAAGAAAATAAACTTTAATGACTTAAGAATAGAAAATAAAAAAATAATATTTAATGTATCCAAAGACAATGCTGAATTAGTTGAAAATTTTTTTCTAGATAAAGAAAGTGAAATTAACCCATACTATAACCAATATAAATCTCATCAATTTGATTTAGAAATACAAGAGAGTGAATTTATATTAGAACTTTCTAAATATGGACTTATTGAAATTAAAACATCTTCACAAGATCAGGCCCTTGAAATAGTTAGAAGAAGAGTTGATGAGGTTGGTACTAATGAACCGAATATAATAAAAAGAGGTAATAATAGAATTCTTGTGGAACTTCCTGGGCTGGATGATCCTATGCGAATAAAATCACTTTTAGGTAAAACTGCAAATTTAACATTTAGGTTTGTTACTCAAAATAGTAATGACACTTTTGGTACTGAAATGCTTCAATTTGAAGATGGCACTAATGAAGCGATGGTAAGTAAAAGAATAATTTTAAATGGTGAGAATTTATTAGATGCTCAACCACAAATGAATAACCAAACAAATGAAACAGTGGTATCATTCACCCTTGATAGGGTGGGTGCAAAAAGATTTGGTAAAGCAACTAGTACAGGAGTAGGTAAACAGTTAGCAATTGTTTTAGACGGAAAAATTGTTAGTGCACCAACTATTCAGAGTGTAATAGCAAGTGGAAATGGCCAGATTAGCGGTAATTTTACATTTCAATCAGCAACAGATTTAGCTTTACTACTAAGATCAGGAGCTTTACCAGCACCACTTAACATAATCGAGGAAAGAACAGTAGGTCCTGACCTTGGTCAAGACTCAATTAATGCTGGTGTTATTGCTCTTATGATTGGTTTCTTGTTGGTAATTATGTTTATGTTTTTTAAATACAAAATATTCGGATTGATAGCCAATATAACATTATTAGTTAATCTATTTTTTTTAATAGGTATTTTGACATTATTTGAAGCAACATTAACACTTCCAGGTATAGCAGGTATTATTTTAACAGTTGGTATGGCTGTTGATGCGAACGTATTAATTTTTGAAAGAATTAAAGAAGAATGTAAAAAAGAAAAAAATAACATAATAGCTTTTGACACCGGTTACGTTAAATCAAAAACGGCAATTATAGATGCAAATATAACAACATTAATTGCTGCTGTCATTTTATTCTTTATGGGATCTGGCCCTGTTAAAGGTTTCTCCGTGACTTTAGCTGTTGGAATTTTCACTACACTATTTTCAGTATATTTTATAGCAAGAATGCTTACGGGTCTTTACGTAGTTAGAAATAAAGAGAAAGTTAAACTAATATAAATGATTAATTTTAACAAATTTTATAAACTATTTAACCTTATATCTTTAAGTCTAGTTATAATATCCATTCTATTGTTATTTTTTAAAGGCCTTAATTTTGGCGTAGATTTTAAGGGTGGAACTCTTATTGAATTAAGATCTGATGATAAAAATATTAATGTTACTTCATTAAGAAGCTCATTTAGTAAAATGAATTTAGGGGACTTCAATGTTAAAAAATTTGGTAATGAAAATGACTTTTTAATTAAAATTGAGAAGAAAGACACAAGCGCAAATGCTATTGAGATTATTAAAAAAGAATTAACATCCTCAATAGGCGGGTCTTTTAACTTTAGAAGAGTAGAAAATGTTGGTCCAAAAGTTAGTGCTGAATTATTAAAATCTGGGGTTATAGCCATTGCGCTATCTTTGGTTGCGATGTTATTTTATATATGGATAAGATTTGAATGGCAATTTAGCTTAGGTGCAATTTTAGCTTTATTTCACGATGTTGTTATTACTTTGGGTCTTTTCTCACTGTTCAATTTAGAGATTAACTTATCAATAGTCGCTGCTGTTTTAACGATAGTTGGTTATTCTATGAACGATACAGTAGTTATTTATGACAGAGTTAGGGAAAATCTTCGAAAATTTTCAGATATCAAAATTTTTGAACTTACAAATATCTCTATCAACGAAACTCTCTCTAGAACTATAATAACATCTGTCACTACATTACTTGCTTTAGTTTCAATTTATTTATTTGGTGGGGAAATATTAAAAGGTTTCTCTTTAGCCATGATAATGGGTGTTGTATTTGGAACCTATTCTTCAATATATATCGCTAATCCAATTCTAGTAAAACTTAGAGTTTCACAAAAAACAATCCTAAAAGAAAATACCGAGTAGATTTAATAAAGGTTCTGTGCTGCTACCATCGAAAGTAACATTGGTAGAGATAAAAGTGTATTAGTTCTCGAAAATAACATTGCTGTTCTAGCTGATTTTGCTTTAACATCAGGTTCACATTCAACAATACCTAAGGCTCTTTTTTGATTTGGCCAAATTATAAACCAAACATTGAATGCCATATACAAACCAAGCCACATGCCAATACCGATAGCTGTGCTTTTTCCACCGCCCGTACCAATACCTAACGTCATAGCTTCATGAGCATAACCATTTAAGTAGGCTAAAGTTAAACCTGAAATTACTGTTAGTAGTGCTGCCCATCTAAAGTAAAATAGTGCAGCAGGTGCAATAACTTTACCTATAGCAGGTTTTTGCTCGTCAGGAATTTTTGACATGTTAGGAATTTGAACAAAGTTAAAATACCAAAGTAAACCTATCCACATGATGGCAACAGTTACATGAATTAATCTTGTTAACCAACTCCAAAAAATTGTATCAAAATCAAAACCACCATTAGCATAAAATAATCCTAAAAAAAGAATTACAGCTAAACCTAGAGATGCGTGAATTGTTTTGGGTAGTGATGATAGTAAATTTCCCATGATTCTAAATACTATACACTAAAAATATTTAATCTTTAAATTATTTCTTGAATCTTTTCTCAAGCATGGGTTTCAAATATTCACCTGTATAGCTACCTTTAACTTTTATTATTTCTTCTGGTTTACCCTCTGCTATGATGTTTCCACCTTTAACACCACCATCAGGACCCATATCAACAATATAATCAGCCGTTTTAATTACATCTAGATTGTGCTCAATTACAACAACAGTATTTCCGAGCGCCACAAAAGTATGTAATATTTCTAATAATTTTTTAATATCATGTTGATGTAATCCTGTTGTTGGTTCATCTAGAATATACATCGTCCTACCAGTTGATCTTTTAGATAATTCTTTAGCCAGTTTAATACGTTGGGCTTCTCCACCAGAAAGTGTTGTAGCTTGTTGTCCTATTTTTATGTAACCAAGGCCCACTTTTTTTAATGTCAATAATTTTGTTTTAATATTAGAAATATTTTCAAAATATTCACATCCTTCATCAACAGACATATCCAATACATCTGCTATGCTTTTTCCTTTAAACTTAATTTCAAGTGTTTCTCTGTTATATCGAGTACCTTTGCATTCATCACATTGTATATAAACATCAGGCAAGAAGTGCATCTCGTATGTAATTACACCATCCCCCTCACAAGCTTCACACCTTCCGCCTTTAACATTAAATGAAAATCTACCTGGTTTATATCCTCTGGTTTTTGATTCAGGTAAGGCTGTAAACCAGTCTCTAATAGGGCCAAAAGCACCCGTATATGTTGCTGGATTTGATCTTGGTGTTCTACCAATAGGAGATTGATCTATATCAATAATTTTATCTATTAATTCTACACCTTTATAACTTTTAAATTCTTTAGGAATTTTTCTTGCTTTGTTATTTAAAGTTAAATTAAGTGCATGATATAATGTTTGAAGTATTAAAGTTGATTTTCCACTACCAGAAACACCCGTTACACAAGTAAAGCTTCCAATCGGAATTTTAAGATTTACGTTATTTAAATTATTTCCACTTGCACCATTTATTTCTACAAATCTACCATTTTTAGCAAGCCTTCTAGTTCTTGGTATTGCTATATACTTTTTATGAGACAGGTATTGGCCGGTAATACTATTTTTATTTTTTAATATGTCTTTATAAGTTCCTTGAGCAATTATTTCACCGCCATTAGTTCCGGCTTCAGGTCCAAGATCTATTATGTGGTCAGCATTTTCCATGGTCTCCGTGTCATGCTCTACGACAATGACTGTATTTCCTAAATCTCTTAGTCTTTTTAAGGCATCAATAAGTTTAATATTATCTTTTTGATGTAACCCTATAGATGGTTCGTCTAGAACATATATTACACCTGTTAATCCTGATCCAATTTGTGATGCAAGTCTAATTCTTTGAGCTTCACCACCTGATAAAGTGCCAGATTCTCTTGATAATGTTAGATAATCCAAACCAACGTTAAGAAGAAAATTCAGTCTTTCATTAATTTCTTTTAATATGTGTTCAGCAATTTTAAACTGTCTTTTATCAAGATTTTGCTCTAAATTTTTAAACCAGTTAGCAGCATCCAGAATAGATTTTTTCGTTACATCACTTATATTTTGATCGTCAATTTTAACACATAGAGCTTCTTCTTTTAATCTATTACCGTTACATCCTTCACAGGCAGAATCTGATTGATACTCTGCTATAGCCTCTCTTTTCCACTCACTATCAGATTCTAAAAATCTTCTTTCAAGGTTATTTACAACACCTTCAAATGTTTTTTTATGTGAATATTTTTCATAACCATCATCATAAGTAAATTTAATTTCCTCTTCATCTGAGCCAAATAAAATCACATCTTTAATTTTTTTTGGTAATTTTTTCCATTTTTCATCTAGAGAAAAACCATAATGTTTAGCAATTGATGCTAGTGTCTGGGCGTAGTATAAAGTTGTTGATTTAGCCCAAGGTTCAATAGCACCATCTCCAACGCTTTTTTTCTCATCTGGTACTACTAAATTTGGATCTACATTTAATTTTATACCTATTCCCTCACACTCAGCGCATGCACCATATGGACTATTAAAAGAAAAAAGCCTAGGTTCTATCTCCTCAATTGTAAAACCACTTTCAGGACAAGCAAACTTTATAGAATAAATTAATTTTTCAATTTTTCTAAATTTTTGAGGTAAAGTTTCATCTTCGTATTCAACAAATACTAAACCGTTTGATAAATTAACAGCTGTTTCAATACTTTCAGCAAGCCTATTTCCTAGATTTGAATTTAATACAATTCTGTCAATTAAAACTGAAATATCATGTTTAATTTTCTTGTCTAATTCTGGAGCTTTTTCGATATCATAAAGAATTTCATCAATTTTAATTTTTCTAAAACCTCTTCTTTTGTAGCTTAAAATATCTTTTCTATATTCACCCTTACGACCCCTAACTACTGGAGCGTAAATATAAATTGTAGATTTTTTTGGTAATTTTTTTATTAAATCAACAATCTGTGTAATTGTTTGTGAGGTTATTGGTTTTCCAGTGAATGGTGAGTAGGGTATACCAGCTCTTGCGTAAAGAACCCTCATGTAATCATAAATTTCTGTTACTGTAGCAACAGTTGATCTTGGGTTTTTAGATGTATTTTTTTGTTCTATTGCTATAGCTGGACTCAATCCTTCGATAAGATCAACGTTTGGTTTTTTCATTTTATCTAAAAATTGACGTGCATAAGCTGATAAACTTTCAACATATCTTCTTTGTCCCTCAGCATAGATGGTATCAAATGCTAATGAAGATTTTCCTGAACCAGAAACACCAGTAATTACAACAAATTGATCTTTCGGTATTTCGACCGAAACATTCTTTAAATTATGTTCTTTAGCACCCTTGATAACTATCTTTTTGATCATAATTTTAGTTGCTTTAAATTAATAAAATTAATATTGAGTTTATATTGTGATATAATAATTAATAAATAAATAAACACGTATAAATATTATGGCTGGAAGTTTAAATAAAGTATTATTAATTGGGCGTTTAGGCGCAGATCCTGAAATCAAACAAATGGTAAATGGCAAAAGTGTTGCCAGACTAAGTTTAGCTACAAGCCAATCTTGGAAAGATAAAACTACTGGTGAAAAAAAAGAAAAAACAGAATGGCACCGTATAGTTGTATTCAATGATGGTTTAGTAAATGTTGTTCAGCAATATTTAAAAAAAGGTGCACAAATTTATGTTGAAGGTCAAATAACTACCAGAAAATGGAAAGACGAACAATCTGGCCTAGACAAATACTCAACAGAAATTGTAATTCAAGGATATAATTCTTCACTTACCATGTTGGGTGGCGGAAATACAGGTGGTGGTGGTATTCAAAAAGATAACACTCAAACACCTGCTAATAATTTTGAAGATAGTCCCCAAGCTTCAAATGATATGGATGATGAAATTCCATTCTAGTTTCTATGAAAGATACAGAAATTCCTAAAGATAAGAATATTAAACTCATTTCAATGCATGACGAGATGAGTGCGTCTTACTTATCTTATGCTATGAGTGTAATTGTTAGTAGAGCGCTTCCTGACGTAAGAGATGGGTTGAAACCTGTTCATAGAAGAATATTATTTGCCATGTATAAAGGTGGTTATGATTGGTCAAAACAATTTAGAAAATCTGCAAGAATAGTTGGTGACGTTATTGGTAAATATCACCCACACGGTGACCAATCTGTTTATGATGCCCTTGTTAGAATGGTTCAAGATTTTTCAATGAGTTTACCATTAGTTCAAGGCCAAGGTAACTTTGGATCTATAGATGGCGATCCTGCTGCTGCGATGAGGTACACTGAAACTAGATTGGCTAAAGTTTCTCAATATCTAATTGATGATATTGAAAAAAATACAGTTACATACAAAAGTAACTACGATGAAACAGAAAAAGAACCCACTGTTTTGCCTGCACAATATCCTAACTTACTGGTTAATGGAGCTGGTGGTATCGCTGTTGGAATGGCAACAAGTATTCCTCCACATAACTTAGGAGAAATTATAGATGGGACTTTGGCTTTAATTGAAAACAAAGACCTTAAGATTAAAGATTTAATGAAGCATATACCTGGTCC
>Ga0209089_10000930_pt1 | contig 26729 bp, 26 predicted proteins | sample ArcticOcean_MG_C_FD_187431 | JGI IMG/M metagenome (GOLD analysis project Ga0209089, IMG submission 187431) | Marine microbial communities from western Arctic Ocean - ArcticOcean_MG_CB2_150 (SPAdes) (version 2) | ecosystem: Environmental > Aquatic > Marine > Oceanic | place: Arctic Ocean: Canada... | reverse complement strand
GTGCAGCCCGTTCTCGGTCACCACCGAACTCATGGTCGAGTCGGCGGAACTGGCACGGAAGTTGGGCCTGCGCCTCCACACCCACCTCTGTGAGACCGTCGAGGAACAACAGCACTGCCTGGAGCGGTTCGGACGACGGCCGGTCGAGATGCTCGAGGAATGGGGCTGGGTCGGCGACGACGTCTGGTTGGCCCACGGCATCCACATCGACGACGCCGAGATGCGCATCCTCGGCAACGCCGGCACGGGCGTGGCGCACTGCCCGTCGTCCAACGCCCGGATCGCGTCCGGCATGTGCCGGGTCACCGACCTCATAGCCGCCGGCTGCCCTGTCGGCCTGGGCGTCGACGGGGTGGCGTCCAACGAGGTGGGCGGCCTCTTCCCCGAACTGCGCCAAGCCCTGTACACGGCTCGGCTCCGGGAGATGAGGCCCGATGCCCTCATGCCGTCCGACGTCCTCGAGATCGGCACGCACGGGGGTGCCCGGTGCCTCGGCCTCGACGACGTGGGGCGCCTGTCACCGGGAATGCGGGCCGACCTGGTGGTCTGGCCGGGCGACGACCTCGGCGACGTCCACGACCCGCTTGCCGGCCTGGTGCTCGGCCCGGACCGCCGGGCCCGCCACGTGCTGGTTGGCGGGAAGCCGGTGGTTGCCGACGGTTCGCTCCTCGGCGTCGACCTGGCGGCCGCCCACAGTGAACTTGCCAAACGCGCGAGGCGGCTCTGGTGAGCGGAACTGACGTCGTTGGGCCATGATGGCGGCGTGACCGCCACCGCCGAGTTCACGATCGAGCCGTTCGTGGACGGTGCTCCGGGCCCGCACGTCCAGGCCGCCATCGCAGTCGCCGAGGAGGCCGGGCTGGAGGTGGAGGTCGGCCCGTTCGGCACGTCGGTAACCGGCGAGACGCCGGCCGTGGTGTCCACCGTGGACGCCGTGCTCCGGGCCGCCGTCGAACACGGCGCCACCCGTGTCTCGCTGCAACTGACGGTCGATCCGACGTCCGGGTGATGGTCGGATGCATCCACCGAACGTGGGCCGTACCCACGATCGACACAGGGGAGGATCTCCGATGAAGCGACGCCTGTTCGGACTGCTCACTGCTGTCCTGACCCTGGGCCTTGTCGCCGCATCCTGTGGTTCCGAAGGCGCAACCATGACCAGGGCCGCCTTCGTCTACGTCGGCCCTGTCGGGGATGCCGGATGGACGTGGGCGCACGAACAGGGCCGTCTTGCTGCCGAAGCGACGACAGGCGTCGAGACCGCCTTCGTCGAGTCGGTTCCCGAGGGTGGAGCCGATTTCGCCGACAGCGTCCGCCAGTTCATCGACGACGGCTACGACGTCATCATCGGCACGTCGTTCGGCTACATGGACGACATGCTGGCCCTTGCCGACGAGCACCCGGACGTCGTCTTCGAGCACATCTCGGGCTACCTGTCGAACGACACCAACTTCGGCAACTCCTTCGGCCGCATGTACGAGCCCCGCTACCTCTCCGGCATGGTCGCCGGCTCGGCCACCACGTCGAACCAGGTCGGCTACGTGGCCGCCTTCCCGATCCCGGAGGTCATCCGGGGCATCAACGCCTTCACCCTGGGCGTCCAGGAGGCCAACCCGGGTGCCACCGTCGAGGTGGTCTGGACCAGTACGTGGTTCGACCCGGTCGTCGAGGGCGACTCGGCCCAGGCCCTGCTCGACAAGGGCGTGGACGTGCTCGCCATGCACCAGGACTCCCCGGCCGTCGGCGAGAAGGCCGAGGCAGCCGGTGCCCGGTGGGTCTCGTACAACTCGGACATGAGCGCCTTCGCCCCGAACGCCTACCTGACGGCGCCCGTCTGGGACTGGGGCCCCCGGTACGCCGAGATCATCGAGGCGGCAAGGGCCGGCACCTACACGCCGGCACCGGACGGTTACTGGGGCTCGATGGCCGATGGTGTGGTCGCCCTGGCGCCGATCGCCTCCGACGTAAATGCCGATGTCGTGGCAGCGGTCGAGGCCCGCAGGGCCGAGATCATCGCCGGCACGTTCCACGTGTTCAGTGGTCCGATCAACGACCAGGACGGCTACGAAGCCGTGGCCGCTGGCGAGACCCTGGACGACGGTGCACTGCTCGGCATGGAGTTCTTCGTCCAGGGCGTCATCGGGACCCTCGGGTAGACGAGATTGTCCGCTACCCGCCCTGATCGGCGCTGGAGCAGAGGTCGCCTCTCCGGGGCCGTGGCGCCCGGCCGTCCTGAGATCCCACGGAACACGCCATGAGCCAGGCCGCCGCCGTCGAACTGGTCGACATCTGGAAGCGGTTCCCCGGCGTCGTTGCCAACGCCGGTGCCAACCTGCGCGTCGAACGGGGAACCGTCCACGCCGTCCTCGGCGAGAACGGGGCGGGCAAGTCCACGTTGATGAACGTGCTGTCGGGCGTGTATCGGCCCGACGAGGGGGAGGTGCGCCTCGACGGCACACCACAGCGCTTCCACACCCCGGCCGACGCCCTGGCAGCGGGTATCGGGATGGTCCATCAGGAGTTCCGCCTGGTCCCGTCGTTCACGGTCGCCGAGAACGTGGTCCTGGGCTCCGCCGAGCGCATCCTGCGGCGCCAGGACGTCGAGGCCCGCGTCGACGAGGTGGCTCGCCGCTTCGGCCTCGCCACCGAACCGGACCGTCCGGTCTGGCAACTGTCGATGGGGGAGCGACAGCGCGTCGAGATCCTCAAGGCCCTGTGGCGTGATGCCCGAATCCTGATCCTCGACGAGCCGACCGCCGTGCTCACGCCCAACGAGGCCGACGAGCTCGGCGAGGTGCTCCGGCACATGGCCGACGACGGCCGGTCGGTGATCTTCATCAGCCACAAGTTGCACGAGGTCACGGGGTTCTGCGATGTGGCGACCGTGCTGCGCGGCGGTGAGACCGTCGCCGCCTCGCTCCCGGTTGCCGAGACCGACGCTGCCACGCTGGCGGACCTCATGGTCGGATCGACTTCGCTGGCCGGCGAGCGGCCGCCGTCCCGGACGCCGGGCGAGGTCCGGTTGGCAATGTCCGGGCTCTGCGCCCTGGGCGACCGTGGACTCCCCACCCTCCATGACGTCGACCTGGAGGTTCGATCCGGAGAGATCGTCGGAATCGCAGGCGTGGCCGGCAACGGCCAGCGGGAACTGGCCCAGGTGGCCGCCGGCCTCCGGGGCGCCACCGCCGGGTCCGTACACCTCGACGGGAAAGACGTCACCAGCGCCCCACCACGGCGACGCTTCGGTCTCGGACTCTGCTACATCCCCGAGGACCGCATCGGGGTAGGCCTCGCCCCGCGACTCTCCGTCGTCGAGAACGCCGTGTTGCGCACCTACAAGGGGCACCGGTGGGGGCCGTTCCTCGTCGGGTCGAGGCTGACCGCATACTGCCGGGACCTCGTCGAGCGGTTCGGCGTCCGCACGGGGGCGTTGGGCGACCCCATCGCCGGGCTCTCCGGAGGCAACCTGCAGCGCCTCCTCGTCGGCCGTGAGTTGAGCGGCCGGCCGGATGTCGTCGTGGCCGCCCAACCCACGCGCGGCCTGGACGTCCAGGGCGTGAAGGCCATCCAGGAACTGCTCGTGGCCGAGCGCGATGCCGGGGCGGCGGTACTCCTCATCTCCGAGGACCTCGACGAACTCCTGACCCTCGCCGACCGCCTGCTGGTCATGCACGAGGGCCGCATCGTGGCCGCGTTCGATCCGATGGACTCGGAACGAAGTGTCATCGGCGAGGCGATGGCGGGCCACCTGGCGGACGAGGGGGCGGCATGAAGCGTCCGGTCCTCGTCCGACGTCACCGGCCGCTCCGGGGCGGCCAACCCCTGGCCTTCGTAGTCGGCCTGATCCTGGCCCTCGCCTTGGGTGCCGTCCTGCTGATGGCGGCGGACCACGAGCCCCTGCGCGTGTACCAACGCATGTTCGAGAAGTCGCTCGGCGACCAGAATGCCTGGTCGCTCACCCTGAACCGGGCGGTGCCGCTGGGCCTGGCCGGACTGGCCGTCGCCGTTGCCGGTTCGATGGGGCTTTGGAACATCGGTGCCGAGGGCCAGATCCTGGCGGGTGCCATGGGCGCCGCCTGGGTCGCGCGCATCGGTGGAACCTGGCCGGGTCCGATGCTCCTGACCGGGATGCTCGTGGGCGCCGTCATCGGTGGTGGCCTGCTGGCCCTGGTCCCGGCCATGGCCCGGGCCCGCATCGGGGTGAACGAGATCATCACCACGCTGATGTTCAACGAGATCGCCCTGCGCCTCCTCCAGTGGTTGATCCACGGTCCGTGGAAGGACCCCGATTCCTACAACTTCCCGTTGACGCCGGTGCTGCCCGACCAGGCGCACCTGCCGACGCTGTTCGGGCGGGCCCACTTCGGGGTCATCATCGCCGGTGCGGTCATCCTGGTGTTCGGCATCGCCGCCAGCCGCACGGCGTGGGGCTACGAGTTGCGGGTGGCCGGATCGTCCGCAGACACGGCCCGCTACGCAGGCATCTCGCTGAAGCGCAAGATCCTGACGGTGCTGCTGCTCAGCGGTGGCGTGGCCGGCCTCGCCGGTGGGGTCGAGTTGAGCGGTACCGCAGACCGGCTCACGGAGGGCATCTCGAACGGCTTCGGCTATGCGGGCATCATCGTGGCCGCCCTGGCCCTGATGCGACCCTCAGGCGTCGCGGCCGTGGCGTTGCTCTTCGGTGCGGTCCAGGTCGGGGGCCAGAGCATCCAGATCATCGGGGTCCCGGCCTCGGTATCGACGATCCTCCAGGCGTTCATCCTCTTCGGTGCCATCGGCGCCGGCGTGTTCGTCCGCTACTCGTTGCGACTGGTCCCGATGGGCGTCGACGCATCGGGCGAGGGAGAGACCGCAGCATGACCGAGGCGTCGATGATCGGCCTGCTCGTGGCAACCGTCTCGTTCGGGGCGCTGCTCTACCTGGCGGCGCTCGGTGAACTCATCTCGGAGAAGGCCGGGGTGCTCAACCTGGGCGTCGAGGGGATGATGGCGATGGGGGCGGTCAGCGCCTTCATGGCGGCCCACCAGACCGGCAACCCCTGGATCGGCCTGGTCGTCGGAGTCCTGGCCGGGGCCCTGACCGGGCTGTTGCACGGATGGTTCACGGTCGTGCTCGGTGCCGAACAGGTGGTGTCCGGCCTGTCGCTCACGATCCTCGGCCTCGGCTTCGCCGCCTACATGGGCAAGAACGTGGTGGGTCGGCCACCTGGTGCCGTGCTGGCGCCGGTGGACTGGGGGCCGCTCACCGACATCCCGTGGGCGGGGCCGGTGCTGTTCGGACAGGCGCCCTTCGTCTACCTGGCCGTGTTGGTCGGCATCGCCACATGGTTCGTGCTGTCGCGTACCCGGGCGGGCCTGGCACTGCGTGCTGCAGGCGAATCGGCGTCCACCGCCGATGCCGCTGGACATTCCGTGGTCGGCCTGCGCCTCTGCGCCGTGGGGATCGGCGGCGGTCTGGCCGGCGCCTCGGGTGCATACCTGACGCTCACGCTCACCCCGCAGTGGGCCGAGGGCATCACCGCCGGTCGGGGCTGGATCGCCGTGGCGCTCGTGATCTTCGGTGCCTGGCGTCCGGGTCGTGCCGCCGTGGGTGCCCTGCTCTTCGGCGGGCTGCTGGCACTCAAGACCCGCCTGCAGACCTTCGGCGTCGACTTCTCGCCGATCCTGCTGTCGATGCTGCCCTACGTGTCAACCATCGCGGTGCTGATCGCCATCTCGGTCCGGGCGAGGAACCGCCCATCCCCGGCGCCCGCCGCACTCGGCACCGCATACCGCCGCGAGGAGCGTTAGCGCTCGATGCCGGTGAGGAGGACGACGGCCGGTTCGTCGGCGCCCCTCGCGCCCTCCCGTCGGGCGGCCAGCAGGCCGGCCAGGCCGGCGGTGCCGGTCGGGTCGGCGGGCACCTCGGTGTGGGCATGCACCAGCCGGTGGGCCTCGGCGATGTCTGCCTCGGTCGCCACGACGGGCGTGGTCTCGTCCTCGAGCATCGTGGCCACGAGGGGCTGCCAGTCGTAGGCGACGTCGTCGAGAATCCCGGTGGCCAGCGACGACGGATCCTCCCAGGGCCACATGTGGCTGTCGGAGAACGGGTCGTCGGCGTTGGCGGCGAGGTCGAACGCCCGGGCAAGGGGGGCGCAGCCCTCGGACTGGACGGCGTGGAGCCCCGGCCGGGCCGGCAGCACGCCGAGGGCGACGGCGTCGGTGAGCGCCTGAACGCAACTGCTGGCCAGCGCCCCGCCGCCCACCTGCACGAACAACCGGGAATGGTCGACGCCGCATCCGGCCAACTGTTCGGCCAGTTCGAGGCCGAGCGTGCGGCCGCCGTCGATCGTGAGCAGGTTGTCGGTGCCCTGGCAGCCGAAGGCCACGGCGCCCTCGGTGACGAGCTCGCGTGTCCGCAATACGCACGGATCGCCGACTTCGTCGTCGTTTCGTTCGCAGGTCCGGACGTCGGCGCCCAGGCCGGTGAGCTGGTCGACCACACCGGCGTCGGCCCATGGCGGGACATGGACCGCCAGTGGTCGTCCGGCTGCCCTGGCGACAACGGCGGCTCCGAGCGCTGCGTTACCGCACGAGGCAATGGCAAGCGGGGTGTCGACGGGAACGCCCTGGACCTCGAGGTGGATCGCCAGCCCGAAGAGGTGGCGGGCCTTGTGGGTGCCCGAGACGTTGCCGGTCTCGTCCTTGGCCCAGAGCCCACCCCCCTGGCCGATGGCCTCGGCCATCTCTGTTACGCAGAGGAGTGGCGTGGTGCGAAAGCCAGAGCCGTCCACCTCGGCGACGGCGTCATCGAGGCGCCGGACGAGGTTGACGTAGGCACCGTCGTCGAGCCCTGCAGCGAGGGCGGCGTGGTGCGCCCAGAGCAGGTGGCGGAACCGGACGAAAGGATTGGGATCGTCGCCGTGTTGCGTGTCGGGACCCGGCCAGATGGCACCGGGAGGGGTGCCCAGCCAGCCGACCGGGCGGGGGAGCGTCACGACCCGGAACGTACCCCGGTGCGGGCGTTGAACTCGTCGATCATGTCGTCCCAGACCGGCGCCAGTTCCTGGACGCCCTTCCAGAAGCCCTGGTCGCGGCGGATTTCGTAGTCGTCGAGTTTCACGCCCTGCTGCTCGACCCACGTGAAGTAGCCCAGGTTGAAGATGCGGTTGCGGCCGACCTCGTCGAGCATCTCGACGTGGGAGGTGTCGGCACCGGCCAGGTGCTCGTCGACGGCGGCAGCCGCCTCGGCGGATCCGAATCCAGTGGCGTAGCGGCCGGCAGCCATGGCCTCGCGCTCGCTGCCGTACATCTCGGCGCCGTCGGTGGCCACCGTGATGAGGGCGTCGTCGGCACCGAGGCCGAGTTCCTTGGCGGTCTTGATGGCTGCGAGCACGTTGCAGATGCTCGAGAGTCCGAAGTGGCCGAGTGTGGCGACGACGGCATCATCGACCCCGCGGTCGCCGGTGAGGTGGGTGCGGCCCTCGTCGGTGTTGAACACCATGCCGAGTTCGTCGCAGGCCCGGTCGCTCACCGCCACGACGCCGTCCATGTTCGTGACGTTGTGGATCAGGGGGATGTGCTTGTCGCCGATGCCCTGGATGTTGTGCTCGCCGAAGCCGTTGTAGAGCATGGTCGGGCACTCGAGGGCCTCGACGGCGACGATCCGGGCACCGTGGTCGGACTTGAGCCGCTCGCCGGCGGCGAGGGTTCCCGACGATCCGGATGCCGCCACAAAGGCCGCCAGCCGTAGCCCCGGATTCGACTCCCGGTGGTGGAGGTAGAGCCGCTCGAGGGCACGGCCGGTCACCTCGTGGTGGCCGACGTGGTTGGCGAACTCGGTGAACTGGTTGAGGATGAAGTTGGCCGGATCCTGCGCTAGTTCGTCGCAGGTGTCGTAGATCTCCTTGACGTTGCTCTCGGAGCCCGGAGTTCGGATGATGTCGTCGGGGTTGTCGATCCACTCCTCGAGCCATTCGAAGCGCTCGCGACTCATGTTCTCGGGGAGCACGGCGACGCCCCGGCAGCCCATGAGGGTCGAGATCGCCACACCGCCGCGTGCGTAGTTGCCGGTCGAGGGCCAGACGGCACGGTGCTCGGTCGGGTCGTACTGGCCGGTCACCACCCGCGGCACGAGGCACGCGTAGGCGGCCAGCACCTTGTGGGCGCCGATCATCGGGAAGCGGTTTCCGAACGCCACGATGATCGGGCTGTCGACGCCGGTGAGCTCCGGGGTGAGGACGACGTGCTCGGGCAGGTCGGTGCGGCCACCGTGGAGGTCGTTGTACCAGTGGACGCGGAACAGGTTGAGCGGGTCGGCGGCGTTGCGGTCGATGTCGGCCAGGGAGGCGGTGATGTCGGCGGGGATGCTCGAAGGATCGGCCAACTGGGCGAACGTGGGGAGGACGATGCCCTGCTGGCGGCAGCGGTCGACACTGCGCCGGTAGGACTGCTGGTCGACGATCTCGGTCAGGAGGCCGAATCGGCTGGCATCGAAGGAACCGGTGGCCGTCATGGGGCGCAGGCTATCCCGCGGTCGTCGTGGGGGTTGACAAAACGTTGAAATGGGGTGACGCGAAATCAGCGTCGCGAGGTGCGAACATGGTGAGATGTTTCGGAGGCTCTTGCAGGTCGGACTCACCGCGTCCCTGGTCGTCCTCAGCGTCGTGGTGGCGGCGCGCGCAGCCGAGCCTTCGGTGCGACCGGTGTTGTATCCGGCCCCGTCCGAGGTTGCCGAAGTCCGCCAGGCGGCGCTTCCCACCACGACGAGCACCACAACCACGACCAGCACGACCACCAGCGAGCCGCCGACCACGACGACCACCACCGAAGCTCCGCCGACCAGCGAGCCGCCGACCACGACCACCACCGAAGCTCCGCCGACCAGCGAGCCGCCGACCACGACCACCACCGAAGCTCCTTCCGATGATGCCGAACCCACTGTCGAGGAACTGGCGGTGCTGGGTGACGAGTACGGCTGGTTCGAGCGCGGCGACCGGGTGCGCGACCTGCAGCAGGTGCTGGGCCTCTCCGTCGACGGCGTCTACGGTCCGGCGACCCGAGCCGTCCACCTGGCGGAGATCGAGGAGTGGGGCCTCGCCGCCGATGGCATTCCGCCTATCCCGACGACCACCACCACGACCACCACCGAGGCACCCGTCGACGAGGAGGCGGTGCTCCTGGCGTCCTATGGCTGGAACGAGCGGGGAGCTGGGGTCCGGGTGCTCCAGGGGGTCCTCGGCATTGGCGTCGACGGCCACTACGGACCGGCGACACGTGCTGCCCACCTGGCGGAGATCGAGGAGCGGGGCCTCGTCGCCGCCGGCGTCCCGGCGGTGCCGACCACGACTGAGGTGCCGACCACGACTGAGGTGCCGACCACGACTGAGGTGCCGACCACGACTGAGGTGCCGACCACGAGTGAGGTGCCGACCACGACTGAGGTGCCGACCACGACTGAGGTGCCGACCACGACTGAGGTGCCGACCACGACTGAGGTGCCGACCACGACTGAGGTGCCGACCACGACCGAGGTGCCGACCACGACCGCCCCGGTGGCATTCGGGGGTATGGGGGCCGAGATCGTGGCGCAACTGCTGGGCCAACCCTGCATTGCCGACGGTGACCTCTCGGACTGCCCGCCGAGCGTCATCGACCTGGTCTCCGGGCTGACCGGCTGATCGGCCGGTAGGGAAACCCCACCGGTTGAGTATCGAACATATGTTCGATACGGTCGTGAGGTGGAGTGGGAACGCCGTTCGCTGTCCGGCCTCCCGTGGCGCGAGGTCGAGCGCCGCCTGGCCGATCGCCCCGGGGCGCCCCTGCCCGCACCGCCCCACGACGAGCCACCACTCCGCCGGGTCGAGGGGTCCATCCCCTACGCCGAACTGCACTGCCACTCGGGTTTCAGCTTCCTCGACGGTGCCTCCGACCCAGCCGAACTGGCGGCCGAGGCGGCCCGTCTGGGCCTGACCGCCCTCGCCCTCACCGACCACGACGGCTTCTACGGGGTGGTCCGGTTCGCTGAGGCAGCCCGCCGGCACGACCTCCCCACCGTGTTCGGCGCCGAACTCTCGCTCGGGGCCGGACCACGCACCGGCACCCCCGACCCGGCAGCCGAACACCTCCTCGTGCTGGCCGACGGCCCGGCCGGCTACGCCCGCCTCGGGGCCGCCCTCACCGAGGCCCAACTGGCTGGCCGCAAGGGCGCACCCCGACTCTCCCTCGACCGCCTTGCGGAGCTGGCTGGGACGGGTACCGGGGGAGCCGCCGACTGGGTGGTCCTCACGGGCTGTCGCAAGGGAGCGGTTCCGGCCGCCCTCGAGGCCGACGGGCCGGCCGCCGCCGCCCACCGGCTCCACGACCTGGTCGACCGGTTCGGCCGAGACCGGGTGGTCGTCGAACTCTGGGACCACGGCCATCCCCTCGATGTCGAGCGCAACGACGCCCTCGCCCGCCTGGCGGTGGTCGCCGGCCTTGGCGTGGTCGCCACCAACAACGTCCACTACCACCGGCCCTCCCGCCGCCGCCTCGCCACGGTGCTGGCCGCCGTACGGGCCCGCCGCCCACTGGAGGACCTCGATGGCTGGCTCCCGGCCGTCGGGTCGGCCCACCTCCGGTCGGGTGCCGAACAGGCCCGTCGCTTCGCCCGCTGGCCGGGGGCCGTCGAGGCCGCCGCCGAACTGGGCCGGCGCTGCGCCTTCGACCTGCGCCTCGTGGCCCCCGGCCTGCCGCCCTTCCCGTGCCCCGACGGCCTCGACGAGATGGACTACCTGCGCCGCCTGACCGAGGTCGGAGCCGTCGGCCGCTACGGGCCCCGGGCGTCCGAGCGGGTTCCCGGGGCCTGGGCCCAGATCGACCGAGAATTGGAGGTCGTCGAACAGTTGGGGTATCCCGGCTACTTCCTCGTGGTCTGGGACCTGGTCGAGTTCTGCCGTCGCTCCGACATCTACTGCCAGGGGCGGGGATCGGCCGCCAATTCTGCCGTCTGCTACGCCCTCGGCATCACCAACGTCGACGCCGTGGGCCTCGGCCTGCTGTTCGAGCGCTTCCTCTCCCCGGCCCGGGAGGGCCCGCCCGACATCGACATCGACATCGAGAGCGGCCGCCGCGAGGAGGTCATCCAGTACGTCTACGGGCGCTACGGGCGGCGTCACGCCGCCCAGGTGGCCAACGTCATCAGCTACCGGCGGCGCTCGGCGGTGCGCGACGTGGCCCGGGCCCTCGGCTACGCCCCCGGCCAGCAGGACGCCTTCGCCAAGGCGGTCGGGCGCCGCCTCCCCGCCGAGGCAGGCCCGGAGGCCTCCATCGTGCCCGCCGAGGTGCAGGACCTGGCCGCAGAGTTGGCCGACGTCCCCCGCCACCTCGGCGTCCACTCCGGCGGCATGGTCATCTGCGACCGGCCCCTCGGCGAGGTCTGTCCGATCGAGTGGGCCACGCGGGCCGACCGCAGCGTCCTGCAGTGGGACAAGGACGACTGCGCCTCGGCGGGCCTCGTCAAGTTCGACCTGCTGGGGCTCGGCATGCTCAGCGCCCTCCACGGCACCATCGACCTGATCGCCGCCCACCACGGCGTCGAGGTCGACCTGGCGCTCCTGCCCCAGGAGGACGCCGTCTACGACATGATCTGTGCCGCTGACACCATCGGCGTGTTCCAGATCGAGAGCCGTGCCCAGATGGCCACCCTGCCCCGGCTGCGGCCCCGCTGCTTCTACGACCTGGTGGTCGAGGTGGCCCTCATCCGCCCGGGCCCCATCCAGGGCGGCTCGGTCCACCCCTACATCCGGCGGCGCAACGGCCGGGAGCCGGTCACCTACCCGCATCCGCTGTGCGAGAACGCCCTCGCCAAGACCCTCGGCATTCCGCTGTTCCAGGAGCAGCTCATGCAACTTGCCATCGACGTGGCCGGGTTCAGCCCCGTCGAGGCCGACCGGCTGCGGCAGGCCATGGCGGCCAAGCGCAGCCACGGACGCATGGCGGCCCTGCACGACCGCTTCACCGCCGGGGCGGCCGAGCGGGGGGTGCCATGCGACGTGGTCGAGCGGCTCTGGGACAAGTTGGCCGCCTTCGCCGACTACGGCTTCCCCGAGAGCCACTCGGTGTCGTTCGCCTACCTGGTGTACGCCAGTTCCTGGCTCAAGCACCACTACCCGGCGGCGTTCTGTGCGGGGCTGCTGAACGCCCAGCCCATGGGCTTCTACGCCCCGCACACCCTCGCCCAGGACGCCCGTCGCCACGGGGTCGAGGTGCGCACCCCCGACCTGAACCGCTCGTTGGCCGGGGCCACCCTCGAGGGTCCGGCCGACGCCCCGGCCGTGCGCCTGGGCGTGGGGTCGGTGCGCGGGGTCGGCGGCGACCTGGCCGGGGCCATCGCCGCCGGCCGCCCCTACCGGTCGATCGAGGACCTCCGGCGGCGGATCGGCCCCGACCGGGCGGTGCTCGAGGCGCTCGCCACCGCCGGGGCGTTCGGATGCCTCGGAGCGGACCGGCGCCGGGCCCTGTGGGTGGCCGGGGCCCTCGCCGCCACCGGCGTCGACCGACTGGAGGGAGTCGTCACCGGCGTCGACGCCCCGCCGCTGCCGGAACTGACGGCCCCCGAGACGGCACGGGCCGACCTGTGGGCCACCGGCGTATCGCCCGACGGGCACCCCACCCGCTTCATCCGCAGTGAACTCGAGGCCGCCGGCGTGGTGGTGGCCGAAGGTCTCCGCACGGTGGCCGATGGGGCGAAGGTGTGGGTGGCAGGGGTGGTCACCCACCGTCAGCGACCGGCAACCGCCGGCGGGGTCACGTTCCTCAACCTCGAGGACGAGACGGGCCTCGTCAACGTGGTGGTGTCGCCCGGTTGCTGGATCCACCACCGGGAGGTGGCGGCCGGGGCGCCGGCGCTGCTGGTCCGGGGGCGGGTGGAGTCGGCCGATGGGGTGGTCAACGTGGTCGCCGAACGCCTGGAGCCCCTCATCCTCGCCTCGCCGGTCCGCTCACGCGATTTTCGGTGAAACGCCAAGCGTGCCCAAAAGCGTCGCTCGAAGGCCGGCGGTCCACCACACTGGGGCCATGTCCCCGGATCGACGCGCTCCAGCGGGCCTCCCGCGCCTCCGGTCCGGCCCCAGCCGGGCCGATGCCGGACAGCGCCTCGTCGCACTCCTGATCGGGGTCCTGTTCGCCACGCTCGGGGGACTGGTCCTCGCCGCAGCGGAGGGGACCCTGGTCGAGTTGCCGGGTCTGTTGCTGCTGGTTCCGGGAGCGGTGGCGTTGCGCGGCAACGTCTTCGGCGCCATGGGGAGCCGCCTCGGCACAGCCGCCCATGCCGGGACGTTCCGCCTCAACTTCCGACCGGACGGGGTGGTCGGTGGCAACCTGCTGGCGGCCGGGGCGCTCTCCTTGGCTTTCAGCATGGTCCTGGCGGTCCTGGCGAAGGGGACCGCCACCGTGTTCGGACTCAGCCGATCGATGACGCTGGCCGACTTTCTCGTGATCTCGACCCTGGGTGGGCTGGTCGCCTCAGCCGCAGTTGGGCTGGTGACCGTCGGCATGGTGGTCGGCTCGGCCCGGTTCGGCTGGGACCTCGACAACGTGACCGCACCGCTGGTGACCACGATTGGCGACCTGCTCACGGTGCCGGCGCTGGTGGTGGCAGCCGCGGCAGCCGGCCGGGGCAGTGCCTCGACGGCGCTGGCAGTCGCCCTCGTGGGCGGATCGCTGGTCGTCCTCGTGGCCGCCTGGCGCGCCCCGATCGAGGAGGTCGGACGGATCGTTCGCCAGTCGGTTCCGGTCCTCGGGGTGGCCATCGTGCTCGACCTCCTGGCTGGGATCACGATCGAGAGGCGCCTCGACGACCTGCTCGACGCCGAGGCACTCCTTATCCTGCTGCCCGCCTTCCTGGGCGGAGCGGGAGCGCTGGGCGGCATCCTCTGCAGTCGCCTCTCGACCCAGTTTCACCTCGGCCTCGACGACGCCACGCCGCTGCCCAGCCGGGCCAGCGGCCGCGACATCCGGTCGGTCGTCCTGCTGGCCGTGCCCGTCTTTGCCACAGGTGCCGCGGTGGCCCACGTGGCAGCCGAGCTCACCGGGCAGACCGGGCCGGCGCTCGGTCAGATCATGGCGGTGGCTCTCGTGGCCGGTGGGATGGCGACCGTGTTCGTGGTGCTGGTCGCCTACTACTCGACCATGGCGGCCTTCCGGTTCGGCCTCGATCCGGACACCTACGGCATTCCCCTGGTGACGTCGTCGCTCGACCTGGTGGGGGCCTTCGCTCTGGTCCTCGCCATGGTCGCCGTGGGGGTGGCGTGATGGCTCCCACCTTCCCGCCCACTCATAGATCTCCCCTCTTCCGGCTTCCCGCTGGACCTACCATTGACCCCCGACCTCGAGCGAGGAACTGATGGACGACAAACCCCGCAACCTGCGGGCCATGCTGGCCAAGGCCAAGGACACCTCGGAACTGATGGTGGACCTGGCCTATGCGTCGGTCTACTTCGGTGATCCCGAAATGGCCGAAGAGGTGGACGAACTCGAGGAGCAGATGAGCGAGTTGGTCCACGACATGCGAGCCGTGTGCGTGCTGGCCGCTCGGAGCCCCCGTGAGGCCGAAGGGATGTCGTCGGTTCTCCAGGTGGTGTCTGCCATCGAGCGCATGGCCAACGACGCCGTCGACATCGCCCGGATCGTCACGCACCGGCTGGGCATCCCGGCGCAACTCGTGGCCGATCTGTCCGACGCCGAAGAGGTGTCGCACCGGGTGCTCGTGAGCGAGGGCTCGCACATGGCGCACCGTCCGCTCTCGGCCCTCGAACTCCCGGTGCAGGCCGGCATGCGGGTCATGTCGATCCGTCGTGGTCGTGAATGGGACACCGACATCGGTGGGGACACCGTCCTCGTCCCCGACGACGTGCTGTTCCTGCGCGGGTCGCCCGAGGGCATCACCCGACTGCGCGAGCTCGCCGCCGCGTCGGTCTGGGAGCCGCCACGAGCCGAGGACGACGCCGCAGTCACCGACCTCGACCGGGCGGTCGACGTCCTGGTCGAGATGAAGAACCTCTCCGAGACCGCCGTGGGACTCGCCTACAGCGCCCTGGTGTTCGGCGACCGCGGCCTCGCCGCCGAGGTGCGCCACCTCGAGGACCGGCTGGACGAGATGAAGGACCACCTCGAACTGTGGGTGCTGCGGTCGGCCGGCGCTGACCTGGAGCCGTCGGCGCTTCGTGGGCTCCTGCACCTCGCCGAGGCCGCCGAGGACATCGGCGACCAGGCCCAGATGATGGTCTGGATCATCGAGAAGGACGAGGAACTGCACCCGATCCTCGGCATCGCACTCGGCGAGGCCGACGAGGTCGTGGTGCGCTATCCGGTGGCCGAGGGCTCGGCGATCGACGGGTCGTCACTCTCCGAGTTGGGCATGAACATCGAACCCGGCTTCACGGTGCTCGCCATCCGGCGGGGTGGCCGCTACGTGTACCGGCCGCGGGGCGGCGTGCGTCTGGCTGTCGGCGACGAACTCATCGCCAGCGGCCCCGACGAGGGCCGGTCGCTGCTCGCCCGCATGTGCGGCTGGGACCTCGTCGAGGACGAGGAGGGCGACGATGAACTGGTCCCCGAAGGGACCGGCTCTGTGAGTGCCTGACTCCGACTAGTCGACGTGGTCCTAGGGGGCCGGCGCCGGTGGGACTGTCGCTGGGGTCGTACCGTCGTCGCCGCGGAACAACTCGGCGATGGCGCCGAGCGAGCCCAGAGTCGCCGAGAGGTCGGTCGGCAGGAAGATCTTGGTGGCGCTGCCGTCGGCGACCACACCCAGTGCCTCGAGGTACTTGATGGCCAGTAGGTCGGGCGTCGGGTTGCCGTCGTGGATCGCCTGGTACACGCTGCGCACAGCCTCGGCCTCGCCCAGGGCGACTGTCTCCTCGCGGAACCGGTCGGCATCGGCGACCTCCCGGATGGCCTGGGCCTCGCCCTCGGCATTGAGGACCGCCTCCTGCTTGACACCCTCTGCGTGGAGGATCCGGGACTCCTTCTCTCCCTCGGCCCGGGTGATGGCGGCCTCCCGGTCCCCCGAGGCCTCGAGCACCACGGCCCGACGGGTTCGCTCGGCCTTCATCTGCTCGTGCATGGCGTCCATGACATCGTTGGGCGGGTCGATGCGCTGGATCTCGACACGGACGACGCGCACGCCCCACTTGTCGGTGGCGTCGTCGAGCACCTCTCGCAACGAGACGTTGACGTTGTCGCGGGAGGTGAGCACCGCGTCGAGGCTCATGTCGCCGATCACGTTCCTCAGGTTGGTCTGGGCCAGCTTCGTGATCGCCAGGATGAAGTTGGCGACGTTGTAGACGAGTCGCTGGGGATCGGTGGGCTCGTAGTAGATGACGGCATCGACCGTGACGGTCACGTTGTCCTTGGTGATGACCTCCTGGGGCGGGACGTCGATCACCTGCTCGCGCATGTCGACCCGGATCAACTTCTGGATGAACGGGGTGATCATCTTGAGGCCCGGGTCGGTGGTGGTCTTGTAGCGACCCAGCTGTTCGATGAGCCCCCGCTGGTAGGGCTTCACGATCTTGACCGCCTGCATGACGAACATGAACAGGACGAATGCGACGACGCCCAGGACGATTAGTCCAGCCATTATGTGGTCCTTTCGGGATTTCTCGCTTGGTGGATCGTTAGGACTCGGAGTCTACGGGGCGCACGATGGCCCGGGTTCCCATGATGTCGGTCACCTCGATGGCGGTCCCGACGGGGAGGTCGACACCGTCGACACTCTCGGCGTGCCACTCCTCGCGGCCGACCCGGACGGCGCCCATGCGGTCTGCACCGGCGGACAGGTCGCTGATCACGACGCCCGCCTGTCCGATGAGCCGTTCAGCGCCGACGCTGATCGGGTCACCGGTCGCGTCGAGGCGCCGGACGATGGGGCGCACGGCAACTGAGGCCACGAGTGAGACGGCCACGAAGATGAACAATCCCGTCGCCGATCCGGCGCCCGAGAAGGCGAACACGGCCGCCACGGCGGCTCCCAGGCCGAAGGGCAGCAGGAAGAAGGTGCCGGCGACGGTGATCTCGCCGACGATGAACGCGGCGGCAGCCGCCAGCCACACCCAGCGCCAGACCTCAGGGTCCATGAGGGCCTCACCTTCCCTTTCTCTCATCTCCAGCCAAGTGTTGCGACGGTAGCACGCAACGGATTCCCTTTGGCAGCGGCCCCGGATCGGACAACCGCTACCGTGCCGCCCATGAAGTCCCTCGAGGAGCCGGAATTCTGCCTGCTCACCATCCATGCGCACCCCGACGACGAGGCCTCGAAGGGGGCGTCGACGGTGTCGGCGTGCAGCGCCGCAGGTGTCCACTGTGTCCTTGTCTGTTGCACGGGTGGTGAGGCAGGGGACATCCTCAACCCGGCCATGGACCGCCCCGAGGTCCACGCCGACCTCCCCGAGGTACGTGCCGGGGAGCTTCGCCGCTCTGCAGAGATCATCGGGTACGACGAAGTGGTCATGCTCGGCTACCACGACTCCGGTATGTCCGAATCCGGATCCGACGCCGCTGACGGAGCCGCCGAAGCCCACCCTGGGGCCTTTGCCGGAGCCGACCCTGAAGAGGCCGTCGGGCGGCTCGTCGGCATCATCCGCCGCGTCCGTCCGCACGTGATCGTCACCTACCCCGACGAGCGGCGTGGCTACAACCACCCGGACCACCTCCAGGTGCACGACATCTCGGTGCCGGCCTTCGCCGCCGCCGGCGACCCGCAGCGGTACCCGGATGAGGGGGAGCCCTGGCAGCCGCTGAAGCTCTACTTCACGACGTGGTCCCGGGCCCGGATAGAGGCGCTCCACGCCAAGTTCGGCGAACTCGGCCTCGAGTCGCCCTACGACGAGTGGTGGTTCGAGCGGCCCTCCCACGACCACCTCATCACGACGAAGGTGCACATCCGCGACCACTGGCAGGCCCGGTGCGACGCCCTCCGGGCCCACGCCACGCAGATCGATCCGGCTTCTCGGTTCTGGTTCGGCCTCCCCGACGACATCGCCGGAGACGCCTACCCGTGGGACGACTACGTGCTGGCCGAGACACTGGTCGGCGGCCCGGCCGAGGGCGGGCTCGAGTCCGACCTCTTCGATCGGATCCGCGGGATGGGCGACGCCGAGATCGATGCCCTGACCCGACGGAACGCGGTGGAGGAGCTGGCCTGATGGCGTCGTTCCTCTCCGAGGACTGGATCGCCGATTTCGCCGAAGGGGCGGCGCTGCTGCCCGAGCGGCCGGGCCTCGACGGGGTGGTGCGGTTCGCAGTCTCGAAGACGCCGCACGGCAAGGTGCAGTTTCGGCTCGTCGTGGCCGATGGCAGGGTTGTCGAGGTGCTACCCGGCCGTGACGGCGACCAGGACGCCACGGTCACGTGGGCCTACCCGGACGCCGTGGCGCAGTTCCGCGGCGAGTTGGATCCGGACGAGGCGTTCATGGCGGGTCGCTGCAAGGTCGAGGGCGACTACGCCCGTTACGTGTTCGGGCTGCGGCCGGTGTTCGGGAGCCCCGAGTGGTCGGAGTTGCTGGCCGGCCTGGCCGACCGCAGCACATTTGACGGGGCCTGAGCCGGGGCACCGCCTGTTCAGGTGGCCCGCTGGGCCTCGCGTACCTCGCGCCAATTGATCAGCCGCACGTGGCCCCGGTCGAGGTCGGCCCGCATCTCCGAATTGCCACAGGCCAGATCGCGGTGGTCGACGCGTCGCCCCCAGTTGTCGCAGATGGCCCGCAACTCGGGTGTGTCGACCGCCGGTTCGACGACGATCTCCGTCACGCCGGGCTCGAGGTCCATGGCCTGGCGCTCGAGGGCATCGGGGTCGGCGAGGGGGCGCAGGCGGTGGTGGTCGACGGTGAGCACACCCTCCTCGGCGGCCAGTGCCCGAAACGGGAAGCCGGCCAAGGTCTCGGCGTCACCGCCCTCGAGGCGGATCGGCAGGCGGTGCTCGACCGCGAGGTCGAGCAGCACGTCGAAGAACTCGGGGCGGTTCTGGAGGGCGCCGAGGTGTGTGCTGAGGTGGCAGACGTCGAAGCCCCACAGGATGGCCCGCTCGAGTTGGGCGCGACACTCGGACCGGGTCTCGTCGAGGTCGGCATGGTCCCAGAGGTCGCCCACCGTCCGCGGGAAGCCGCCGTCACCATCCAGGAGCGAGGGTGCGGCCGTGATGGGTCGCCAGCGGTAGCAGTCGAGTTCGGCGTTGAGGGTGAGATGCACGCCGACTGGCTCACCGCGGTAGTGGGCGGCGGCCTCCCGGGCCCAGGGGGCGGGAACCATCAGTGAGGCACCGGTGGCCAGGCCGGTGCGCAGGCTCTCGTAGACGCCGACGTTGGTGGCGTGGCACATCCCCAACTGGTCGGCGGTGAGGATGAGGAGCCGGTCGTCGGCGTCGTGGCCGAGCGCCTCGGCGAGTGCGGTCATGGGAGAACGGTACCCGACGACTACAGGGGCGGGCGAGAGAGAGTGGGGGAACCCGTGGGGGACGTGCGTCGGTCAGGCGAGTGGCTCGTGGGGGCCGCCGCACTCTGCCCAGAGCCCGAGGCCGGCAGCGCGGGCCCGGCTCTCCGCAGCCGCCAGTTCCTGACGCAGGGCGTCGTTGGGGTCGATGTGGAGCGTGGCCGCGTAGCCGCGCTCGACGAGGGCCATGTTGACCTGGAGGCCGTCGGAGAGGCGTTCGAGGTAGGCGAGGAGGCGGCCATAGCGGTCACGAGGTTCGACGTCGCGTGTCACCAGCACCCCGCTGCCGGGAACCAGCAGTAGGCGGAGCCTCGCCGATGCCTGAGGACCGAAGCACTCAACCGATCGGTCGGGGTGGACGGTCTCGGGGGTGTCGATGCCGAGCAGCCGCACGGTCTCAAGGTGCCCGGCCAGGTCGACGACCACCGTGTCACCGTCGATCACCTCGACGATCGTGCCGAGCCCGTCGGCGGGTAGGTCCGGGGAACTGCAGGCGCCGACGACCAGCAGCGCCATCGTGAGCAGTCCGACGCGCATGGCCGTGATCAGGTGGCCCGACGCTGCGGGTCGGGATCCTCGTCGTGGCCCGCGCCGGCGATCGTCGCAGCACCTGCCGGCGGTCCGTCGTCGACCGGATCGTGGCGCCGGAGCTCGGCCCGGGCGCGGGCCACGCCGGCCAGGCCGATCGCCCGGGTGCGGGCGTCGAGCAGGAACCGTGGACGGGTGGGCCGGCAGTTCTTCTCGGAGGTGAGGACCAGTTGCTTGTTCATGGTTCCCAGTATGCGGAAGGGGTGTGACACTCCATTCGGCGACTGCTGGAGAACCTCGAGGCTCGTGGGAATATTGACTTTCGGCCCCCAAGAGAGGAAAGCGCCCACGTGTCCCCATACGGCATCACGGTCCCCCTGCCGGGCCCGCTCCACGACCAACAGGCCCTCTACCGTGAGCTCGTCGACCTCGGGTACACGGACGCCTGGAGCGCCGAGGCCGCCGACAACGACGGCCTGACGCCGCTGGCCCTCGCCGCCGCCTGGGCCCCCGAGCTGCGCCTGGGAACGGCGATCCTGCCCGCCTACACCCGCAGCCCTGCCCTGATGGCGCAGTGCGCCGCCACGATGGCCTCGGCGGCGCCCGGCCGCTTCGCCCTCGGCATCGGCTCGTCGTCCGACGTGATCGTCGAGCGTTGGAACGGTGTCCCGTTCGAGGCGCCCTACCAGCGGGTGCGCGACACCGTCCGCTTCCTCCGGGCGGCGCTCACGGGCGAGAAGGTGACCGAGGAGTACGACTCCTTCACGATCAGGGGCTTCCGGCTCGGCATCGTCCCCGAACGGCCGCCCACCATCCTCGTAGCCGCCCTGCGCGAGGGCATGCTGCGCCTGGCGGGACGTGAGGCCGATGGGGCGATCATCAACTGGCTGTCACCCGACGACGTCACCACCGTGGCCGGCATCGTCAACGAGCAGGGGCCCGACCGGGAGATCGTGGCCCGAATCTTCGTGTGTCCGAGCGACGACCGGGAGGTGGTGCTGTCCAGCGGGCGCTACGTGCTCGCCGCCTATCTCAACGTCCCCGTCTACCGGGCCTTCCACGAGTGGATGGGGCGGGGCGACCTGTTGGGCGGCCACTGGGAGCGCTGGGCCGCCGGCGACCGAAAGGGGGCGCTCGACGAGATCCCCGAGCAGGTGGTCGACGACCTTCTGGTGCACGGCACGCCCGACCAGTGCCGGGCCCGAATCGCCGAGTACGTCGCCAACGGTGTGACCACGCCGGTGCTGGCGATCCTGCCGTTCGGCGGCCTCGACACGATGGAGGCGGTCCGCGCCCTCGCCCCGAACGCCTGAGCGAGTTCCTCAGGCTCCGCCAGCCAGCTCGCCGGCGGCCCGGAAGTGGGCGATCAGGTCCTCGAGGCGGCTGTGGGCGTTGAGGCCCGACGTGTGGGGCATCACGTAGACGGGCACGCCACCGAGGGTGCGGTCCTGCACGCCCGCCACCGCCTTCCTGTCTGCGACGGTCCGCCAGCCGCCCAGGCCGACGAAGCAGGCCGCCAGCGGTCGGAGCCAGGCACAGAGCCGGTCGACCCGGGCGAAGCCCTCCCGGAACTCGTCGGGAGCGACCTCGTCGGCCCTGACTGTGGTGCGGCGCACGAGGTCGGTCATGCCCAGGCCATGGTGGGCGAGTGCGTGCCGGGGGTCCCGATCGACCGTCGCCACGCCGGCGGCGAGCACCGCCGGCCAGAAGCGGTTGCCGGGCCGGTGGTAGCCGACTCCCGAGTCAGCCGAGGCGGGGCTGGGGTTGAGGCCCACGACCAGCAGGCGCATCCCCGGGGAAACGGTGTCGGGAAGGCTGTGGCGACGCTCGACGTCGACCTCCACGGCGTTGCCGTCCGTCAGCGTTCCGCCGAGTGCGACGAAGCCGGCGCCGACGACCAGGTCGGATGCCCGATCCGGTCCCCACCCGTCGCCGATCGCCGGCTCGAGGCGCAGCGTGGACCGGTTCCCGAGGTCGAGTCCGGCGTGCAGGTCGGCCAGGAGCAGCGGCAGGTCCGTGTCCGGGCGACTGGTGCCGAGGACATGTTGGGGGAGCGGCATCCGGCGAGGGTAGGCGGGTCGCGGAAACCGGTGACACGCATTCGGAAATCCCGCGTCTAGGGTGGGTCCATCGATGAGAAGAGCGACACCACCGGCAACGAGCAGGACACCGAGGGAGCCGACATGACCGAGACACTCGACACGACCACGATCGACGAGATCAAGGCCATCATCGACCGCGGGCTCGGCACCACCAAGAGCCGTGAGTTGATCGCCTCGTCCGAGGTCGCCGACCTCCTCCTCGACCTCCGCCTCCTGCTGGTCACCTCCGAGGCCGACCTTGAGGCGTCGCCCCTCAACTGAGGAGCACCTTCCCCGCCTAGCGCAGGGGCAGCACCTTCCGGACCAGGCGGCCCAGCGCCAGTCCGATCCCGGCACCCACCACCACGTCGCTGGCGTGGTGGATGCGCACATGCACCCGTGAAAACGCGACCACGCCGGCAGCGGCAAACCAGAACGGCCTGATCCGGGATCGCTCGCTCAACAGCGTCGCCGCCAGGAAGGCCGCAGAGGCGTGGCCCGACGGGAAGCTGCTGGTGAGCGGCTGGCGCAGGTTGTGGGGCCGCTCGTCCTCGTGGTCGGGGCGGTCGCGTCGGAACAGTGACTTGACCGCACCGTTCACGAACGCCGACTCGGCGCCGAGTGCGGCCGACAGCCGAATCGCCTCGCGGTGCCCGTTGCGGCGGACGACTCCCCGCGCCGTGCCGGCCAGGTGCCAGAGCAGGCTGAAGTCGGCGAGTTCGCTGGCCGTGTAGAAGAGCCGGTCCAGGTTCGGGTTGCCACGTAGCGGCTCCCAGGCCTTGTCGACCACCTTGTCGAACGCCGCGCCGACGGGGCCCAGCGGATGGAGGTCGGCGCTGCCGTCGTCATCGGGAGCGTCGTCGCCGGTGTCCGTGACGATGGAGAGGTGCCCCCGCTCGGCAGTGGGTCCGGAGGCTGTGGCCATTGCGGCAGCGTAGTGGCGCCCTCCGGGGACGCCGCTGCGGAGACCCGTCAGGCGTGGGCCCCGGGGCGGCTGAGCATGCCCCTGCGCCACCGTCTGGGCGTGGCCAGCAACGCCCTCGGGTAGTCCTCGAACAGCCAGCGGGCGAAGTTGCGGCGGGTCCAGGGGGTGAGCCCCCCCAAGGCGACCGAGGCACGGGCACCGATCGGACGGGCCAGGACGCGCTGGAGGACGACCGACATGCGGTGGTCGGCGACGAGGTCCCGGCGCACCTCGCGCCGGTAGCGGGCGCCGACCTCGGCGGACGAACCACCGGCGATCACCGATTCGGCGGCGAGGACGCCGGTGAGCAGCGCCTGGCCGATGCCCTCTCCCGTCAGTGCATCGGTCGCGGCGGCGGCATCCCCGGCGAACAGCACCGGGCCGTGATCGAGTACCGCCCGATCGACGCGAGCCGGGATGGGCCAGGCGGTGCGCCGGCCCTCGGGCGCCGCATCGGGCCCGAGCACCTCGCGCATGCCCGGGCGGGAGAGGAGGCCATCCCAGACGTGGCCGGTATCGCCGACGGCCACCCGACCGCCGCGCAGCACGCCGAAGCCGACGTTGGCCCGGCCCCCGGGCAGGGGGAAGCTCCACGAGTAGCCGGGCAACAGGTCGGGCTCGAACCAGATGTGGAGGTCGCGGGCCGCCGGGCCCACGTTGGCCACGTACTGGCGGAAGGCCTGCCACTCGCCGCGGTAGCCGTCATCCGACAGGCCGAGGAGGCGCCGGGTCGGCGACCACATTCCGTCGGCTGCAACCACCGTTGTCGCCCGCACGGGATCTGCCCCGGCAACGTCCAGGTCGGCGCCCCGGTCGGCGATGCTGATGCCGGCCACGGCGTGGCCCTCCCGTACCTCGGCTCCGGCAGTCCTCGCCAGGTCGAGCAGGGCGGCGTCGTACTCGGCTCGCGGCACGACGGCGGCGTACTGGCCGTCACCCGTGGGGAGGGGAAAGTGGCGGGTGCGGCTGCCGCCACCGGTGTGGATCACGGCGTGGTCCACGACCTGCCAGCCGCTGATCGGAGCGGGGTCGAACCCCAACTGCTCGCCGAGGCGGAGCGCCAGTGCGGTCAGGCCATCACCGCAGCACTTGTCGCGTGGGAAGGTCGCCTTGTCGAGCACCACGACCGAGCGCCCCGCACGGGCGAGGGTGGTGGCCGCTGCAGCGCCGGCGGGACCGCCGCCGACCACCGCCACGTCGAATGAATCCATGCGCCGTGACCGAGTGACCTAGAAGAGCCGGAGCGTCGTCGACTCGATGCCCCGGAGCTCGTCGTAGTCGATCTCGACGCAGCCGATGTCCCGGTCGTCGGCCAGGACCTTGGCCTGGGGCTTGATCTCCTGGGCGACGAACAGACCGCGCACGGGGGCCAGCAACTCGTCCCGGTTCAGGAAGTCGAGGTAGCGCGTGAGTTGCTCGACGCCGTCGATCTCGCCCCGACGCTTTACCTCGATGGCGACAGCGTGGCCGTCGGCGTCCCGACACAGCAGGTCGACCGGCCCGATCCCGGTGGGGTACTCCCGGCGTACCAGGGAGAGTTCCTCGCCGAGGAAGGAGGGGTCCTCGGCCAGCAACTCCTGGAGGTGGGCCTCGACGCCGTCCTTCTGGAGGCCCGGGTCGACGCCCATCTCGTGCGTGGTGTCGGACAGCACCTCGAGGAGCGTGATCGTGAGGGTCTCGCCCTTCGGGTTCGACACCCGCCAGGTCTCCTCGCTGGCCTCGACCAGCGTGTTCGGTGCATTCATCCAGTTGAGGGGCTTGTAGGCGCCACCATCGGCGTGGATGGCGACGCAGCCGTCGGCCTTGACCATCAGGAGGCGGACCGCCTCAGGCAGGTGGGCGGTGAGGCGGCCGTCGTAGTCGACCGTGCAGCGAGCGATGACGAGGCGCACGGTGTCCGAGTCTAGGAGCAGCGGTCGCGGCTCAGCCGGCGACGGCGGCGAGGGTGGCCGCAGCCAGTTCCCGACGGCAGATGAGCAGGTCCGGGAGGTAGGGGTCGGGGTGGTTGTAGGTGAGCGGTGAGCCGTCGAGGCGCGACACGTGGAGCCCGACCGACGCGGCGACTGCCGCCGGGGCGCAGTTGTCCCACTCGTACTGGCCGCCCGAGTGGACGTAGACGTCGACCTTGCCGCGCACCACGGCCATGGCCTTGGCCCCCGCCGAGCCCATCTCGACGAGCTCGCCGCCGAGCGCCTCGGCGACTTCCAGGGCCTCGGCGGGAGGACGGGTGCGGCTGACGACGATACGCGGCGCCCCGGGCACGGGCGCCAGGTCGTCGGTGGTGTTCGCCTCGAGGGTCGACAACGTGAGCCCGAGCCCCGGCAGGGCGACGGCGCCGACGGTGGGGTGGCCGTCCTCGGCCAGCGCCACGTGCACGGCCCAGTCGGACCGCGGCGGCTCGCTGAACTCGCGGGTGCCGTCCAGCGGATCGACGATCCAGACCCTCGAGGCTTCCGCCCGGTCCGGGTGCACCTCGTGGGCGGAGCCCTCCTCGGACAGCACGGCATCGTCCGGGCGGGCCTCGGCCAGGGCGTCCATGAGGAGGTCGTGTGCGGCACGGTCGCCCTCGTCCCTGAGGGTCGCTGCCGGCGCCCCCTCCGCGGACAGGCGCAGCCGCAACTCGAGCAGCAGGACGCCGGCGCGCATGGCCAGTTCGGCGGCGAGGCGGTGGTCGTCGGAAGTGGCCATGGGTCACGATCATCGCAGACAGTGGCTCGTAGCATTGGCAGCCGAACCAGAGGGACGGCCGCGACGGGGGCCCTGTGACCACCACCTACGAACTCTCCGACCTCGACCAGATCGAGGCCGAGTCGATCCATATCTTCCGCGAGGTCGCGGCTGAGTTCGAACGCCCCTGCATGCTGTTCTCCGGCGGCAAGGACTCGATCGTGATGCTGCGCCTGGCCGAGAAGGCCTTCTCCCCGGCCCGCCTGCCGTTCCCGGTGATGCACGTCGACACCGGCCACAACTTTCCCGAGGTGCTCGAGTTCCGTGACCGCCGCCTCGCCGAGGTCGGTGCCCGCCTGGTGGTGGCGTCGGTGCAGCAGTCGATCGACGACGGGCGCGTCACCGAGGAGACCGGCCCCCGGGCCAGCCGCAACCGCCTCCAGACCACCACGCTGCTCGATGCCGTCGGGGAGCACCGCTTCGACGCCCTGTTCGGCGGCGCCCGCCGCGACGAGGAGAAGGCCCGTGCCAAGGAGCGGGTGTATTCGTTCCGCGACGAGTTCGGCCAGTGGGACCCCAAGAACCAGCGGCCCGAGCTCTGGAACCTCTACAACGGCCGCATCCACCGGGGCGAGCACATCCGGGTGTTCCCGATCTCGAACTGGACCGAGCTCGACATCTGGGAGTACATCCGCCGTGAGGGCATCGAGATCCCGTCGATCTACCTCGCCCACGAGCGGGCGGTGTTCGATCGCGACGGCATGTGGCTGGCCGACTCCGACCACGTGACCCGGATGGACGGCGAGGAGGTCGTGACCAGGCGGGTGCGGTACCGCACCGTGGGTGATATGTCGTGCACCGGCGCCATCGAATCCACGGCCGCCTCGCTCGACGAGGTCATCGCCGAGGTCGGGGCGACCCGGATCACGGAGCGGGGAGCAACCCGGGCCGACGACCGCGTGTCGGAGGCGGCCATGGAGGACCGCAAGAAGGAGGGCTACTTCTGATGGAGCTTCTTCGGTTCGCCACCGCCGGCAGCGTCGA
>Ga0209089_10000928_pt1 | contig 26745 bp, 18 predicted proteins | sample ArcticOcean_MG_C_FD_187431 | JGI IMG/M metagenome (GOLD analysis project Ga0209089, IMG submission 187431) | Marine microbial communities from western Arctic Ocean - ArcticOcean_MG_CB2_150 (SPAdes) (version 2) | ecosystem: Environmental > Aquatic > Marine > Oceanic | place: Arctic Ocean: Canada... | reverse complement strand
ATACTCTTTCATGGTCACTCTCCTTCTAGGGTTTATGAGGCTGAATAATCCCAGACCTCGCATCTTAAACCCGGAGAGTGACCACCCTAGCGCAATTACACCGTGTCGCCGTATCTTAAGCTTGCCTGATATGTCTGCCGGCCACCGCCAACCCTGAAAACAGCCTGAAACCACAGGGAAAACCGAAATAGACAACCAAGAAACAAATCCCGCTCGGCATCAGCCGAAAGCGGGATGAAAAATGTCCGCTCCTATCAATAGCGGACATCGAGATTCTAGGAAAATTGAGTTTTACAACAGTATCAGCCCAACAGCGGACAATTCCGGCAAATCGGCTGAACGACTTCTTATGGCCCCAAGCAGACGTCTCGGATTAATGAAAGCTATAGAAGCCAAGACCTCAATTTTTCTTTAAACCGGCTTTTCCCAACCCTTCAATCAGATCATCGTGGAATGCCGCACGATGGTCTGCGAGGTAGCGGGGCAGATCCGGATAGCGTTCGAACAATTCACCGAGCTCGGTGCGGGCGTCCGCGACGCGGCCCAAATGGGCGAGCGCGGCTACGCGGACGGAGAACCCCATCCACAACAATACCCGTTTGGCTTTGGACGTCCATTCGAGGGTGGCTTCGAAATCACTGTTCGCAAAACAAGCCACCCCCAGCGAAGCCATGGTCCCGCCCAAATTTAGATCGCGCGGGCTCAATTGTATGGCTGTCAGGAGATGCTCGACCGCCTCCGCGGCTCTGCCGACATCCGCCAGGCAGCGGCCCAAATAACTGTGCGCTTGAACCAAATTCGGATTGAGCGCCACACCCTGTTCCAGTGCAGAAATTGCTTCGTTAAAATCGCCATCCGTGTTCGCCGCCCTGCCCGTGAGCGCCAGGCCAAGAGCGACATAGCCATTCGCATCATTGCCATCGAGTTCGATGGCGCGGCCAGCAGCCGAAACTGCAGCATCGTCCAGCTCTTGGGAATATCCGTTTCTCAACAAAACTGATAACGCAAAGGAAAGCGCTGAATGTGTCGCGGTCGAGGAAGCGGCTAGATCGATTGATTGGCGAAACAGAACTACTGCGGTTTCCACATCTTCTCGGCCATGCCGATACCAAAAATTCATGCCCCGTTGGTAGAGATCCCAGGCATCGAGGCTGTCCGGGTGCTTGGCACGGGCGCGCTCGATCTCCGCTTTCGACACTTCGGGCTGAATTTCACCAATTACGGTTTCGGTAATTTCGTCTTGCACGGAGAATATATCTTCCAGCTCGCGGTCGTATCGGTCGGCCCACAGGTCATTGCCTGTATGGCCATCAACCAACTGTGCCGTGATCCGCACCCGGTTCGCCACCTTGCGGACACTGCCTTCGAGAACGTATCTCACCCCCAATTCTCGGGCGACGTCGCGAATATCAGGTGAATCGCCCTTGTAGGAAAAAGCCGAATTGCGGGCCGCGACACGTAACCAGCCAAGCCGCGCCAGGGCAGTGATCATGTCTTCGGTAATGCCGTCGCTGAAATATTCCTGTTCCGGATCGCCGGAACGATTATCGAAAGGCAAAACGGCGATCGACGGGATATCCATTCCGCCGCCCGCATGCGCCACCGGAGGCGGCTGGTCTCCAGCGTCCTGCAATTCCGCGACGAAACGGTAACCCCGCTTGGCGAAGGTGCGGATGATCGATTGGGATTTGCCGTCGTCGCCGACCGCGCGGCGGAGCGAATTGACGCGAGAATTAAGCGTTGCATCCGAGACGATGCGGCCATCCCAAATGGTCTCAATCAACTCGTCCTTGCTGATCACCCGGTCCCGATTTTCGATTAGGTGGCAGAGCATTCTGAATACCTGAGGCTCCATCTCGACGAGGTCTTCACCTTGTCTGAGCTCCGAGGCCTCTGGAATGAGAACGAAGTCGAGAAATCTGAACATCAGGCGATCTTTATCCATTCTGAATGCAAATCAACGGGAACTGCATATTAAATGCACACGATCTTCAAGCTGGCAGTTCCAAGCGCCCCTATCCTTGACCAACAATTCGACGGCAAGGGGAGACTGACCATAAGCAAGTGCCCTGAAACGGGCAACGAAGTTCTATAGCTCGGGGGTCAGTCTAACTATTGGTTTTTAAAAACATAAATCGGAGGCAGCAATGAGTGGAAATAGCAAAAATAAAAGTCGTACCCATGTAGACGACGGGAAGGCCGGTCAAATGGTTGCGTCACATATTTTCCGGATCTTTCTCCCGTTCGCGTTAGGATATTTTCTTGCCTCAATATTTCGCGCCATCAATGCCGTGATCGCACCAGACCTGGTGCGGGAATTGGGACTGAGCGCCAGCGAATTGGGCTTCGCCGTTAGTGCCTTTTTTCTTTGCGCGACACTGATCCAAATACCCTACGGTATCTTGCTCGACCGGTACGATCCGCGGCGGCTATATGCGATATTTCTTCTCTTAACGGCTTTCGGTGCGGTGATGATCGCATTTTCTCAAGGGATCGTCCTTCTAAGTATAGGCCGCGCTTTTATCGCCCTTGGCACTGCGGCAAGCGCAGTTACATCTTACAAAGTATTTTCAATGTGGTTTCCGGCCGAACGATTGGCGATGGTCAATGGATTAGCTGTCAGTGCCGGCGGGCTCGGCATGATGGCCGGAACGCTTCCGGTGGAGGCCGCCATGCAGTTTCTCAATTGGCGCGAAGTTCATCTAATCGCAGGCGCGTTGGTGATCGCCGGCGCCGCCGCCGTTGTGATGGTCGCGCCGACCAAAAAGACAGTGAGTTCCGGCATAACGCTGATGCAGCAAATCAGCGGTTTGCATGGAATTGTGAACAGCTTGGCATTCTGGCGCTCGGCGCCACTACTATTTACCGTCACCGGTGGTTATGGCAGTTTTTCCGCGATTTGGGCGGGACCATGGGTGCGCGACGTTGCCGGGTTAAATGATTTTGAAACCGCAAACTTAATGATGATCTTGATTGGCTCGATGACCGTTTCTGCAGCACTGACCGGCTTCGTGGCTAAATTAGCCAGGCGTGTTGGCCTGTCCTCTTTGGGTGTTGCCGTTATGACGGCGATAGCCTTTACATTCGCTGTAACCATTCTTTTCCTGCAAGCGAATCCTTCCCACAGTTCGGTGATCGTCATTTGGGGCGTAATTGGTCTCATCGCGCCGTTGAACTTGATCATCTATGCGGCGCTTAGCGGGGAGTTTCCCCTTGAGCTTACTGGCCGGTTAAACGCCTGTCTTACCTTGTCTTGGTTCTTAGGATCGTTTTTCTTTCAAAATGTTTATGGCTGGGCGTTGGACCAATTTCCAAGTAACAATGGCAGTTATGCTCTGGAAGGGCATCGGCTGGGAATCGGCATCATGATTACCGCCGTAATTATCGCTCTGGTCTGGTATTTCGTCGCCACAATGATCATGAGCAAACGAAACGTGGAGGCCTATGTTCGCTAATGGCTGAGGCTGTTGAAGAACTCGGTTTTTGGGAAACGCTAGAATTTGACTGTTTTTGTCGTGCCAAGGATGAACGGCACTAGAAGCCACTTCTTCGACCCTAAGAGCTTTAAGAGCGAGCATTCACGTTGTTCGGTGGGGCGCTTCGTGTTGATGGTACATAAGAAGATATGGGGACACATAATTTATCTCTCTGCTTGAACCAAATATCTGTTCTTTCGAAGCATAGGCCCGGCGCGCCTCACGCCAGCATGGCCGGCATTTCAAACTTGAATGCCAAATGGTGCATCTCGGCATGGGTGGGCCGAGCCTACTCCGCCGAAGCAGCCGATTCGGCTGCGAAGGCCGGGCCCTACCATCCCCAGCCGGGTTAGAGACTTACCGCAACCCTTTACTTTGTTCCAGTTTTGTGCTAGAGTATTGCCTCTTTAAAATTTGGCTAAAGCCGAGGAATTCCGTGCCTTCTAGAGGTTGGCGGGCGAATTTGTGCGCCCGCAAGGGCCATGCGCGCCCTGCATGACAAACAGAGGGAATCCCAACGAAAACCGGTCAAATGAAGGCGGGAGTGATGGTGAAATGTCCGTAAATGTACACAAATGTCCATAAATGATGATGATGTCCATGCTGATTTTGCGTGTCGCATGTCGCACGGAGGCATGCACCGCGCGCACGGGCCGCATGGGAGAGGGAGCGCCCCAGACCGGCTGGGCCGATGAATGACGATGAATGACGATAATTGCCTATGGTGGAATTTGGAAAAATGTCGCACCCGTGTGTCCCATTGGGAGTGGCACACTAGGGATAGTATGGTTGGAGTGTCGCTTGATAGACTGCGGGAAAGGACAGGCGATTCTTGCGCCGGGTCTCCTGGCAGGATATTGAATTCACGATATATTTATATAGATATTAGTGGCCAGAGCGGCTTCGGACCAATGATCGCATGAAAATTCTTTCCATATTCGGCACCCGGCCCGAAGCCATAAAAATGGCACCCCTGGTGCGTGCGCTGAATGATCATAACGAATTTGACTCCGCGATTTGCGTTACCGCCCAGCATCGGGACATGCTCGATCAAGTCATCAGCTTGTTCGCGCTGTCGCCGGACTATGATCTCGATCTGATGGCCGATAACCAGGGCTTGAGCCATATCACGGCGTCGGTGCTGTCCGGACTGGAGCCGGTGCTTGATGCCGCCCGCCCGGACCGGATTTTGGTGCACGGCGATACCACAACGACCCTGGCGGCGGCGCTGGCGGGATATTACCGGCGCATCCCGGTGGGCCATGTGGAGGCGGGATTGCGAACCGGAGATTTCGGCGCGCCTTGGCCTGAGGAAATGAACCGCAGCTTCACCGACCGGCTATGCGATCTGCATTTTGCGCCGACCGAGGGCGCCCGCCAAAATCTCCTTGGCGAAGGCATCGCCGGCGCCGGCATCCATGTCACCGGCAATACCGTCATCGACGCGCTGGTCGATGTCCGCCGGCGCCTCGATGATGATCCAAACCTCGGCAATACCATCGCCGCCGGTCTTCCCGATCTGGATGATAACAAGCGATTGATTTTGGTGACCGGCCATCGCCGGGAAAGTTTCGGCGGCGGGTTCGAGCGCATTTGCGCGGCGCTCAAACGCCTGGCCGATGCGCGCGGCGATGCGGAAATCGTTTATCCGGTGCACCTCAATCCCAATGTTCAAGAACCGGTGAAGCGCCTGTTGGGGGGCTGCAAAAACATTCATCTGCTAGCGCCGCTGGATTACCTGCCGTTCGTATACCTGATGAACCGCAGCCATTTCATCATCACCGATTCCGGCGGCATCCAGGAAGAGGCGCCGTCTCTCGGCAAACCGGTTCTGGTGATGCGCGATACCACCGAGCGCCCCGAAGCCGTCGATGCGGGCACGGTTCAATTGGTCGGCACGGACACAGACGCCATCTTCGATGCGGCAACCACGTTGCTCGATGACGAGGCGCGCTATAACGTGATGGCAAAAGCGATAAACCCCTATGGTGACGGCAATGCCAGCGCTAGAATTATCCGAGGGTTATTAGGTGGCCAATAGGTTCGAGCATATTTCCGTCATTGGACTTGGCTATGTGGGCTTGCCGACGGCCGCCGTGATGGCCAACCGGGGCATCAAGATCACCGGCGTCGATAGCAACGCAGGCACGGTTGAGCGCATCAACCGGGGCGAGACCCATATCGTCGAGCCGGACCTGGACATCCTTGTCCGGAGCGCGGTGAGCGCCGGCAACCTGAAGGCGGTAAATGTGCCGGAGCCGGCCGAAGCCTTCATCATTGCGGTGCCGACGCCTTTGAACGCCGACAACACGCCGGGGCTTGGCTATCTCGAAAAGGCCGCGGCGGATCTGGCGCCGGTGCTGGAGAAGGGCAATCTGGTGATCCTCGAATCCACATCGCCGGTGGGGACCACAGCCAAGATGGCCGGGTGGCTGGCCGACGCCAGGCCGGATCTGAATTTCCCATTGGGCGGTGTGCAAGAACCCGACGTAAATATCGCCTACAGCCCGGAGAGGGTCTTGCCGGGCCGCGTGCTGATCGAACTGGTCGACAACGACCGCGTCATCGGCGGCTTGACGGCGGCGTGCAGTGCCCGCGCCATATTGCTTTACAAACAATTCGTCGAAGGCGAATGCCTGATCACCAGCGCCGCCACCGCCGAGCTGGTCAAGCTGGCCGAAAACGCCTACCGGGATACCAATATCGCCTTCGCCAACGAGCTGTCATTGATCGGAGATGCAGCCGGCGTCGACGTTTGGGAAGTGATCGAGTTGGCCAACCGCCATCCGCGCGTCGATATTCTGAAGCCCGGGCCCGGCGTCGGCGGTCATTGCATTGCTATCGATCCCTGGTTCATCGTGCACGCGGCGCCCGAACTTGCACCGCTTATCAAGGCGGCGCGCGGCGTCAATGACGCAAAACCCGCCCATATTGCGCGCCGCGCCGCCGCCGGCTTGGACGCGGACGATGCGCGGCCCATCGCCTGTCTTGGCCTTGCCTACAAGGCGAATATCGATGACCTCCGAGAAAGCCCGGCGATTACGGTGGTGCGGGAATTATCGAGACTCACGGATCGGGAGCTTTTGCTGGTCGAGCCGCATATCGATGCGCTGCCGGGCAGCTTGGCGGATATTCCGTCGGCGATCCTGTGCGATCTGGAAGACGCTTTGTCAAAGGCCGGCACAATTATTCTTCTGACCGATCACGGCGCCTTCAAAGCTATTGAAAAATCGCGCCTTAGCGACAAGGTAATAATCGATACCCGCGGCATGTGGCGCTAATACCAAGGATCAGACTTCGGAAAATCGGGACATGGAATCATCCGACGCAAAATTAAAAGAGCCCTATAAGCTAGCCGGCAAGCGGGTCTGGGTGGCTGGCCACCGGGGCATGGTCGGCGCCGCCACGGCGCGAAGGCTGCAACACGAAGACTGCGAAATACTGACCGCCAGCCATGATGCGTTGGAGTTGCGCGATCAGGCGGCGGTGGACGCCTGGATGGACGCCAACAAACCGGACGCGGTGGTGGTCGCGGCGGCGACGGTGGGCGGCATATTGGCCAATTCAACCCGCCCCGCCGATTTTCTCTATGACAATCTGACCATCGAGACGAATATCATCCACGCCGCCCACCGGAGCGAAGTAGAGAAGCTGTTATTTCTGGGATCGGCCTGCATTTATCCCCGCGAAGCGGCGCAGCCGATGGCCGAGGAAGCGCTCCTGTCGGGGCCGCTTGAACCCACCAATCAATGGTACGCGGTGGCCAAAATCGCCGGCATCAAATTGTGCCAGGCCTACCGGGAACAACATGACCAGGATTTCATTTCGGCCCAGCCCAACAATCTCTATGGCCCGTTCGACAATTTCGATCTCGAATCCAGCCACGTAATCCCGGCCCTGATGCGCCGGACCCACGAAGCCAAACTGGGCGGCGCGCCGGAAGTGGTGATCTGGGGAACCGGCAAGCCGTACCGGGAATTTCTGCATGTGGACGATCTGGCCGACGGCCTCATTCATTTGTTGAAATATTTTTCCAGCGATGTGCCGATCAATATCGGCACCGGCGAAGAGGTCAGCATCGGCGCGCTGGCCGCCGCCATTGCCCAAGTGGTCGGATATGGAGGCGATCTGTCTTTCGATACCTCCAAGCCCGACGGCGCACCCAGGAAGCTTCTGGATGCGCGGCGCATGAAGGCGTTGGATTGGACTTCGAGCGTCGTACTTGAAGACGGCCTGGCCGCCACCTACGAATGGTTCTTGGAAAATGTGGCCGGCTAACGGCGCTTAGCCCAGCAAATTCCGGTACGCCGCGATGGCGCGGTTGGCATAGTCCTGCCAGCCATATCCGGCCTGCACCGCCCGGCGCCCGGCCCGGCCCATTTCACGGGCCAAATCCGGATCTTTGATCAATCGGCCCAGGGCCTCACTAATGGCCTCCGCATCGCCCGGCGGAACGACGATACCGGCGCCGCTTTGCTCGACAATGCCGCCGGACGCCGCCTTCGTTACCACCACCGCCAAGCCCGCCGCCATGGCCTGCAACAATACCAGCGGCATACCCTCTTCCAGTGATGGCAGGCAAAATATGCGCGCGCGGGCATAGATCGCCGGCAAGGCTTCGCCGGCTACCTGTCCCCTGATGGTGACCGCGCCCGAGGTTTCGCGGCGCAAAAAATCCTGAAACCCATCCTCTACCGGACCAACCAGATTGAGTTGGGCTTGCCTCTGCCCTTGCATGGCGCGCAGCAGCCAGGGCACGCCCTTGCGCACCCCAACCCGCCCGACGAACAAGATGGCAGTCTGATCGCCGCCGCCGCCATCGCCTTGCCCAGGCGCAAATTTCGACAGGTCCACGCCATAGCCGTTGACGATCAATTTGTCCCTGGCGATGCCTTCCTGGGCAAAGGTGTCGGCGGCGTATTCGGTGGGCACGGCGATGGCATCGGCGGCCGCGTACTCGGCCAGCTCACGCTGCACAATCTCGGGCAAAGGCAAATCGGCGGGCAATCCGACTCTATCATAGGCATCCCGGAGAATGCGCGCCTGGTGATCGATGTGGGTCGATCCCCGCTCCACGACCACTTTCATGCCCGCCGCCCGCGCCGGAGAAATCGCTTCCAACACCGACGAGGACCAGCCGACCAGAATATCGGCGCCGCTGACCGCTTCGGCGGCCGCGAACGCCCCCATGCGGGCTGCGAATGCCGCATCCGGCCGGGAGCCCAAGCGCAGCCGATCAAACGCCCGGCGGCGCAGCTCGAGCAAGGGGCGCGTCCGAATATCGGCGCCGGCGTCCAGAAACCGCCTCGCAACAAAGCCGGGATAGGTGGTCAACAAACGGCCGAGATGCCCTTGCCGGTAAAGCCCATTGGCCAGCTCAAATGCGTGCCAGCGGCCGTGCACGGAGATATTCACCTTGAAGCTATCGCTCATTCGCCGCACCCGTCATGCAAGGGCATAAAAATATGTGCCGCGCATTACGCCGCCGGGAAGCGCGCTGTTCCGGGATCGGCGCGTCCATTGGCGACATTTTCGAAAGTCTCCACAAGGCGGTCCACATGGTTGTTCCAGCCGAATTTTTCCAGCGCCCGCAAGCGGCCTTGCTCCGATTTCCGTTCTCTAAGTTCGGGGTTTTGATCAAGTATTTTAAATTGCTCGATCAGACCTTTTGCCGAAAAAGGCTCAAAATACAGCGCCGTATCGCCGCAAATTTCGTGATTGACCGGCGTGTTGGATGCGATGGTCGGCAGGCCCGAACTTAATGCCTCCGCCATCGGATGGCCGAAGGTCTCGGATACGGACGGGAAAACAAACACGTCGTGGGACCCATAGAGGTCGGGCAAATCCTCGTAGGAATGATGGCCGAGCGTGATCAGGCCGCGCTCATGCGCATCGGTCACCACGGCCTTGTCGAGGGCGCTTCCGTTCATTTCGTCGAACTCGGCGAGGGACATGGTGATGGTGGCGTGGGCATCGATGCCTTGATCGATGAGCTGCTGCACGGCGCGGCAGATAACGTTCGGCACCTTGTGTGGATAATAGACCGAAACGTATAGGAGGCGGACCGTGCCATCCTCGCGCCAAGCCCGTTTCCGGTGGCTGGGGGCGAACATTTCATTGATGGTGCCATAAGGATTGACCGAGCATTTTTCCAATATGGATGGCTCCCAATGGGCGACCATGTCGCTCATGGCCTTGGTCGGCGTGATGATATGGTCAGCGCTGAGCGCCGACAGCAGCATCAGTTTCCGCCTGAAATACCGGTTGAACGCGTGCCAGATGCCTTGCGTCGCGGTCATGTTGGCAAGATAGAACGGATCGAACAGTCCGCCTTCGCGCAGCAATAGGATCTGCTTTACCGGACTGCGCAGCAATCCGAAGTTGGCGGATGAGAACAAGATATCGGGATTGTGGCGCTTGACGATACCGCGCCACGCCGTCTGCTCCCAAAGGAAGCGCCGGAACGAAGAATATCCGGTGATCTCCATGCGGTTGACCGACGCCCGGTCGGGGGTATCAAACTCTTTCGGCACCGAAACCACCACATCGACGCCCCGGCTTTCCAAGGCGCCAAGCAGGTTCCTCGTATAGGTAACGATGCCGCCCTTGCGGGCCGACAAGGCGTTTACAAGCACCTTCATCTGGGGCTTACATCCATGGCCGCCTCAAGAATCTGTTGCAGCCGTTCGGCATGGCTGTGCCCATCGGCGAGGACGCGCCGGCGCCCGGCGGCGGCGACGGTGCCCCGCTCCGGTGCGGCGGCCAGCCAGTTGCGGCAGTTGTCCAGCAATTCATCATCATCGCCAAAGAATACAGCCTCTTTGCCTTCTTCGAAAAGCCCGCAAATTTCTGAATTTCTCTCATGCATCATGAAACCGCCGATGGCCGGCAGTTCCATCGAGCGGCAGGTTTGCAGATCGCGGTTTTCTTTACGCAAAAAGCCCAAATTGATTTTCGATGCGGTCACCACCTTGGCGTAGTCATCGTCATAAACCGGATAGCCCATGATTTTGGGCGCAGCTGCCGCAAAGGCGGCCCGGTCCCAGCCGTTGCCCCAGATACTGACGGTGATGCCGTTCGCAGCCAGATGCGCCATACTGGCGGCCCGGGCCGGAGCGAAGGTGCCGACGAAGCTGACATCGCAGGCAAAGCGGCCGGTCTCATCCGCCGATAGCGCAACCGGGCGGTGCAGATGCGGATCAAAACTGTTGTTCACGAACAGGATATTGCGGACGCCGAGGCGCGGCATTTCGTCTTTGCTTGCGTTCATGGATTTGGTGGTGACCCAGAAATCAAACAAGGGCAGCGCCCGCCTGGTCCAGCGCGACAGGTGGCGGGGGTTCATCATATCGTCTTCGGCATACCAAAGGATACGCGTTGCCGGAGCCAATTCTTTTATGCGCCGAAGCGAGGCGGCGGTCACCGCGACGCATCGCTCCAACCAGACAAGATCGAACCGCCGATGACCGGCATTGGCGACCAGAGCCGAATTGGCGCGGTTGGGATCGCCCGGCAGGCGCAGCTTGTAACGCACCCTTTCGCCAAAGCTTGGCCGGTCTTCATAGGTCGCGCCCGGCTTGTTGGTTTCAATGGTCACCACCTCGTGCCCCATTTCGCGCAAAGCCCTGATCCGTTGCAGGGTGCGCGAGCCGGGCACAATTTCGCCGGCGAGAAGGATGCGGAGAGGTGTCATGAAACGGCGCGCTCTGCGGCGGCCTTCAAGCCATCGATATCAGCGGCGAACCCCCAGGTCTGGATTTTGGCGGCCGCCGCCCGGCCCATGTCGCCGGAGCGCGCCAAGCCCGATGAGATCGCCGCCGTCAATGCGCCCATATCCCCGGCCGGCGTGACGATGCCGGTCCCCTCATCGACCAGATCATAACCAGCGCCCACCGCATCGGAGACAATAACGCCGGTGCCCGATGCCATCGCCTCGTTGACCGCCAAGCCCCAAGGCTCGCGCTCGGCGATCAGCGCGAACAGATCGGCGGCGGCATAATAGGCGGGCATTTCGCTTTGGTTCTTAAAACCGGTGAAAATCACGCCATCGGCGGCTTTTGCCTCCAGCGCGGCGCGCATTTCGCCATCGCCGACGATCAGCAATATGGGTTTATCCTGCGCCGAGCCAGCCATACGCTCCCAGGCCGACAGCAGCAATTCCGGATGCTTGCGCCGCGACAACTTGCCCGCATAGAGAATGACTTTGCGCCCGGCGCCGATGGCATGGCGGGCGCGCAATTCGGCGGCCGCCTGCGGGCTGGCCCGGGACGCAAAATATTCGTTATCCACGGCATATGGCATTGAAAATATTCGATTTTCCGGGATGCCATAATCCTGGTAATAGGCCTTGTTCTTGGAGCCGATGGCCAGAAAGGCGCTGCATTTATCGAAAATCCGCCGCCGGTACAGCCGCTTGGCCCAACTTAGGGGCGGCGCGCCATCGGGCATTGCGCCGATCCAATTTTCGCCGCGCATCAAGACCGGCGTTCCCAGGTTCCGCGCCAGGCTGATCGCGCGCTTCAGTGCCGTTGATTGCCAGCCATGCACCCAAACCGCATCGGCATGGCGTAGCGCAGCTTTGAGATCCACATCGCGAATGAGCGCATTTGGGTAGCCCGCACGCAGCGGCACATCCCAATGAACGTCCACCGCAAAACCTTCATCCCGGTAGGCGCCATCGGAAAAATCATCCTCGAACAGAACCTCGAGATCGAAAAACGGATCGGCGGCAATTTGACGAAGCAAGGGCGCCTGATACTGGATCGGATGGCTAACCAGATAAACGAGTTTTAATGTCACGGTGTCGTCTCGGCCGGCTCGCCCCCCATGGGTGATTTGGCGATCGCCTGATATCGGGCGGGAGCAACGGACTTGATCACGTCCGCGGTCTGCCGGGCCGTACTGCGCCACGAGAACATGGCCGCCCTTTGCAGTGCTTTTTGCGACAATTGCCGGCGCAATTCGCCGTTGGTCAGAATTTCGTTTATCTGGGCGGCCATATCGCGCGCATTCAACGGATCAAAATAGATCGCCGCTTCGCCAAGAATTTCCGGCATCGCCGCCGTGTTTGAGCTGACAATCGGCGCCCCGCAGGCCATCGCCTCAACCAGGGGATTGCCGAAAGTTTCGACCGTCGACGGAAACACAAAGGCGGTGCAATTCTGGTACAGATCCAAAAGCTGATCCGCAGTCATCTCGCCCAGAAATTCAACGGCGTCCTCCAGCTTTTCCAGCCGGATCGCATCCTTCAACTCGTTCAGGTAGCCCTGATCGATCGCCTTGCCCGCCAATTTGAGCACGATATCGGGATTGCTACGCCGCAATTCGCCGAGCGCATTTATCAAAGTATGCAGATTTTTCTGAACATAAATATCCGATACCGCCAAAAGATACTTGCCGCTGCGTGTCGCTTCCGGCGGGATGAAGGATTCGCGGACGCCGTGATAAATAACCGACACCTTGTTTTGCAGGCGCTGGGAGATGCCGAAGGTCAATGCCTTGCGGGCGTAGTTGGAAACCGCGATGGCACGCCGGCAGGTGAGCAGGGACAAGGCCGTCATGATTGTCAGCCCGGCCCAATAGAGCCGCTTGATAGGCCGGGTTTCCTTGCCCGCCACCGCCAGCGAATTGCGCAGCATGATAACCTGTGCCGGCGCCATCAACGGGCCATAGTTTGCCGGAGAAAGGGTGACGTCGATGGACATGCTCCTGGCCAATATGGGCAGCGCAAACTGCTCCCACACAAGATTGAAAAAGAAACCGTTGCTGAAATCGAGGAGATGAACCCGGATGCGCTCGTCAACGGCTTCGAAAAGCTGGAATTGATCCTGATGGATAAACAGGTGCAGTTCCAATTCGGCGTCTTCGGCCAGGATCGGCAGAATATTCTTCAAATAGGTGACGCCGCCGCCGCTTTTGGCGTGAATCCCGTTGACCAGAATCCGCAGCCTGTCGCTTTTCAAGAATTTTCTATCCATGAGATGACCCAATAACGCGCATGGAAATTCCAATTCCAGATGTATAATAGATGTATGTAATCATTAGAATTCATACCATGCAGGCGCCAAACTTATAAGACCCCACAGTGACAGAATGAATATCCGATCCGAAATTGCATCCCCCGGCGCCCGGGCCTCGGCGCCACCACCCGCCAGAATCCTGATTTTCCGGCGCGGCAGTATCGGTGACGCCATCGTCAGCATTCCGGCGCTGAATTATATCCGAAACAAATATACCGGCTGGGAAATCATTTGCCTGTCCAATTCGCCGGTTATGGAAACCGCATCGCCGGTCAAATCGGTCTTGGAAAATTCCGGCCTGATCGACGATTTTATCGATCTGCCGCCGGGCGGCGGCGACATCCAGTCTCTCGGGCGCCGCATCGGTCTGATTCGGAAGCTGAAGTGTCAGGCGGCGCTTTACCTGTCGGAACCGTCTTCGCGGCCGGCCTTGGCGAAGGAGATGCTGTTTTTCAAGCTTTGCGGAATTCCAACCATCCTCGGCCTGCCATTTGGCGGTGCGCTGCGAAGCTACCGGCCCGCAAACGAAAATCTGTGGGAGAGCGAATCATCCCGGCTTTTGCGCGTTGTTGCCGGTGCGGGCGCCGTGGAGCCCGATTGGAGCTTCCAATTCACCGATCAAGAACGCCAAACGGCGCAAGACCTGCGCCGCGGACTGGCGGGCGCCGAAGGCCATATCGCATTTTCCATCGGTGCCAAACTTCCCGACAAGGATTGGGGCGATGCCAACTGGACCCAGGTGCTTGCCGCATTGACCGGGCGCTACCCCCGATTGGGGCTGATTTTGATCGGTGCCGGCGAAGACCAGGAACGATCCGAACGGGTAACCAGTGCCTGGACTGGGCCAAGGGTCAATCTCTCGGGCGCGGCGGAGCCCCGTATCAGCGCCCTCGCCATGCAAGGCGCGGCGTTCTATCTGGGGCATGATAGCGGGCCGATGCATCTGGCGGCGCTGGCGGGCACAAGCTGCATCGCCATTTTCAGCGCCCGCGCCAAGCCCGGCGTCTGGTTTCCCCACGGCGGCGGCCACCGGATTTTCTATCCTTGGGACTTGGCCGGGCAGGTTTCGCCAAGGGCCGGCTTCCGCACCGCCGGGCAATCGATCCAATCGATCACGCCGCCGGAAGTTATCGAAGCCGCAATCGCCGGCGTAGAGCAAATGGTGCGCTGACATGAGCGGCTTGCCTTGCCCAATGGCAAACTGGTATCAGCCGGGATCATGTGTGGAATTGCGGGCCTGATCGGAAACCGCCCGGTAGCCGAGCATAGCGTCGCCGAAATGACGCGTATGCTGGCGCATCGGGGGCCGGATGATTCCGGATTGTGGACAAGCGAGGATGGCCGCGCCGTCCTCGGCCACCGGCGCTTGAGCGTGCTCGACACCTCCGGCGCCGGGCACCAGCCCATGCTGCGCGGCGATCTGGTGATTACCTTCAATGGCGAGATTTATAATTACCTGGAATTGGCCGAGCGGCTGAAATCCGAAGGCGCGCACATCACATCGGGCTCCGATACCGAGGTTCTGGCGGCCGCGTACGAGCATTGGGGGCCGGCCTGCCTGGAAGAATTGAACGGCATGTTCGCCTTCGCCATATTTGATGCGGGGCGGAATATTTTGTTTTGCGCCCGCGACCGGATCGGCGAAAAGCCGTTTCTGTTCAGCGCATCGGACGATCATTTTGCCTTTGCATCCGAATTCAAGTCGCTGCTGGCGCTGGAAACCATTGACGGCGGCTACGATGAAACCCGGCTCATGCGCTTCCTTTATCGCCCCTCCCAAGGGCTGGATTCCGATCCTGAAAGCCTGTTTGACGGCATTAGCCAGTTGCCGGCGGCGCATTCGCTGACCCTTGATCTCAATTCTCTGCAATACCGCACCCAGCGCTATTGGGATGTATCTCCCGCCGCCGACTTGGCCGGCATCGACGAGAAAGAGGCGCAAGTCAGATTTAAGGAGCTGCTCACCGACGCCATCAAGATTCGCATGCGCAGCGACGTTGCCCAAGGCTCCTGCCTGTCCGGCGGGCTGGACTCGACGGCCATCGTTACCGCCGCGCGCGGCCTTCTTGGGCCCGGCGCCGACTATGACACCTTTTCCGGCATCTTCCCCGGCACCGACGCCGATGAGGAAATGTGGGCGCGAATCGCTTCCGAGGCGTCCGCCACCCGCAGCCATTGGACGGAGCCAACGGCCGACGGATTCCTGGATGAGATATCGGATTTCATGTGGCACAACGAGCTGCCGGTGGGTAGCGCCAGCCAATATGCACAATGGTGCGTCTTCCGCCTGGCCAAGGAGACCGGAATTACGGTTCTTCTGGATGGGCAGGGCGCCGATGAGCTGCTCGGCGGCTACGAGCAATATTTCGAGATTTATTTGGCCGAACGCGGCGATAGCATTGAAGAACGGGCGGCGATCCAATCGCGCTATCCGATGGCGCTGGCGAAACCGGATCAACGGCTGAAAACGGCGCTGCCCAGGCCGTTGCGCCATCTGGCGTCGCGAATTCTGGACACCGGCAGCGATTTTTCTTTTGGCTTGAAACCGGCGGCGGCACGCAATCTTTATGGCGCCTTGCCCGATCCGGCAGAGGGCGCCGAGCGCTTCGGGCCACTGGCCGCGGCCCTTTACACCGATTATTGCCATACCCATCTTCCGGTCCTGTTGCGCTACGGCGATCGCAATTCCATGGCCCATTCCCGGGAGGTCCGCCTGCCCTTCTGCGATCACCGGTTGGCCGAGTTTACGCTGTCGCTGCGCGCCGAGATGCTGATGGGCGGCGCCCAGACGAAGCGCCTGTTGCGCGGCGCCTTCGGCGATGATCTTCCTATCCAGATCCGTGACCGCTGGAACAAGCGGGGATTCCTGCCGCCCGCCGCCCTTTGGTTCAAAGAAAGCCTCGGCAGTTATGTCCGCGATATTATTCACGGGGGAGACTTCGCCAATTCCAATGTCTGGAGCGCCCGGTGGTGGCAGAAAGCGCTGCGCCGTTTCGATGCGGGCGAAACCCATTTGGCGGACGTTCTCTGGCGCCCGCTGATCGAGCACGCTTGGCGCACACATTTCGTTGCGCGGGCACGGGCGGCACCCAAATTGCCGATCTTCGCGGTCTGATGCGCGCCGTCTTCATCAATCACTGCCACCCGGATACGCCGCACATTTGCGGCGTCCGGCTGCGCGAGTTTGCGGCCAGCCTTACAGGCCGCGGCCACCAAGTGGTTTTGCTGACGGCGCCGTTGCAAGGGCAGACCGGGGCGGCTTCGCCGGAGGCCGCCGGCGAAATGATCGGCGCGCATGATTATTCAGGCCCGTTGCGGCTGGCGGCGGCGGCGGCGAAGCCGGGGTTGCTGGCGCTGCTCCGAGGCAGCGCTACGCCGCGCCCGATCCGCCAGGGCGTCGTTCTCTGGCATTATCTCAAGGAATCGGGCGTGTTTACCGATTGGCGGGACGGCGCCGCTCCGTTTATCCCAACCCTCGCCGATAGCTTCCGCCCCGACATCATCTGGTCCAGCTTTGGCAACACCGATTGCTGGAACATCGCCCAGGCGCTGAGCGCCCGCGCCGGGTGCCCCTGGGTGGCCGATATCAAGGATTTCTGGAGCGCCTTTATCGCGCCGCCCTTGCGCGGCCATCTGGCCGGGCGCTACCGGGATGCGGCCGCCTTCACGGCACTTTCCAACAGCCACGCCGAGGATGCGGCGCCCTGGTTCGGCGGCGCGATTGAAACCATCTATAGCGGGCTCGCCGGGATCGCGCTTTCGCCGCCCGAGGGTTCCGAAGGGCGAAGCTTCAGCCTGACCGGCGCAATCGGCAGCCCGGCACGGCTTGGCGAGTTGAAATCGGCAATCAAGACCTGGCTCATGAGCCTCCCGGGTGACACAGCCCGGAATTTGGAGTTCATCTATTGCGGCAACGATGACGACCTGGTTCGCAATATTTTTGCCGATTTATCGGGTCTCTGCCGGGTGACGGTGAACGGCTACGTTGGCCTCGATCAATTGCGCGACATTCAGGCCCGCGCCTTCGCCAATCTCTACATCAAGAGCGAGCGGACCTTTCATCACAAGGTGGTCGAGCTGCTCGGTGCCGGCCGGCCGGTGATCTGCTATAGGCAAGAAGGCGCCGAAGCCAAATCCCTCGCCGGGGAATTCGGCGCGGTCCTGCATTCGGCGGGCAGCGAAGCCGAGGTCGCTCGGGCCCTCGGCCAAAGCTTTGATCGCTACCCGGACGTCAGCCTCAACCGGGATGGCGCCGCCCAATTCACCTGGGACGCGCAGGCGGAAAAACTGGAATCCGTGCTGTTGGACGCCATCAAGGGCGGGGTTAAAAGCTGACCCTCTAGGCTTCGATCCAGTGGGCGTGCCAGGCGGTCAGGTTGAACAAGACCCAGATCAGCAAAGCCGCATCCCGTTTGCCGCTCCGGTGATCGCCGATCATGCGGCCAATCATGTCCTTGTCGGCGCCAATTTCGCTCAGCAATGGCGAGGCCAAAATTTCCTCCCCGGCGGCGCGGCCAAAATCACCGCGCAGCCATTCTTTCATCGGCGCCGCGAAGCCCATTTTTTTGCGCTGAATGATGTCGTCCGGGATCAATCCCGCAACGGCTTGTTTCAACAGATGCTTGGCGGCGCCGCCCTTGATCTTGTCGGCGGCCGGAATATCCATGGTGAATTCCACCAAATCGTGGTCGAGAAACGGCACGCGCGCTTCCAGAGACGAGGCCATGGTGATCTTGTCGACGCGCATGAGCAGCAATTCCGGAAGCCGCAGCCGGAACTCGTTGCCGATCATGCGCGTTAGCTGATCGCTTCCCGGCGCCGCGTCATCCATTTCGGCCAAATAGCTGGCCGCCACATGGTAGCTGTCCGCCGCTAAAAAACTCTCCGGCAGCAAGCCGGCTTGGACGATGTCTTCAAAGCCGCTGGGCGCGCCGGCGCTGAACCCCGGCAGCAATCGGGATTTCTGCGATTCCCAATAGGCCATGGCGCCGCTCCAAAAGGCTTCGCGGCCCGCGGCGGCGCGGCTGACCGCGTCGGCATATTGTTCGAAATCGGGAAACAGTCTGGCCGCCCCATGCGCCAGAGCCGCGATGCCAGCCTGCGCAAAGCCCGGCAACAGGGTGCGAAACGGGCCAAAGCAAGTAGAATGCAATTGAAGATATTTCATATAGCCGTGGTAGCCGCAGAACTGCTCGTCGGACCCCTCGCCCACCTGGATCACCTTGACGCCCGCCTCTTGCGCCAGCTTGGATACGAAGTGCAACGGGATACAGACCCAATCTGCCAGCGGCTCGTCCTGTTGATGCACCAGATCGTCCAGATAGCCGACCATGGCCGCTTCATCGACCAGAACCTCGTGGTGGTTGGTGTTGAATTCCCGGGCGACGCGGGCGGCGTGGTCCAACTCGTTGAGATGCTCATGATCCTTGAAGCCGACGGTGAAGGTGTTCACCGGATCATCGGTATAGCGGTCCATGAGCGCCACGTTGACCGACGAATCGATACCGCCGGACAGAAACGCACCGTACGGCACGTCGGACATCATGCGCTTTTCGACGGCCGCGTTCAGACGCGCCCTTATTCCTTCGCACAAGAAGTCTTCGCGGGCCGCGCCTGACAATCCTTCCAATGCGCCCGCCGCAATTCCCTGGCCGGGTAGCGCCCGCCAATAACGGGTGGCCTGCATGCGCCCGGACGCGTCCACTTGCATCCAGGTGGCGGCCGGTAATTTGTAGATGCCATCGAACATGGTCAACGGCGCCGGCGCCGCGAGGTAGCTCAAGTAATGATAGAGCGCCAATCTGCCCACCCGGCGCGGCACGCCCGGATAGGCCAGCAGGGCCTTGATTTCGGAGCCGAAAAGAAAGGCGCCGCCATGCCGGGTAAAGTAAACCGGCTTGATGCCGATACGGTCGCGGGCCAGGAACAGCCTTTTGGCCCGGTTGTCCCAAACGGCGAAAGCGAACATGCCTTCGAGGCGCTGCAACAATCCGTCCAGGCCCCATTCCTCGTAGCCATGGACAACAACTTCGGTATCGGAATGATCGGTGCGGAAGCGGTGCCCGGCGGCGGCCAATTCGCGCCGAAGCAACCGGTGGTTATAGATCTCGCCGTTATAGGTTACCAGAATTTCGCCGTCTTCGTTGGCCATCGGCTGGCCGGCCGCATCGGCGAGATCGATAATCGTCAGCCGGCGATGGGCCAAACCTATCTTCGCGTCCGTTGCCAGCCAGGTTCCTTCGGCGTCCGGTCCCCGGTGGGCCATGGAGCGGCACATGCCGGCCAGGTCGCTTTTCGCAACCTGACCGCCGCCGCTATAAATCAGGGCTCCGGCAATTCCACACATGCAGCCGTTTTATACGGTTCTGGGCTCCGGACCAAACGCTGCTTTCGCGCGCCTAGGGATCAGGCAGCCTGTGACGAAACCCGCGGTACAAAGGGCGAGCCCATAAAGGTTCACGCCGAAATCATCGGCGTAGCGCCCAGTGCCCAAATCAACCCAGGCCGGGAATATTTGAACGCCCGTGGCGCCCTCCAATGTCAGCGCAGCGCCGAACAATATGCCCGGCCAAAAAGCCAGGTGGAAGCTCAAGCGGCCGGCTCCGGGCAGGAACGCCAACAGGAATATGGGCGCCAATCCCATGACCATGGTGCCGCTGATGGTCGTGGCGGCGATGATCGCCGGGCCGGCCTTGGCGCCCATATAGATGCTCAAGAGCGGCAGATTGCCGAGCACGGCGATAACGATCAGGGCCCGCCGCCCGGTCCAGAATTGGCGTTCGGTGGGCGCCCCGGTGGCGCCGGGCCAATCCCGCGCCGACAACTTTGCGGTGCTGGCGAACGTGGAATCCAGGGTCGAGCCGGCGCTGGTCATCATGATGGCATTGACGATCAGCAACATCACGACACCGAACCCGGCGGGCACGGTGAGCGAGGGATTGCCGCCCAGCCCTTCCAGTTTGCCGTAGATACCGATGAAACCGAACAGGAATATAAAGCCGCCGCCGATAATCCCGGCAAGAACGAACCCTTTAAGCATGGTCTTGGGATCGGTGATGAAGGCGCGGTCGGTCAGCACCGGATCATGAAACGGGTAGCTGAACACCTGAACGAATGCGAGGCCCGCAAAAGTCCAGCCGGCGGCGCTGGCCGCCGGAGTAAATTCCGGCAATCCCCTGGCCGAAAATTCGGGCAGCAAAAATATCATCACCCCGCCCAACAGCACCGCCGCCAGGATCATCTGGCCGCCATCTGTCAGCAGACTGCCCCTTAGCCCGGTGCGCCAGCTGTAAAAGACCGTGAAGGCGGTCACCAATATGACGGCTATCCAGTATCCGGAGCTGCCTTCGGTCCCGAAATAAAGGCCGGCGACCTTGGTATTCGACCACACTTCGTTAAACAGCCGGATGGCGATTGCGGCAATGAAAAGCCCGGCGCAGGCGGCCCCGTATTTGCGGTTAAGAAACGCCGGCAAGGATGCATCCCCGGCGCGGGTGCGAATAATATAGATCGCAATGCCGGCGGTCAGGAAACTGAGATAATAGGTTGCATAGCCTATCGAGCCAGAGAGCCCGAAGGCTTGCGCAAGGCCGGCCGCATTGGTGATGGACTTGGCAAAAATCCACGATATGCCAGCACTGGCGGCCAATAGCCAAAGACCCGGCGGGGTGCCCTTTTCACTGCCGCCGGAAAAAAAGCCGGCGACCGAGGCCCGTTTCGGCGCCAGGCGCCAAACAACGACAGCGTAGGCCAGCATCACTAACCATGGCAAAGAATTTTCAATCATGCGCCCGCTCTGAATTCGGCTGGTAATACCTTCAGGAATGCCAATATTATCATTGCGCTTGTAATCCAAGTCACAACTGGGTGACAGGTAACGCGTTATAAACGATACTGGGGTAAATTCCTTGACCGCACGGGCGGCAACGAATAGCAGCCGGGGAAAATTATGAGTGGCAACCAGCGAGAATTTCCGCGCTACGACACCGATATCAAGGTCGTTGTCGTTGACGCAGACAATCACGAACATACCGCGAGTGTCACCAATGTTTCGGCAAGCGGCGCGGTGGTTCAATTCGACCTAGGAGTCGATGTCGATCCGGCACATATGAGTATCGGCGGCGCCATTCAAATGAACGCCCGGAATTCCCCGAAAGTACCGGGCCGCATTATCCGCGTCGGCGACGATGGGGTTGCCATGCAATTCAATTCGGCCAAGGGCGATGTCTTCGATTGGATCACCCAGGTCGTCGATGAAGCCGGCAAGCGTCGGCGCTGACCGACAGCACACCTATACGCAGAATTGCCTTTCACTCATTTATTTAATTCTATATTTTTCAACAATCTAGAAAGTTCATCCAACGATAGGAGTTCACCATGGCCGAAGAAACACCAATCGAATATTTTGTGGAACGGGTTGCGAATATGTCCCATGCAAATGGCGTATTTCGCATTACCTTTGCTCAGCAGGCCGAAGGCGATTCGTTGCGCCCGCAAGTCCGGCTGATGATCCCGGCCAATCAACTATCGCCAATCCTGCAAGGGATTTCCAACGCGGCCAAGGATATCGGTGAACAGGTGCAAGCCCGGATAGAAGAAAATCAGGACGGCTCGGACGATAAACAGGCAGCGCCGAAAAAGGCAAAAGCGCCGAAATAATCCGCCGCTCCAAATCAATCCCGCCGGTTTATCTTTCCTGCATGGCGTCGCCCATGGAGGAAAGAAACGGATCGAACATGTATTGGAATATGGTGCGTGTTCCGGTGTGAATGTTGGCGATGACCTGCATTCCCGGAAACAAGCTGTATTTCAATGCGCCGCGCTCAAAAAAGGCGACGTCGGTGGCGATCCGCACTTTGTAATAGGGTACGCCATCCGGCGTGAGCAGGGTATCGGGGCTCACCGAAATAACCTCGCCCTCCAAGCCTCCGAACCGGTTGGCGTCGGCGGACGCAAGCCGCACCATGACGTTCTGGCCGGCTTGAACGAAGCCGATATCCTGGGTCTGCAACTGCGCCTCGACGATCAGCTTATCGCCTAAGGGCACAATGTCGACAACCGGCTCGCCGGGTTTTACGACACCGCCAATGGTCGCAATATGGATGGATTTGACGACACCGGAAACCGGCGAGCGCAGCTTGGTCCGCTTTAGGCTGTCCTCAAATTTCTGCATACGCTGGGTGAGCTCGTTATAGCTCAGCCGTGCTTCGTCGAGAGCGGCTTTGTTTTCTTCATCAAAGGTGTTTTGGACGGTTTGCAGCCCGGCCGAAACTTCTTCCAATGCCGAGCGCGCCGAAACCAAGGCCGCCTGATCCTCTTCGATGTCGCCCTGGATTTTGCCGGCCTCTTTCAGCAGATCCAAATGCTTGTATCGGTTGGTCAGATTATCTTTCAGCAGATCATCCGAGATTTTGATTTGCTCCTTCAAGAGCTTCAAATTGCGGCGGCGGGATTTGATCCGTGTATTAATCTCGCCGATGGCGCTTTTTCGCTGCTGCACGATCTTCTTCTGTTGTTCGATTTCCGATGCTTGCCGACGCGACGAAATCTCAAAACTACGCCGGAATTCGCGAACCAAATTGGGATAATTCTTGATCGTCTCGGCGTCGAACTTGGGCGCCTTGTCATGGTTCAATCGGGACTTAAGTTCTTGAATTTGAACGTTTAATGACGTTAGGCGCACCTTTAATTCGCCAACATCGGCGGTGCTGGTGGTTGGCTCCAATTCGATCAGCGGCTGACCCTTTTTTATCTCCTCGCCTTCGCGGACGAGAATATTGGAGACGATGCCACCTTCCAGATGCTGGACCGTTTTGACCTGCGTGGACGGGATCACCTCGCCGGTCGCCATGCTGACGATATCGAGGGTACTGAACGCCGCCCAGGCCACGAACGACACGGTCAGGACCGCGCATAACAAATACACCAAATGCGGACCGACGCCCGGCTTGTACCCGCCTTCTTCCCCAGGTTCCGCTTGCTCTTCGCTCATCGGGCTATTCCTCTGACACCTTCGGGCATTAGCCTTGGCCAGCCTGGGCCTCGTCGCCGGCATTTTCGGGCGGCGGCGCGTTGGCCACCACGCCCGGCACGTTGGTTACCGTCGGCACCGGTTTTTCGTCAAGATTTAGAACCGTGTGGCGGCCTTTGACAATATTGGCGTCGTGGGACATGACAATAATCGTGCGCCCGTCCTGCGCAAATTGGCTGAGGATTGCGTGTACGGTCTGCACACCCTGGGTATCGAAGCTTTCCGTGGGTTCGTCAAAAATGACCAGCCGGCCGTTGGTCAACAGCCCTCGCGCCAATGCTATCCGGCGGCGAATGCCTTCCGACAGGCGCCAGCCATTATCCACGATCAGTGTTTCCAGACCAGCTTCGCTTTCATCGACGAACTGGCGGAGACCGGTCGCATCGACGATACGGTTGACATGTTCGGGATCAACTTCGGGATTGTTGATCGTCAGGTTTTCAAAAATATTGGCGTTCACCAAGGCCGGTTCTTGCGGAAGATAGACGATCTGCTGGCGCCACCATTCGGAGGCCATCTGCTGAATATCCAGCCCGTCGGCATAGACATGGCCGCGCACCGGGTCATAAAGCCCCAATATCACCTTGGCGAGGGTGGTTTTCCCGGCGCCGTTGGAGCCGGTTACCACCAGAACCGATCCGGGTTCCACTTTAAAGGATATGGATTCAAATATGGGATTGCTTTCGCCATGATAATTAAATCCCAAATCGCGGAATTCCAGGCCGCCGGTATATTCGGTTAGAGCGCTACCCCGGTCCCGCTCCAAGGGCAGTTTCGAAAATTCGGCCAAAAGATTGATCGCCTGCTTGGCCTTGGTGAACGAGCCGCCGAGCTGGGAAAAACGGGTGATCGGCTGCATGGCGCGCGCCGCCAGAATATTCGTGCCGATCATGGCACCCACGTCCATTTCCCCTGCAACCACCAAGATACCGGCGACGACAATCACGGTAACGCTTAATAAGGCGTTGGAGGTTTGCGTGAGCGATTGAACAAATCCTTGGCGTGAATTTAATTTTCGGCGGAGACCGTGCACCAGCCCAGTATTTGACATCCAGTCTTTCTGCAAAAGGCGAACCGCGTTAAAGGCACGAACAGTTTCCGATTCCCGAATTGCCGTACCCAGCAAGGCACTGGTATGCCCGGAATGGTTGGTCAATTCGTTGGTTTTGGATTGGGTCGATGCGGCGCCGAGTAGGCCGCCAACGAACACCACGATCAAAAACCCGGCGACGACGAAGGCGATGGTTGGCTCCAGAAGATAAAGAATAAAGACAAACAGAACCGCAAATGGCACGTCAAGTACCGCGTTGATGTTGCTGGCGCTATAGGCCTGCTCGACGGCGCTGGTGCCATTCAATATTTCCCGGCGCATATCCGTTGGCACCCGCTCCAAGGCGTCCAGTTTGGCGCGGGTCAAAACGTTGAAACCGGAATTGGTCAAATCCTCGTCCGCCTTGGTGGTCAGCCGTTGCGCCAGATGCATGCGCGCCTCGCGGAATGCCAGCTCCAAGATGATGGCGATCAAGACCCCCGATGTCAGGGTGACCAGCGTCGCATCCACCCCTTGCGCCACATACCGGTTGAGCACCTGCATCACGAACAACGGGCTTGCCAGCGCCAGAATAGAAATGAAGAACGTCGCCGTTATCAATTCAATGGCGATGGCCGGCCTTGAAAACAGACGCGCGTATAATTCCTTCATATCGACCCAACCACGCTTGCCAAACCCTGGCGATCCAATTTGGTCATTTCAATCCCGCCTGCCCCCGCCGGTTTGGACTTATACCACAATGATCGAGCCACCATTGTATAACCGGGTGAGCCGTTCTTGACATTTGCGGCTTCAAACTAGAATAAGTTGTTAATAATATCAATAACTTACCAAAAAATTAGAGAATTTCTAGGCATTCATCGTATATTGGGAATCAAATATTTTTGATGGATTATTTTATCTGTAAATATTTTCAAGAATATTATGAACATAACCAACCAATTGACTTCGCTCGCCGGCGATATACCGGACGCCCCGGCGATCATCACCGGCGAGGGCAGCCTGTCCTTTCTTGAGCTGGAAATGGCGCTCTCGTGGACGGTTGCGGCATTCCAAAGAGCCGGCTTGGCGCCCGGCGATATTGTCGGCATTGATTTGCCAGACCAAATCCAGCATTTGCTGACCGCGCTGGCATTGGCGCGCCTTGGCGCCGGTCAGATTTCGCTCCAACCTTCGGACGCGCCGCAATTGCTGGCGCGGCTTTCGGGCAGTCTGAATATAACCGCTATTGTCGCCGGCACCGGTGCAACGGGTGACTTGTCCATTATCGAGCCGCCGCCGGCCCGCCTTGGCGAATTGAAGCAGCTGAAATCCCATCCGGTCCAGGCCGCCGAGGACGGCGCCCTGCCATTTCTGATCATGATCACATCGGGAACCGAGGGCATACCCAAAGCGTGCGCAGTGATCCATTCCCATGCGGCAATCCGATTGGGCCTATCGTCCCATGCCCAACCCAGCGGACCCGGTTGCCGGTTTCTCTCCTTGACGGATATGGGATTCAATGGCCCCAAATGCCGGGTGTTCCACGCCTTATCGTCTGGCGGTTGCCTGGCTTTTCCGGAAAATAGGCGAGCCGCGCCATTGACGGAATTTATCATAAAGCACCGGGTCAATTACCTGGCCGGCACGTCGATACATGCCGCCCGATTGCTGGCGAAATCCGAGAAAAACCATATCCGGTTTCCGGATGTTGACGCATTGCGCATCTCATCGACCCTCGTTCCCGAACGACTGCGCCAGCGCATCCGAGAGCAACTGAGTCCTAACCTCTATATCGGTTTCGGCACCACCGAAACCGGCACCGTAGCGCTTGCCTCCCCTTCGCTGGTCCGGCGCGTTCCCGGCGTGGTCGGCAAAACCGTGCCGGGCGTTCATGCCGAAGTCATTGATGACAACAATATGCCATTACCGCCAGGGGAAGTTGGCCGGCTCCGCGTGAAATCCCGGGGCTTGGTGCAAGGCTATATCGGTGCGCCCGAGATATCGGCGCGCGTCTTTCGGGATGGCTGGTTCTATGGCGCCGATCTGGCGGAACTTACACCGGGCGGCGAGCTGATCCATCACGGGCGCGCCGACGATATGTTGATCTTCGACGGTGTAAATATCTATCCCGCCGAGATCGAGGCGGTGCTTTTAAAGCATCCCCGCATCGCCGAGGCGGCGGCCTTT
>Ga0209089_10000927_pt1 | contig 26750 bp, 33 predicted proteins | sample ArcticOcean_MG_C_FD_187431 | JGI IMG/M metagenome (GOLD analysis project Ga0209089, IMG submission 187431) | Marine microbial communities from western Arctic Ocean - ArcticOcean_MG_CB2_150 (SPAdes) (version 2) | ecosystem: Environmental > Aquatic > Marine > Oceanic | place: Arctic Ocean: Canada... | reverse complement strand
ATAGCCTAGTCTCTCAGCACTAACTGACTCTAATAAAACAAAAACAATATTTTTACCTGCAAATTTTTCAGAAACATTTGATAAATCTTCTAACAAAATATCCTGATAATCATAAGCAATTAAACTGTTATCATCATCAATTATTGCTGCATCTATATTTAAAAATAATATATTTACTCCAAATGCTAATAAGAATAATAATAAATTAAACCAAAATAAAACATTAATTTTATTTCTCTTCTTACCTCTTAAATCTTTCACAGTACTTTTCTTATTTAAGAAAAAAATGAAAATAATCCCAATCAATATCAATCCTCCAATAGCTACTAAGGCAGCTCTAATAGGTCCCATACCTAATAAGAATATCACTGTCTGTATTCTAAAAATCTGATCTGTCCTAATAAAAGACACAATAGCAAATAAATATATCATTGAATAAATCAATATAAAAGAAATTCTAGCAGGGCGCCTTAATACTTCAGGCAAGTACCGTCTTTTCTTAGAAAATATAATAGCATTCAATGAAAAGATAGTAAAATTAAGAAATGTAAAATAAAAAATATTAAAAATATTACGAACTGTCCAATCACCAGACAATGCAACAGCAACTAATGTCAACAAGGATAAGAGAACTGAAAAAAAGACTGTAACTCGTGTATGGCTCAGTCGTCTTACTATTTTTCCCCACAACCTCTTTATCATTATATTATAAATATAAAGATATTTTTAAAGTGATCGTATTAAGCAATAAATTGAATCAAACTCACTAAAAAGTTATAGGAGATTTCAAAACTTGTCTTTAATCATTTCAAGTCGATACTATCATCATTCATATACATCAATCAACTTCTTCCTTTTCTTCTTCAACTTTTCAGGAATATCCAAATAATTATCTTCAACCAGCACACTCTCTCCAGTTTTTGATTCAAGTTCCCTCCTAGCATTTCCAGCCACTCCACCACCTTGTCTAGCAGCTACTTTATTCTCTTCAAATCCCTCAACATCCTTAGAGTTAGCAATTCTCGTAGTAGAAGCTTCACCTAACATAGTAAATATCAATTCTAAATCGTCCATATGATCTCGCAGATTTTCTCTTTTCAACTGCTTCAATTGTTTATATTCTTCAACTGTCTTCCCAAAAGTCGCTTGACTTATTTCATTAGTCAAAATTGCAAATTCTATATCTTCTTCAACGCCTCTATTTTTCCACTCATCAGTAAGCTCTTGCCTTATAGCAATTCCTCGTAATCTTCTTTCAATCCAGTTCTTAGAATAACCTTTTTGTTCATATAGATTTTTCATTCTCTCTTGAGCCAATTCAGGATCTTCAATTTCCCTAATTCTTTCATAACCCAATTTAGCTAACCATCTCTTAAAAGGTTCTGCCTTCTTAGAAGGAATAGATTGAATTATTCTAAAAATACCTTCTGTATCTGCACAATCTGTTTCATATTCTTTACTATCAGATGAGGATAATTTCAGTTGTCCGCAAATTTCGGACAACTCAGAACCCTCTTGTAATAACTTAACTTTTAAATCAAACCAATATTTTCTTGGTCTAGGACTATCCGTTAAAACTCCAACTACATCCACCACTGAAAAAAACCATTTTTGATCAACTAGTTTTCTTCTTATAGATTTACCATTAAATATGGCTATATGCGTGTCATTATCTTCATTTTCCATCAAAATAAAAACATTTAGAACTATTAATAATAGAGGGTTTTGAATAGCCTCAATTTTCAAAGAAAATCACATCAAAATCCTTCTTAGATGATGAGAAAAACGGAGTTTTTCAAATTAGTCTATATTCTATTTAGGTAGGGCAGGTGGTTGAGGGATTGAACTTCCCAGTACCACCGAAGTGGCACCATCTCCACCAACCATAAACCAAATTCCCAATCCAACAACTAGCAAAATTACTATCAATAAAATCCAGATCCACAATTTAGATTTCTTTTGAACAACTGGTTGTTGATTCATTGGTTGCATTTGCGCTTTTTTATTTACCATTATTATTCTATACAGGCTCCATCTTTACATCCATTTGGACAATTATATTGTATAAATTTACAAGATGACGTTGAACATCTTGAATCACCGTTAATGCCATAACACGCATATTCTATTACATCACCTTCAATTATGGTGTATTCTTGAGGGGTTCCAACATTTACAGTTCCAGGATTCCCGCAACTATCCACGTAATCAAACTTACCATATGTCGCAATACCTTTATTAAAATAATCTAATCCTCCATCACTATCTCTGCAATCAACATCATAATCTCCTGAAATTTCATTTCCAGGCAACCCAGGAGGACTATCAGTGCCCCCTCTATCTATGTCCATGTCACAATCAGAAGTAATCTTAAACAAAATCCCATTACCCACATTAAAATCAGTCCCTGTGTCCAATATCTCTTCATCAACATTTGAAGCACTATCCCACCGCCTACCCTTAGACCAGGCATATAACTTTTCAATATCGCAAGTCCCTTTAATATCTCTTATTCGTTTATTAACCATATTTGGAGTAAAGACAATAAAATTCCAACCTCCATACAATTTTCTTCTATTTATGTTATATTCTATTTCATTATTCGAGTTATCTTTGACAATATGTAAATAATCTCCCAATGTAGAATATCTTAGCGATCCAGATTTATCAGAATACAGCCACATAGCATTTGTTAAAACATAGTCATCATTATCTTTTGCCAAATTATCATAATCCGGATTCGGATGCACTTGCAAATATTTTTTTTGGATTGGAGAGTAATACCAAGTAGCCTTAATGTCGGATAATTTAATTTCACTATTCAAAGAAATAGCATTTCTTTCTGGAATTGTACCTGCAACTATATTCCATCCCTCTTCAACATAAATCTCAACATCATACGCTCCCCCTGAATTTTCAATCATTTCCCCAATAACAAATCCTACCATGCCCACTACCAATAAAAAACTAAATACAAAAATGATCTCTCTCTTCATCACCTAAACAACCCTCAACCATATAAAAACCTTATCAATTTTTCTTCCCAAAATTCTCTTCAAGATCATCTTTAATAATATATCCCGAAACGATTAATATTACTCCGATGATAATAAACCCAATGATCCTATAAATCCCCTCAAAATAAAATAGATCCTTTAAACCAATTTTTAACAAGACTCCTACCACTAGAAGTATAGATATTTTTTTATTCTCCTTAGTTTCTACATTTGAATAAACAATTAGAGAGAAGATTAACCACAACACACTTAATAGGACATGCATACCAATATCATTATAAAATATCCACCATGAAAATTTATGAATTGTGTATATAAGTAGGAATCCACTAACTACAAATTTGAAACCATCTGATGCCCTCTTCCCCTGATAAAAATATATCCATAATAAAAATATCACAAATACTGACATTATTACCGTAAATATTAATGCATGATAGTATCCTTGATCAAATCTGACAACAAATAAATACCATATCGCAATTAAAATAAGCATGATCTTACTAAAGGCCCCATAGATATGACCTTTTTCTAAGTTATTATTCATCAATGCAAACATAATATATTCAATCATAAATAAAATCATGAAAAAATCTATTGACACTTTATTTATTATAAGAAATATCCCATAATTAATAAGCAATGTACTAATCCCTATCAAAATATAAGATACAGAATAATGCAAATCTGATTTGAAATCTTTCAAAATAAGTAATTCAATGATGTAAATTATCCCTAAGAATATTGTTAACGCCCCAAATAATTCTATTTTCCAATCAAATAATCTATATATTTGTGGCAAGATAAATAATGGTAAAGACATTAATATCATACTATCCCATATTTGCAAACTTTTATCTTCACCTCTAACCACTCCAATTAAACTAGAAATATTAAATAATACAAAAATTAAAACTAAGAATAACAAATTAATTTGATAAGAATCTGAAATAATATAGGATCCATAAATTGATGTAATAAATAATATGATTAATGCATAACTCACTATCCTTATATCTGCCCAAGAATATTTAGAACTCATCAATAAAACCCCTAAACTAAATATTATATAATAAATTAATACAAAGTTGGAATCATTTCCAAATCCAGTTATATAAGGGATTAATATCCCTCCAATTATAGTAAAATAAACTATCAATCGAGATCTAAAATGAATTCCATAGAATATAGAAATTCCTAAAAAAATAAAAGTTAAAAATAATCCTACAATACTATCTAATACCATATACGATAAAACTCCAACACCAATACTAAGCAGAAAAATAAAAAAAGATGCACCAATCAAAGTATTACTCCAGATATACTTATCTTTTCTCAGTTTTATACCTGATATAAGTAATACTAAGCCTACAAAAATTCCAATTAATACCTGGCCCAGCTCCCCAATCCATTCATTAGCAATTGCGTAATAAAAGAAAGATATAACTCCAATCAATAAGGCTATTACACCAATAAATGTTATTATATGTGTAAATGCAAAATTATTACTCTCTTCATTAGCACCAACCATTTATAATATTAATAACAAAACTATTTAAATATATTTAATTAACTATGTAATTATGAACAAAAAACTTAGGTTCGAAATAAAAAGGAAATTCATTCACATATTCTCACTACTCTATCTAGCAATCTATCTATATTTTGAAAAATATTATAATCATAAAACAGGGATTATTGCACTTTTCACAGTTCTAGTATTCTTCCTAATTTTGGAATATTTCCGAGTAAAAAAACAAATTAAGATTCCAATATTCCACATCTTTTGGAGAGAGTCTGAAAAAAATCGTCTAGGGGGGCAAGTTTATTTTGTAACAGGAGCAATATTAGCTTTCGCATTATTTAGTAAAGAAATAGCTATAGCAGCATTACTTATGACAGTTTTTGGAGATATGGCTGCAGCGATATTTGGAATAGCTTTTGGAAAACACTGGATCAAAGGACTGAAAGATCGTGCATGGGAGGGAGTGATTGCACAATTCACTGTTGACTTAATTATTGCAATACTTATTCTAGGAAATATTCCTCTATCAATAATTATGGCTCTTGTAGCAACATTTGTCGAAACTACAATAACAAAGATAGATGATAACCTATCAATACCCCTATTCTCTGGAGCAGTAGTACAACTCATCAAAATATTTTATTAATTGAATGAGGGAATTTTTAGTAGAGTAATATCTAGTGATAAAAAGCTTATAACAAATAAAATACATAAGGATATTAATATAAAATAAGAGGAAAAAAACCGAAATTTAATCCCTCTATTAACCGAAGTTAACAATATAATATAAATTTTTTAGTATTTAAATCTAACTTACCACTCCAAAATAATTAATAACCATTGTTAATTATGCAAAGATTAAAAAGTACAAAATGATATGTTAATTTAGAGGTATAAAATGAGTTGGCTAGAAGTTGAATCAAAAATTAAAGTTCCCGAGAAAGATCTCCCTTTTATTAGAAAAAGAATCAAAGAAATAGCCAGATTTTCTAAGAAGGAAACAAAAAAAGATCAATATTATTCTCTAGAAAAAGCTTTCTATCCCAAAAAAGCTTTTCGTATTAGGACAACAAGCAAGGTAGACATAGTAAACTTCAAGAAATGGTTAAAAAAGTTTTGGAAAGAAGGAATAGTTGTCAAAGAAGAATTTGAATTTGAAATAAAAAACAAAGAACATTTCCTAGCCTTAATGGCTGATCTAGGCTTCAAAAAGTGGATTGGAAAGACTAAGATATCTGAAACCTATATCCATAAGAAACATAAGAAACTAAATATTGAGTTAAATCTCGTAAAAGATTTAGGATATTTCATTGAAATCGAATATCTCGCAAAACCTAGTGAGATGAATAAAGCTAAAGATCTAATTATAAAAACTGAGAAAGAACTTTACATTGATAAAAAGAAAATTGATAATACCGGCTATACAAAAATGCTCTGGAAGAAAAGGCATAAGAAATAATTATTTCTTATTATCTGAAAAATCTCTAATTCTTTAGAGATCAAGAAATACTATTTCTTAACATTCCCCGTCCTTTCATACCCCAACCCAACCCTTTCTACCACTTCCAACAATTTCAATCTTTCTGTACTCTTCATCGATTTCCAATCAATTAATACCTTACTAATTTGCTCACTAGTTTTTTCTTCAGCCTCTTTCATTATCTTTTCAGTCACTGGAAAACCATAATCTGGAATAACGTGACCTATTGCATATTCACTATTTAATTGAATCTTATTAAAATTCAAACAATAATGCCCTCCTCCAATGGCCACAGTTGGCTTCCAATTATTTTTCTTCAAATCACTCATCTCAACTTCATTTAATGATAATATTGTCTCAGCTATTACTTTTGCTGCTTTCTGATCTTTCCATTCATTGTCTAAACTCCCAAGTTCTATAAAACAACTAGGAATACTAACTAGCGGACCGTGATGAGTCCCCTCCATACTAATTTTATATTTAGAATAAATTTCATCATTATTTTTAGCAGTCTCATCCAGCTTCTTAAATAAATATTTCATTACCAAACTACTTGCCACACAAACCTTTCCTTCCTTCCCTCCTAGTTCCGCCCCTCGCCAATTTCCAGCAACATGCAAACATAAACTAGGGTCTCCCTTTTTACTTCTATGGGAATAAGCAAAAAACAAGAATTCTACCTCTTTTAATTCAGGATATTTCTCAACACTTATATCTGAATACCAGGCTTCCTTTTCCAACCCAATTATTGGAATCTGTGGCGAGAAACTTATTTCACAAAATCTATCAACTATGTTCTTCCCAGCTATGTTATCTTTATGGTAAATGATAGCAAATCTCATCTGCTTTTCTCTTTTCCATCAATAATTAAAGTTGATGGATTTCCATTTAACTTTCCAGAATCAACTATTTCATCAACTTTTTCTATAATTTCTAAATTAATTTCACTTACACTAACTGCAGGATCCTCTCCATCAAGATTAACTGAGGTAGTCACAAATGGTTTTCCAATTTCACGAACTCTATCACAAAACTCGCTATCAGGAATTCTAACCCCTAAGCTATCTCCACTAGTCACATCTTTAAGAAAATCTATATTTTTTTTCTTCAATATAAGGGTATAGGGTCCAGGCAAATATTTACTAATATCATAATCTACAATGCAATGTTCTTGAATCCAACTAATTGAGGGGGCAATGACAGATAATGGTTTTTCAGAATCTCTATCTTTGATAGTCTTTATTTTTGCTACTGCATGACTATTAGAGGCATCACATCCCAATCCATAAACAGTATCTGTGGGGTATATAAAAATTTTCCCAGATTCTATTTTTTCTTTTAGTTTCATAACTCTCACCAATTTCTTAATTTTATAAATCTTGGTATTGAAGATAAATATAAATACCTCATTAACCCATATAATATACAGACATATGATGCCAGTAGCCCTTCATGATAGAATTCATAGTATTGTATGGGAACTTTTCCCTGAAGACCACCTTATTCACCAACGTGATGGTGATCCTTATCTTTTAATTGAAAATGGTGCAACCAATTATCATTCTATAACTATAGGTCATAGAGGACATACTAATTTCTATGTTCACGATAATGGAATTAATATTTACCCAGTCCAGGGAATGATAGATTTAGTGAATCAAAGGGACGCTCTATTAATACAACTTGCTTGCGAAGATAGGGGTATTAGTTTACCAATAAACTACCATCTATCATCGTAACTAACATTTAAAACCCAAAAGGTCATAACCACATTATGATAATCTACATTATAACTCTCCTCCTAGCAATACCATTCGCACTTTATCTAGAGAAACTTTGCAGTGAAGAAATCAAAGACTGGATAATTAGATTTAAAATAATTTCAGCAATTTCAATAGTATTTGCAATTACAACCTACTTTTCAACTCTAGAATTTAAAATACCAATAATTATTGGGCTTCTATTTATCACTGTAACTCTAGATACTCTTATTATTAGGGATAGAAGAAAAAAATAAACATATATAAAACCTAAATTCTATTCAATTTAAAGAGTGAGTTAAAATGGCAAGCGGATTACATCATTTTCATATAAGAAAAAGAGACAAAAAAGTAGATAAGAAATCAGTTGATAAAGATGCTGCAAAAATAGTTAAAAGTCCATTTGAAACCCCTTCTAGAACTAAGTTAAAGGGATTCATGGATACTATTATCTATATTGTAGCAATACTCGGCCCATTAATAGCAATACCTCAAGTTCTAAAGATTTGGTATGTAAAAGATGCAACAGGAGTTTCTCTAATTACTTGGATAGGTTATCTGGCAGGAGGATTTTTCTGGTTGACATACGGAATACTTCACAAAGAAAAACCTATCATTATTACTAATGCTCTTTGGATATTTGTTCAAATATTTATTATAGTAGGTATAATTAGATACGGATAAATTTTTATAAATTGAAAAATTTTAAAGTTTTATATTTGGAGATATATGAACTTATCCTGCAGTTTAAGAATTATTAAAATATCTGTGTGCAGATCTTCCATAAAAAATTCCTAGCCCCTCTCTGCTTGAACTATGTATAAGTCTAACAACCGATGAAGGTAGAAATAATGAATCAACTGCATTTACTTCACCCATATGACCACCATCTTTTTGATCAATATCAATATAAAAATCTCTCCACTGACCACTAGGTTGGGTTTCATTCCATGAAATATTACCAACAAGGCCATTCCCTTCCAAATTTTCTAAACCCCTAAATTGCTGATTTTCAATACTTGATGGAAATACACATAAATCTTTCATAGTCCCACTATTAGATTGAACATCAAAAACATAAATTTGTGGAGAAATTAAATAAAAATCTTTATCTTCCAATTTAGAACTTTTTAGATAGCCAAAAACTTTATCAAATTCTATTTCAACTTGTGATCTATTTAGTTGCATTTTATGAAAATTTTACTTCCCTCTTCTATTCCCAGCTCTCACGCTCGGTCTACTCTTATTCATAGGACTCTTATTTCGTAGACCTCTAGATTTCTTACCAGCACTTGTTAGTCCCCTCTTAACTCTATTCTGATTTGTCTTCTTTGTAATCCACTTTGTGTCTTTATTCTTACTTATTTCAGGCCTTTGAGGATCAATCATTATTACTTCATAAAAATAATGAATTCCATCTTTAGCTAAAAAATAACTGTTAAGTACTTCCAAGTTTTCAAACTTTTTCTGAGCTCTACCTTCACAAACCCATCTATAATTCATCTTAAGAACCTTTCTGATTGTATGTCTCTTAGATCTTCTTCCTTTATTTGTTCTATGTCTTTGACGTCCTCCACGAGGAACTCTAACTCTCACAACAACAAATCCCTTTTTAGCCTTATATCCCAATGCACGAGCACGATCAAGACGAGTTGGCTTATCAAGTTTTACTACAGAATTACCCTTTCTCCACTCAATCATTAATTCTCTAATTCTATCTACATCCGGCTTTTTCCAAGCTTCTCGTAATTTTGTGTATAATCCAGCTACCATTTTCTATTTCGTATGATATCTTGTAATTTAGTTGATTTAAAAAGCTTGTGATTAGCTTTTCAAGATAAAATTAACTAATATGGTCCTGCACAGATTCGAACTGTGGACCCCTACCTTATCAGAGTAGTGCTCTAACCAGGCTGAGCTACAGGACCATAGAACTTAGAATTATAATGGGTTTATAAGGGTTTTTATTAATAAATCTCAAAGCATAGCAAAATCATATCTATCTGCAGATTCATCATCAAAAACATATTCTCCAAAACCCTCCCTACTATATGTCAAATTAACCATACCTAATAGTCTGCCTCTCAATCTAGGGTCATTCTCACCATCTCCATTAGATTCCAAATTATCCCCTATGTGCGGATAAACCACTCTCAATCTTTCAAAACATGACTCCATAGAACCTAAATTTTTTCTAAAATCAGTCCTTGCATATTCTCCCACTCCTCCCATTATTATTGGATATAATTTAGATTTAACAATTTGTAATAAAAATCCCCTCCCTACATTCCACCTTAACATAGTATATTCAGTTTTTTCTCTTAATCTTTTTGGACTAAGATTTTCTAAGAAAGTTCCATGAGATACATATTTCCCGCCTCTATTAATGCCACTTTCAACAGCTACCTCTCGACTATGAGTAATTAAGGCATTGCTTCTCTCAATCATTCTATCTCTCAAACTTGCCATATTACTGTTTATTCTCTAAACATATTAATGAAAAATCTTACTATAAAAATCTTACTATTCTAAACTTTTTCTCTAGGGAAGGAACATCTTAAAATTAATGGTGTGGAAAAAGTTTAGATAGGAAATTTTTGATTTACTATTTACCCTGCATCTCAATAATTAAATTATCCTCAGAAAGATGATATCTTAGAATTGGAAGATTAATATTAAGATTTTTAGAGTATACTACATCTTTAGACAAGGCCTTAACTTCTATAGAGCTCTCAAGTTGATTAATTAGTACATCTTCAATACTTTCAACTCCAGGAACAACCAATTCATAAATTACCTTATCAGATAATCTTTTCATCCTTGATTCAGGTTCTTTTCTAGGGAGTTCCATCAATCTTTTTAATTTCTCCTTAGAAATATTATTTGTTATCTTAACTGGCTGTTGTTCTTGTACAGGATTATCATTAAAAACTTTTTCACCATTAACAAAAAATTGAACATTCAAACCTGGATTACTCATTTTCTTCTTCTTTATCACATTTTGATTATTCATTTCTTTACCTATATTCTTCATTTGTTTTTCTAATACCTTCATTGCACTATTAAACATCTTCTCCATAAAATTATCTGAAAAACTCATTTGATTTTCATATGAATTATCATCTTTCCCTAACATTCCATAGTCTTCATTTTCATGCTTACCACTAAGATTTAATCCACAAGAAGGACAAAACTTATGTTCATTCTTAACTTTACTTTCACATTTAGAACATCTCTTAGTAAACATTTGGATATAATCTATTCATGTAAGTTTAAAAGCTTTCCTAATTTAGAAAAAATTTATCCTCTTCATTAATCCATTTGACACCTATTTTTAAGAAATAGCAACCTTTTTAAATCAAACATTTCCCCTATAACTACTCATAAAGGATGAAAAATGGGAGAAAAAACACAAGATTCTCGTAAGGAGGATCTTTCAAAAAGATACGGAATTGATTTCGATAAACTCGAAAAAGAACAGATCAACTTAGCTAAGGATCTAGTATTGAAGGACAAGATAGATTTTTCACTCGTAGAAACTTTTGGTGCTGTAGAAAATATTTTCATAAAAAATAAAATATTAAGTTGTTTTATTGTTGTAGATAAGAATTTTGAAGTATTAGATCAAGCATATGTATTTGAACGTATTAATTTCCCATATTATCCAGGATTTAGATCCTATAGAGAACTGCCTGCTATGGTAAAGGCACTAGAAAGATTAAATAAAAAACCAGATGTAATTTTATTATCTGCTCAGGGTATTGTTCATCCAAGGTTAGGATTAGCAAGTCATTTTGGGCTTTCAACAGGAATCCCAACTATAGGGGTATCAACTTCATTGGTAGATATAGAAGCTCCGAGTGAGGATGGAGTGTATATATCTAAGGGAGATAAAAAAGTTGGAAAAGTTTTAATCAGCAAAAAGGAAAGTAATCCCCTTTACATAAGTCCTGGCAATAATATCACTGTAGATTCTTCATACACTATTTGCAAAGATCTAATCAATTTACCCCATAAAAGACCTGAACCCATTCACATGGCTTCAAAATATGCAAAGAGCGTTCATAAGGAATTAGCTGTAGAAACTTTAAGTTACTAAACTTTTTTAGAATACTTAGGGAATTGGATGGGTGGGGCGAATAAAAAGTTAAGTACTGGATTTTTGTTTACAAAAATCTAGGTTAATTCCTTTAACCTAGGTAAGAAAAATATAGCACTCAATATAAAAATACATAATCCTACAAATCCTAACAACATATAATAAATAAAGAATGACCCTTCCGTATAAAGTTCTCCCTCAGGAATATTCTCCTCAAGATTTACAGAATCTGAAGATGCCGTACCTGCTTTCTTTTCTTCATCCACTTCATTATCTTCAACAGCAAAACCCGTCAATCCCCTAGATCTCTTAACTTTAGTATTCTCTAAAACTTTTTCATAATAATTATCAAACTCACTAATTTCTTCCTCTATAACATATCCTGTTAATCTACTCCCATCAAATTCTTGTAATCCTGTTTCTACAATGCTCAAACTATTAAAAAATAATAATAATATAGTTACTGAAATTGCAACATACATAAAGACGTTATAATTCTCACTATTGTATAGGTCACTCATCCTCATTTTTTATTCCTCCTAATTTCATCAGTATCTAAATTCATTGCTAAGAAATCTCCTTCGTTAAGTTCAAATCTATCTACTGTATCTTTTGGGATAGTTATCACAAAGCTATTTCCCACCTTTCTCAATCTTACATCAAACTTTCTTTTACTCATTTTTCTCTTCTCCTTTTAGGAAAATGAGTGCTTGAAAATATCCAATTTTCATTGTACTCATCTGATCCTCCAAGCTCCACTGCCACCACCTTTTCTCCATGAGCTAGCATTACCTTCCCTGATTATTTATCAAAGAAAAATAAAAACACTGGGGATAAATCCCCAGCGCACCTCTTTATCCCTTTCAGAGCTGTATATACTATGTATATACCCTTTATAAATATTTCTATAAATTAATATGTAAGAAGTATATACTATGTATATACACTATGTTTATAAAAGTTTCTTTAAAAAAATTATTTAGGAATCATTTAGAATTCTTAATTATTTGATTGGCAGCGTATTTTCCAGTCAGAAAACAATCCTCTTAGTAGGGTCAATTCAATCTAAATAAAAACTATAAATACCCTATTTTCTTTGTCTTATTATAAAAAGAGAATGAAATACAAATTACTAGCAGACACATACCATGAACTTGAAAATGTACCCTCAAGACTAAAAAAAGTAGAAATTCTATCAAAATTTCTAAACCAACTAAAAAAGTCAAAAGTTCCACAAGCTATTTATTTATTACAAGGAAAAGCATTCCCTGATTATTCTGAAAAGGAATTTGGAATTTCTGAAAAACTTGTCCTTAAGGCATTAAGTAAAGCCTCAGGAGTTTCTGACAAGGAACTAATACAAAAATGGAAAAAACTAGGAGATATCGGACTTGTAGCTGAAGATGTAATGAAAAACAAAACACAAAACACTTTATTTTCTCAGGAACTAACTACAAAAAAAGTCTTAGATAATTTACAAAAACTCCCCACATTAATTGGAAATGGAACTCAAACTCAAAAATTAGGATTAATTTCTGAACTTCTCACGTCAGCACATTCTCTTGAGGCAAAATATATTGTTAGGACTTTAATTGGAGATTTAAGAATAGGTGTGGCCTCTGGAACATTACGAGATTCAATAGTGGAACAAGCTTTCAAACCTAAATCTATTGAAGAAAAGAAAAAACTTGCAAATATAGTTCAATCAGCATATGATAAAGCAACAGACATTGCAGTAGTCTTCGCTAGTGCTCAAAAGGGAATCAAAGAACTACAAAAAATAAAACTTACACCCAAGCACCCAATAAAATTAATGCTTGCACAAAAAGCAGAAAGTGTAGAAGATGGATTTGAAAAATGTGGAAAACCTTGTGCATTTGAATATAAGTATGATGGATTCAGAATGTTAATGACTAAACAAGATTCAAAAGAGATTAAAATATTCACAAGACGTTTAGATGAAGTAACAAAACAATTTCCAGAGGTAGTCGAATATCTTAAAACACATATCAAGGCAAAATCTTTTATGTTAGATGGAGAGGCAATAGGTTTTGATCCAAAAACAAAAAGATACACACCATTTGAGGCTGTTTCTCAAAGAATAAGAAGAAAACATAATATTCAAGAAATGATTAAGAAACTACCTATAGAGGTGAATGCATTTGATATTATATATCTAGACGGGAAATCCCTAATCGATGAACCTTTTGAAAAGCGTACTAAAATCTTAAGAAAAATTATTCGTCCTCAAAAACACAAGTTCAGATATTCCCATCAATTAATAACTGATGATGCTAAGAAGGCCAAAGCATTTTACAAAGAAGCATTAAAAGATAATCAGGAGGGAGTTATGATTAAAAATCTTGAAGCAAACTACCAGCCAGGATTAAGAGTGGGTCATATGCTCAAACTTAAACCTGCTGAAAATGAGCTTGATTTAGTAATAACTGCGGCAGAATATGGTAAGGGAAAACATGTTGGAAATTTCTCCTCTTTCACACTTTCATGCAAAGATAATGATGGAAATCTACTTGAAATCGGAAAAGCTTCAACCGGATTAAAAGAAAAAGAAGAACTGGGATTATCTTACACTGAACTTACAAATCTACTTAAACCATTAGTAACAAAAGAAGAAGGAAGGATGGTAAAAGTCAAGCCAAAAATAGTTGTATCAATAATCTATCAGAATATTCAAAGATCTACAAATTATAAATCTGGTTTCGCATTAAGATTCCCAAGAATCATTAATCTTCGAGAAGATAGATCTATTATCGATATTGCGACTACAAAGGAAATAGCAGCAGATTACAATAGGCATGAATTAAAAATTCATTACTAGGGTCTGTACGGATAATTTGCATCACTTTGAAGAGCTATTCCAGTAATTTTTTCATTAGTAATAACTTCTATTCCCCGTTCTTTAAGATATACAAACCCTTGGTAACTATTCATTCTTTTAGTTAATTCATACTGACCTATAACAACCCTTCTAAATCCTCTTTCAGAAATTAATTCGCAACATGAAGTTTGACTCTTGCGACCTCCATCCCTCCTCAATCCAGGAATGCATGGTTCTAGGGTGGTTACAAGTATGGCCTCTGAAGGAATATATGCAGCATTATTCTCTGCATTAGATATTGCCATTTCTTCAGCATGAACTCTAACATTCAAATATCTAGCTTGAGGTCTAGCTTGAGCAGTTCGTTTAAATGATTTTCCATGACCCTTATCATGTCTCTTATCCCTCTCCTTAAATTTTTTCTTTTTCTGTGAAATATATCCCTCTGCAATAATGCACCCCCCATACCAAATCAGTGCCCCTACAAATGGAGGGACTTCTTCAGGATCTCTTTTCAAGGCAATCCTGCAACATTCCTCCATCAATTCATTATAATCTGGCTCAACCATTAGATAAACATTTATATTTCTTTTTTAAATCTTGTCATTGCATAGAAATCCATCCTCGACAAAAATCCCCTCAACCATGCATTGTTGCGTAAGAGGGTGTTATTAGGGAGAAAAAAATTTAGGATGAAAATAAATCTTGAATCACATTATTAATATTTTCCTTTCTTCTCATAATCTCTTTCATATCTCTATTAATCTCATTTTCCTCTTTTTCAATCTTTTTAACTATTTCTCCTTGTTCCCTTATAGATGGAATAGGTATTAATATGTCCTGAATAACAGATAAATTTAGTGAGGGTAATGTTGTTCTATTACAATACTCCCCCATGTCTATTTTCCTTAAAACATAATATAAATATTCTGGACTAATCTCATTATTTGGTTTTAATATTGCAAAATGGTTTACTATATATGAATCTTCACTTAATATAGCTCTTTTGTTATGTAATAGTGAAACCCCACTTTTTGGGAAGATTACAGAACCTTTTTCTGCAAGTACTAATCTTTTTTCTTTAATGGCTTTTTCATTTACCTTATCTCTAGTCTTACTTACAAATTTCCAGTTTTCTGGAAATGTCAAATCTTTAACTCTAATAAATAGATATTTACCATCTTCAAAATATTCATTTTTTTGGGGGGCTGTAGAACCAGAGGAAATCTTTGAAATTTCAGATAATTTTTTTAAAGGATATTTGCTCTTAATCTCTTTCTTTTTAATATAATCCTTTGGCTTTAGACTATAATTGTTTTTCTTTATTCTATCAATTTCAATAAAAAAACTTCTATTAGAAATAGGTTTTTCATCCCAAACTTCTATAAGATTTGAAATTTCACTACCTTTTATAGGCTTCCTATTTTTATTTAATTCAAATCCATCATTTTCTATTATATAAAACCAGACTCTTTTTGTTTGGTTTCCTTTTTTAAATATTATTATATCTGTTTTTACATCTGTATAGGGTAAAAAAACCCCTGAAGGTAAAGAAATTATAGCTTCAACTTCACATTCTTGTAAAATGTATTCCCTTGTTTTTTTAAAATTTCCTCCCCTCCATAATAATCCTTCAGGTACTATAACCCCTGCTCTTCCATTCTTTCTTAATGATTTAATTATTGATTGTAAAAATATTGGGTCTGCTTGTTTTGAAGGGATAGGATAATATTCTCCATAATCTGTTTCCTGACTATATGGAGGATTTGTTAATATTATATCATACTCTTCATCTGAAATAGATTCTGGAGCAATAGAATCATTTTGAACTATATTATTATGTCCATCTCCAATAATAATCATATTCATTTTAGCTATTTTATAAGTATCTGTTAATTCCATTCCAAAAATAGTTTCTTCAGATAACTGTTTTAAAATATCTTTATTATCTGTATTTGAAGATTTTTTGATATGTCTAAATGCTTCAATTAAAAATCCTCCAGTTCCACAACAAGGATCATAAACCTTTTCCCCATAACGAGGATTAACAATTTTTATCATCATTTTAACTATATGTCTTGGTGTAAAATATTCTCCTAAATCATTTCCAGCTGAAAGTTCTTTTAAGAAATATTCAAAAGCATCTCCTTTAATTTCGCTTTCTGTATTGATAAGAGTTACTTTTGAAAGTCTATCTACAATATCTTTGACTATCTTTGGATTTTTTATTTTAAGTTTTTCCTGAAATATGTCATCACTATGGTTATATTTTTTAGCTAAACCTTCTTTTAAAACAGAATTATTAATATAATTCAACATTTGTTGTGAATCTTTCATATTAGAAAAACTTTCCCAACATAATGCCTTGTCTAATCTTCTTTTTTCTCCATTATCTTCTCTATCTTGTTCTATTTCACTAACTATTTTAATAAATAGAATATTAGAAAATTCTACAAATCTATCGAGGTTTCTTAATCCTTCCTTTCTCAATAAATCATTAGACCATTTAAATATCTTAATTAATTCTTCACGAGAATGTTTTATTACCTCAGTAGCCTCTTTTATTTTTGAACCTTCCTCAATAAATCTTATTAATCTTTTTTCAGAAATTAATTCAATTAATGGTTCTTCATCAATAGTTAAATATGAATTATCTTTTACTGAAAATGCCTTAACAAAAGTTCCATCAAAAGCAAATACTATATCAATTCCTAATGGTTTTGCATATAAATTAATTCCTTGTTCTATTGCTTTATCTATACTTTGTCCTTTTCTTTTAGCCTCTATTACTGCTATAGGAGTGTCGGTTTTACTTTTATACAAAATATAATCAGGGAATTTTCCCTTTAGCTTTTTCCTTTGTTCTTCAGTTTTTGTTCTTTCAGTATAAACATTACAATTAGGAGAATCTTCATCTGTATTCCAGTCTAATTCCCTTAACCAATTATCTATCTTCTTTCTAGTTGCACTTTCCAAAGACTTAGTTAAATTTACCATTTTCACACCTCTTTTATTAGTAATACACACTTTAAGTATTTTTCCTTTATTAAGATTGGCTTTTCTCATTTTCCAACACTCATCCCAATCAACTCCAACCACTTATTAGGATTCTCCAATTTAATATCAGTTGCAAGTTCATAAGGGCAACAGTTTAGGGCTTGATGTTTTCTTATGAAGTTATAAAATATTTCATAACCTTTCATTATAGATTGTGCCGATTCCACACAACCATGAAAACCTCTAAAAGTTACAGTTCTTTCCCTTATTGAATTGTGCATTCTCTCAACATAAATATTAAATCCTTCTCCCCTTGAAGCTATCTTTTTATTATGAAATACATTATGCCTACCTTCTTTGTTATTATATCCCCAAGTTTGCTTTATTACCTTCTCATAAGCTGTATAGCCGTCTGTGGTGATGGTTGTCATATAGCCCTCAGTTTTAGTTTTAACGCTTCTCATAACTTCTTTTAATTCATCTTGTCCTCTTGATGTAAAATATTTAGAGGCTACCATGTAACGAGTTTTAACATCAATGCTATCAATAAACCAATCCTTAGAAACTCCTTGTTTTTTATGTTCTTCTCTTCTATGATATTCCATCTCATCTAATTGTATCTCTTCTCCAACTTGAAGTTTAAGTTTGTCTGTAAAATTACCTATCATATCCGAATATTTTATCACCCATCTATAAATAGTAGAATTATGTGAGTTATGAGGATAGAAAGCTTGGAAGTGTTCTTGGACTTTTCTTGTTGAAACTCCCTTATAAAATAAGTCTATTGCACAAGTTATTTTATTTGGATTGTTTCTCATCCTAAAAAACCCTTCATCCTTAACAAATCTATAAGAACAATCCTTACACTTAAATCTCTGAATTTTACCTCTATTCTCAGTTATTCTTTTGCCGTCTTTCTTAGAAGAATTACCCTTACATTTAGGACAGCAAATATTTTTATACTTATCTTGTTTATTATTTTTATGTTTCATTTTGACGAGTGAAATATAAAGATGGGTGTTTCTGCACCCTTCTTATCTTTATATTATTAGTTAATCATATATTAGTTAAGTAATACTACTATATAAACCTTTCTTTAGTTAATAATACACAATAGATTTATATACTTGTTAGTAATATATTAGGTATGGGAAAAGTAAAGATAGAGGTTGAGGGCTTTGAATGTGAGAGGTGCAAACACCAATGGATACCAAGAGGAGATGAAACTCCTGCTGTATGTCCTAAGTGTAAATCTCCTTATTGGAATCGACCAAGAAAAAAACAGAAAACTTAAATAATATCTATTCTTAATCTTAACATGGAAGATTATGAGATTGTGGTTAAAAATAATTCAGAAGTTTTAAAGGTAAAGTTACCAGGGGAAGTAATAGATAAGATTAAACAAATGAGTGAATTAAATGATGGCGATTTTGAAAAATCTGCTAATGAAAAGATAATGCAAACGATTATATCTTCGCTTGATTCAATGATATATGCTTTTGATAATATGAAACCACATCCAAAAACTTCTACTTCGACTGCCATTGGAGAGATAACCCATGAAAAAACCGAAAATGGCAATAAAGAATAAAAAAATAGAATTTAATTCTAATAATAATTTCAGAACAAAATTACGAGGGTTAAAAATACAAAGAGAGAATATTGATAATTTTCAAAAAGATATTTCTAAAAAAGTTAATTCTGAAGAATCCTATAAAGATTTAGTGGATAGACACAAAAAACAGAAAAAACAGCACGAAATGGACTGGGAATCTATCAAATCAAAAATAAAGAGTTGGGTCATGTTTGGAGCAGTTATATTATTTGGAATATGTGTTTTGATAGTTTATGGAATTTCAATAGCACAAATTTTAGGATATATGAGTACAGATTATTCTGATTTTAGAGGATTAATATTTGGTACTGTTTTAATGGGAATCGGTGGATTTATTGGTTGGATACTTAATGAATTTCTAGGAAAGAAATAATTTTTTTTAATTAAGATAACACCCTCTTACGCAACAATGCACCTCAACCAACACCTTTAAATACCTATTTCCTTTATAAACTACATATTAATTATCAAATGGAATACAAAACTTCTCATAAGATTCAAAATATTGTAGCAACAACTTCTTTAGGTAAGGATGTTCCGTTAACTAAGTTAGCAAAAACAATTCCTAATACTGAATATAATCCAGAACAATTCCCAGGACTTGTATTAAGAGTAAAGGAGCCAAAGTCAGCAGTATTAGTCTTCTCTTCAGGAAACTTAGTATGTACTGGAACAAAGTCTATATCTCAAGTTAAGGAAGTTATTGAGCAAGTCATCAAAACACTTAAGAAAATTAATGTAAAGATAACTGACAAACCAAAGATTACAGTACAAAACATTGTAGCTTCAGGACACATAAATATGATGCTTAATTTAAACTATTTATCTCTTGAACTTGAAAACACAGAATATGAACCTGAACAATTTCCTGGATTAGTTTACAAGTTGGAAGATCCTACTGCTACCTTCTTACTATTCTCAAATGGAAAATTAGTTTGCACTGGAACTAAAAATAACCAACAACTAGTTGATTCAATGGGGCAACTTGTAGTTACCCTTACTGAAGCAGAAAAGAATAAGAAAAAATAATTTATTTAATCTAACTAACAAAAGATCTCTTCTATATGTCTAAAACATATATCCTACAAATATAGTAATTATACCTATAATCTTTAAATATAACAAGCCTATCCTAAATCTATAATAGAGGTCTAAAAAGAGATGCCAGCAAATAATGAGGAGTTAATTTCAGAATCAAAGTTGTTCTTTGAAACATACAAGAAGGAAATAGGTGAATCTATAAGGAAGGGAAGAAAAGTAGTTTTCATCAATTTTGAAGATCTTGCATCTAATTCACCAACACTTATAGAAGCACTTATCTCTCAACCTGAAGAGGTCCTTCAATTATTAGAGGCAGCCTTAGAGGATACTGGATTAATAAAGAATCCAAGAATACGTTTTAATGATCTACCAAACACACAAAAGGTTAAGATCAGAACCATTAGAGCAGAACACCTTAATCAATTAATTTTCTTTGAAGGCCTAGTGAGGCAAGCCTCTGAAGTTAGACCTCAAGTAGTAAATGCAAAGTTTGAATGTCCTTCATGTGGTACAGTAATTTCAGTTTTACAAATAGAAAAGAAATTCAGAGAACCATCAAGATGTTCATGTGGAAGAAAAGGACAATTTAGATTGTTATCAAAAACTATGGTAGATGCCCAGCGTTTAGTAATTGAAGAATCTCCAGAAAATCTAACAGGAGGTGAACAACCTAGAAGAATGAATGTCTTTCTAAATGAAGATCTTGTTGAACCGTATATGGAAGAAAAGACAACTCCTGGAAGTAAGGTAAGAGTTCTAGGGATTCTTAAGGAAGTTCCTGTACCTTTACCTTCTGGAGCAATTTCAACCCGTTTCGACTTAGCTGTAGAATCAAATAATTTAATCCCATTAGAAACAACTTATGATGATCTAGATATAAATGAAGAAGATGAAAGACAAATCCAAGAACTTTCTGAAGACCCTGAATTGTTTAATAAATTAAGAAGCAGTGTTGCAACTAGTATTTGGGGATACGAGGAAATAAAAGAAGCCTTAGTATTACAAATGTTTGGAGGAGTAAGAAAGATAAGCGATGATGGAACTGTCTCGCGTGGAGACATACATGTTTTCTTAATGGGAGACCCCGGAGTAGCAAAGTCAGTTACTCTAAAGTTTATTTCAAACATAGCTCCAAAAGGTAGATACATTGTAGGTAAGGCTGCAACAGGAGCAGGTATAACTGCAACTGTTGTCCGAGATGAATTCTTAAAGGGATGGAGTTTAGAGGCTGGAGCCATGGTATTGGCAAATAAGGGAGTAGTTTGTATTGATGAGATAGAAAAGATGGATGCTTCAGATAGGTCAGCCATGCATGAGGCCTTAGAACAGCAGACAGTAACTATTAGTAAGGCAAATGTTCAAGCATGTTACTCTAGTGATACTGAAGTTTTAACTGAAGTTGGATGGAAAAAATACAATGAGGTAAAAAATTCTAAAATAGCGCAATTTGATCCAAAAAATAAGACAATAGAATTCCTCCATCATAAAGGATTATTCACCTACTCATATAATAATAAAATGTACCATTTCAAAAATAAAAGAAATGATATCTTAGTAACCTCTAATCATAAAATGCTTTTCAGAGAAGAGCGGCACAGAGAATATGAACAAATTAACGCAGAGAATATACCCTATTCAAGAATTAAGGTATTAAATTCTGGAGATTTTGTAAGTAATAATAAAACTCCCCATTTCATATTGCCTGCAATAAAACATAAACAAAATAGAACCCATATAAAATACACTCACCAACACAAACCAAAAATCATACCAATGAATTTATGGCTTGAATTTTTAGGTTATTACCTAACAGAGGGAGGGACAGAAACAAAACCTACAATAGGAATAACTCAAAAAGATAAAAAAAAGATAGCAAAAATAAAGAACTGTCTAAAAAAATTATCCAAAATAGTTGGATTCACACTTACTGAAATAAAAAAACAAGATTATACAAAATTCAAGATAACAAATACTCAGATGTTTGAGTATCTAGAAAAACTAGGTAAAAAAAGCTATCTTAAAAAATTCCCGTTTGAAGACATACAACTATCAAATTTATCAAAGGAACAATTAATAATCCTATATAAGGCAATGATGCTAGGAGATGGATCTAAGGGAGAAAGATCTTATGGTTCAACCTCCAAAGAGCTAATTGACGCATTTCAAGCTATAGCTTGCCTAATAGGAAGATCTGCAAATAATAATCTTCATTATAGGGGAGAAAAAAGAGGTAATAGAAAAGACATGTATAGGACCTCACTATCAAACAAAATAGAATTATGCTTAAGAAAAGACGCAGGACATATAAAAGAAATTAATTACAATGGAGGGGTATTCTGCTTCGAAACAAAAACAGGATTTTTCATAACAAGAAGAAATGGTAAAATTGCAATACAAGGTAACACACTTTCAGCACAAACTTCAGTTCTTGCAGCAGGAAATCCAAAATTCGGAAGATTTGAACCTTCCCAATCTATTGTTGAACAAATAGATCTCCCTCCAGCTTTAATAAACAGATTTGATCTTATTTTCATTCAAAGAGATCTACCTAACTTAGTTAATGACGATAAAATAGCAACCCACGTTCTAAATATGCATCAGGCAAATGAATCTAAACCTGATATAGATAAAGATTTATTTAAAAAATATGTGGCATATGCAAAACAAAAAATTGAACCAAAATTAACAAAAGAAGCTGTTGATGAAATTAAAAGTTTCTATATAAAAATGAGAAAAGCTAGTCTTGAAGGAGACGGGAAATCTGTATCAATTTCAGCTAGACAATTACAAGGATTAGTTAGGTTAGCTGAAGCTCATGCAAAAACTAGGCTTTCACCCACTGTTGAAGTTGAAGATTCTCAAGTAGCAATTAAGCTTACAAATTATTACTTAATGCAAGTAGGATATGATGCAGAGACCAAAACTTTTGATATTGACAGATTCTCTACAAAAATTTCTTCAAGCAAGAGAAGCAAAATGATGTTATTAAAGGACTCAATTAAAAAATTAGAGGATAGGTTTGGTAAACAAATACCTTTAGAAGAAGTTAGAAAAGAAATGAAAGACATGTCAGATGCAGAGTTTGAAGAATCTATAGAAAAACTAAAAAAATCCGGAGATCTTTTTGAACCAAAGCAAGGATTTATACAGGATGTTCAAAGTCATTAGTTATTTATAATCATTAACATTATTTATTTTATGGCCTTCAAGGTGATAGAAACAAATACCTATGAAAAAGGGGTAGAGAAATGGGATAAATCTAATAGAGAAGCTGCAGATAAGATGCCCATTCAACTAAGAGAAAATCCTTATTCCGGTGACCAAGTTACTTACCCCTTTCTAAGAGAAAAAAGAATAGAAAACAGAAGAATCTATTATCTTATTTATGAAGATTTAAAATTAGTTTTACTAGTTGCAACAAGCACTAAAAAGAATCAACAGAAAACAATTAATCATATAAAAGACAGATTCCCTAAATATAGAATATTAGCAGAGGACATAGCTAAGCAACTCTCTTGAATCTGCCAGCTTTCAAATCTTCTAAACTTTCATTAAATTGTCTAACTAAATCATGATCTACACCCTCTTCTTGAGAATCATCATTAGATATTTTCACTTGCTCCCTCAAATCATCCAACTCCGTTTGCATCTTCTCAAACTTCTCGCGAGGAACTGATATCATTTCTGTATCCATTATTAGAAGAATGTACAATAGTTTATATTATTTTTGGTTTAAAAAATATGTGTGTAGAGTCCGAAAATTAGTTCGCTTATTTTTAAGCGAAGATTTTATAAAAAATTAGGAGCCTTGCTAACCTAATTTCATAAATATATTATTATGTCATAGGCTTGGATTATACACTTGGCAGCACTTCTCGAGATTATTAGCAATAAGATATTAACACTTATATTCAAAAACGAAATAATATTAGGAAACTACAACCCTATTTGCCTATGAAAATAATGCCAGATAGGGATAGTGCTCTTGGATTTTTATTAGTTGTAGGATAGTTTATTCTAAGATGTTGTTAGGGATTCTAATCTTTTTTCTTTTAATTCAGCAGATTCTTCACCAGTTAATATGAATCTGTTTATTGCACGAAGATCTAGCATATTTTCTTGATTAACAAAATCTTGTGAATATGTTTCAGTAATATTGATTCCTATAGTCCAATAGGGAATTCCTGGAGTGTAATCTATATCTATAGTATGTCTTTGGCTTTGATTAGTAAGGACTAAATTAGATCCTTGGCTACGCACTTCGCTACCTTCAAAACCTGAATTGGGAAGTTGAGATAATTGGCAAATATAATGTGAAAGAGAATTATTATTTCTTGATATCCTATCTCTAATATCCTCTCTATCTCTTGGAGGAGTTTCATCATAAAATCTAAATTTCGCTACAAGCACTGTTGATAGCGATTCAGAGAATCTATGGGTCTTTTTAGTTGTTCTTTTATGATTTACCTTATAATGTTCAAATGTTATTATATTATATCATATTTATTATTGTTAATAAGTTTATTGATACTTGAAACATTTATTAAGATACTTTATTTGGATATGTTATGGAACAATATTGGACATTAATTCGTAGAATTATTAAGGAATCTGACTTGGTGTTAGAAGTATTAGATGCAAGGTTGGTCGAATTATCTAGAAATGAAGAAGTAGAGACCTTGGTTGAAGAAATAGGGAGGCCTATGATGTTTGTAATTAATAAGAGTGATTTAGTTAGTAAGGGTAGTTTAAACGAACAAGTTAAAGAGTTAAAGAAAAAGGGAGAAGTTATATTTGTTAGTTCTAAAAAACCCAAGGACGTAAAGGTATTGCTTTATGCAATTAAAAAAATGTTTAAGAAGCATGGTAAAAGGGAAGCTACAGTTAGAGTATTTGGTGATCCAAAGATAAAGACAAGAGAAGCTAAGGGGGAAATTGTTGTTGGTATTTTGGGATATCCAAATGTTGGGAAGTCTAGTATAATCAATGCCTTGGCACATAAGAAGAAAGCTAAAGTAAGTAAGAAGGCAGGGACAACCCATGGAATTCATTGGGTTAAGGCAAATAATGAAATTAAAATGATTGATAGTCCTGGAGTTATTCCATTAGTAAAAGGGGATGAAGTTAGATATGGGCTGATAGGGGCAAAGACTGATAAAATTAAGGATCCAAGTATTGTAGCTCATGCAATAATTAAATTATTTTTTAAAAATAATCCAACAAATTTTAACAAGTTTTATGATCTTGAAATAAGTGAAGACGTTGATGAAGTTATAGAAAAAATTGGAAGGAAGAAAAGCTATATCTTGAAGGGAGATAATGTTGATGAATTCAGGACTAGTTCAGACATAATTCGTGATTGGCAATCTGGGAGATTAAGGCTTTAATAAAATAAAAGGTGAAATAAAATGCAATTATTATTTGAAGAATTTTTTAAGAAGGTATATGGTTATAGTAAGGGAAAGACAAACTCATTGTTTTTGATAATTACGATTAGGTTTATGATTTATACATTTTTAATTGGGTTTGTAGTCTTAGTGGGATATTTGATTTATACTCAAAAATATTACTTATTGACTGCTGTTGTGGGGCTTGTAATTATTGGAGAGGCTGCACATTTTTTAAGAAAGTCTAGAGAAAAAGTAGCTCATAAGAATGCACCTAAAGATGCATCTAGCGAATATGCGGCTGAAGTGTTGAAAGCTGGAGAAAGTAAGAACAAGAAACTACTAGGAAATAAATCTAAGAATAAGAGTTTATTGAAATCAGGAAAAAGTAAGAATAAGAATTTGTTGTCAAACAAAAAGCCTTAAAAACACTCTTTTTCTTGGAATATTGGATGGACGCATAGTTCAGTGGTAGAATATCTCGTTTACACCGAGAAGGTCCCAGGATCGTTCCCTGGTGCGTCCATATTACTTATGGAAAAAAAGTATATATCATTTGATATTGAAGCCTCAGGACCTACTCCTGGAAGATATTCAATGCTTTCATTGGGAGCTTGTGTTGTTGGTGATACTTCTAAACAATTTTATAGGGAAATAAAACCTATTAGCCAAAATTTTATTGTTGAAGCTATGCAAGTAAGCTCTAAGGGATTAAGATGTTTGGATGAATTAAAACACTTGGACGAATATAATTTTGAAAGCGACATGTTTAATCCTTTAAAGGTTCTGGAAGTTTTATATAAAAAAGGAGAAGAACCTGGAAAAGTAATGGGAGATTATGCAGATTGGGTTAGGGAACATACCGCTGGTTTTAGGCCTATTGAGGCGGCGGCTCCAATAAAATTTGATTCTATGTTCTCAACTTGGTATTTTGATAATTTTTATGATGGTGAAAATCCCTTAGGATATAGTGGAGAAGATATAAATTCA
>Ga0209089_10000926_pt1 | contig 26754 bp, 27 predicted proteins | sample ArcticOcean_MG_C_FD_187431 | JGI IMG/M metagenome (GOLD analysis project Ga0209089, IMG submission 187431) | Marine microbial communities from western Arctic Ocean - ArcticOcean_MG_CB2_150 (SPAdes) (version 2) | ecosystem: Environmental > Aquatic > Marine > Oceanic | place: Arctic Ocean: Canada... | reverse complement strand
TAATGGTAAAACATTTTTAATTTCTTCCTCTAGTCCATCATTATCTCTGAAATTTACATATGGAGTATCTATAGCTGTTATCCCTGCAGCTTTTGCTGCAATTGCTACAACAGAACGAGGGTAAAGGACTTCCACACCACTTTCAGATCGTTGGATTCCCATGTCGTTAGTGAAATCTTCCGCGCCAAATGCTATTCCTAACATTCGTTTGGATGCTGTTGCGATGCTATTTACGTTCATAATAGCTGAAGCACTTTCTATCCAGGCAATAATTTTAATACTTCCAGGTTCTAAAGATTTTTCGGTTTCTATTTGGCTTAATATTTTACTAACTTCATTAATATCCCAATTGCTTTCTATTTTCCCGACACTAATCCCATAAGTGTTGTTACTAACAACCGCTCGAATATCATCAAAAGTCAAGCCTGTATCTAGAGCGTTAACTCGTGGAATTATTGATTGCTTTTTGCCAGATAAAGTGCTTAATTTCTCACTAATTAAATTTCGTGCATTAAGTTTTTCATTATCTGGTACAGAATCTTCCATATCTGGTACAAGTATATCTGCATCGGCTGTACTTGCTTTTTCTAGCATGTCACTTCTATTACCAGGAACAAATAATAAGCTTCTGAATAATTCCACATTAATCTCCGAAATATAATTTATATATAAAAAAATGGTTCATTTGGTTCATGAGTATAACATAAATAGTTGAACTTAAATATCAAGTATATTTAATTATAATGATATAATGGCAAAGTTTTCTTATTAAGATTGGAGCGTGTAATGAAATCCATAAATATTATTGGTATTGAAGGTATGCCTGATATTTGTCCAGGTGATGACCTGACAAATTTAATTATAGATGCTTGCAATAAAGAAGGTATCTCTATCGAAAACGGGGACATATTGGTGGTAACTCAAAAAATAATTTCTAAATCCGAATCTTGTTTAGTGGATTTAACAACTATTGCTCCATCGGATCTTGCAGTTAAATGGGCTAAAGAGTGGGATAGAGATCCAAGGGTGATAGAATTGGTTTTTCAGAAAAGTAAAAGAATTTCTAAAATGGAAAATGGTGTTTTGCTCACTGAAACAGATCATGGATTTTATTGCATTAATGCAGGGATTGATTTGTCCAATGTATCAGGTAAAGATATGGCAGCTTTTTTACCAGTGGATTCCGATAAATCTGCTGATACTATTCGAAACCATATCAATAATGCATTGGGTGTTAATATTGCAGTTGTAATAACAGATACTTGGGGAAGACCTTGGCGAGTTGGTGTTATTAATGTTGCCATTGGTATATCAGGAATGTCAGCTTTACAAGATTATCGAGGAATGACTGATTCAAATGGGATGGATTTAAAAGCATCTGTTATAGCTATTGTAGATGAGATTGCTTCAGCTTCAGAGTTAGTTATGAATAAATTAGATAATATACCTGTGGCATTGATTAAAGGATATTCTTTTATTTCTCAGGAAGGTTCTATAGAAGAATTAATTCGACCACGAGACCAAGATTTATTTAGATAATTTATTATGTATATATTGTTTCTCATTTATATTGGCTGTATAGTTTAACGATCTAAAGTTATATATTCATTAGGAATTATTTATGAAAGATAAAAAATATAATAGTTTTTTTGCAAATAATGTGCCCCAAAATTCAGTTATAAATGAACCATTACCAAGACCAAAATACGATTTTGCGGTCGCTTTTCCAGATCCAGATCATTTCCCCATTGGTGAATTACATCAATCTTTAGGTGAAGCTTTAAAAGACCAAGGAAGAGATCTGGTTTTTTATCCTCATCCACAAGGATTACTTGAATTTAGGCAATTAGTTTGTAAGAAAGTCAAAGAGAATAGAGGAATAGATGTAGGTCCTGAGAATATAATAATAACAGCAGGATCAGGCCAGTCAATTAATCTTATAACACAACTATTTGTAGACCCTGGAGACACTATTGTATCTGAAAAATTTACTTATTCGGGTGCACTTAGAGTGTTTGAAAGATTTGGGGCTCAAATGGCAGGGGTGGATATGGATTCTGAAGGTATGATTCCAGATTCATTGACTAATAAAATAGAGGAATTACAAACCAAAGGAATAACCCCTAAATTCATTTATACAATACCAACTTTCCAAAATCCTGTTGGTAGTGATATGAGTTTCCAAAGGAAAAAGGAAATATTGGCAATATCGAAGAAGTTCGAAATCCCTTTATTTGAAGATGATTGTTATGCAGATTTGCGATTTGAAGGTGATAACCATCCCGCAATAGCTTCTCTACCAGAAACAGATAATGTCCTGTATTCAGGATCTTTTTCTAAAATATTAGCACCTGGTCTTAGACTTGGTTGGATTGTAGCACCCGATACATTCTTACCATATCTTATGGCAGTTAATCCTGGCACAACTCCGAGTCAATTCACAATTTTGTCGGCATTGTATTTTTTACGTGAAAATATGAATGAACATATTGAAGGATTAACTAATATGTTTAGAGGAAAACGTGATTGTATGTTGGGTGCAATTGGAGAGTATTTTGGTTCAGAAGTTGAAATCATAGCACCTAAAGGTGGATTATACTTATGGCTTAAATTTCCAGAACATGTAGATGTAGATCCTATTTTACCAATTGCTCGAGAAAAAGGAGTGATTTACGGATTAGGTAATACTTTTTCTACTGGAGATAATGCAAATAATTATATACGTTTATGTTATGGCTATCATAATTTAGAAGATACAGTAGCAGGTATAGAACTTTTATCAAATGTATTTAGGGAACAAGGTATATTGAAGCCTTAGTTTGAAATTTATTTAGGATCATGATATTATGTTATTTCTGGTGGTTTGAGCGGGACGGAACCACCCGTTACCATCCCGAACACGGAAGTGAAACATCCCAGCACTGACGATACTGTGCTCGCAAGGGTATGGGAAAATAGGTCACTGCCAGTATAAAAATTAAGTTCTTGGTGAAGCCAAGGACTTTTTTTTTGGAAAAATATGTTAGTATGTTATTAGTTGATATGCACTGACTGTTTTTTGTATTGAATTTATTGCCAATTTATTGGGCTTTACCATTAGTGCAATCTTCATTATAATCTACTGAATTATTTTATTTTAAATATTAAATAGGAGGAAGTCTAATTGGCTTCAAAATTTGATACTTTAACTGATTTGTCTGATACCCCTATGGGTAAATTGCTTTCCGAGGTGGAATTTCCTAAACCTTTACGTAGAGGTGATGTACTTGAAGTAGAGATCGTGAAAATCGATCCGGAAGGATTTTTAGTTGATTCGGGCCATAAGTCTGATGCATTGGTTCCTATGCGAGAAATTCGAAGCATGTCTGCTGATGAAGTTATTGATATAAAGATTGGTGATAAATTAGACGTTTTTGTAGTACGTCCAGACTCTGGGGATCAGCTACCTTTACTTTCTTTTGATAGAGCACGTGCAGAACATGGCTGGATAACTCTAAAAAAAGATTCAGAACAAGGGAATGTAGTATCCGGCGTTATTAAAAGTTTTAATAAGGGTGGAGCTGTGATAGAAGTTGAAGGAGTTCAGGGTTTCGTTCCAGTATCTCAACTTTTAACACCTTTTCAAATGGATACGAATAATTCATATAGTGTTAATAATGATGAATCAAGAGTTGGCCAACCTATAAATATGAAAATAATGACTTTAGATCGTAACCAAAAAACACTAATACTCTCTGAGCGTCAATCAATACAAGAAAAACAAAAACTCGACTTAGATAAACTTTTAGAAGAAATGAAAGAGGGTCAAATTCGTGACGGTAAAGTCACAGGAATTTCTAATTTTGGCGCTTTTGTTGACTGTGGTGGCGTGACTGGATTAATACACATATCTGAAATGTCCTGGGATCAAGTAGATTCACCAGGTGCAATATTGAAAGCTGGACAAGATGTACGTGTTTTTGTTTTAAAAGTAGATTTAGAAACAAAAAAAGTCGCATTTAGTTTGCGACGTTTAGAAGCTGAACCGTGGTCAACTGTCGGAGATAAATATGAAGTAGATCAAATAGTCAATGGTGTAGTTACAAAACTTGCTGATTATGGAGCATTTGTAAGGATAGACAGATCAATTTATGGCTTATTGCATATTTCTGAAATTACTGATGTTGCAATTCAACATCCCAAAGAAATTTTATCGGAAAATCAAGAATTACAGCTTAAAATTATTAGCTTAGAACCAGAGAAGAGAAGATTAGGTTTAAGTCTTAAGCAAATTAGTCAAGAAAACACTGGAAATATAGTTGAATCAAATGAAGATGTTGATGATAATAGAGTAAGTGATGAAATTGCTTCCTCTATCGTAGCTGAAGAGGTAGCTGAAGAAGAAACTTCCGTCAATGAAATTGAAGAGGTAACTGAAGAAGAAACTTCCGTCAATGAAATTGAAGAGGTAACTGAAGAAGAAACTTCCGTCAATGAAATTGAAGAGGTAGCTGAAGAAGAAACTTCCGTCAATGAAATTGAAGAGGTAGCTGAAGAAGAAACTTCCGTCAATGAAATTGAAGAGGTAGCTGAAGAAGAAACTTCCGTCAATGAAATTGAAGAGGTAACTGAAGAGAACAAATAATTCTATTTAGTATTTGTAGTAAGGACTAAAATTATGTCAAGTAGATTTGAAAAGTTTTCAGAAAAAGCTCGAAAAGTTTTATCTTTAGCTCAAGAAGAAGCCCAGCGTTTTAATCATAATTATATTGGTACAGAACATATACTCTTAGGACTAGTTAAAGAATCAGATGGCGCCGCTGCAAGAATTTTAATAAGTTTATCATTAGAACTGAATAAAGTGAGATCTGCTGTTGAATTTATTATTGGCCGAGGAGAGCGTAGACCTTCTCCTGGTGAAATAGGATTAACTCCAAGAGCGAAAAAAGTAATTGAGTTAGCTGTTGACGAAGCTCGAAGACTTAATCAACAGTTTATTGGTACTGAACATTTATTGATTGGTATAATGCGAGAAGGTGAAGGTGTTGCATCAGGGGTATTGGAAAGTCTAGGTTTGACTTTAGATAAGATTAGATCAGAAGCAACTAGAATTAGTTCTCAAACTGGATACACTTCGAGCGCTAGTTCTTCTAAAACTGCAAGTAAAACCCCAACTCTTGATCAATTAGGTATAGATTTAACTAAATTAGCACGCGATGAGAAACTTGATCCTGTAGTTGGTAGAAGTCGCGAAATTGATAGAGTTATACAAATTCTTAGTAGAAGAACTAAGAACAATCCTGTCCTTATTGGGGAACCAGGTGTTGGTAAAACAGCAATTGTTGAAGCACTGGCTCAAAAGATAATATCTGACGATGTTCCGCAAGGCTTAGCTAACAAGCGCTTGATAGCTTTAGACATGGGTATATTAGTTGCTGGTACTAAGTATAGAGGAGAGTTTGAAGAAAGACTAAAGAAAGTTATTGAAGAACTCAAATCCTCGGGTAATTGTATAATATTCATTGATGAAATGCATACGATGGTAGGAGCTGGTGCAGCAGAAGGTGCTGTTGACGCTGCAAATATTCTTAAACCATCCCTGGCTAGAGGTGAGTTGCAGTGTATTGGTGCAACCACTGTCGATGATTACCGTAAATATGTAGAAAGAGACCCTGCTCTTGAACGTCGTTTTCAAACCGTTCAAGTTTTGGAACCTTCTGAGGAAGAATCTATTGAAATACTTAAAGGTATTAAATCAAAATACGAAGAACATCATGGGCTAATAATATCTAATGAAGCCATTGTTACTGCTGCAGAACTTGCTTCCCGTTATATTTCTGATAGATTTATGCCTGACAAAGCAATAGACTTAATAGATGAAGCTGCAAGTAAAGTAAAAATTCGACGAACAAGTATGCCGCTTACTGCAAAAGAAGTCGGTTCAGTTTTAGATAAAGTTCGTAGAGATAAAGACGAAGCATTGGCTCAACAGCAATACGAATACGCAGCTGAACTTCATGAAAGAGAACAGTCTTTGAGAGATAAAATTGACAACTTTCCAACACAAATTCCTCAAGGAAATGATATTTTATTTGACGAAGAAAGTGACTTGCCGATTGTTACATCTGAAGATGTTGCAGAGGTGACGAGTATGTGGACAGGTATTCCTGTCACTCGATTAGCAACTGAAGAATTAGAAAAGCTTTTACAAATGGAAAGTGTTCTACATGATAAAGTTATCGGTCAAGATGAAGCTGTTGAGCAAGTTTCCAAAGCAGTTCGGCGAGCAAGGGCTGGTTTTAAAGATCCTAAACGTCCAATTGGTAATTTTCTATTTTTAGGACCTACAGGAGTAGGTAAAACTTATTTAGTCCGTGCACTTTCTGAATTTATGTTTGGTACTGAAGATAGTGTCGTTAGACTTGATATGTCTGAGTTTATGGAGCGACATGCAGTTTCACGTTTGGTTGGAGCTCCTCCTGGGTATGTAGGATATGAAGACGGTGGTCAATTAACAGAGATTGTTAGACGTAAAAGTTATTCAGTAATCCTACTTGATGAAATAGAAAAAGCTCATCCAGATGTATTTAACATTCTTCTACAGATTTTTGATGACGGTCATTTAACTGATGCAAAAGGGAGAAAAGTCGATTTCAGAAATACTATAATTGTAATGACAAGTAATATAGGTTCTGATTTGATCCGGCAAGAAAGATTTATGGGATTTAGTTTGAAGTCAGAAGACGGAAATACTGTTGCACAAAAATACGCACGCATGAAAGATAAAGTTATGGATGAAGTCAAAACGTTTTTCAGGCCTGAATTTTTAAATCGACTAGATGGTTCTGTGGTCTTTCACCCTCTTTCTAAAGAACATATTATAAACATTGTAGAGTTGATGTTGGCCGAGGTTTCACAACAATTATTAAATAAAGGGATATCGATAGAATTTTCAAGCTCAGCTAAAGAACTACTTGCTGATAAGGGATTCGATCCAATTTTTGGAGCTAGACCTTTAAGAAGAGAAATTCAAGATCGTATTGAAGATAAATTAGCTGATCAGTTTCTATCTGGAAACTTTGGCCCAGGAGATACTATTAAAGCAGATGTGAAAAATGATGATATTTTTCTCACTGTTATTAGTGCTGTTGCCAAAATTGAAACTTAGATACAATATTTAATAACTTTAGCTAGATTATATGGTTTCTAAAAAGTCTCAAAGAACAGAATACTTTTGCGATAACTGTGAAGCAACTTTTCCAAAATGGCAAGGCGAATGCTACCATTGTGGCTCATGGAATTCATTGGTGCAGCGTAAAGTAGCACCCTCCCACAAAAAAAATGTAAAGCAGAATTGGGTACAAGATGATTTTGACGAAGCCCAATTATTAAGTTCTATAAACTTTGAAGATGTGAAATTTAGATCAACATCAGGTTTTGTTGAGTTAGATCTGGTTTTAGGTGGAGGCATTGCAAATGGATCTAGTATACTTTTGTATGGAGACCCTGGTATAGGAAAATCTACTCTGCTTTTACAAATAGCATCACATGTTTCAAATGGTAATAAACCTGTTCTCTATGTATCTGGAGAAGAATCTGCTCATCAAATTCGATCTCGTGCTGAACGTTTAGATTGTTTTAGTAATTTGATTTATTACATTGGGTCAACTAATGTCGCTACAATTATTGAAAATATAGAACAAGTTAATCCTGCTTTGGTTGTGATTGATTCTATTCAAACTATGTTTACAGATGAAATAGATTCCCCAATTGGTACAGTCGCTCAAGTAAGAGAAACTGCACGGCTAATCATGTCTTTTTGCAAAAACAAAAAAACCCCAGTTTTTTTAACAGGCCATGTTACTAAAGAAGGTTCAGTTGCAGGCCCAAGAGTATTGGAGCATATGGTTGATGTAGTATTACATTTTGAAGGAAATTCTGACAATGGATATAGGATTATTCGTGGGATTAAAAATCGATTTGGATCTACTAATGAAATTGGAATATTTGAAATGTCTGAGACAGGAATACGCCAAGTGGATAACCCATCCTCTTTTTTTATACATGATTTTAATAGTGAGTTTGCGGGATCGGTCCCTGTTGTAACTATAGAAGGTACAAGACCTATTATTGTTGAAATACAAGCATTAACGTCTTTTACAATTTTTCCTCAACCTCGAAGAACTGCTACTGGAATTGATTTTAATCGAATGATTTTATTATCTACTGTTTTGAATAGGCGTGCATCTATTAAACTTTCAGACCAAGACCTAATAGTTAATGTTATAGGTGGTATAAAAGTAACTGAACCTGCAGCAGATTTAGGAATTGCATTAGCTATAGTATCGAGCTTTAAAGATTTGTCACCGGATGAAGCTACAGTAGTTATTGGTGAAATAGGACTGAGTGGAGAGCTGAGAAGAGTTCAAAATATAGGTAAAAGGGTTGATGAAGTTCGTAAACTAGGATTTAAACGCGTGATAATTCCTTATTTGCATTTAAAAGAAGTTGATTCTAGTCAAATAAAAGTGTTTGGAGCAACTAATCTAAAAGAAGCGATAGATATATATTTTTATGATAAGAAATAATAGATATTTTCAAAGCAACTTGACCTAAATTAATACTAAGTCTATACTTATTCAGGGTAAAGCTGGATGATTATTTTATTTATTGTATCATCTTAGCTTTTTTCTCTTTTTCTTAAAAAAGAGAAAATGTAGTTTTGCCCGAGTGGCGCAATGGCAGCGCAGCCGATTTGTAATCGGCAGGTTAGTGGGTTCGAGTCCCCTCTCGGGCTTCACATAATGAATAGATGATTTTGCCTTAGTGCTTGTAGGTAAGAATAGGATGAACCTAAGTTGAACAGGGACGGGTGGGTGAGTGGTTAATACCACCAGACTGTAAATCTGGCGCTCGGAAGGGCTACGCAGGTTCGAATCCTGCCCCGTCCACCATTAAGTGGCCAAGGGGTTGCCCACATAGCTCAGTGGTAGAGCACGTTCTTGGTAAGAACGAGGTCATCGGTTCAAGTCCGATTGTGGGCTCCAAATGAACAAATAAAAAAGTTTTTAAGAAATATTTTAGGAGGATTTTAGAGTGGCAAAAGTAAAATTTGAAAGAAATAAACCTCATCTTAATGTTGGAACGATTGGACACGTTGACCATGGAAAGACTACTTTAACCGCAGCTATTACAAGTGTTTTAGCCAAGCAAAGTGGAGACACGACATTCAGAGCGTTTGATACAATTGATAATGCTCCTGAAGAGCGCGCTCGTGGTGTGACAATAGCCATTTCACACATTGAATATGAGACAGAGAAAAGACATTATGCCCATGTGGACTGTCCAGGCCACGCAGATTATATTAAAAATATGATTACCGGCGCTGCTCAGATGGATGGTGGCATATTAGTTGTGAGTGCTCCTGATGGACCAATGCCACAAACTAGGGAACATATACTATTGGCAAGACAAGTTGAAGTGCCAAAAATTGTCGTTGCATTGAATAAATGTGATGTTATGGACGACGAAGAATTATTAGAGTTAGTTGAGTTAGAAGTTAGAGAGCTTCTAAGCAGCTATGGTTTTCCTGGAGATGAAATTCCAGTGGTTAGAGTTTCAGCTTTATCTGCTTTAGCCGGAGATGCTGATGCTGAAAAAGGTATACTTGATTTGATGCAAGCTGTTGATGACTACATTGAAATTCCTGACCGCCCAAAAGACCAACCATTTTTAATGCCAGTTGAAGATGTTTTTGGCATTAAAGGTAGGGGGACAGTTGTTACTGGAAGAGTTGAAAGAGGTTTGGTTCACCCAAGTGATGAAATAGAAATTGTTGGCGTCGAAGCTACTAAGAAAACAGTCGTTACAGGCGTTGAAATGTTCCATAAGTTACTGGATGAAGCTGAGCCAGGAGATGCTGTAGGTTGTCTATTAAGAGGTGTCGATAGAGAAGACATTGTGAGAGGACAAGTATTAGCTGCACCAGGTTCGATTCTACCCAAAACAGAATTCACCAGTCAGGTTTATATTCTTAGTAAAGAAGAAGGTGGTCGGCATACTCCTTTCTTTACTGGTTATAAGCCACAGTTTTACATTAGAACTACGGATGTTACCGGAGAACTTAACTTGCCAGATGGTATGGAGATGGTCATGCCTGGAGATAATGTAGAAATGAGAATTAAACTTATTTATCCAATTGCTATGGAACCCGGCTTACGCTTTGCTATAAGAGAAGGTGGCCGAACTGTAGGATCTGGAGTTATATCAGAAATCATAGGTTAGGTAAATTATGGCCAAAAAAGGTGGAGAAGCTCGTACTCTTATAACATTAGGTTGTACTGAATGTCGTGATAGAACATATTCTACTACGAAAAATAAACGAAATGATCCTAATCGGATTGAGATAAGGAAATTTTGCCCTCGTTGTCGAAGCCATCAATTGTATAGAGAGGCTAGATAAAAGTGGCTAAAGATACAGTAAAAAGTACCATTAGAAACTCTCCTACAAAAACTACAAACTCCAGATTCGGGATTTTTAGTTTTTTTGGAGAAGTATTTAGTGAAATGAAAAAAGTTACATGGCCATCTCGCCAAGAGACTAGTCGTTTAACAATATTAGTTTTGTCTGTTTCTGTTGCAATAGGTGCTTTATTAGGTGTATTGGATTTTGCGTTTACGACGATTTCAGATCAAGTTCTTTTTTAATGAAAAATTATAATAAAGTTAGAAGAATTCATGAACGATATAACAGATAACAAAATAGAAGAACTGTCCGACATTGACGATGGACGTCGTTGGTATTTTGTTCATACCTATTCAGGTCAAGAAGATAGAGTGAAACGGAATTTAGAACAACGTATTGAGACGATGGATGTTGAAAATAAAATCTTCCAAGTTCTTGTACCTACAGAAGAAGTTGTCGAAATTCGCGAAGGAAAAAAGATACCCAAACGATTGCGTTTATATCCTGGATATATTATGGTTAAAATGGCTTTAGATGACGATGCTTGGTTTGTAGTTCGAAATACTCCTGGTGTTACAGGATTTATTTCATCTGAAGACTCTGACCAAAACAGACCAAAACCAGTCCCACTAGAACAATGGGAAGTTGATAAAATCCTTGATATGATTGAATCTAAAACACCTACAACTAGGTTTGGAATTAATAAAGGAGAATCAGTACGAATTACTGTTGGTCCATTTGCTGACTTTATAGGTGTTGTAGATGTCATTGATATGGATAAAGGAAAACTAAATGTTTTGGTTTCTTTTTTTGGACGCGAAACTCCAGTAGAGTTAGATTTTTTACAAGTTGAAAAATTATAGAGTAAATTTATTGTTTTAAAATTTTAGGATTAAAAGATGGCACAAAAAATATTAGCTTTAATTAATTTACAATTACCAGCAGGCAAAGCTACACCTGCTCCTCCAGTTGGACCAGCTCTGGGCCAACATGGTGTGAATATAATGGCATTTGTGAAAGAATATAACGCTAAAACTGCATCTCAAACGGGTACTATTATTCCCGCACAAATAACTGTGTATGAAGACAGGTCTTTTACGTTTGTGACTAAAACGCCACCAGCCTCAGAACTCTTAAGAAAAGCTGCAAAAATAAGTAAAGGCAGCGCTTCTCCACGAACAAATAAAGTTGCCATTTTGCCTCGATCGGCAATAAAAGAAATTGCTGAATCGAAGATGAATGATTTAAATGCAGCAGATATTGAAGCTGCTATAAAAATTGTGGAAGGCTCTGCACGAAGTATGGGAATAGAGGTTCGAGAATAATTATGGTTAAACAAAGTAAAAGATACGCATTTGCACAGTCTACTATTGATATTGAAAAATCATATAGTGTTGAAGAAGCAGTAGGATTGGTAAAATCGAGCGCAACAGCTAAATTTGATGAAACTGTTGAATTGCATATTAAAACAAATGCTGATACCAGACATGCTGAGCAATTAATTCGAGGTGTGGTTTTGTTACCACACGGGTTAGGAAAAGTCGTTAGAGTATTGGTATTTGCCCAAGCTGATGGTGCAATTTCTGCAAAGGATGCTGGCGCTGATTTTGTTGGAGCAGATGATTTGATAGAAAATATTGAAAAAGGATGGTTAGATTTTGATACAGTGATATCTACACCAGAAATGATGGGTAAAGTAGGGAAGCTAGGTAGAATATTAGGCCGTAAAGGACTTATGCCTAATCCAAGGACAGGTACTGTAGTTCAGACTCAAGATATTGGACGTGCAGTCGATGAAGCAAAAAAAGGTAAAGTCGAAGTAAAAATGGACCGTACTGCAGTTATTCATGTTGCCTTTGGTAAAGCTAGTTTTGATGATTCAATGTTAGTAGATAATTTGAATACAATTTTGGACATGATTAGTCGTTCACGACCTTCTTCAGTTAAAGGACAGTTTTTAAAATCAGCATACCTTACTAGTACAATGGGCCCCAGTGTGTCACTTGATTTAACTGAATTGACTTCACTTAAGATGGAATAAAAACTAGACTTATTTTTAAAGAAGTTGTATAATGATTTAGTTAAAAAAATAAATATGATACCAAAGACAGTGAGTGTTTTATGAACTTAATTTCTCACCGAGGTTGAATTAATATTCATCATTTGTCTGCGGCTCATAGTTGCAGATTTTTTTTGAGGTGATTTTATGCCAACAATTAAAAAAATAAATATAGTTGAAAAACTAACTCAAGATTTTCAATCTAGTAATGTTGCTATATCTACAAAAGTAACAGGTTTATCTGTCAATCAATTAACTTCACTTAGAGCTCATTTAAGAACTAATGGATTGAGTTATCAAGTAATAAAAAACACATTGGCCAATATTGCTGCACAGAACGCAGGCAAACCTGAATTTAAAGACTTGATGGATGGACCTACAGGTTTGGTTATTGGTTCTGGCGACCCAATAGAATCACTTAAATTATTAGTTTCCTTTGCTAAAAGTAACGACATGGATGTTTCTATATTTGCCATTGCAATGGAGGGTCAAACATATGATTCATCCCAAGTTATTGAATTGGCAAAATTGCCATCACGAAATGAATTACTTACCAATTTTGTAGGACTATTAGCCTCACCAGCCCGAAGATTAGTTACAGTTTTAGTAAGACCATCGATTTCTATAGTAACTATTCTTTCGAATATATTAGATCAAAAACAACTTGAAGCTGATAATTAATTTTAAGATAAATGGAGGCCACTATGACTAAAGAAGAAATTTTAGAAACCATAAAAGGTTTAACAGTATTAGAATTATCTGATCTTGTTAAAGCTCTTGAAGAAGAATTTGGCGTTTCAGCTACACCTGTTGCTGTCGCAGCAGCTCCTGTTGCCGCTGACGCAACTGCTGAGAGTGGATCAGGAGAAAGTACTGCTTTTAAAGTTTCTATAACAGAAATAGGTGATAAGAAAATCAACGTAATTAAAGCTGTACGCGAAGTAACAACTTTAGGTTTGAAAGAAGCTAAAGATCTAGTAGAATCTGCTCCTGTTGCTATTAAAGAAGATGCTACTAAAGAAGAAGCAGATGATATTAAGTCAAAGCTTGAAGAAGCTGGAGCTACAGTAACAGTAGAATAATTATCGAATAAGATATGACTTTTTTTCCACCTAAGTGGATTTTGTTTATTATAGTTTCTTTTGGAATGTTTGCTACTACTTTAGAAGGTACGATCGTTTTAATTTTGTACCCTGTTATCACAGATTTTTTTAATACCAATCCCTCAACTACTGCATGGATTGGTATTGGTTATTTTTTAACATCATGTAGTCTACTTATGACAATGGGGTGGCTGTGTGATTTGTGGGGCGGCAAAAAGGTTTATATTTACGGAATTATTATTTTTACCATTAATCTAAGTTTAATTTCTTTTTCTCAAAACGTTTACCACATAATATTCCTTAGAAGCTTACAAGGTATTGGTGCGGCTATGGTTATAGCAAGCAGCACAGCACTTTTAGCTTCTCAGTTTTCAAAAGAAGAAAGAGGCAAAGTATTTGGATTGTCAGGTGCTGTGGTAGGCCTCGGATTGGGGTTAGGTCCCCTTTTCGGAGGGGTATTGATAGAACTGTTTGACTGGAAAGCTGTTTTTTATTCACGAGTTCCACTGTCAATAATATGTATATTATTATCCACGAAAATTATTAATCAAAATATACCGAAACATCATATAAAACTTGACTTACTTGGATCACTCTATTTATTTATTTTATTAGGAAGTTTATTGTTTTTTATAAGCCAGATTAACCTACTAGGCCTGTTTTCTCCATTAATACTAGTCAGTATTTTATTGTTTGTCATTTCAATACCACTCTTTATTTATCAAGAGAGTAGATCTGAATTTCCTGTAGTGCAGATACAAATGTTTAATAACCCAGTGTTTTGTGTTTCAATAATTACATTGATACTTATATATCAATCTTGGAGTACTATTGGATATATCACCCCTTTTATTACTACTTATGGGATGGGTTATAGTATTGTTGTTTCTGGATTTTTACTTAGTATATTTTCCCTTATCAGAGTAGCTGTTGCACCTATTGCAGGCTGGGCTACTGACAAAATTGGCTCTAAGATTCTAATTTTCCTCAGTGTAGTTTTACTTTTAATCAGTTTGATTCTACTAATATTTGTTACCCTCTATGGAAAGGCATTAGCGATTAGCTTGGTTTTGGGATTAGCAAGCATTGCATTCGCTCTTTTTGATCCTTCAAATAATACAGCAGTTGTAAATTCAGTACCCCAAGATAGATTAGGAATGGCATCAGCATCTATAGCCACAGCTCGTCAAACTGGACTTGCAATTGGAATAGCCCTTTCTAGTGCTGTCTTTAGTGAGAGATTGTCAAATTATAATGAATCTCCTGTAAAAAGCTTAATAATTGAGAACCTGGACCCTGAATTCATATTGATTGCTGCTCGGGATACGATACTTTTGAGCACAATTGTATGCGCTTTGACGTTAATCGTTTTTATCTTTTGGAAAAAAGGTTCTGCTGTTATTCAAGCTTAAGCTTCCTAATGGCCAAACTTTTGATACAATTTTATATTTTACCCAGTTAATATTTATCGGACCAAAACTTTTACTATCATAACTATCTAAATAATTATCACCTAATACAAAGAATTGATTAGGTTCAAGATACCAAGAATGAACAGTATTCATTTTATTATAATCTATGTTATTTGGCATTATTTTTTTGCCGTCAACTATAATATCTGAATTAGTAAATTCAATAAATTCTGATGGTAACCCTATAATTCGCTTTATATAATGTTTTTCTGGGTCTGAAGGTAGATGGAAACTAATAATATCTTTTCGTGTTAGTTTCATACAATATTTGGCAAGAACAATATCATTAGTATTAAGGCAAGGTGACATGCTTTGCCCATTTACTTTAATTATTTTTAATTGAAAATAATTATAAATATTCAATATGAAATTAACTTTTTTATATTATGATCCATTATCAATAATATTCATTAAAATCCTTTTTTGACAAGTTGATTAAGCATCGGAGTTAAGGTAATCTAGTTATATACCTAGTTTACCTTAATATTATAGGAGCGTGAATATTGATTTTTAGCAAGTTATTAAAATTTACAAATATAGAAACAGCTTTTGCTCATTGTGATGTGCCTTGTGGTATTTATGATCCACATTTGGCACAAGTTGCAGCATTAACTACTATGAGAATGATACAACTTATTGATGCCACTGAAGCTCCTTCTTCAGATGCAGAACGAACTAATTATGTATCTCAGATAAGTAGATATGTTTCTACAAAAGAAGAGCATGCAGAATTGTGTAAAAAAGAGATTCGTATTTTATGGGCAGATTATTTTCGACCTGAACATGTGGAAAAATATCCAGAGCTCCACGATACAGTTTTTAATGCCTTAAAAACGGCATCTAAGGTACGACAGTCTAATGATACTAAAGCACCTCAAGATCTACTTGCTGCGGTAAATCAAATAGCAACTATTTTTTGGGCTACAAAAGATGTCGAAACTTCAGCTAAGCCTTCTAGGCAAGCTGTTGGTGGCGAGTTAGTACAACCTGCATAAGAAATAATATTCTAAACCTAATTAACTAAAAACTGGCTATCATATTACAGTGGGGCCAGTTTTTGTTTTTATTTATTAAGAAATTGAGGTGTTTATGAATAGTGTGAGAATAGGGTATATTGGTGCGGGTAACTTTAGTCGAAATAAAATACTCCCTAATTTCCAGTCTCTTGATAATGTTGAATTAGTTGCTGTATCTAATAATTCTACTGAATCAAGCCTGAAAGTAAAAGAAGAGTTTGGGTTTTCTCGGATAGAAGATAATTGGGAGAATTTATTAGAGTCTACAGATATTGATGCCGTTGTAATTGGTACAAGAACAGATAAACATCATGAAATATCGATACCTACTCTAGAATCAGGTAAACATGTTTTGGTTTTGAATGCAATGACAAGAACAGTTACTGAAGCAAAGCAAATGATTGATGCTTCTAGTGCTAAACCTCAATTAGTATCCTTAATATATCCTGGACAATTTTATGTTCAAGAAGATGCTATTTTTAAACGTTTATTAGATTCTGGGGAAATAGGTAAGATACAGCATATAATCGATTATTGGTACACTCCTTTTTTTGGGTTAGGAAGCCAATTTGAAGTTGTTAATAGGATTTTTGGCAATCAGGTTAAACTTTTTGCAAATCGCACAACTTTTCAGCAGGAATCAGATAATATGGACCATCATGGAAGATCTGTTCGTCCAGAATCAAATATTGTTTTAGCTGAAAGAGGTGATGGGTCATTAGTTTCATATTTTCATTCAACTATAGCTGGAGCATCACAGCATAGTAAGATTGAGGTATATGGTAGCAAAGGAGTAATAGTTTGTGGATCATTTCAAGGGAAATCGTACATAAAAACTGGTAAAACTATAGATACTGAATTAAATGACATTAAAATTGATACTGATTTGAAACCGTTGTGGGACAGTGGGGATAGTATTCTTGTAGAAAAAAATTTTATTGATGCAATTACAGGTGATTCAAAACCATCTAATTCAATCCCACAATTTAGAGATGGATTAAAGTTACTGCAATTTGCTTTTGCTTGGAAAGAATCTAATGACAATGGTGTTTGGGTTGATTTACCAACTATATAAATTCTAAAAAATGCTTAGATTATTAAGAATAAAAAACTTAGCAAATATATCTTCAATAGATTTGGAGTTTGAATATGGATTTAATGTCTTAACTGGTCAAACAGGGATAGGTAAATCTGTCATTGTGCATGCATTAGAATTAATTGCTGGATCTAGAGTGGACTCAAATTTGGTTAAATCTGGACAAGATTCAGCAAATATCCAAGCAGTGTTTGAACTAGATGAACCCTTAACTTTTACAGTAAATAATATGTTGTCAACATTAGGAGTCGACTTTACTCCAGGAGATAATTTAGTTATTTCCCGGGAGCTGAATAGAGAAAATAGAAACATATGCCGAGTAAATGGCGATATTATTCCATTAAGATCCCTTAAACAACTTTCAGAAATATTGTTAGATATTCATGGACAATCGGATCATTTATCGATATTGAAAATAAGTAATCAAATTGATTTATTAGATAAATATGCTGGGCTATCAGAAGAAAGGTCTACACTTGAAAAGCTTTATATAGAAATGAATGAGTGCATAAAAGAGATTGAAAATTTTTATAATGAAGTTGATATATCAGAAGAAGGTTTAGATTTATTGAGATTCCAATACAACGAAATTGAAAATGCTAACTTATTAGACAATGAAGACTCTATACTAATCGAAGAACAAAAGGAAATACAAAATTTAGAGTCATTGAAATTATTATCTAATGAAGGTTACAAAATTATCTACGGGGATGATTTGGAAACTACTTCTTATTTAACTAAGATTACCAATCTTGCTAGAGAAATTAATGCACTAAATTTACAAAGCCCTCAGTTAAGTGATCTTCAAAATCGATTACTATATATAATAAGTGAATTAGAAGACTTAGGTGTCTCGTTCAGAAAATATAGAGATGATTTACAATATTCTGAAAGTAGATTATCAGAAATTGAAGAAAGATTGTCTTTGATTTTTAAATTAAAACGTAGATTTGGTAATGGAATAGCAGAAATTTTGAAATTTGCTGATTCTCTTAAGTTTAAATTAAATTTGTTCGATGAAAAGAATAATTTTATTACAGACAAACAAAATATTATCGCTGATTTACAAAAACAAATAGAGCGAATATCTGATAAAATTTCTAAATCTAGGACTAAGGCTGCAATTAAATTAGCTGCAGATTTACATACTGAACTTACTGATTTATCAATGGAAAGCACAAGTGTTCAGGTTTTAATTACTGAATTGCCATACCAAATAAATAATAATATTCAAATTTTGAATAAATTTAATAAGAACCTCGTTATTTCTCGGACCGGAAAAGATAAAGTGGAGTTTTTAATGTCAGATCGCGGAAATCCTCTTTTGCCTTTGAATAATATTGTTTCTGGAGGAGAAGCCTCTAGACTGATGTTAGGATTGCGAATTATTCTATCTGAAATTGATAATATTCCTTTGATTGTTTTTGATGAAATAGACTCTGGGGTTGGTGGTCGATTAGGCGTTATGTTAGGCATTAAATTTATTAAACTTAGTCAAATGCGCCAAGTTTTTTGCATTACACATCTTCCGCAAGTCGCATCTTTTGCTGACCATCACATTAAATTACTAAAAGTTGATTACAAAGACGGATTTGAAATAGATTCCCAAATACTCAATGAATCAGGAAAGATTGCGGAGATCTCCGATATGTTAGGTGATACAGGGGATCAGGGAGAAAAAACAGCTATAGAAATGTTGGAATTAGCTAAAAGCTTTAAATAGTTCTACAATATGGTATAGATAACATCTTTGAGAGGCATAGAAATTAACTATTTCATACTTCTAACCCTTGAAGCTATAATTCAAGTAAGTTATTCTTTTCACAATGTGGATTTTAATAGATATATTGGAAATATATGAACATTGGTGTAATTAATCAAGTAACTGATATTGAGAAGCGAGTTTTATTAACTCCGATAGATGCTGGTAAATTAATTAAAAAAGGCCATGAAGTCTGTATTGAATCAGATTCAGGCATCGGTGCTTTTTTCCCCGATAATTCCTATACAAATATTGGCGCTCATATCATGTCAAATTCCGATATTATTAGTAAGTCAGATATAATATTATCTCTTGATTCTAATGATCCTAATCTGATTAAGAAAATAACTAAAGGAAAGACTTTTATAGGTAATATTCCTTATAATTTGAGCGCTGAATTTTCTGCAATAGCATCTAGTCAAAATATTACTCTTATAAATTTAGGGACTATACCTCGGATTGCACGAGCACAAAGTATGGATATTTTGAGTTCTCAGAGTAGTTTAGCTGGCTATAAAGCAACATTAACTGCCGCACAACTGCTGGGAAAAATCTTTCCGATGATGATGACAGCTGCAGGAACTATTCCTCCAGCCCATGGATTAATACTAGGAGCTGGTGTTGCTGGTTTGCAAGCTATTGCCACCTCTCGGCGATTAGGAGCCGTTGTTAGGGCTTATGATGTCCGTCCAGTAGTAAAAGAACAAGTTGAAAGCTTAGGAGCTAAATTCCTCCAACTAGATTATGGGGACCAGGATTTGGAAGATTCTGGAGGCTATGCAAAAGAAGTAACAATGGATATGAAAGATAAAGAGGATCAATTAATTCATGAAAATATTGCGCAGGTTGATTATGTAATTACTACTGCATTAATCCCTGGTAGACCTGCCCCCTTATTAGTTAGTAAAGAAATGGTTTCAAATATGAAACCTGGATCAGTGATTATTGACATGGCTGCTGAAATGGGTGGGAATTGTGAATTAACCAAGCCAGGAGAAACTATTATATCTAATAGTATTATTATTAGTGGCCCAATTAATTTACCTAGCCAGATTCCTAATCATGCCAGCCAAATGCTTTCTGCTAATATTATCTCTGTATTAAAACATTTCATTCCTGAATCAGAGCTATTAATTAATTTAGATGACGAAATTACTCAAAAAACATGTTTGAGCTTTGAAGGAGTTGATTTGTTAAGTAGTAATATGGCAGTTTCACTAGATAAGAAAGATTTAGATAATGAATGAAATAGAGTTGATTTTTATTTTATATGTTTTTGTATTAGCAATTTTTGTTGGATTTGAATTAATTACCAAAGTTCCACCAACTCTTCATACTCCATTAATGTCAGGAGCTAATGCAATATCTGGAATAACAATAATTGGGGCTCTCATTGTAGCTGGGCAATCTAACAGTGATGTTACTATTTCCTTATTTGGTCTATCAGTTAATATTGTCGCTATTTTGGGCCTATTTGCTTTGATTTTTGCAACAATTAATGTTACTGGAGGATTTGCAGTAACTGATCGAATGCTCCAGATGTTTAAAAAAGGTAAATAAGATATGAATTTATCCATAAACATAACAATATCAGATGCAATTCAAATATCCTATTTGATAGCAGCAATAGCATTCATGTTAGGTATCAAATATCTCAGTTCTCCTGCAACAGCAAGAAAAGGTAACTTATTTGCAAGTTCAGGTATGTTATTAGCAATTATAACTACTCTTTTTAATGAGAAGATCATTAGCTATGAACTAATAATTATAGGCGTTATTGCTGGTAGTTTGATTGGTGTCGTACTTGCAAAGAAAGTACAAATGACTGCTATGCCGCAACTGGTCGCAATTTTTAATGGATTTGGAGGGGCTGCGTCAGCATTGATTGCTAGTGCTGAGTTTATTAATTTGAATAATACTCCTGATCGATTCTCAATATTGATGATATCGCTGAGTGTATTGATTGGATTTGTTACATTCTCAGGAAGTATTATTGCTTTTTTGAAGCTACAGGAATTAATTAGTGGAAGAGCAATTGTTTATCCTTTGCAAAAAACTATTACAGCTATATGTTTTGTGATTATTATCACACTTTCTTTGTATTTAATCTTTTCTACAACTTCTCCTGTTGTTTTTATAGGATTACTTTCTTTATGTTTAATATTGGGTATTTTGTTAGTAATTCCTATTGGTGGAGCAGATATGCCAGTGGTAGTTTCTCTTCTTAACTCTTATTCTGGACTTGCAGCAGCAGTTACAGGTTTTCTATTAAATAATCTACTTCTTGTAATAGCCGGTTCTTTAGTTGGTGCTGCCGGACTAATATTAACGACAATAATGACTAAAGCAATGAATAGATCATTAATGAATGTTATTTTTGGCAACTTCGGAGCTGTTGATAATAGTACTTCTGGCTCAGATAATTCAGATAAAATTGTTCGATCTACGAGTTTTGAAGAAGTGGCTATTTTATTAGCTTATGCTGATAGAGTGATCTTTGTTCCTGGCTATGGTTTAGCCGTTGCTCAAGCCCAGCATCAGGTTAGAGAATTAGCTGATCTATTAGAATCCAAAGGAGTTGATATTAGATATGCTATACATCCTGTTGCTGGACGAATGCCAGGTCATATGAATGTTCTTTTAGCTGAAGCAAATATTGCCTATGATAAACTATACGATCTTGAAAGTATTAATGATTCTTTTAGTAATACGGATGTTTCGGTAGTTATAGGAGCTAATGATGTTATTAATCCTGCAGCTAGAGACACTCCCTCTAGCCCATTGTTTGGTATGCCGATTTTGAATGTTGATAAATCTCGAAATGTTGTAGTTTTAAAGCGTAGTATGAGCCCAGGTTTTGCTGGTGTTGATAATGATTTGTTTTATATGGAAAATACTATGATGTTTTTTAGAGATGCTAAGGATGGTTTGAATGAAATAATTACTGAAGTAAAAGATAATTTATTATAGATAGTATAAAATGCCAAAAGATCAAAACAAATCAACATATATAAATCTTTATGGTATTTCAGAACCTAAAATACTACCTTTGTATAGACGTTGCTGGTTTATTTTATTAATATCTGTAATCGCTGTACTTTTATTAAGCTTAATTTTTATAATTATTTAATATAGATTAGGGTATATATGACAATTCAATATGAGTCAGTTATAGGGCTAGAAGTTCACGCCCAACTAGCTACTGAAAGTAAAATGTTTTGTAGTTGCCTTGCAGATTATCAAGGTCAATCAATTAATACTATTGTATGTCCAGTTTGCATGGGCATGCCTGGAAGCTTACCTGTAATAAATGAAAAAGCAGTACGGTTAGTTATTGCTACAGGATTAGCTCTAAATTGTTCTATTTCAGAATGGACTAAATTTGATAGAAAGAACTATCCTTACCCAGATTTGATGAAAGGGTATCAAATTTCTCAATATGATTTCCCCATAGCTTATACTGGACATTTAGATATTCTTTCAGAGAGCAAATTATCTACAATTAGAATAAACAGAGTTCATTTAGAAGAAGATGTTGCAAAACTCACACATGTTGGAACTAACGATAAAGCAAGAAGTTTGCTTGATATAAATAGAGCAGGAGTCCCATTAATGGAGACTGTTTCAGAGCCTGATATGAGAACATCAGATCAAGCAAGAGAATACTTGGTGCAACTTCGATCCATATTGCAATTTATAGGGGTTTCTACTTGTAATATGGAAGAAGGAAATTTCCGTTGTGATGCTAATATAAGCATAAGACCCGTTGGTGATTCAGAGCTTGGTTCTAAAGTAGAGGTTAAAAATATGAATAGCCTCAGAGCTGTTCAAGGAGCCATTGAATTTGAGTTTGAACGGCAAATAAAATTAGCAGAAAAAAGTGAACGAATAATACAGGAAACGCGCGGATGGGTTGATGCTAAAGAGATTACAGTCTCTCAAAGATCTAAAGAGGATGCTAATGATTATAGATTTTTCCCAGAACCTGATCTACCTCCACTTATAATTAATCGAAATTTAGTAAATGATATTAAAAGTAAGCTGCCTGAATTGCCAACATCCAGAAAATCAAGATACATGGAAACGTATAAAATTTCCGAATATGATGCAGGCCTTATCATTTCAGAAATTAGTTTCTCTAATTTTTTTGATGCTTCATTACTAATTAGTAACAAAACCGGTAAAGAATTAAATGCACGTGCTAAATCAATTGCTAATTTATTACTTACTGATGTGAATAGATTATTAAATATTGAGAATATATTGGTAAGTGATACTAAATTAACTCCTAGTGCTATAAATGAAATAGCAGAATTGTTGGAATCAGGCAATATTAATTCTACTGTTGGTAAACAGATTTTGGAAGAAACATTCTCGACTGGAACTTCTCCAAAAGCCATAGTTGAAAACAAAGGATTAATACAAATAACAGACTCAGATTCATTAATACCAATTCTAGAATTAACTTTAGACAATAATCCTGATGCAGTGAAGGATTATTTAAATGGCAAAGATACAGCAGTTAGGTTTTTAGTCGGTCAAGTAATGAAAGAAACAAAGGGAAAAGCAAATCCTACATTAGTTTCTGAGTTATTTATTGCCCAACTTGATTTACGTAAATAAAATTATGTTATAGTATTATTAATATATTTGAAAAACTGGATTATTAATAGATCCAAATTAGGAGAAAGAATGAATATTTATTGTGCTAACTTATCATATAAAAATAGAGATGAAGAACTAGCTTCAATCTTCAGTGAATACGGTGAAGTTGTTTCAGCAAAAGTTGTATTGGATCGAGAATCAAATCGATCTCGTGGTTTTGGTTTTGTTGAAATGAGTTCGGATGAAGACGCTAAAAAAGCCATTGCAGAACTTAATGGAAAAGAAATTGATGGACGAGCTCTTGTTGTTAATGAAGCTCGACAACGAAATTCATAAAACAGGAGGTTATTAATATTATATAATATTAATAATGATAATAATCCTGAATTTGAATAATTAATTGCTTAAGTCTTTAGATATTACAGTTAGCTAAAATCTTAAGCAATTAATTCGTAGAATTTCTAAATTTAGTTGATAATACCTAACTATTTATTTATCAAGAAAGTATTGAACATAAAATGGCAACATCACTGAATATAGTCCAAATTATACTCTCGGTAGTACTTATAGCAGTAATACTAATTCAAGTACGCGGCTCTTCAGGCAACCTGTTTGGGGGCGGAGAGAGTTCATTTAGAACTAGAAGAGGGATAGACTTAGTACTATTTAGGTTTACTATTTTTGTCGGCGTATTATTTGTTTCAGTTTCATTATTTAGTGTTATTATTCAGAGATAATTATAAGTATTTCCACTTAGTTGAATCAGTTGTATCTTCTAATTGAACTTTTAATTCTTTAAGTTTATCCCTGATTAAGTCTGCTTCTTCAAAATACTTTTTACTCCGCATTGTTTTACGAAGTTCTATTAATAATTCAATAAATGGTGTTGCTTCTTTATTTTCTTTTTTTACATTTTCAAAAGTCAATCCTAAAATACTACCTAATTCTTTTAATAAATTGATTCCTTTTTCAACATTAAAGCCTTCTTCAATTGCTTTATTAATGTCTCGAGAAAGCTCAAAAATTTGTGCTATAGCTCTTGGTGTGTTTAAATCATCATCCATTGCTTCTATGAAACTCTTTTCATGCTCATCCACATTCAATGGTTCACCGTTTATACTATATTCATTTTCAAGTGAATGATGTACACGTGACAAGGCATTTTCTATTCCATATATTTCCTCAGTTGAATATATTCTTGGACTTCTATAATGAGAAGATAAAAGGAATATTCTCAATGCATCAATAGAATGCTCTTTTATAGCATCTTCTAAACTTATAAAATTTCCTTGATGTCGTGTCATTTTTTCTGTGTCTTTTTCACTTAACCTTAATAAACCATTATGTAGCCAATATCCTACCACTGGGCTCTTATTACTATAGCCTTCAGATTGTGCAATCTCGTTTTCATGGTGAGGGAATATAACATCATGCCCTCCTCCATGAATATCAAACTGTTCTCCTAGAAGACTTATTGACATGGCTGAACACTCAATATGCCAACCAGGTCTTCCGTCTCCCCAAGGGCTTGGCCATGCAGGCTCTCCTGACTTTGATGATTTCCAGAGGGCAAAATCAGAGGGATTTTCTTTTCTTTCATCAACTTCTATTCGTGTACCTGATTCCATTTCATCAAGTGAACGTCTTGAAAGATTGCCGTAATTTTTAAATTTTGCCACACGATAATAAACATCACCATCAATTTGATATGCAATCTCTTTTGCAATTAATGATTTAATCATGTCAATCATCTCATTAATGTAGTCAGTTGCTTTCGGATATGCATTAGCTCTCATTACTCGTAGAGCATCCATTTCATCTAAAAACCGGTCTATATGGTATTCAGATATTTCTTTTATCGAACGGGATTCTGAATTAGATGTTTCAATAATTCGATCTTCAATATCCGTAAAGTTTTGTACGTGATTTACTTCATAACCTTGATACAATAAATATCTTTTTAATACATCAAATACTATGAAAGATAGAGCATGACCAACATGGCAAGGGCCATATAAATTCGGACCACATACATACATGGTGACAATTTTATTAAGTGAGTAAAAATCCTTTTTTTCTCCACTAAGTGTATCTGTTAGTTTCATATAATAATCATATTCTAATTAAACTATTAAAGCTACTGCTTGACATGCAATACCTTTTCCTTGGCCTATAAATCCTAGTTCATCTGTTGTTGTAGCTTTTACATTAATCACATTTCGATTTACTTTAAGTAATGAAGATAATGTACTCCTCATTAGTTCAATAAAACCGGAAAGTTTTGGGTCTTGGGCAATTATAGTTACGTCAATATTGCCTATTTTCCAACCAGATGAAGATACTATATTCAGTGTATTAATCAATAATGCGGTACTATCAATATCTTTGTATTTTTCATCATACGAAGGGAAATATTTACCAATATCTCCTAGACCAGCTGCTCCAAGTAATGAATCTATTATTGCATGTATAACAACATCCCCATCGCTATGTCCTTCTAAACCTTTTGTGAATGGAATTTCCACACCACCTAATATGAGTTTTTGATTATATTCAAGTTTATGAACATCAAATCCAGTCCCTATTCTCACGTTATCTTCCCCTTTAATATTGATTTTATGAATGGGATATCATCTTCAGTGGTTATTTTAATATTTGTTTTCGACCCTAGAAATGTTTTAACTTTCACACCTAATTTTTGAACTAAGATAGCTTCATCAGTTACAGTTTTATTATTTTTATTTAAAGCTCGTAGTATTATAGTATACGAGAAACATTGGGGTGTTTGTGTTGCCCAGACTTTTTGTCTATCGATAACATTATCTGAGTAATTATCCCCAGATAATGTTCTTAGGGTATCTGTTGAAGGTATGACAGGGATAGCAGCGTTATTTGTTATTACGGTTTCAATTCCTCGTTCAATTACAGATTGATCTATACAAGGTCTAGCAGCATCATGAATGAGGATATAATCATGTTCACCTAATGTGTTTAATCCATTTAATACTGAATCTTGTCTTCTTAATCCGCCCTTACATATTGATTTTACTTTTGGTAAATTTAAAGATTTTATATATTCTGTACCTTTATCTAAGTTTTTTTCATTCAATACAATTGTAATAGAATTAATTAGAGGAGAACGATGAAATTCAGTTAAGCTATAGAATAATAATGGATTTTCGAATATTGGTATAAAT
>Ga0209089_10000922_pt1 | contig 26829 bp, 22 predicted proteins | sample ArcticOcean_MG_C_FD_187431 | JGI IMG/M metagenome (GOLD analysis project Ga0209089, IMG submission 187431) | Marine microbial communities from western Arctic Ocean - ArcticOcean_MG_CB2_150 (SPAdes) (version 2) | ecosystem: Environmental > Aquatic > Marine > Oceanic | place: Arctic Ocean: Canada... | reverse complement strand
GCTGGTCCTGGCGGAAGTTGGGGCGGCACTTTGGTTGTGGTGGGCGTCAGGTCAGGCTGCGCTGGCGGGATGGGGTGGTTGGGTTGTGGGAGAGGTTGTGACGCTATTGAGCCAGAAACACTCCTGTATCAAATCAACTCAGTTTATCCCAAAGGCCCTGACGTCAGATAAAATTATAGGCCGTGCTGGCGCCGAGGATGCCGGCCCCCCCCACCACGACGTCGTAGGTTCGGTGACCTCGAGCTGCGCAACCGTCTCCAGGGCCACGCAATGACTGACGTCGGCAGGCTACGACATTAGGGAGAGTCAGAGTTTTCAATGGGTGAGGACCTAAGGGGAGATTCAGAGGTCGATACCAAGACACCAGGCTCTTCCAGGAAACGCCGAATTCGCACGGCGACGTGTTTGGCATCTTCGCCTACTCCATAGATTATTCCTGACTTCCGGTTGTGCAGATAATTCAGGCCGAGGAAGTAGAGGCCAGGGACCTCGGTTTCGCCGCGCATGGTAATTGGGTAGCCGAAAGGATCGAATACATCGGCATTAATCCAGGAAAAATCGAAACGAAACCCGGTGGCCCAGATAACCGTCGAAACGTCTTCGTCCACGAGATCGAGGCGGGTGGGTTCCTCATAGCGATCCAGGGAAGTAACTGGGGCGTGGCTAGGTTCACCCTCATACAGTGGCGCGTTCAGGCCGGTTTTCTCGATAAAGGCATCTACGTCGCTGCAAAAAGTTGCCGAAAACTGGTCGGCGGCATGGATGTTTTCCCGAAGATCGGATTTTAAATGTAGCGCCGTCCCCTCAACGCCATCGACCCGCCCAACAAGGCGCACGCCTTGAGCGTGAAAATTCTGCAGACTTATGGTGTGGCCGCCATTACGTCCGGTCATATGCGGCTCGCCGCCGAAGCGTTTACGCGGATGGTCCAGTACGGTAGCTGGGCGGTCGAGTAAGCCTAATTGGTTCATCCAGTCAATCGCATCTCGGCCCCGGTATCGCCGTGGCACACGCCCGGCGCGGCTGACGCTAAGAATGACGTCGCGTCTAGCGATCTGCAGGTCTTCTACGATCTGGCTACCAGACTGGGCGGATCCGACGACAAGGACCCGCCCCGGAGGCAGTTGCCCCGCCGACCGGTATTCCGCCGCGCTCATTGATAGGGTGTTGGAACTCAAACCGTTGGCAAACGGTGGCAAAGAGGGAGTTTGATAGTTTGACGTTGCAATGATCAGCGCACGACAGTTTACCGGTCCCGCTATCGTCTCTAACTCCCATCCTGCGCTTTTGGGGCTTGCCCGTGTCACTTCGATGGGCCGGCGAAGCGGTATCTTGAAGTCTTTAGCATACCGTACCAGGGAATCGATGTATGCCTGACCGCTCATGAAGCCATTTGGATCCGGGCCGTTATAGTGCTGTCCAGGCAGACGAACGGTCCAGTTTGGTGTGACAAGGCAGAAACTATCCCAACGTTGGTGACGCCAACTTGCACCGACGTCGTCTTTCTCCAGGACGACGTGATCGATGTCCTGCTGCGCAAGGCACACACTCGCCGAGAGGCCCGCTTGTCCGCCGCCGATAATTACGACGTCCGGCATGTCTTACCCGTCGGCTTGCGTCGTAACGAAGGAGCCATCAGTTTCGATCCGAAATTCGATATAACCGATAGGTGGTGGTTCGATACCACTTTGACTGACCATATTGTGCACATGGCCGCGATGATGGGCCTGGTGCTGGCAAAGATTAGTGAAGTAGATATGTTTCGGCACTTCCCAGCGATCCGGTTTGTCAAGCAATGTCCAGAACCCAATCGTTTCATCCATCGCATCACTGTCAATAGCTTTCGTGAGCGCGATCCAGCGCTGATCCTCTTTTGCTTGATCGGTTGAGAGGCTCCGAAAGTCATGGTGCAAAATTTCGTCCAATGTCTTGAATGTGGGGCGCACGCCCTCAAGCCGTTCACGGTATAGGATATCAACAAGCAGGATGTGGTTTAGCGTGCCCAAGATCGAATTGAAGAATGCGCCGCGATCCTCTGTAATTTGAGTAGACGTCAATTTCGCGCAGGACGCATACAGGCGCCGATTAGCCCAGGAATTGTATTCCGCCAGGGTATTGGGATGTGCAAGCATGCCATTATCGTTCTATTGCTATTTAGATCAGCCTGTAGATCACGAAGCAGCTAAACAAGATTACGATGAGCCAGAAACACTCCTGTATCAAATCAACTCAGTTTGTCCCAAAGGCCCTGACGTTAGACAAAATGATAGGCCGTGCTGGCGCCGAGGATGCCTGCCCCCACCACCATGACGTCGTAGGTTCGGTTCATGTCTCGGTCTCCTCGCCGGAGTCGGACAGGTTTCCGCTCGAAGTCTCGAAGCCGTAATGTTCCTTCATGTAGTCCGCCGAAAATAGGCCGTTCGCCAGATCGTCCGCGAGATCCGCTTGGGCCCGCTCGGCCGGTGTGCCATAGCCTCCAGCGCCGGGAGTGATCGCTGTGACGCTGGCATCGGGCGAAATCTCAACGGTCATCGGTTTGACGGGCAAGGACTGCCGGCGTCCGTCGTCGAAGTCGAGCGAGAAAGAGGCCAGGCCGCCTTCACCCCCGCCGAAGAGACCCCAAGGGTGGCTGACGCAGCGTTCGCCCTGGCCGCTGAAAACGGTGGTGTGACCGATTGGCCGGTAGACCCGGCGCAGGCTGCAGCCGCCGCGCCAGGTTCCGGGTCCGCCGGAATCGGGTACCAATTCGTAGCGCTCGATAAGCAACGGGTATTCGTTCTCCAGCGCCTCGACAGGAAGGTTCGACGTGTTGGTCGTGTGGACCTGCACACCGTCCTTGCCGTCCTTGTAGGCGCGCGCGCCGCCGCCGCCGCCGATCGTCTCCATATAGACATAGTAGCGTCCGTCGGGCCTGGTGCCGAAGAAGGCCGACACGCCGTTGGCGCCATTGCTGGCAGCGATTACGCGGTCGGGCACGGCCTTCGACAGGGCGCCCAGGATGACGTCAATGACCCGCTGGCATGTCTGCGCGCGCGCGGCCGTTGCCGCCGGAAAAACCGCGTTGGTGATGCTGCCGAGTTCAGCGACGATACGCACGGGATCGAGCATGCCATGGTTGGTCGGCCCGTCCGGGTCGACCAGGACTTTGAGCGCGAACAGCGCACTGGCCTGCAGACCGGCGTAGCTGACGTTGATATTTCCCTGCACCTGCCGCGCCGACCCAGTGAAGTCGAACAGGATTTCTTCGCCGTCGACGACGACACGGACGCAGACGGGGATGTTCTCGGTCCCCATGCCGTCGTCGTCCATGATGTCCGCAAAGCTGTATTCGCCGTCCGGCAACCCGGCAATGCCGGCCCGCATGCGCCGGGCCACGGCCCGGACGAGAGCGTCGGCGCCCTCGCGCAACTGTTCCACCGACCAGCGCTGAAACAGCTCATGCAGGCGCCGTTCACCCAACCGGTTGGCTGCGACCTGGGCCAGATAGTCGCCGCGCCGCTCCTCCGGTACCCGCACGTTGAGCAGAATCAGATCGAACACGTCCTCGATGATCTCGCCGTCCCGCATCAGACGGATCGGCGGGATGCGCAGCCCTTCCTGATAGATCTCGGTCATGCCGCCGGCCATGCTGCCGGGCGCCATGCCGCCAATGTCAGCGTGGTGGGCGATATCGGCGACGAAGAAGACGAGTTTATCGCCGTAAAACACCGGCGCGACGAGGGCGACGTCCGGCAGGTGCGAGCCGCGACCAACGAACGGATCGTTAGAAATAAACATGTCGCCGGGACGCAAATTCTCAGGCCCGACCCGTTCGAGCACGACCTCCACCAGCCCCAGCATGGAGGCGAGGTGCAGCGGCAGGCTCTCGCCCTGCACAATCACACGGCCCTCAATGTCGAAAATCGCAGTACTGTGATCCTTGCGTTCCTTGATGTTGGTCGAATAGGCGCTCCGCATCAGTGCGACATACATTTCATCGCAGATACTAGTCAGGCCATTGCGCAGCAGTTCGACTTCGATAGCGGTCAGCGTCGTCATGATTCGTTACCCGGGGCCAGCGTGATGATCAAATTGCCCCACGCGTCGATGACACCGCTGTCGCCGGGGAAAATCGGCGTCGTCGTGTCCATCTGCTCGATGATCGCGGGACCGGTCAGATTCTGGCCGGCAGCCAAAGAATCGCGTTGGAATACCGGAGTGTCATACCAGTTTCCTGCCGAGAAGAGGGTTTGGCGGCGTGCGGCCGGCTCGCCGGCCAGCCGCTCGGGAAGCGTCGGCAGGGGCGGCTTGTCATACTCTCCCATCGCCTTGACCTTCATGTTGACGAACTCGACCGTCTCTATCTCCGAGGAGAACCCATAACTCCGCTTGTGGGTGGCGTGAAACGTCGCGGCCAATGCCTCGCAATCCTTCGCACTCAAATCGTCCTCCCGTAGCGGAATTGACAGTTCGTAGTTCTGCCCTCGGTACCGCATTTCGGCTGTCCACTGCAGGCGGCGCTTGTCGGCGGGAACTGCCTCGTGCTCGAACCAGTCCTCTACCTTCCGCCGCAGTTCCCGACGGGCAGCGTTGAGGGTATCGTGAGAGTCTTCGCGCAACGGCATCAGCGCGGTCATCACGAAATCCGCGGTCAGGTCGCTGTTCAGCAACCCTTCCGCACACAGGATTCCCGGGCTCGGCGGAACGATAATTGAGGTAATGCCGAGATCTCGCGCGATCTCGGTAGCCAACAGCGGTCCGGCACCGCCGAAAGAGAACAGGCAAAAATCTGCGGGATCGTAGCCGCGCTCGACGGAGAGCGGTCGGATCGCCTTGACCACGGTGGCGCAGGCGACGCGGATGATCCCCTGCGCCGTCTCCATCACGTCAAGCTCGAGTTCCTCGGCGAGACGACCGATGGCGGCCTCGGCGAGGTCCCGGTGAATTTGCATGCGGCCGTCTAGCAAGGACCGGTCGTTGAGGCGGCCGAGCAGGACATTCGCGTCGGTGAGCGTCGCATCGACGCCGCCGAGACCGTAGCAAACTGGGCCCGGATGGGCGCCCGAGCTCTGCGGTCCGACTTTCAGCAGCCCGTCCACGTCGATCCAGGCAATCGACCCCCCGCCGGCGCCCACCGCATTGACGTCGAGTGCCGGCAGCCGAAGTGGGAACCCGGCCAGCACGCGGTTGTGGACCTCTGTCGCGGCGCCATCGATCAGCACGCTAACATCGGCGCTGGTGCCGCCGACGTCCAGGGTGATGACGTTGTTAAATCCGGCCGCTGGCGCGCGTTGGGCGGCCCCGAGCACCCCGGCCGCGGGCCCCGACAGGCAAGCGCGGATTGGCAGTTTACGTGTCATATGAACCGACATGAGGCCGCCGCTGCTCTGGCTGATCTTGGGTTCGGCTGGCACGCCGAGACGGGCGACCTCGGCGGCGAAACGGTCGAGATAGGCATCGACGACCGTCAGCAGCGCCCCATTCAGAACCGCCGTCGAGAACCGCTCATATTCGCGGAACTCGGGGTAAACTTCCGTCGACGATAGGACGTAGACGCTGTCAGGCATAACCTCCCGCAGGATTTCCACCGCCCGCGCCTCGTTCTCAGGATAGGCGTAGGAATGCAGGAAGCAGACGGCCACACAGTCGACATCCTCGGACGCCAGTCGGCGACCGACTTCGCGGACGCCGTCTTCGTCAAGCGGTACATGTGCGCTACCATCAGCGCGGCGCCGTTCGCGCACCTCGAGGCGCAACCGCCGCGGGACCAGGGGCTTGGGAAAGTCAAGATGAATATCGTAGACCTTGGGGCGGACCTGCCGGCCGATCTCCAGCAGGTCTCGGAAGCCTTGGCTGGTGACAACCGCCACCTTGCCGACCTTGCGCTGGATCAGAGCATTCGTACCGACCGTGGTACCGTGGGAAAGGCGAATGACGTTGTCCGCATCGAGCCCGTGTTCGGTGAGCACCGCTGCGATGCCTTCGACGATGGCGACATCGGGGCGATCCGGCGTTGACGGAAGCTTGTGGTGAATTTGGCGATTTTCGCCAGGAATACTGACAGCCAAATCGGTAAACGTTCCGCCGACGTCGACGCCGATATGAATCTCCATGCCATCCCTCATGTCAGTCCGCGTTCGGTGGCTTTTATATAAGGCCTTCTATTTCACGACCAGCTCATTCCGGCTCGGTCGTTTTGCGCAATAGTCCGGTAATCCTGCCGGCATTGGTCGGGCCCTATTGAGTGGTCCAGTTTGAATGCTAGTGCATGACCGGCCTGGTTGCCACCAGCACTATAGTTTCCGGGGCGAGTGGGCGGTAGCCCAAAGCACTGTGCAGTCTGTTTGTATTGTAATGTTTCCTCCATATTTCGATGATGATCTCGGCCTCCTTCAGGGTGTAGAAGATTTCGCCATTTAGCAATTTATCCCTAAAATGGGCGTTGAAGCTTTCACAGTAGCCGTTCGCCCAGGGCGACCCTGGCTCTATGTAAGCCGTCTTTGCTCCGACAGCGTTGATCCAGTCTCTAACGGACTGAGCGACGAACTCGGGTCCGTTGTCCGATCTGATGAAGGCGGGAACCCCACGCAAGATGAGCTGGTCTGTCAGCACATTGATGACATCGGTCGAGTTGAGCTGTCTCTTGACCCGGACGTCTTACTTACTTGCTGGTCTTAGACAATCGCTGACGTTACGCAGACTTCCATAAGACGGCGGCTTTTAGCCGATACCAGCCGTGCACTTTCTGCGATAGACAAAAACGGTGGAATTGTTGTAGAGCGACGATTGGACGGTTGCTGCCATCGTATCGGTGCGGCCTCATAGGAGCCTACTCATGCCGACACCCGAGCCGAGCCCGACAACCGACAATGACCGAAATCGAGGCACTGCACACCTCACCATTCGGGAACCCGATGACTGGCATCTCCATCTGCGCGACGACGCCATGCTGGCCCTCACAGCCGATATAACGGCACGCCAGTTTGCGCGGGCCATTGTGATGCCCAACCTGGTGCCCCCAGTGACCACCGTCGCCGCTGCGGAAGCCTATCGCGATCGCATCCTCGGCGTGTTGCCGCAGGGCCGCAGGTTCACCCCGTTGATGACCGCCTACCTGACCGACGAGATCGATGCCGACAAAATCGAGACTGGATTCGAGAACGGGGTCTTCACCGCCTGCAAGCTCTATCCAGCGGGCGCTACCACCAATTCTGCGGCGGGCGTGACGGACGTACACAAAATTCGACCGGTGCTCGAGCGGATGCAGACAATCGGCATGCCGCTGCTGGTTCATGGCGAGGTGGTCTCGCCCGACGTCGATATCTTCGACCGTGAGGCCGCGTTCCTGGAGACTATTCTGGCACCGATGCTCCATGATTTCCCCGCACTGAGGGTGGTTCTGGAGCACATCACCACGGCGGACTCCGTGCAGTTCGTCCAAGCCGCCGGACCGGCCCTGGCGGCCACCATCACCGCGCATCATCTGCGCATCGAGCGTAATGCGTTGTTCGAAGGCGGGTTGCGGCCGCATGCATACTGCCTGCCAGTTGCAAAACGCCGACATCATCGCACCGCGCTGCGCCAAGCCGCGGTTTCGGGTGATCCAAAATTCTTTCTCGGTACCGATTCCGCGCCGCACCAAAAGCAGGACAAGGAAAGCGCCTGCGGCTGTGCCGGCATCTTCAGCGCCCCTGTGGCACTGGAAAGTTACGCGCTTACCTTCGATGAGGAAGGTGCGCTCGACCGGTTGGAGGCCTTCGCGTCGGAGTTTGGTCCGCGCTTCTATGGCCTGCCGCTCAACGAAGGAACCATCTCGTTGCACCGCGAGGCATATACCGTGCCCGAAACGATAACTCGGGGCGACGTCCACGTCGTACCGTTCCACGCGGGCGAAACTCTTACATGGCGCGCCACAGAGCGCGCCGACCGGTGAATTTTTCCCACGGTTACAGCTCTAACATCGGAACAATTTAGAGTATTAAATCAACGACTAGATTTCTTGTTCCCGTTTGCAGGCGAGCTTGATGTATAATTAAAGAAAAAAGGCGGATTTAAAACTAAGGCGATTATTGCTTATGGAAGAAGATAGTCCAGTTCACCTTCGCTCTGTGGCTTATGATGCCTTAAGTTGGTTTAACCGAGAAAATAGCTCGTATTTTGAACTAACGGGGTTGGTCGGCGCTGACAAATTTGATGATATAGAGAAGCCTTTTGAAATAGATCTTGTCCATTTTAATGGAGAAATTTGCGCGTGTGAGCAGGTATTATTTACTCCAGATGCAGATGCCTCTTTTCTCTCTAGTTGAGCATAATGCACCCGAAATTCCACCGCTTCTTGATCCTCCTGAGGGCCTTCGTGAAGGACGGCTTAATAAAGAACTGGCTGACAAAGAGTTCGTTTTCTGCTTTATTATCGCGGTTTGTGGTGACCTCCATGTCGCTTCGAGTTACGAAGCTACGTCAAAACCGGTATTGCGGCGAAAATTAAAGCCGCGGGCGGTGCCATATTTGGTGTTACCTCAGACCCTCAGACACTCGCATCTGAGGCAGAGAGAGAAAATGGGATCTGCCGTACTCAGTTGTTGGCGATCCCCACCATGAGATCAGAAACCTTTGCGCTGGTAAGGGATGGTCAGACGTTTTTTATAACGTGGATGCCAGCCATTTTGGATCACGTTCTTGGATCTTCCACCCGAAGGGGTATTTTGTAGCCTGCTGTTCTTGCAATCCACAAACCGGGTCGTGTTTTATATCGCTGGAGATGCGTGCCAGAGTATAGCAATTTGAGTGGAGTGGGTGCTCGACCAGAAGCTAGTTTTACTTGGGAAAAAATAAAAGAAAGTTTAAGCGCTTCTGGGGATGCAGCAATAGATTCAGCGACCTGAGATGGCTTACAAGGAGTTTTCTTGGCTTCAATTATTGGTCAATGGAACAGCTCATGGATGGTTTTTGCATCCAAAAAAATATTTCCCTTAGCGCGAAAAAGAGATAGGGCGAGCGCAGATTTTAAGAAAATGATGGTGAGAGTTTACGGCTTTATAGGACCCTGGTTTCTTTTGCTTCTAACTTTGCCTCCTGCTTGGGTAGGTATCATATTTTTGGGGTGGTTGGTCGTGTACGTGCCCGGGCTGGTCGCGTTGCATCGCCAATCTCAGAATAAACCTGATAAGTATTGAAGACGCGATATAGGACAGCAGAATGTGTGGGACCGAGTATTACATAGTAACATGAAACAGCTAACAGCCATTGGCGTCAATAAAGCAGGCCCCAATCTCAGCAACCGCCCCCACCAATCCGCGCCACCCCAAACCGCCGTCGACCTAATCCAGCCGTCAAAACAGGCGCCAGGGCCCTTGGGCCGTGGTCCATGATTGTCCCAGGCATAGTATGCGCGGAACAATGTCCTACTCCGCCTCTCGCTGACCGCGGGGCCACTTTGAGGTGCCCCCAACCATCACCGTATCAAGGCATAGTCAGGGTTTGGCCCAAAGGGACCCTACCTAGAAGCTAAGACAGGTGAGAGCGATCCGTGGTGCATGGTGCTTGAGAGGCTAAATATGGATGCTACGATGACTTTTGAACACTTCCGAGCTCCCGTCGCGCAATATCAAGAGGGTATCAAAGGGATCGCGATGGTCGCCCATCTCCATTCCCGGTGAACCCGCCGGCATTCCGGGTACAGTCAGTCCCAACGCATCGGGTTTTTGTGAGAGGAGCAATAGAACATCTCCGGATGGGACATGCCCCTCTACTACGTAATTGTCCACGAAAGCAGTGTGGCAAGAGGCAAGTTCAGAGGTTATCCCGACGCGTTTCTTTAAATCGAACATCCTAGGCTCACTGAGGTTTTCAGTTTCCGGTTTGAACCCCGCCTGTTGCATGTGCGCTATCCAAGCATCGCAACACCCGCATGTTGGCAACTTGAATACCATTAGTTTGGGACCGTTCGCCAAAACCGTCCGTGACAGAAACGGCAAACTCACTGCTCCAAATATGAAACACCTGCGGTCCATCCAATTTGTCCTAAAAATTTATTACCCGAGCGCCTTAAGCTATCATGTGGGTGTTAGCTCATACACCATCTAACTATTTGTTATCATGTCATAAATAGAGAAATATTTCGAACATAGTGGAAGCCTACTCAACACCCTTTGTGTTTCTTACGGACGGCGGGGTGCACATGAGAGAGTTAACCCTACATCAAATACTTCGTTTGGGTGCGGCGCACAGTATAGTGACCGCTTTCGTTTACATTGTAAAAAAATAATCTACCTGCGGATGTGATGCTGGCTGGCCGGATTCGTCCAGCAACAAGTTCTCTTCCGAGACATAGGCGACATAGCAGGTTTCCGAATTTTCGGCGAGCAGGTGGTAATACGGTTGATCCCTCGAAGGCCGGTCCCCTTCAGGAACGGAATTCAACCACTCTTCCTAATTGTCGAATATGGGATCAACATCAAAAATGATGCCGCGAAATGGATATTTCCGATGCTGGAAGATTTGGCCGATACCAAACTTCGCCGTTCTTATTAACGTTTCCTGAATTTCCGCTCTCCTGTATTATCGAGTGGCGCCGAAGTAACCGGTTTCTCATCCGAATAGTCTATATCGATATGTCTGATATCGGGAGTCTCCGAGCCAAACACGGCCCAGCCCCTTGCCTCAGGAACCATACTCTCTGATCGAGTGTTACCAGTCCGACCCCCAAACTAATCCAGCCGTCAAAACAGGCGCCCGGGTCCCTGAGCCGCGGCGCGAGATCCGCGATACACCGTCCCAGGCGACGCGGGCGTCCTATTGTCGCTGGCCCTTCAGTACGGCACCCCAGCAACGACGCTTGCTAAGTCTGTCGCCCGTCTCGAAGACGGCTCACTGGCTAGTCCCGTAGGAGAATTGATCGACGTCATCGTCAAGGAAGCCGAAGCGTCGAACCAATCCAATCGCCAGGGCGCTGAGGACACCGACGTTCAGGCAGAGGAAGATCAGGCCAAAGAAGGGGCGTGGGAGCTATTCACGGGCTAAAGCTAGTCGCGGCCTTTAGGCGTCCTCTGTATAGAGGGGTTTAGGATCGTCCTCGTCTGACACGGCTAGGGAAAGGATCTCACCCCCTGGTATAAATGGTCCGCTGTTTGTGTGGCAGTTTCGGTTGCAACTGAATAGGCATCAGCGGCACTTGCGCCCCCATCTAACTCTTGAGAGTAGGCTTGATTTGCGGCGGTAAGGATGTAGCCGGCACCTCCATGCTGGATCATTTTTCACGTGCGGAACTGGCCTATCCGACGACAAATCAGGTACGCCTTGCCTCTGAATTATGGCGGGATACGAAAAAGGGTCCCGCGGTTTACCGGCAGGCAGATTAGATTGTTAGCCTTTAGGTAAGTTTGTCGGCGGGATTTATGGTGGGCGCAATTCTCGACCTACGGAAACTCTAGTGAACGTTTTATAGTAATGTTCGGAGGTCAGCGCGTTGGTTCTCAGTTTAATTTTATCAAAGGATGCTTGCATGTCACTTGAGCCCATTAGATTCGAAGATGGTGTCGCGTACGAACGGATGATGGGAGTTTGGAGTCAACTCGTCGGCACGAAGTTTCTCAATTGGTTGTCGCCCCGTAAGGGACAGCGTTGGATCGATGTTGGGTGCGGCAATGGCGCTTTCACCGAGCAAATTGTTCATCGTTGCTCTCCTAACGAGGTAGAGGGTATCGATCCATCGGAGCAGCAAATTGCCTTCGCTTCCAATCGAGAAGGAGCGCGGAAAGCAGCATTTCAAACGGGAGATGCGATGGCCATACCCTTTGATATCAATTATTTTGATGCCGCGACAATGGCGCTGGTAATCTTTTTCGTTCCGGACCCAGGCCAGGGTGTTGCCGAGATGAAACGAGTGGTTCGCCCCGGCGGTTCGGTTGCCGCTTATGTCTGGGATGTCTTTGGCGGTGGGGTGCCAACAGCACCTATCACAGTCGAGTTGCGCGCTTCGCGCATTGCGTATCCTCTTCCGCCTAGCGTCGACGCTTCACGCATGGAGGTGCTTCATAGTCTTTGGGCGGACGCAGGATTGCAATCGGTTGAGACCAGCGTAATCACGGTTGAACGAACCTTCGCCAATTTCGAAGAGTTTTGGAGCACGAATGCTCTTTCACCATCTCTAAAGCCAGTCCTTGCTGAGTTGTCCGAGAAGACAATCGTACAATTACAGAACGCGGTCCGCGAGCGCCTCCCCGCTGACGCTGAAGGACAAATTACATATTCGTCACATGCCAATGCTATAAAAGGCTTGGTCTAATACTTCCAGAAACCTAAACGTTTACTCGCGATGCCGCCCCGAAGGCTGAGACAGGGGCTATGATCATGGATCCCGCGACGAAAATCATTGCCAAATCCAGTGTTTTCAGGCGGTTGGGCTAAATTTCGAGGCCCTAGGAGGGCCGTGCAACGGAAAGTGGGGGGTACCCCAGGCCCACCTAAAAATGACTTTATGTCGTCGTCGTCTATAATGCTGGAAGCGCTACTGATGTTTGGATACTCGGATCAAGTCCGAGTATGACGGACTAGGGTGAACCGCGTTCTACTCCGCCGCTCTGTCAACCCTTGTCGCGTCGGCGTGCTGTGCGAAGGCGGGCATCACTTCTTTGGCCAGCAGGGTCATGATCTGCTTGCCTATTTCCGGGCTCCATTCCAGCGCCATGGCGGTTAGCACGCCAAACGGGCCGGTCTGGTCGCGCAGCGCCACCAGCTTGTCGGTGACCGTCGCGGGTGAGCCCCAGGCGACTTGATATTCCGCCACCTCCTGCCAGGTGATCGAGTCCGGGTCCGGGTGGCCTTCCGGCGCCACGAAGTGGAGTAGCCCGCGCGCCTTCAACGACGACAGTAGATAGCGGAACCAGAAGCTAACCGGACCGTCCGTATCCATGATGTAGTCGTGCGCTTCCTGGTCGGTCGGGGCCACAATGATATTGCGTGAAACGCGCCAGATGTCGGGATTAGCGGCACGACCGGCCTTTTCGCAGCCCTCCTGATAGGCCTGCCAATGGCTTGCCGTGTAGCGCGGATGTAGGAAAGCCGCGCCCGAAATAGGGATCCAGCCTTGCTCGCCGGCCATGCGGGCGCTGCCCGAATTGGGCGACATGATCGAGATTGCGATCGGAGGGTGGGGTTGCTGGTAGGGTTTGATAAAGTGGCCGACGCCGTAATCGGCCCGTCCGGTGTCTTCGATCTTCACGTTCCAGAATTCGCCCTCGCGGGTGTAGGGCGGCTCGCCGGCCCAGATGGCGAGGATATGCTCGATCGACTCGCGGACCATCGCGCCGCGGTCAGTGTCGCCGCCGACTTCAAATAGTTCTACGTCGGACGACAGGGTACCATTACCGATTCCCATCTGGAACCTGCCCTTCGACAGATGGTCGAACAAGGCCGCCTGACCGGCGATTCGCGACGGATGATGGTGCGGCAGGCAATAGACGCCCGGCCCCATCTTGATCTGCTTGGTCTCGCCCAGCAGCGTCGCAAGGAAGACCATCGGGTCGGTAATCGGTTCCGAGGTCGCTGCGGTGTGCTCGCCGACCCAGATTTCGTGGTAGCCAAGCTTGTCGGCCATGATGACCGTCTGGCGATCCTCCTCAAGGACCTGGCTCAGGTCGCGTTTCGGATTGTGGACGGGTTGCATGAACATGCCAAGGCGCATTGCGTTCTCTTTCGAGTACTGAATTTCGTTACGGCGATGGTACGGCAGCCAGTGCGTTACGCCAAGTTGGAATAGCGTCCAAAGAAAAAAGGGAAGCGGGTTTCTCCACCGCCCTGTTTGGCCAGAAATTACTCGTCGTCGCAAAACTGCAATTGCTGGAAAATTACCCACAATTGCCCGCTGATAGTACGACCCTCCGCATGGGCAATTTCTACGATGGCCTCGCAGGTTTCACGGGGCACTATTATAGATTTCTACTTGAGGGTATCCATAACTTAGGACCAACTAGCCAATTGTTTGGCTAAGGTACGGACGGAGGCTGCTACAAACACATATCGCCCGCCAATAGTCTCTACGGCTTGGTCACTAACTGGAGTACGTCAGCAGAGCTGATCCGGTTAAGCATGCCGGATGAATGTAATCAGGTATCAAAACCTCCACTTCCCATCATCGGTCATCCAGCGCGCTATCTGGATGTACGCTCGATTTAATCCGAGCCTCCGAGACGTCGAGGAGCCCATGTCTGAACGAGGTATCGAGGTGTCGTACGAGACCGTTCGGCGATGGGTGAAGAGGTTCGGCCCGCCGATCGCGAGAGCTTTACGACGAGGGCGTCCGCGGGCACACCCGCAAAGGCATTTCGACGAGATGTACGTCTCGATCGGCTGTCGCTGGATGTATTTGTGGCGAGCCATCGACCAGAACGGTGAAACACTCGATATCCTGGTTCTGGCGAGGCGCGAGAAAAGGGCTGCGTTGAAGCTGATGCGCAAGTTTCTGAAAAAGCATGGTTTTGCACCACGAACTATCGTCACCGATAAATGGTGGGCCTATGCAGCAGCGTTTCGTGATTTGGGCATCAACGCCCGGTATCATCAAGCAAAATGGAAGAATAATAGCATCGAAGGATCGCACGTTCGCGTTCGCCGACGAGAACGATCGATGCAAGGCTTCCGATCTCCCGGCTCAGCCCAACGTTTCCTTTCAATCCATGCCGCCGTTTACAACCATTTCACAACGCGCCGACACCTCATCTCAGCCACCGAACACCGCCACTGTCGTGATCAAGCTTTCACGGCATGGCGCACCGACGCCTATGCTGCTGCCGGACAGTTTGTTTCGTTGGGCGTAGTGGTGACGCAACCGAGTTTGTGACAAAGCCATAAATAAATATAAATAATAATACCCATTAAATAGGCCCATATTCGGAAAAGTGTACGTGTGCCCATCGGCAGGACGTTCGGGCCATTTGAGCGTGCAATCAAAAAGAGGCTCTGGCTATTCTTTGGTTGATGTTATGCTGCCTAGCCTTGGGTTCGCCTGCAAATTTCTCCGATACGAATTGGAGGCAATCTAGGAAAAGTCGGTTGAAAGGAATGGGGTAATGAGCGATTCACTTAGTATGATGGCGACGACCGGCTTGCTCGGTTACGGCTTTGGTGAAGAGGCCTTCCGATACGGGTTGGAAATGGATCTTGATTTCATTGCCGCGGATGCCGGTTCGATGGATCCGGGGCCACATTATCTTGGCGAAGGGGTGCCGTTTGTCAGCCGCAAGGCGATCAAGCGCGATATTGGGCTGATGCTAGAAGGGGCGCTTGAAAAGGGCATTCCAATGCTGATCGGTTCGGCAGGCGGCAGCGGTAGCGCGCCGCAGGTAGCGCTGGTGCGCGAAGTGGTAGAGGAGATTGCTGCGGAGCGCGGATATCACTTCAAGATGGCGATAATCCATGCTGACCAAAGTAAGGAATATCTACATGCGAAGCTGAAGGCGGGCAAGATCGAGCCGCTTGGACCGATTGATGATGTGACGCCGCATACCATTGAGGAGACCCACCGTGTTGTTGCTATGATGGGTGTAGAACCCTTCCAGCAGGCGCTTAAGGACGGCGCGCAGGTGGTATTGGCGGGGCGTGCCACGGATGCCTCGATCTACTCGGCGATCCCGCTTATGCGGGGCTACGACCCAGGTCTAGTCTGGCATTTATCAAAAATTGTTGAATGCGCCGGCGCGGTTGCTGTCCCAAAATCTGGACAGGACTGCATGATAGGTATCTTGAAACCGGATCATTTCCTGGTCGTCCCAGCACATCCCGACGTTCGGTGTACGCGTATGAGCGTCGCCGCGCATACGCTCTATGAAAACCCGAGCCCCTATCATCTGATAGAGCCGGATGGGACAGTGGTGACTGTGGATTCTACCTACGAACAGTTCGACGAGCGCACCGTGAAGGTTGCCGGCAGCCGTTTTGAGCACTCCAATCGCTATACGGTAAAACTTGAAGGGGTGCGCCGGGCAGGGTATCGCACCGTTTTTATGGCTGGCGCGCGGGATCCCGGGCTTATCGCGATCATTGACGACTATATTGAGTCTTGCCGTGCGCGCGTGCGTCAACAGGTGGCGGCATTGGGTATCGGCGAGGATCAATACAAGCTCAATGTCCACGTCTACGGCAAGTCGGGCACCATGGCTTCGCGTGAGCCTATCCAAGACGCCGTCCCGCACGAAGTCGGCATTCTGGCCGAGGTCCTGGCGGACGATGAAGAAACCTCCAAGGCGGTCATGGCAATGGCGCGCCTGGCGCTGCTGCATTCCGACTTCCCGGGGCGCAAATGCATTTCCGGCAATCTCGCCATTCCGTTTTCGCCCTCGGATATCCCTGTCGGGCAGACCTACGAGTTCAACCTCTGGCATATTATGGAGATCGCCGATCCGTTAGAACCCTTTCCGATTGAAATGGTGGACGTATAAAAATGGTGGCCTTGTCGGAATTAGCCTCCGTTTTGCGGTCTAAGAATGCCGGAGCTTTGTTATGCACGCTGGATCTGATGTTCGAGGATGTGGCGACCTATGAGCGCGTGCGTGACAGCGGCGTAATTAATCCCGAGCTCATAGCTTCGCTTTACCATGTCTCGCAGAATGAAGTGTCAATCATTCCCTACGATGTCGCCATGGCGATCAAGGTTACGGTTCCCCGGCTGGTGCCCTCGGGCAGCTTCGGAGATACCGACGTTTACGGCTCCCAGCAGCATGGCCCGCTGCTGACTATAGAGATACCCGACTGACCTGACGTGCAGGCGGCATCGCCATTCGGCCATGGCCTGAGGCTGGACCGCGCTCTGGCCGAAGAAGTCATCGTGCGGCGCAATGACAGGGTGATGGAACAATGCCCGGACGCGCAAACTTTCGATGACCCCCAAACCGGCTAAACCAAGGCCCTGACAGCCGCCATCCTTGACTTGGAAGCCACGGAGGGGGGCGGCATCGGTTTAGAACTAAGATATCACCGCCATCTTGTCATGCCGCAAAGGCGGAACGCCGAAATAGGTCTAAAAACCGTCAGAAGCGCGGCTTCAGAAACGGCACCCGCGCTTGGTATTGTGGGAAAATTATGTATAGCATAAAGGAGTTGTGTACCTGTGTTGCTTCGGGCGTTTCCTTTCTTTGTTATGTGGGTCGAGAGCGCCACCAATACGAATTTTGTGAGAGTTGGAGTGATCAATGCGCCAGATGATTTTGGTCGGATTCCTGCAGGCGCAGAACTGCTCGCACTTTGCGGCCTCGTGGCGCCATCCGAACTCCCGAGCGGATTTCATGGCGCCGGAATATTACGCCCATATCGGCCGTGTGCTGGAGGAAGGCAAAGTGCATCTCGCCTTCTTCGATGACCGGCTGGGCATGCCAGAATATTCGGGTGGCAACTTTACCGACGCGGTCCGTTACGGCATCCGTTGCGTTAAAATGGATCCCATCGCCACGCTGATGCCCATGGCCATGGCGACGTCAAGACTAGGCCTGGGCGCAACCATGTCGACGACCTATTACGAGCCCTTTCACGTGGCCCGAGTGTTCGCAACCCTCGACCTCATGACGCACGGGCGTATGGCCTGGAACATCGTCACTTCGCTTAATGATACCGAAGCCCGGAATATGGGCCGTGATGCCGTCGCTGAGCACGATCTCCGTTATGACCGCGCCGACGAATTCATGGAAGTGGTTCTTGGGCACTGGGACACTTGGGAAGATGATGCGATCATCATGGACAAGGCGACGAATAGCTTCGCCGATCCGAGTAAGGTGCACCGCCTAGACCATAAGGGAAAATTTTTCTCATCGCGTGGCCCGTTTACAGTTCCCCGATCGCCGCAAGGCCATCCCGTTCTTATTCAGGCGGGTCAGAGCGGACGCGGGCAGCGCTTCGCGGGCGCCTGGGGCGAGCTCATCTTCGTGGGCTATCCCAATCTTGAAATAGGCAAAAAATCCTACGCTGAACTTAAAGCCCTGACGGCGGATGCCGGACGCGATCCCGAGAGTCTTAAAATCGCTCACTTCATTGCGCCGGTGGTAGCGGCCACCAAGGATGAGGCCGAGGACAAGCGGGCAGTTTTAGAAAATCTGCCCATCGAGGAAGATTCCCTGATGTTGCTCTCCGAAGCGCTCAATTTTGATTTTGGCAGCAAGCCCCTTGATATTGCGTTGTCGGATGAAGAACTGGAAAGTATGTCTGGGATGCAAACGTTTCGAGACCGTGTAATCCAGGGCAGCGGGAAAACCAATCCCTCGGTGCGCGATTTCATTGAGGTTACGCAGCGGGGCCGCCTGGGTCATCCGGTCGTCGGTGGCCCGAAGGAGGTCGCTGACCACATGGAAGAATATTTCACCAGCCCCGCCTGCGATGGGTTTGTGATCGGTGCCTCATACGTGCCGGGAAGCTACGAAGATTTTGTCGAATTCGTTGTGCCGGAACTGCAACGGCGCGGTCTCCATCACAAGGACTATTCCGGCACGACACTGCGGGAAAATCTCGGGCTCGCGCGACCGCGGGTGGGTGCTTGGAAGGACCGCAGAAGCTCACCGCACTGATAACCTATGGCTGCGGATGCTCATTCGCCCCTACCTTTCAGAAGGGCATTGTCAGACTAACTCAGCTTGAGGCAGGGAGGGAGTTCCGTAGTTTGCAGCAATACAAACCCCCTTCCGTTATTTCAACAATTGGCCGGAAGTTATTCGCCTCACGGTGATGATGTATACCCGCTATCCACTTTCATTGCGGCAGATCGAAGATCTTCATTTCGAGCGCAGCATCGTTATCTGCCACGAAACTGTGCGTTCCTGGTGAAACTGGTTCGGTCCAATATTCGCCGCGGAGATCCAGAATCGTCGCCTTAATGAGCGTTTCTTTCCCGAGTGCCGATAGCACTTGGACGAGGTCTTCGTCAGGATCAACGGGGAGACGCATTACCCCCGGCGCGCCGTGGATTGCGAAGGCGAAGTGCTCGAGGCTTTTACCACAAAACGCCGGGAGCGCAGGGCAGCCTTGAAGTTTCTGAAGCAAACGATGAAGCGTCACGGCCAGCTATGGTCGACCATGACAGACCGTCTTCTCCCATACTGAGCAGTGATGAAAGTGATTGGGAATCTGGAGCGGCAGGAATGTGGGCGGTGGCTCAATAACCGGGTCGAAAACTCATACCAGCCGCTCCGACGACGAGAGGGCGCGATGGCCAGGTTCAGGGATATCAGGACCCAAGAAAAAATTTCTTCAGCTCACGCCGCCATTCACAATCATTTCAACCAAGACCGTCACCTCAACCGCCGTGATATCTTCAAGCAGAGCCGCGCGGCCGCTCTGGCCGAGTGGCACCAACTTGCGGCCTGAGATTTATGGGTTACGGGGGTTTTCAGAACAGCCCTCGTTTGTCTGACAGTGCCGGCACGCGGAATGCGATTGTGCGCGCGCAACCTCTCGACTACGCTCATCGGTGCCATCAGACGCCGGGCCGGTGGAGGGAAAATGCAGGACGCGGACATCCAGAGCTATGATTATATCGTCGTCGGCGCGGGATCCGCCGGGTCGGTGGTCGCGAACCGTCTTTCAGCGGACCCAGGGCACAAGGTGCTTTTGCTGGAAGCTGGACCCGCTAGCCATCCCTGGTCCCGCTTCCCTATCGGCTATGCCAAGCTGGTCGCGAACCCCGCGGCCAACTGGTGTTATGCGGCTGAACCCGAAGCCAACACCAATGGACGCAAAATCCCGGTACCGCGCGGGCGATTGCTGGGCGGGTCAAGTTCGATCAATGGCTTGGTCTTTGTCCGCGGGCAGGCTCAGGATTACGATAACTGGGCGCAACTGGGCAATAAAGGCTGGAGCTATTCCGACGTTTTGCCTTTTTTCAAACGTTTGGAGAGTTATGACGGCGGCGAGGATGCCTATCGGGGACGCGACGGACCATTGCGCGTCACCTACCCGGACGAAACCGGCTCCCTCTACGACGCCCTGATCCAAGCCGCGGGCCAAGTCGGAATACCACACAATCCTGATTATAACGGCGCGAGCCAGGAGGGCATCTCGCTAAGTCAGGCAACCATCGCCAATGGCCGCCGGATGAGCACGGCGCATTGCTATCTTGACCCAATCCGGAAGCGTAAAAACCTCCATATCATCACCGGCGCCTTGACGGAAGCGCTGGTGCTGGAGGGCAGGCGTTGCACGGGTGTGCGCTATTCCCTCGGCGGTGCTCCACGGGAAGCACGGGCTACCCGCGAAGTGGTGGTGAGCGCGGGTACGATCAACTCGCCGCAATTGCTGGAGCTTTCCGGTATCGGACAGCCCGAACGCCTGCAGGCTCTCGGCATAGAGGTGCGGCACGCGCTGGCAGGCGTTGGCGAAAATCTCCGCGACCACTACGCACCCCGCACCCGCTGGGCTATCGGCGCGCCGGGCGTCACCTACAACGATAGGGGCAGGGGGTTTGGACTGGTCAAGCAAGCCATGCGCTATCTATTTTCGCACAAGGGCATGCTGGGCATCCCCGCCGCCCCGGTCCGCGCTTTCGTGCGGAGCCGCGAAGGCCTTGTCGCACCGGATATCCTGCTGGGCTTTGTTCTCATGCTTTATGATCCCGGTCCAAAAATTTCTAAAACCTCTGGCCTAACCTGCTACGCACACCCCATGCGCCCAGAAAGCACGGGGCATGTCCACATTTCAGCCGCCGATCCACATACGCCACCGGCAATCAATTTCAATTTTCTTTCCGCGCCGATTGACGCCGAACTCACCGTGCGTGCCGTCCGCATCGCGCGCGCCCTGATGACCGCCCCTGCGATGCTAGCCTTGCAATCCACGGAAATGGCGCCCGGCCCAGATCGAACGTCGGACGATGATATCCTTGCGTGGGTCAGGGAAGTGGCGGAAACAACCTATCACCCGGTCGGAACCTGCAAGATGGGCTCGGACCCCATGGCCGTCGTCGACGATCGGCTCAAGATTCGCGGGCTGGAGGGTTTGCGGGTGGCCGACGCCTCGATCATGCCCACTCTCATCTCGGGTAACACGAATGCGCCCTCCATAATGATCGGCGAGAAAGCAGCCGACATGGTATTGGCAAATTCGACCGCTCCCGAATTTTCTGGGTCAATATAGGAGCAGCCAACATGAGACTAGGCGTGAGCCTTTCCCTTGCAGGCGACGACGGGTCCGGGGGCAAATCCTATGTCACCGGCCTGGGTTTGGCGGAACGCACGGGTTTCGATAGCCTCTGGTTTTTCGATACCATCGGGCGCGGTTCGTTTCGGCCCGACCCGGTCAGTGCGATGTCGGCGGCCGCGGCCGTGACCGAGGGCATAGAGATTGGGACCTGCATCCTCCAGGTCCCGTTACGCCACCCCGTGGAGCTTGCACACCGTATCCTGAGCGCGCATTTCCTGTCCGGGGGCCGGTTGCTTCTTGGTGTCGGAGCGGGCTCGACGGCAACGGATTTTGCAGCGGTCGAGGCCGATTTTGAAGGCCGGTTTCGCATGCTGAAAGAGGCGCTACCGCGCATGCAAGGCCTGTGGCGCGGCGAGACTATTGGCGGCGTAAACTTGACGCCGTTGCCGTCGGCGCAGGGCGGCCCGCCCATATTGATCGGCAGCTGGGCGGGCAGCCGCTGGATACCCATCGCCGCAAAACGCTATAACGGCTGGATTGCGTCGGCCCATTTCACCAACATCGCCAAGCTGAAGGAAGGCATTGCGCGCTATCGCGGCGAAGGCGGCGGCCGCGCCATCGCGACCAACATTCCCGTTGATTTGACAGCGGACGGCGCCGCACTTTCTGATGGCGACCATTTGGACCTGCGTTGCGGGCCCGAGGAAGCCGCAGTGCGCCTCGAAAAACTGGCCGAGATCGGCTTCGACGACGCGGTCGTCACCGTTTCGAATTTTACCAAAGAGCATTTGGCGGCGGTTCGTGCCCTGCATCCGTAATCAGGCGCTCGCAATCTCAACCCATTCTAGACCACAGGCGCACGGTTGCCATCGACGTTGATGGCCGTACCTGTGACGTATGAGCCGGCGTTGGAGGCCAGGAAACAGGCCATGTTGGCGAACTCCTCAGGCTTGCCGACACGGCCCAGGGGCACCGCTTTTCCCAGCTTTTCATAAAACTCTTCAAGGCTTTCGTTGGAGCCCGATTTCAGATGCTTTTGCAGGTGCTGGTCGCTCTCGATCAACCCAACCAGCAAGGCGTTGACCAATACGTTATGCGGAGCCCCCTCACCGGCCAGAACCTTGGTTAGGGCCATGCCCGCCGCCCGCGACACCGCCGTGGGCGCACCGCCCGCGCCGGGCGCCTTAGCGCCCACGTTCAACACGTTGATGATACGGCCCCAGCGCCGCTCTTTCATGCCCGGGAAGGTCAGACGGATCAGCCGAACCGCGCCCATCAGCTTCAATTCCAGGTCTTCATTCCAAAGCTCGTCCGTGATCTCCATGAAATTCATGGCGCGCGAGGTGCCGGCATTATTCACCACGATATCCACCGGCCCTAGATCGCCTTCAACCGAATTGTGCATCGCCTTGATGGCCGCTGGGTCCCGCAGGTCGCATGGGTAGGCTTCGACCTTGGCGCCGGGCGCCGCTGCCTCGATGTCAGCCTTGGCGTCTTCCAACATCTCAGCGCGCCGCGCGACGATGGCAACGTTCGCACCCGACTTGGCGAATTCCACGGCCATTGCCCGTCCTAGCCCCAGGCTGCCGCCGGTAATCAGGGCAGTACGTCCATCCATTCTACAGTCCATGTTCTTTTCCCCTGCTTGGTGGTTGATGCTTCAACGTCGGCCAAAAAGACTATGGCGAGCCGTTCAGGCCGTGGTCTCTATATGGCATTGCAACCATTGTGCCGCCGCCTCCAGGTTTGGCTCCACGCCAAGGCCCGGGCGGTCAGATAATTGGAAACAGCCATCGACAAGAGCCGGGAATGGCTCTGCCAACGGCGCTTGCAATGGGTTTTCCAGGGCATCATGTTCAAGGATGCCGGCACAACCTCCCGCATCACTCACCGCGGATAAAAGATGCGCCGAGGCGTGCAGCCCAAGGCCAGAATTGAGCCAGTGCGGACAATATCGTAGGCCAGCGGCAATGGCGCGCCGGGCCACCGGCAGACACCCCGAAAACCCACCCCACTTGCCAATATCTGGCTGAATGATGCCAAGATGTCCCCTATCGATGGCGTCATCGAACGCCTCCGGGCCAAGTATATTCTCACCCCCCGCCAAAGGTACCGCCGAAAGCCGTGCCAACTCGGCCCAATATTCAATCGGATCATCGACACAAATCGGCTCCTCGATCCAACTGAGTGGAAGTTCGCCGAATGCCGCCACCGCCCCCCGGGCATCATCCATATCCCAGCCTTGGTTGGCATCCAGCATGAGTTGCTCGCCCTCGCCAAGGCCTTCGGCGATGGCACAGATGTTCTGCAGGTCGCTTGCCAAATCAAAGGCCACCTTCACCTTGAAGGCACGGTAGCCGCGCGCGCGGCAGCGGACGACCATCTCCGGCGCGCCGCCTGGGTTGAGATTGGAGGCATAAGCCGGTAGCGGATCGGGCAGGCTCTCACGCCCCAGTGCCCGCCAAAGTGGCACGCCGGCCTTGCGCGCCGCCAGATCCCACAGCGCCACGTCGATGCCCGCCAGACAAGCGGCAAATGGGCCGGGCTCCGCGCTTTGCAAGGTGTGGCGGCGCATGCTCCGGGTCAGGTCGCTCCAGGCCTCGGCCGGGTTCTGATAGCGGCGTCCCAGCGCCGTTGGCAGCACGATACTCTCCAGCAGGCGAACCTTGTTTTCGGCACCGCATGGCGGAAAAGAGGCCCAGATTTCACCCCAACCGTGCGCGCCGTCCTGGTCCTCAACTCTCAACAATACGTTGTTGCGCGCCACGATCGCGCCGAACGATGTCAGGATTGGCTCTTTGATGGGAGCGCGAAAATGATAAATATCGACGCGGGCGATCTCGATCATACTGGGACCTAGCCGTCGAGGGCTGCTTTAAAACGGCGAATGGCGTCCATATGGGCATCTGGCGACGATAATCCCGCGCCCATGGTATTGAGCGTGACATGGGTCGCACCCAGGTCACGCCAGGCCGCGACTTCCGCCGCGCAGGCCTCGGGCGATCGTTCGCCCAGCTTGACCCGCCCCTCTATATCGACCGCATCCGGGTCGCGTCCCGCCTCCCGAATGTAATCATGCAGCTTTGCAATGAGCCGGCGCCCGTCTTCATTCGGGCTAACCCCGTCCGCGCCGAAGCCTTCAAACTGCGGCAGCCAGCCGTCGCCAAGCCGTGCAATGCGGCGCATGACCGCATCCGACATGCCGCCGAACAAAATCGGTATGGGCTGCTGCACCGGCAGGGGATTGATGCCGGCATCTGAAATCTTGTGCCACTTGCCTTCGTAGGTCACCGTAGCTTGGGTCCACAGGGCCCGCATCACTTCCACCTGTTCTTCCGAGCGTTTGCCGCGGTCGTGAAAGTTTTCGCCCAACGCCTCGAATTCAACGTCATTCCAGCCGATACCGATACCGAGCCGCAGCCGTCCCCCGCTCAAGACATCTACCGCGGCCGCCTGTTTGGCCACCAATGCGGTCTGACGCTGGGATACGATGATGATGCCCGTCGTCAGGCCGATATTTTTGGTCAACCCGGCCAGATAGCCATACAACACGAAGGGTTCATGAAATAATGATCCATGATCATAGGGACCTTTGAAGTCGGGCCGGCTAGCCCTGTTGGCGCCGAGAACATGGTCGAAGGCAAGGATATGGCTGTAATTCAAGGCCTCCGCTGCTTGCGCATAGTCGCGAACCGCCATGGGATCAGAGCTAATTTCAGTTTGTGGAAAAACGACGCCTACCTGCATTTTTGTCTCCTATCCAAAGTGTTGCGCTGTTTCAGCGACGTAAAGGACCGATAGACCGCTTATTTGGCGTCAGTCGCAAGCGCTTTCGCGAGGTCGCGGGCGCGCGCCGCCTGCGCCTCGGCAAGCTGGCTGCAAAGGCCGGTATACCGCGTGGGATCAAGCATGCTCTCGATCTGGCTTTTCGCGAGGTATCGGTTGAAACGGGGGTCGGCGGCAAGCAGATCTCTGAAACTCCCGTCGCCACCCGCCGCCGCCTGCGCCGCGTCATAAACGATGTCGTGTGCTTCCTGGCGGCCCACATGCTCACCTAGCGCCAGCATGATTGGTTCCGCCATGATCAAGCCCTCGGTCAGGTCGAGATTAGCGCGCATGCGCGCAGGCTTGAGAACCAGATCGTCGGCGAGAACCCGGACCCGCTCCAATGTGTCGCCCATAAGCACGCAGACCTGGTTCTGCGCATGCCGCATCATAAGCGAGGTCTGCCGGTTCGCTTCGTGTTCGGTCATCACGGTTTCCAGCGCCAGTGGCACCATGGTCCGAATTTGTGCCGCATAGGCCATGACGTCCTGGGAGAGGTGGGGGTTGCGCTTTTGCGGCATGGTCGAGCTGCCGACGGTGCCGGGGGAAATCGGCTCCTCCACTTCGCCAAACTCCTGTTTCATACCGGTATAGATCTCATTAGCGAATTTGCCGCAACTGGCAGCCAGCAATGCCAGCAACATGATGTGTTCTGCCAGGTGATCCATGATGCTGCGCGCCGGCACCGCCATTGCCGGCATATCAAGATGGGCCGCCATCCGCGCCTGCACTTCGAGACCCTGGTCGCCGAAGGAGGCGACGGTCCCGGCGGCACCGCCCAGCAGCGCCTGAAAGACGCGCGGCTCGCATGCTGTAAGACGTTCGACATGGCGGGCGAATTCATCAATCCAGATCGCGACCTTGAGCCCATAGGTCGCCGGCACCGCATGCTGACCATGAGTACGGCCCGGCAACGCCATGTCTTTTGAGCGCTCAGCAAGATCGGCCAGGGCCGCAAATATCGCGCTGAGCTGGCGCAGAAAAATCCGATGCGCTCGGCGCAATTGCAGCAGGTCCCCGGTTTGCGTGATGTTCTGCGTGGTCGCGCCCCAGTGCGCGTAGTTGCCCGCATCACCCTCGCAGAGGCGCGCCAACTCCCAGACCAAGGGAACCAAGGTATGCCCGGTGCGGCGGAATCCTTCGGCGAGACGCTCCCGATCGAATAATGCGAGATCACACTTACGGACGATTTCTTCGGCCGCCGCCGCCGGTATCATACCCAGCTCGGCCTCTGCCTTCGCCAGTGCCGCCTCGACATCGAGCCAGGCTTGCCAGCGCGCATCCTGCTCGAACAGCGCCGAGATACCTGGGTCGGGAACGCGCAACGATGTCGGATTGCCCTGCTGCATGTTGGCGTCTCCCTGTTCTCAAGTTCATTGTATTTCCGTCGGCTAATTGGACCGGGACCACTCATACGAAGCCATCATGCTCCTACCAGAAAACATTTATACCGCCTTAGTCGTCGACGACGACGCTCGTTTTCGCCAGGATGTCACCCAATCGCCTATTCTTCTTATCAATCATGACAAAAACGAGCCCGACAATATAAAACACGATGCCATTTATAAATCGTAGGATATTTCGAATTAGCGCCGGCCCCAGAGAGATTGGGTTACCGTGCGCATCTGTCACGCGCGTCCGAGAAACATATTTCCCGGGAGTTTTACCGAGCGCTGTTTCCATCAGCGCCGACAGTCCAAACACAACCAAACAGGCCAGCACAAAAGGCCATCCATCAATGTTGATCGATCCCCCTGCATACAGATCCAAGGTTTCCGCGAGGCGGGTTACCCAACCGAACATAAGCGCCAATATAAAACTCACGATGAGGTAGATCAGGCCGCCGCCAATGCGTTGGCCGACGCTGACTATTTTCAGCATGTCATCTCATCTCCCTGCCTGCAAATAGCA
>Ga0209089_10000919_pt1 | contig 26858 bp, 45 predicted proteins | sample ArcticOcean_MG_C_FD_187431 | JGI IMG/M metagenome (GOLD analysis project Ga0209089, IMG submission 187431) | Marine microbial communities from western Arctic Ocean - ArcticOcean_MG_CB2_150 (SPAdes) (version 2) | ecosystem: Environmental > Aquatic > Marine > Oceanic | place: Arctic Ocean: Canada... | reverse complement strand
CATTCCATCCATATAACCGAATGAAGTTGCAAATACTATATCGTGTTTTCGTGCAAGCTTGCGGAATATTTTTGTTGACTCTGCTTCCGGCACCATTTCAACCATACCAACCTTATAACCATGTTTTGTTAATGATTGAAATCCATCATGATGTCTCATTGACCATCCACCATCGGTGTGTGGCCCCACTAGAACATAACCAACTGAAGGTAATTTCTTACCAACGGTACTTATACTAAAGGCTGCAAACATTGCAGCGACTGCCACTAGGGCAATTATTTTCTTCATATTTACTCCTTCCGAGCGTTATAGTATGATAGGTTTCTTCCAAAACCTACCCTTAATGCGGACTTCACCGATTGAAGTCCTGCAATCCTTTATAAATTCTCCTTTAATGTTTCTACATATTTTGCTATTGCATGATCTAATCCATCGGTTTCTGAGATTAAACCATTATCGTTATCCGGCCCCCAATCCAAATCTTGACTATCTATAAATAACCCTGTATGCCGATAAGGCCAAATAGGAGTAAAAGGGATAGGATCGCTACGGCGAACCACCCTCCAATGAGTGGGTTGTCCACTAGACAAAACTTGAGAAGAGACTTTTGGCGATCCGTAAGAGAAAATTTGAACATTGTGACCCCTTTTGTGTAACCACATTCCTATTATTTGAGCAACTGCGCCACCCAAACTGTGGCCGGTAACGTGTACAGTATGTTCAAGAGGATATTGAAGTGTCTGTCCTTGAACAATAGTTTTAGATGATTTCATTGAAGTATCTATAATTTGCATTATAGTTACAGCGGCATCTCTAAATCCTTTATGTAGTTTGATTCCTGTACGAGAGTCACTTACCAATCTTACATCAATATCAGATAGTACATTTGCCTCATTTGCTGTACCCCTAATAACAATTATTGATATTCCATTTTCTTGTTTTACTTCAAAGGCCACTTCATCTTTTTGATCACCACCACCATCATAAATGGCTTTACAATATTCTGCGTGTTCAATAAGTGAAGTTAGGGTAACTGGTAAATTTGACTTATCACCACTACCTAAATTATTATTTTTATCAGCTACATTCTTTGCACAACCACTAAGTAGTAGAATGGTTCCCGCTATCAATATGATTTTTGATAGTTTTTTTAAGTTTCTCAAGATCTGCATGAAGTTCACTAATTTCTTTATCTTGGTTTTCATCTTTATCACCCTTCTTCCAAGCGGTTGCTCCTAAAATAGCCCCAAACGATAAATGAAACATTGCACCTCCTGCAAGAGTCAATGGAACCCATCGGGTTGCATCACAAACTAATCCCTTAGACACCATCATATTACAGTATGAGTCCATCTGCATATTCCAAACAACTGGCCCTATAAAGAAATCGCACAGACAAATCCACAAGTATACAAGAGCTGCCCAATCCCTCCAAAATTTATTAATGGTTTTGTTAATTGTCAACTTTCGCTCCTGCACGCCATTGATAACAACTCCAATATCTTGCTTTCCACTTGGGCCCTATATCATCATCACAACTATGTCTTGCACGAAATGCTTTTCTTCTTGCAGGATCATCACGTTTAATTTCCATGTTTGGATCACCAAAACCCAATTTGATAACATTTCCCTTTTCATTCTTCACATACACATAGAACTTCTTCTTACCATCACTTGCACGTTTCGGATCATTGAGTTTTACTTTTTTTCCTTGATATTCTGCAGCTTCTCTAAATTCTTTGTAAGTTTTCATTTATCTTCAAATTGATAATTAAATGCCATCATTCCTTTTGGTTGTCCTTTACTTGGAGCCACCTTTCTAAGAAACACCTGAATCATCATATCACTATTTGGTGAAGGAAATGTAAATGCTGGTTTATTAGGTTTCATTCTCATTTTAATGTCATCCGTAGCATTTACTGGAAACTTTGCAAGTTTTCGTTTTATGATTTCATCATGAACGATCTTATCTAGTTTTCTGTTTAAACTGTATTCTTTAAATGTTCTCATTAAGTTAAAAGTTCTTGTTCACCCGACTCTGCGAGTAGTTTACGATTGACAATATGTTCATCTGCGACATCTGCTTTATTCTGGCCCCAGTAACCTACTGCATAACCATGTTCGCACATCCACTTATTAACATTAGTCCATCCATTGAATTCATGTCCACCTTCAATACAATTTACCCAGATTTCTCCCAGAATCCTGCCGAACTTTCCTCGACTATCCTTCTCAGGGCATCTGACTTGAATTTCAATATCATCCCTGTCAGACATGATTGCCCAATGCACCCATTCCTTGAGATGTTTCTTTGATAATAGTCCGTAGACTTTTTCGTTTAAATCTCTTGTTCTGGATTCTGGAGTGTCAATACCTAAAAGTCTTACACGACTCTTAAACATTACATCGAATCCTAAATCAAAGACAGCATCTAATGTGTCTCCATCTACTACTTTTGGTATTGCGACCACATCATAAATGTATTCACAAGCTTCATCGTTTTTATATTCAGCCATAATCTTTCTCTAATTTAAAACACTTCATTTGCTTTTAAAATTGCACCTATAATTCCTATAACAAAAGGGATAGCTGCAAAAAAATATCCATAGGAAACTATAAATATAAGAATTTCTTCAAATACACCCATGAGTTTCGTACTTTGTTCGTTTCCATAACTGCCCCTCTTCATCATATTTCATTCGTATCATATTTCCAACATTATCACAATGTCTAGAATAGATAGAATCATCTAATTCATAGAAACCAGCATTAGAATAACCTTCTAATTTTGGTAGATGAGCTATACCCCTTACCCATTCAGAGCCAGTATCAATTGCAGGGGCGCAACCTAAAAGTACAAATATTATAGTTAATAATAATAATCTTACCACCAACTACCAAACCTTCCCCCATACAAGTATATATCAGAATGACCTTTTTGAAACAAACTGGCAACAGCCTTTAGTGCTTGTTTCAAGTCATCTGTCTTATGTACAGTATCTTGTCTGATTTTTATTGTGTATTTCATATAAACAACGCAACTATTTGTTCTGTAAACATAATTATTATAAAAAGTATGCTTACTATTATGATTTTTATTGTCTTTGAATTATTTATATTAACCTCCAGTTTAGGAGTATTTAGGTAGGTAATTTATTATAGTTATCCAGTATTAACTTTGTGTTTATCTTAGTTAATACTGGCATTGTTTATTTATTATACCGGCCCTGAGTTATCTTTAGGCCATTTAGTTTTAACTGGATCAACCATCTCAGACTTCCACTTGGTCAGGCCATCATCATAAATCTTATTAAGCTGAGTACCCCAATCTGGATATTCTGCTTGGCGGTTACGAGCATATTCTAAAGCATCGTATTCTGCTTGGAGACGAGCCATTTCTGTTGTTATTTTACTTTCATCCAGAACAACAATATTGCCATCCTTATCCCAAGCATCTATTCCGGCATTAATAGTAGTTACAGTTGGATGTGTTGTTTTTATTGCGTTATCTCTCATTTTATGCCTTTATTTCCATTACTGTTATTGTTGATGAACTTCTCGTAGTATAGGTATTATCAGCATCAGTTGAAGGGCTATTAATGGTAATAGCAGTACTATCTCTGCTTACAATTCTAAAAGAATAAGTTATTGCTGATGTAGTATTTGGACTATCTAAAAAACTAACGTATCTATGCTCCATAAAAGTCGCTGAATAAGCCGGCATATTCAAATCTGCCATACCAAGTGGCCTAGTTCCAGCAGCTCCACCAATACCAATTTCTGTAGAATCTTTAAATAGTTTCAAAGGGTATCCAGAATTGGCATTAACCTTACCAAAATTCACACCGCCCATTATGAGAATTTTGTTAGAGGTTGATGAAGGTGTAATAGCTACTGTTAATCCTGTTATAGTGGTCACAGTAGTTGTGGCGTGAGAGAAAGTGTCAGTTTTTGTTGTGCTTAGAACCTGCAATACATGACCAGCAGGAAATGTCACTCCACTTGTAAAAGTTCCTGCTGTAGAAGTCCCAAGATTATTTGCTGTTCCCGACAGGGTTGCATTCTCTGCAAATGTCGTTGTTCCAGTTGCCCCCACAGTTATTGCTGGTGAAGCATCTGACCCTTGCAAGACTAAATTATCCGCAGAGGATTTGATTATTAAGTTTGCCATAAGTTATCCTCCTTTTGGATATTTAGTTTTAATCTCTGCACGTTTGGCTTGAAGTGCATCGAGGGTATCGTCCAATATTGCATGGACACATTCTTGTACTGAGGGGTATTCTGCCTCACGTTTTCTTGAGTAGGCTAGGGCATCGTATTCTGCCTGAAGACGGACTATTTCAGCATCTATTTCTGCTTCAGAAGGCATAGTTAAATCAGATTGCCAATCTACTTTAGCATAAGTTATATCCCTGCCAGAAATACAAAAATTACCTGTTGGTACTAAAGATGTTAATGCATCTGCTATATTAAAAATCCTCATTCAACCTCCATCCAAAAAAGTCCAGTTTGAGTATTAGATACTGTGTGACCCTGAAGTTGACCTACTGACAAAGTGACTGCACGATCACCATAAGCCCTTAAATTTATATTAAAATCAGCACCAGTTGACTGTGTATATTTTCCAGCCCCTGCATGAGTCATTGGTTGATTATCAGCATAGGTTCTAAGCAAATATGTTTCAATTATTAAAGTAGTACCAACCCATAAGCCTATTGCTTCTCCATGTCCCCCCGGTACGAAACCACTAGCGTCAACATGAAGACCAAGTTGAAAAATAAATGTAGAGTTATCAGATACAGGACTAAGAAGTGTTGACAATACCTGTGCCCCTGTTGAATTAGTGATGCTGCTCTCCGGCCCAGCCTCACTTGCCTGACAACCTGCTTGAAAGGTTATATCAATAACATCAGCTTGAAGCACATGCCCTGCTGGATAAACGATTGCAGAATTACTCAGGTTTCCTGCTGTCACTGTACCAAGTGCCGTCAACCCCGATCCTCCTGTAACACCACTCCCAAGTTCACCTGTCATATCTGTAAGGTCAGTCTTCTCGGATACCATCAACTCACCAGACTCAAGTGTTCCTGAACCTGTTATTGTCCTTTCAGTACCATCTTGTGTTATTACTACATCTGCATCTGCTATTGTCCCTAGTGCAAGATGACCTGTTACAGTTACATCTCCTGTCAGTTGGTAGGAATCATTGAGATACATACGTTCAGTTGAGTATGTGCCAGAAAGGGTTTGGGCAGCCGTAGCATTCTCTAAATATCCAATCTTATCTCCTGTAACACTACCAGCTCTTATATCTACTTCTACTGCTCCTGCAACTATCTTTGCAGCAGTTATCGCATCATCTTCAATAATATTTGTGGTAATTTTATCTAATGCCATTTTTTCTTTTTGTTATCTGTTGTTATTATATTTATACATTAAAAGAATACTGTTCTTGTGGTTTTAATTTGTCTTTTAGTATTCCATTTTCGTAAACTTCTACGTTTCTTCCCTGTTGTTGTAATTCATGTGCGTACTCATATGCTTTTTCTTTATTACTCAAAAACTTTTGTGCGTTACTAACTTCGACTTGCCATAAAGGTATCGTGTCAGTTTTCATGAAAGATCCTTTTGTTAGGGGTTTGATTAATTTAATTTCATAGCTTTCATAGCTATGTCATGACTATCTTTTTCTAACTCTTTATTTAATTTCTCTATCTGATGTCCATCTAAATCTAATACCATTATTGCGTGTTTGATTCCGGCCCTTACACCTTTTCTATAAAATAATGAGGTTGCTATAGAAAATGCAGCAATCCATCCAGATATTTCTAACCAATCCATTATGTTCTCCTTTCCTTTTTCTTTTTCATTTCATTTGCTATCCATGCAGCTGCAATAATATTCTTTACTGGTGATGATATTGCTTTTCTGATGTGTTTTGTACTTATTTCCAACATATCTTCCTCAAATCCATTATTATCCACAATAAAGAAATTTGCAGCACCAAAGTAGTTCTGGAACTTACCCATATTGTTTTGTACATCTTGCCAACTTTTCTTTACTAGGGTAGGTTTTACTGAACGAGCTCTATTTTCATTTCTGTGGAGTGCGACTTCTAGTGAGGTATTAACAAAGACCATTGTGGTTTCATAACCAAGTTGTTCAAGCATTGCAGAATCATTTGCGACTTTATCATATTTATGACCAGTACCATCTATAATAATTCCTAATCGGCCTCTGACTGCAAGATATTTCTTTTTTTCAGTTACTTTTTTAGCTCTATCACGTTCTGCATCTCTTCCTGTAGTTTCTGTATCAGGCATTTTTAAGGAAAGTCCTTCCTTCTTTAAATATCGCTCAAAAGCGGAATCAGAGTTAATAACCTTCAATCCCAATCCACCAGTAGTTTTACCAGCAATAAATGACTTACCTGAGCCTGGGCCACCTGCCATGAAAACTGCTTTGAATATGTTGGGATCGTAGACACCCTCTTTTAAGAATTGTTCGTATGTTATCATATTACTATTTATGAAGCAAAAAAGTTCCGCTGTGTTGCTGTCATTTTTGATGTTTTAGTTTTTGGTTTAAGTTTCTTTTTTGTAGATTTAAGTCCAGTATCTACAGAACCTTTTGGTTCTTCTGGATATTGAACCTTCTTGACTGATGTTGCAACTGATACTGAATCTTTCATTATAGTCATAACCATTGAATGATTTGCCTCTGTGGGAGTGACTTTATGATGTAAACTTGTAATTAAATATCTACCAGATAATATAGGATCAACCGCTTCCGCTCCAGCACTTATATCTAATGGTTTGTTTGATGGTATAATAACATTAATCATATCTCCAGCCATAATATTAGTGTCACCATATGTTTCAATTTTTAATGTAAAATACTCTCGTTCTAATTCTCTAGAAATTGATTCTTGTAACCATTCATCAGCATTATTATCAGTTCCTAAAGAATGTAATTTATCACTACTTGTGGGATGTACAAACACTTTAGAGTTTGGAAATTCTGTAATTGTTTTTTTATTTTCAATTATTCCCTGAGAAACAACTGTGCCTGACTTGACATCTTCTTGATTTGTAGAATTTCTTATGTTAAATGAATCTTTTGTATAATCAAATTTAAATTTTTGAATATTTTTGTTAAATATATCATGATAATAAAGGGTAGATCCAAACATACCAAGTTTTGTGCCTAGAAAATTATTGTTATTATCCTGAACTTCCCAATGTAAAATAGTTGTAGAAGATTCTTCTGGTGTTTCATCATTTGCTGGTGGTTCAAATTTATAAGTTCTTTTATGGTCAACAGACAAAGATCCCTGAGAACCAATTAAACTATCTAATGACCTAAAATGGAATCCATTTGGATTTTCAAAAAATAAAAAATGTGGGGATTGTTCTTCAGCACTTACAGCTTCTGTTCTTAAAAGTTCTATTGCTTGAAAAGGATTAAGGTTTGGAATTACATATTTTCTAATATTTTTAGTTAATTCAATATTTAACGGCTTATATGTTGCTAAGTAATCACTATCTATTAATATTTCTTCAACTATACTACTTATCATTCCATCAAATGACGCAGATATTTTTGTACGGATATTTTTATAATGCTCTAATGTAGTCCAATTTAAAACAAGAGTTTGTTCTCTATCGCTTGAATGAAATCTAGTTTCTACATTATAAATTATCGCATTATATTCATTAAAATTTACTGTGCCTCCATGACTAGGAGTTTGCAACATAAAAAGTAATCGTTCTTGTCCTAGAAATGGTAATATTTCTGAAACACCTTTTGAATCAGCAATCATAAGATTACCAGACATAAAAGGAGAATCAATACTTTGATAAATATTCAGTTCTCTAACTTGAGAAATTATATTTATTTTTGCACCCGAACTTCCTACTATAAGAACACCATCTAAAGTATAATCACCAGCATTCTGATATAGGTTTTTATCTGCAGCCATAGTATTTTATATTGAACTTTGAAACTCATCTACAAAAAAGGTAAGATAATCATTTCTTAATAGATCAATTTTTCTTTTTGATTCGTTTAATGCAATTTCATATTCATAATTTGTAATAGCTGTTGCAGAAGGATAAGTTGAGTTTTCAACTTCAATTTTAATAGTAGTATCACCAGATGTTTGTGATATTTCATAATGGTGGGTTTCAGTAAGTTGAGTTTCAGTATATTTGGATAAAAGATATTTTTGCATTTGTCTAGTAGATTTAACCCAATCATGATTAACATCAGATATTTCATTTAGTAACATAACAACCCAATGATAATGTGGACTTCCATGATGTTTGTCAGCAACTATTTCAGGAGTTTCATTTTCTTTAACATCATATGGGTCTAACATAACAATTTCTTTTTTCATATTAACTCTTACACGAACACGACTCATGATGTCAGTACAAAGCTTTGCTGAACCATCTCCAGCTGGATCATATAACATTGTTGAAAAATTAGAAAAATATGACATATTAAAATCCCTCTAGTACATCTTGTTTAGTAATAATTCTGGTTTCCATAAAGTTCAAAGTCATATCTATTTCAGTAGGTGGTGCTCCTTGTGGCCATTTATCTTCTTTTATTGGTCTAAATGTTTGCCATGCAGTTGGTGAATAATTTATATTAACACCACCACAAACACACGTTGAAATTTTATTAATCCATTGGTTTTCATCACCCCTATACATATAAAAAATATCAAATGAAGCTGGTACTGTAAAATATCTACCATGCCTATTACCACTTGGTAATTCTGGTAATGAATGAAATTTAAATTTTTCAATAATCTTGCGAACTTCATATACTTCTTCAGGACTCTTTGGCCTAAATTGCCATGAGAAATCAAATTTTCGGAGATCAATACCTTTAAAAAATGTTTCTATAAATTGATTTTCTGCTTGATTAGATACTTTATCTCTAGCTGCTTTTAAATCTCCACCTGCAGCTGCTCCGACCATACTAGTACCCAAGTCTCTCATTTCTCCAGCCATTTGCGCCATGAATCCTTGAATACCACCCCAAACACCACCTTCAAATCCATTCTGAACTCTACCCGCTGCTTCACCAATTTTTCCACCCAGTTCCGAATCAGCCCATTTTGGAGTATGTTGTGATGTAATACCTGTATTAGGCATATACAAAGTTATAGCATCAGCAGTTCGTTTAGTTATACTTTTTATGTTACTTGATTTCTGTTCTCTATGTATTACCTTATCTGTTTCTCCTGCTTTCCAAGTCCTTCCTTCTGCATTAAAACTTCCAGCTGTTCCAGCATTTGCAGCAAATCCCCTTTTATTATTTAATATCGATCTTTGAGCTTTCTCTTTGCCAGACATCCCCTTTGCGCCCGAAAAGTTTTGACTTGCTTCTGCTTTTGCATTTAGTTCAGATCTTTGTGTATCAGATGTAGATCCATATGCACTTTCGTTAGGAATATTAACATAGAACATCATATAATGTCCTAAATCAGTTCTAGTTTGAAGGTCAAGGGGATATGAAAGTGTAGAATAGGCATATTTCCCTTCTACTTCCATATGTGATAATGGATTATTGGTAATACTGGAAGCACTACCACCACTTGGTGAAGCCGGGGTAACTGTATTTTTTGGTGCTAAACCAAATCGCCTCATAGATTGGGCTATAAAATTTTGCATAAATATTCCTATGTGAAGTCTTTCTAAGTATTTATATGAACTACAAGGGTAAATTTCGTCCCACTAATCGACAAAAGTATAAAGGGGATATTACTAATATTATTTATAGGTCTTTGTGGGAACGTAGTTTCATGAGACATTGTGATAATGACCCTGGCATTGTTGAATGGGGCTCAGAAGAACTTATAGTTCCTTATATCTCACCATTGGATAATAAACAGCATAGATATTTTCCTGACTTTTATATTAAGACAAAAAATGGTGATAAGTTTATGATAGAGATTAAACCAAAAAAATTCACTAAACCACCTAAACCGAAAAAGCGAGTCACGAAAGCTTATATGCACGAAACTAAAGAGTGGCATCGTAATCAAGCAAAATGGAAAGCTGCAAGAAGTGTATGTAAGGAGCTTGGGTGGAAATTTCAAATATTAACAGAAGATAACCTTAAAACGACTAAATATATGCATGGCCGATAGCGTAGTAACAGATTTCTTATCATCAGTAAGTGCAAAGAGTAAAAAAGCTGTAGAGTGGTTTAAATCTATAGTTAGTAAAACTCGTAGAGCTGCATTTCCAGCAGCAACTGCAAGAGATGAAATTATACAAGATAGAAATGTTGGAATTGACAATACACCTAAACTTGGTAGACTATATTTATTTCAATATGATGCTAAGTTGAAAGATGTATTGCCATATTGGGATGTATGGCCTTTAATTTTTCCTTTTGATTATGCAAACAATGGATTCTATGGAATCAATTTGCACTATCTTCCACCAAATGATCGTATAAATTTAATGTTACGATTAATTAAAAGTGCTGGTGCTGCTAGAAAAATGGATGAAAATTATAGGTTAAAATTATCATATAACATTATAACAAGTTTTAAACCAGCAAGACCTTGTATCAAACGATATTTATTTAGTCATGTTCAGGGAGCAGGATTTTATGGTATTAGTGGTAATGATTGGAGTTATGCAGCTTCACTACCACTACAAAAATTTAAAGGTGCAGGGACAGGAACAGTTTGGTCAGATTCAAAACAATATTATTAAGGTAAAATATGGCACTATTTAGAAACGGTGTAAAAGTAGGAAAATTTGATGTTCGTACTGGTATTTCAGGAGAACGAGCTAAAGGAATTCTTAGAAAAGCTGGTATCATTGAAGATGATAAAGGTAGGGGGAAATACAAAAAGGATGCTAGAGGTGAAGTTCAAACTATTCGTTCTGTCGTTGGAAAAGCTGAAGGTTTTCAAATCCCTGCGAATTTTAAGGTAAAATTTCAAATTCCTCAAGGTATAGATCAACAAACCTTTACAGCACAAGGGCCTGCTGGAAGATTTGGTTCATCACCATCTGGTTCAAATAATGGTAAAGTACAAACTGGTGGTTTAGATTGGCGTACTCATATAATGAATAAATCATCCAATACAGAATTTACTAACTTATGGCATAAAGCTCAATGGTCATCATCTACCTTGTGGAAAAAAGCTAGTAATCAAGAATATAAAAGACAAGAACAGAAAATGGATCTGTTTTGTAGTAAAGTATCAATACCAGATAAATCATTTAATCCTGCAGCCAATCGAATATATAACCATCCTCAATTTATGCCACAAAGTATTCAATATGGAACACTTTCGACTGAGTTTTATTGTGATGGTACTATGGACATCAAGAATTATTTTGATGCGTGGCAAAAACTAATTTATAATGACCTAACAGGAAATTTCAATTTTTATAAAGAATATGTTGCTGAGTTTGATATTTTTACTCGTACAACTCTTTCAGCAGGAGCTAGTATTGGTGGTGCTCAAAAAAATCAATCTGGTTTAGGGGATAATATGGCTGATACAATTAGTGATGCTATAAAGGAAGGTACGACTGCATTTAACGAAGCAACAGGGGTGGATGACCCTAGAAGTGAAGCACAAGCACAAAACAAAATACCTAAAGTTGATTTTAGAGAAAGTTATGGAGTTAAAATATTTAATTGTTGGCCCCAATTAGTGTCAGCAATAGAACTCAGTCATGATGGAGGTGGAAGCATTGCTACATTTACTGTAACATGGCAATATGAGAAATGGAGTCCCTTCAAGATGGGTAATGTTGGGAATCGTAGTACTATTAATCTTGCAGTAGGAGAATTTAGAAACGAAAAGGATGGTTTTCCATTCATAGAAGATCTACCACCAGAGTTATCAGGCCCATTAACTGGTGCGATAGGTCAAGGAATAAATACAGGCCCCCTATCAAAGGCTTCAAGTTTATTTGGATAATTTTAACATTAAAATAGTGAGAATATTATGAGTTTACCAAAAATTAATACGCCGGAGTATAAGCTAAACATACCCTCAACTGATGAGGAAATTACTTATAGACCATTTCTCGTAAAAGAGGAAAAACTTTTATTAATTGCACAAGAAACAGGAGATGAAAAAGCACAATATATTGCAATTCAAAATCTTATTAAAAATTGTGTAACACAAGAAATAGCAGTTGATAAACTGCCAATGTTTGATTTAGAATATATTTTTCTAAATATACGAGCAAAATCTGTTGGAGAGATTGCTAAATTAAAAATAATTTGTCCCGATGATGAAAAAACAACAGTAGATGTTGAAGTTGATTTAACTAAAATCAATGTTGAAATGGATGAGAAACATGATGCTAGAATCCAATTAACAGATAATATTGGAGTTTTAATGTCATATCCAACTATGGATCTTGTTGAAGAGCATGCTGTTAATGATACTCCCAATCCAACTCAGCAATTATTTAAAATGGTTGCAGAGTGTATATTTCAAATTTGGGAAGGTGAGGAAGTACATGATGCTTCAGATTATTCATATACTGAGAAAACGGATTTCTTAGAAAGTTTAAGTCATGAACAATTTGAAAAAATTCAGAACTTCTTTGAAACTATGCCTACACTAAAACATGAAATAGAAGTGACAAACCCTAATACAAAGGTAAAATCAACAGTTACCTTAAAGGGTATACAATCTTTTTTCGGGTAGCCCTTTGTCACATAACTTTGGGAATGTATTTTGACACTCTGTTTCAGATGACCCAATTACATAATTGGAGCTTATCTGATATGGAGAATATGTTGCCGTGGGAAAGGGATATTTATGTTGATAAATTAATTGAACATATTAAAGAAGAAAACGAAAAAGTAAAAGAACAAAATAGGAAAAATCAATATGGCTGAAGAAATTTGGAAACCAGTAGAAAAGGCAGTTAAAGAGGTAACTGAAGGTATTGCACAGTTAGCTGCAAAAAGTGAAGATTGGAATAAACAATCATCTAAAGAACAAATTGCAGCTATAGAAAGTCTTGAAAAAGAATTTGAGGATAGTGAATCTACAAGTTTCAAACAGTTTGAAAAATTTCGTGAAGATTTTGCAGATAGTGGAGCCGAATCTATTAAACAATTTAAGGAATGGCAAAAAGATGCAAAAGATTCTGCACTTGACCGAAAGAATAAACAAAATAAAGATACAAGAGCTGCTTGGGATTTACGAAAACAACTTAAAGATTCTGGTGTAACAAATGAAGATTTTCTTGCAAAAGCAGAAGAAACTCGCCAGTCTGGTTTACAAGTTAATGTAGCAACTGCGGAGGCTGATGAAGTAGAGTTTAACCAAGCTGAAGCATGGCGTAAAAGAGATGACCAGAAAAAGGCAGATGAAGAGAAGAAAGAACAAAAAAGACAAGCTAGAAATCAACAAATCTTAAATACACTAAAAGGTCAATTAGAATCAATGGGGTTAAGTCAAGAATTTGCTGAACGAGCTGCAAAAAGAGCAATGCAGATGAAAGAATCTGTACATAAGTGGTGGGAAGATAAGAAAGAAAAAATAGCAGCTGGTGCAAAAAGTATATTACAATGGTTATTAAAAGGAGCTGGATTATTTTTACTTTATAAACTTTTTGACTTTTTATCAAAAACTAATCTTCAAGAAATATATGATATAGCTGTAAAAGCTTTTGATTTCTTATGGACAGGAATGAAAACTCTTGGTGCTTGGGTTGGTGGCATTAAAGTTTTTAAATGGATAGGTGACTTTTTCGGAAAAAGTACAGGATGGAAAGCATTTAAGGATTTTTGGAAAGGTATTGGTGGTAAAATAACAAAGGCTTTTAAGAATTTTAAAATAACTAACATCTTTAAAGGAATCACAGACTTATTTGCGAAGGGTGGAAAAATTCGTAAATTGTTTAGTGCTGCAAAAATAATAACAACTGGGCCTTGGACAGCAATTATCACAGCAGTAAAAGGTGTATTTAAAATGATAACTGGGCCCTTTGGAAAAGAGGGAGGAATAGGAAAAGCCTTTGGTAAAATTACTAAATTTTTAAAAATGATTCCAGGCCTGGGTACAATAACAAAATTTGCTGGAGGTGTTTTAAAATTTATGGGAAGATTATTTGCTCCTGTTATGTTAGTATGGGGAATAGTTGAAGCTATTATGGCAGGATTTGGTGCTGCGGAAGACGAAACAGGAGGATTGGGTCAAAAAATATTAACATTTTTACAAGTTGGATTACAAACACTATTAGATTTCTTTATATTTGACCTTGCACAAATGGTAGAAGATGGTATCAAATGGGGTATCAAATGGGTTATGGGTCTATTTGGATTTAGTGAGGCTGAACAAGAAGCTGCTACCGATTGGTCTATTGTAGGTGCTGTTAAAGATGCAATATTTAAAGCTATAGATTGGGTAAGAGATTTATTTAGATTTGATGGTAAAGGAGTCAGTTTCAAAGGACTTGCACCACTAATTGATATAATTTTATTTCCCCTTAATGCAGCTTTTAAATGGATTACTGGTTTATTTGGTTGGGATACAGATAAAGATGGTAAAAAGAAAGAAGGTTGGAGTCTTGGGGGTTTAATAACAAGTGCTTTAGATAAAATATTTGAATGGTTTGCAAGTTTGTTAGATATTGATTTTAAAGGTTTACTCAAACAAATTCCTGGCTATGATTTAATATCTGGACTCTTAGATGGCCCTTCTAAAAAAGATATACAAGAAGATATTGATAGTCTTAAATCTCAAAATGAATCAGATACATCTAGAGGCTCAGGTAGTAGAAAAAATACAAGAAATCTAGAGATTAAAAAATTAGAAGCCTCATTAGCAAAAATGGCAACAGGAGGAACTATATTGCCTGGTGGAGCTGCAATAGTAGGTGAAGGATCTATGAGGGGGGAATTAGTAGTAAATGCAAATTCTGCTGCAAAAGTTATTCCTGCAAAACAAACTGCTGATATGATGTCAGGTGGTGGAATGGGTGGTGGAGGCATGGTAAATGCCCCTACCACCATTGTTAATTCTTCTCCATCATCTACTACAATGATTGCGGCTTCAAATTCATTAAACCCAATCAGTCAAAAGTACTTCAGAAATTAAGCAGTAGCTAACTTCTCAAAGTAGTCCATAGTATCAGATGCACCAGTAGTCATTGGTTTCCCACCATCAAATGGAGCTCCTTCTATATCTCTACCAGATAATTCCATATCAGAGGCTACCTGTTCGGCAGTTCTGTTATCAACTTCCTGACCTAAGACACGTTCCATCTTCTCCTTCAACTCCGAATAAGGTTTGAAGTTAGAATCTTCATGAAAAGGTTTCAACGGATACTCTGAACCATAAACTTTTTCCAAAGCCTCATCAGTATCCAGTAATGGTGTTACTGACTCAAACTCGGACTTGTCATAGTTCCAGAAACCATCAACCTTACGAATCTTCAATTTGAAGTTCGCACCCTTCCATAAATCAAAAGGATTGATTGCTTCCTCATCATCAAACTGAGGTTGCATTGACTCCATAACCTTATCAAAGATCTTCTTACCAAACTTATAAAGGAAAACTTTTCCTTCATGTTCTGGATGTTTAGGATCTGCAACAACATAGATGTTGGTGAAGTATGACAACTTACGTTTCTGCCTACGGGCAGTTTCCTTGTCTGCTTCGGAACCAGTATTCCAAAGTCTACGATTCACCTCACCTACAGGATCATTCTTGTTGATAGTGGTTAAGGAATTCTCAATGTACCATCCACCTGGCCCTTGAAAAGAATGAGTGAACATTCTCTGCCAAGGCACATCTTCTCCGTCTGGAGCAGGAAGGAACCGAATTACTGCATAACCATTACCTGACTTATCAAGCTCTGGTTTCCAGATTCGATCATCGGCAAATGATTTGGTTTCTTGAGGGGTTGTTTGTTTGTTGTACTCATCAATGAGTGATGAGAAATCGGATTGCTTTTTCAGCGCGGCTAATGACATATTATTCTCCTATATTATAGTATTATTTGTTTATATTAGCGTATTATAGTATTACTACTATTTAGTCACGAAAACCTTCACCATTTACAAAATGATGTAACCTGTGACAAAGAATGACCCACCACATATGGGCCAAAGAATCCGTGGCATAACTACCCACACCACGAATTGACAACTCATATTTAGTTTGAAGATCGATAGTTTTTGTTATTGTTTCTTCTTGCATAACTACTCTGTTGTTTACGTTGTAAGAGAGCATTATCAAATTCTAACTTACGAATATACTTCTGCTGATCTCTCATTTTATATTTCAGGAAATCGTTTTCACGAATCAAGTCATCTGGATTGCGGTTTCGACCCTGTTTTTTAGTATTATTTTGCATTTTACCTTATCATATTTAATGAAAGGTTGACAATTATGAAGGGTACTCTGAAGCTTTGGCCAAACCCAATCTTCATCCACTTCATGGTTAGTAAACTCTGTCCAGTTAAGGTAGGAGTCTAGGATAATAGCTGATACTATAGAGATTTTCTTCTGTAGTAACAACTTTACAATCGGTGGATGTGTTTTAGCTTCACACTTAAACAGTCCACCAAAAGGTCTATGATATTCTATACACGTTTTCAAATCTTGGTCAAATACTCTTGAGATTGATTGCTGTATCTTCACCCATTCTTTATAATTATTTTCAGCTGCATCTCCTGTCAACCACTTTGGATTGACACTATCTTCTACTGCAAAATTTGCTACTAGAAAATCTTGAAGCTCTGATCTGTTGTATCGTTTAGATAATTTGTGAAAAAAGTATCTGTCATTCCTTTTCATAAAGGAATCCTGAGAACATCTTATTTCACCATTATATTTTACAAAATTGTAATTTGGTGATTGGAAATGTAATCTAATCGCCAAATACATTTTGTATGCATCAAAGGCTTCCAAATCATACTGGTAGTGAATTTGTTTTAGGTAAGAAATGGAGAGCTTCTGCTTCCATTTGTATTTTCTGTTTCAAAGATTTATTAACTAATTTACCTACAGAATTGGGCTCTATCTCCTTTTCCTTACAGTACTCAAGGCAAGCATCGATATATGTTATCCTCTTATCAATTACCATTTGCTCAATAAGTAAACTAAATTTCGTAGGGGTAATAATATCCAATTCCATTTTATTCATAAAGTTGTATTTCTCATTATCCATTGTTATATTATACAGTAAAGTTTTAGAAAAGTCAAGTCTTTTTTTGATAGTTGCTAAAGTCTTCTATTGCGGTTATTAATTGGGGAGTGTAGTCATCAACTGATTTTGTGAATATTTGAGGAATACCACTATCGGGTACAATAAATATCACCAGTTGACTACAGGGGATTCCAGTACGCTCTGTGAACATCTTTGCATAGGCCGTACCTTGAATAAAATAATTTTCAATCCATTCCTCTTTCTTCTCAGAATTGGAAGTCTTAAAATCTATAACGGATACTACTCCATCATATTCTGCAATCATATCTACTGCACCAGCTATCTTATATTCATCTGAATACAGATAATCCTCAATACAGTAGATATTATTTATTTTCGTTTCTAATACTTGTACCGCTTGTAAAAACAGATACCATACGGCAGGGTTTTTAGCAAGGGCAGCACCACTAAAGGTGTCAAAATCATCTATCTCACCTAAAAAGTATTGTTCTAATAGACTATGAAAGTGCGTACCTCTAGTGGTTGCTTTTTTCGTTATCCTATTAGCTTCTTCATTACCTACACGCTTTCTCCAAGCATATATTCCTCCTTTATCTCGTATTGATAATACGGTTGTAATAGAAGGATATGAGCCGTTTGGTGTTTCGTAATGTCTTTTACCACCAACATTTGTTCTCACAAGTTTAGGTAACTCAGATATGAGTTTCCTATCATAATTTTTCAATATCATAATATCATTATTTACTTACAAATCCATTTTTATAAACCACACCATTTTTAGTTTTAAGTGCAGTAAGTATTTTCCTACGATTGCCCATCAAATTGTAGCTACAATGAACCCAACCACTATTCGGGTCAACTCCATCGTAGAACTCTAAGATGATTTGGTCAAAATCTAAATTCTTAGTAATCCATAACGCAAGGTCAGGATTCGGTGTCGAAAAAGATTCAAAGTCTCCAGCCTGACCATTACAATGTTGGCTGGTTTTAGATCCACCCACTTTTGCATTTAATGCAGGGCTTCTATATCCAGAGTTAATTGTAATAACACCAAACTTTTCTCTAACTGGTTGCAAGATATGAATTGCAAGATGTGTTAGATTCACTAGGTGTACGGAACTAGGTGAATTATCTACACCTAGTCTTTCTGCTGTTGCACTCTTTACCATCTCTGCTAAAGAAAAGTTCTTTGATATTCTTATTGGTTCAGATGCCATGCACTTCACCATTATCTTGTACAACATCCACTTTACTTGTATTTGGATCAAACGTAACCTTGAAAGTCATTTCAATAGGTTTTAGTTGTCCATCTGCAAGGGATATTGGTAGTTTTCCTTCCACAGCACCTTGTAGTGCATCTGCTGCACTCTCAAATGTGTGTTCGGGATTAGATGCAATAATTTCATCCAATTCAGCCTTAGCATCATCTGGCAGAATGTCACTTATCATTTGTTCTACATGATCTTTTGCTAAACTCTGAGCTTTGTCCATGACAAGTCCAGAAATAACATTAAATAATAGTAATGGTAACATTATTTTCTATCTCCTAATCCAGTATTATATTTTTGAATGATATATGAACGAACTAATCCGCTTCTTACTATATCACCTATATCAAACTCACATGAATAGAATTCTTTCATTTCGTTGATAATTTTTAAGAACTGACCTAATCCAGCCTTTTCAGCATCTTCTCTTAGGTCTGTTTGATCAAAATCTCCTGAGAACATAATCTTAGATCCCTGACCAACTCTGGTCATAATGGTATCCAATTCGTGGAAGTTTAGATTTTGACATTCATCTACAAGAACTATAGCATTATCTAGGGTAATCCCTCGTAAGAAGGATGTGGATAGAAATGCTACATTTCCTTGTTTTTTTAATTCATCATACATTATTTCAAACTGTTCCTCAGCGGAAAGTTTAAACATGAGCCGTAGCATATTATCATACGGAACTTGGTATAAAGAACTTTTATCTTGTTCATCGCCTGGCATAAATGCAAGACTTCTAGTAGGCATTAAAGACCTTACTATGTAGATACAGCTATAATTTGTACTAGGGTCAAGAACTTCCTTGATTGCATTATACAGAATAACAAAAGTCTTTCCTGTGCCCGCAGGCCCATATAGGAAAAGATTCTTTCCAGCTGCATATTGCTTAAAAACTTCAAGTTGGTTTTTAGTAACCCCCTTCATTTCAACTAACTGATCATGATTTATAAAATGTGTTTTCATAATTATGTCCAATCTCCTAGCTGACTGCCAGGATTCGTTCTATGAATCTCTTTCATACGGTCTTTAAAACCATCATCGGTGTGTCTAGCTGCACTATCTCTCATAGTATATTGCAAACTAGGTAATTGTGGCACTAACTGTAGGTCACAACTGTCATTATTTTCATCTGAGCAGCTTCCATATCTTTGTGGATTTTCCACAGGAAGATTTCTATCTGCTACTTTAAAAACTTCTTCTAATTCAAAGTCACATTTATTACATTTATATTGATATGTCGGCATTATATTTTGTCGCAAAAAGTTTCACCAGGCTGTGTTCTAAGTCACCCATAAATTGTTTTCCCGATGCAGATAAATTTTCATGGGTTTCTACCCAATGCAAAATATCTGTTATGTTAGAAAACTCAGAATATAATTTATTCTTGGGCCAACTATGAACACACTCTTGTGTTATGTTTTCAAGTCTTTTAGTAGTATCCATTACTATCTATAAAATATATGATCTCCAATTCTACCTACGACTGGAAAAGTTTTTGACCAACGTGGAGAAATTTGATAAGTATGATAAAATCTTGCTCCCTCAGTATAATCTAATCCTTCTAATTTTAGTTTACTATACTGGAGCATTGCAAGTCTTGCTATCTTTTGAGTTTTTTCAAAAGACTTTGGGTTTTGTACTTCATCTGAATTACCATCACAATACCAACTGAATTGGCATCTATTTCGTTTTGGAAATCCATCAGCGGTATGTATTCCTTGATATACAACTTTACATATTGTATTAGGAAATGCAGCATCACTAACTCTATTTAGAGTTACCAGAGCTACTGCAAATTGTCCTGCAAATGGTTCGTTTCTAGCTTCAAAATATATGTTCTTTGCAAGACACGTTAGTTGTTTTTTTCTATCATCTATCACGGATTGGAATGTTTGATATTTCCATACGTTTTTCTCATTATATAATTTGCTTTGAGAACTTCCTAAAGGAAGTACAAATAGAAAAAATAAAACAACTGCTGTGAACAGTTTTTTCATATTACTTTATTTAATATGATCTTCAATCTTTTTTAGGTACAAGAATTCCATAAAATATTAGCAACCGCAGATCGTTAAACGGTTAAACTTTTTTTAGAATATAAATGGGGAATTAAGAGTGATAAGAAGATAGTCCATCTTTTACACTCATTCCGTTTCGGATTTGCATATCTATAGACTCCCTATGAGAAGATTGTACTATTATTTATACTCTTGGAAGTCCTCATTCCACTTAAATGCCTCTGATACGACCTGTGATGATAATCCCTTATATTTTTGATGTAGGCTTTTTTCCTTTACTGCACATAAAAGTTCAGCTTCATCTTTGTGTAATCCTTCTAACAGTCTAATAAACATACGTTCTCTAACTGTACTCTGAAGATTTGGATCTGCACTCTTACCATTAGTTTTAACATAATGCCAAAGTGTATTACCTTCAGTTCTTAACAACATATGTTCAGTACCTTCTGGAGCGTCATTTTCTATATATGGTGGTGTTCCAGATGGTAATTCTGATTCAATTATGGGGTTAAAAGACCATTGACAAATTTGTCGCAAGGCCTGACAATCTTCTTCTTGTAAAATCTTTACTTTTTGTGCTTTTGTTTTTGCACCATGAACTTTAGACAAAATTTCACTAAAAAGTAATTCTCTAACTTTAATTGATGGTTTAGGTTTTTCTGGATATGCACTTACAGATCCATCACTATTACTATCAAATTCTACTGGTTGTTGTGCCATATTAAAATTCTCCTATATCTTGTATTAAATTATTAAGTTTCCTTTCGATAAAATAATTCAAAAGTTCACTTCGTTTCCCTTTCGGAATTTCATCATATTGTTTTCCAACTTGGTCAACAATGTTTGATGGTGTATATTGTAAATCAATCAGTTTCATATTTCTATGATAGTTTCTTAACTGCTCCTCATTACAAAAATCTTCTGGATTTTGGTCTACCCATAGTTCTACTTTTTTCTTTGATATTGGTGTTTGTCGTATTTTATCCACCATACAATTATCTGCTGATAAGAAATTAGGAACACCATCTGATGAGTCACCTCGCAAAATATGTTCCTTCAAGTATTTTTCTGGATGACTGTTTGTTATTAACTTTTTAGTAATAGGGCTGTACTGTTTCACATTTTTATGCGACTGTAGCTGTATGAAATCCTTATCACCAGAAATAATCATTACTTTTTCTGTAGCAGTTCTAGCAAGCACACCAATAATATCATCTGCTTCTGACTCATCAATCTGAATATATTTGTAGGGGAAAAACTCTTCAAGTTCAGATTTGATAGTATCAAGACATCCAAATATTTGTGTCCAATCTCTCTTATCAGCATCCCTACTAGTTTTCCTAGAAGCTTTATATTGTGGGAAATGGTCACGCCTCCATGAATGTTTACCATCACAGCATAAGACCAACTCACCATATTCATTATGATATTTTGACCGATACATTCTGAGACTGTTCAGAACCATGTGTCGAACCATATTAACATCAACTTCTGATTGGTCTTTTCCCATTGACATCATTGTAGATGCCACCATTATCTGACTTAAATCAATTAGTATCATACAACCTCTCCCCACACCATATTGATGTCTGGATAGAAAACACCCTTAGATCGTTTTGGTGTACCATCTGCATGATAAGCCATTGCGACACATTTCCATTGAGTTTTCTTTTCTTCATTATCTCCCATAAAATCAGAAATCCAATCCCCTGTCCTGAGATAATGTTCCATGAACCGAATATAGGCTTTGGTATTATCAGAATTGATACTATCTGTAATTGCTTGTTTGGGGGTTGCGCCTCTCCTATGAGAGTTGACAGAATATGCAGAGGCCCTATCCTTACTATGTTTAATCGCTTTCTTAATCGATTTCAACGATAGGGGGTCATCATCTGGTATTTCTAATACCTTTGGATGTATGTTCTTGTACTCTGCTGGGGTTCTCTTACTTCGTGCTTTGGATAGTTGGTCACGAAGCTCTTGTTTTCGCTTTTCAGTTAGTTGTTTTCTCATTATATTCCATAATAATCAAGTAAAATTTCAATCATCTCATTTGGTTGTAAAATAAGATCATTGAGTTTTATAGGTTGTGGCCCAGTATAGGTAAACCATTTTTCAAATTGTTCACTACCCATATACAGGTCTTGAGCAAATCCATAATCTAGAGCTATAACATCTTCATAGGAATATTCCCTAGAATTTGTTCTAACCTCTAAAATGGTTGGTGCTGAACCATTATCAATAAGACTTTTTAACTTTGTAAGTCTTTTATTCACTTTATATACCTTGTATTATACCATTATGAATCTCAAATGTCAAGTCTTTTATTCCATGATTGTTGAAAAATATCTATTCATTATATTATCATTGTAATATAATTTTTCGCCTTTTTCATCTCTGGCTTCTAAAACATTATGTTGAAATAACAATTTTGTTTCATTATAATTCACTTGACCTTTTTTTATATAAAGAGATAATATTTCTCTCTTGAATCTATTATGGCCAGATTCTAGCACTATTAGTTTAACTTTTTTAGATGAACTGTAATAGGATTTCCAATCGCTTTCTGACTTTACCTTTTTCCGTATTCCTTTTTTCTTCCTAATGGAATAAAAGTACTTTCTTCCAATATATTGCTTACCATTTTCAAGGTCAGTCAATAGATAGCAAAATCCGTAATAGTCTTTTATATCTTCACTTTCAAAAACTTTATCATTATATAGCCAAGGGTTTTCGTAACTCATAAATACTCCACATGGGAATATTTAGGTTAATAATAATCTTCCTCATTATCTTCTTCAAAACCCTCTTCTATTTCAATATCTTCTCCACCACAGAAGGTACAAAATCCTATTTCGTATCTTGATAAACTTAAATTATGCTGTAAGTTAAATGTCGCATTGCAATCCTTGCACTCTATTTCTACTTCTTCTACCATAATGCTTATTATTAAATGATTTCACAACTGTCACCAGAACACGCAACCGTTTGCGCTCCTGTAGTATTATCCTCTGTCTCGTATTTAGTGAGTTTGGAATAGTCAATTTTTGGGAAATCTGCAAGCAAAGTATCATAAGTCTTTTCATCGATTTCTTCGTAAGGGGCAAGCTGATAGATGTGGTCATCTTTAGGTAGGAAACTCACTCCCACTAGATCATCGAAATTTTCATATACAAAATTACCAACTTCAAACCATTCATCAGGCTTGACATAAATTGTTGCTGATACTGTATGTTCAGTATAGTTATGTTTTATTTTTAACCATTGTTTTAGTTGAGAAATTGCATCAACATCTCTTACCAGTACAGAACCTTCTGGTGCTTTTACTGGAAATTCAACTACCCATGTTTGAGCTGTTTCTTCTGGTTGTCCTACCTCTGGATAGAATTTTACTCCTTGATCCCTCATCATTCTGTACAATGGATCAGTAGCAGAAATTCTTACTCTTCGTATATAATAAGGAGCATATCGTGGATGAAACCCCGATGCAGAATTTACTAATGTTGAAACTGTTCCACTAGGTTTTGTAGTAGTAATAGCTACTGACCTGTTTATTTTTAATCTCCCGGCTGTTTCTACATTCACTCCTATTGAAAAATCTCTCAATGCTTGTAAATTCTCTGGTGTCAAAATATCTGGATTGTCCATTTGTCCTGTCATGGATACACCTAAGAGTCTTTCCTCCTCAGCATTCTTTTTCCAATCATCATGAAGTTCTTCTAAAAGATTAAAATCCGTTAATGTAGATTGTATTGTTCCAATCATAGTCGCTACCTTTATCTTTTCCATTAAAGTCTCAAGGGTGTCTTCGGCCCGTATAACTACTTCTGTGAGGTTGCAGAACCCTCTAGGACGCAATATTATTTCACCACAGGGGTTAGTTGTCCAATCTTGTCTTTTACGCCGGCGTTTTGGAATCAAACTATTGATTGAATATCGGTTGAAAATTCCACGCTCTCCAGTACCACTTTCTGCAAGTGCCAACCACTCTTTCATGAAATCTATAGAGTTAGGTTTAACATCATAAATTGCACTATTGTTACTCATGGCTCGGTGTGCATTTGTCACCCAAAATTGACCCTGTTTGGCATTTCTCATTCCACTATCGTAGAGGTCTGAGAGGGTAATTATCGATGACCTTCTGACTCCACCTACGACTACTGAATTTGCAATTTTAGTAATAATATCAAATGCATTGATGGAACTTAGTTTCCTGTCACGATGTGCTTCTACTATGTGTTTGATGAAATGTAAAGTCTCATCAAGAGGCCCAGGCCCAGATGACCTACCACCAAAAGTTTTGAGTCTAGCACCTTGTGGTCTTAGTTTTGACAAATCCCATTCAACATCGTATCCTTCCCACATGGCCGTGCAGACTGCTAATGTTCCCATTGCCCATCCTTCTTTAGAATCCTCAAACACAATCTTTTTCCCATCACCATTCAATTTCTTTACTTTAGGAATCTTTTCAATATATCGTTTAGAAACATCCACACCAACTCCTGCACCACTCATCAACAAGAAATATACCTCTGCAAAAGAATGTAAAGAATCAACTGGAACTGTTGAGCAATTATAAATTGCAACATTGTTGAGTTCTGCTGGTTTTCCAGCTGTCCATAATAGCCTCATTGAAGGCATTACTTTCATCTCAAGAATGTACTGATGTATCAATTCATAATCTGATTTCTTTAATTTATTCTTACTAACCTTTTTCAAAAACACTACAGCTCGTGCAACTGTTTCATCCCACGATTCTCTACGCATCTTACTGTCATCCCAGCGTGAATATGTTCTATAGTATACAAATTTACTTAGTTCATTTTGAAATGGATTTTGGTGGGGGATTGGTTCTGGAACTTTCTTAGTTGTGATGATTTGTTCATGTTGTGTGTATGTCTGAGTTTGTCTTACAGTCTGTAATTGAGGATTCATATTTTCTTCCATTGGTTAATTTTGAGGTATGCTTCTAGTCCATGATATGTATGTACATCGATAAACTCTTTAATATTCTTCATTCCTGACAGAACCATATCATTGATGTCTTTACTTTTTAATTCAGGTGGCCAAATTACTACATTATAATTTTTGTCCACAGATTTAAACATACGCTCAACAGTATGTTCATTGCGTGGCTCGTTATCGTATATTGTAGTGGTTGATTCTGGACTTAACTCCAATAAGTTCAAATCAGCGCCGGCAACTGCTAAACAGTTGTCTATAAAGAGAGAATCTAATGGGCCTTCAACAACGTATGTATGAGAATCAAAATCAATACGTTCAAGTCCATAAATCTTCTCTTTTTCTAAAACAATTTTTAAGGTGATATATCTAGGTTCTTCGTTACCAAATGCTCTTCCTTGATAAGCAAAGATTTCTCCTGACTTGTCGAAAAAAGGGATAACAAGTCGTGGATAATCTATATTTATACTCTTAAATTTTTCAGGAAATATTGTGTGTGACCACTCATAAAATTTCTCTGAGAAGTATAATTTGTCCCAATGATTTTTGGGAATTTGTCTTTTTTCTAGATACTGTATGGCCGGATGGCCATCTTCAAGATCACTAAACTTAACTAATTTATTCAAATGCCTGTTTAGGGATTTGTCAAACTTAGGTTTTTTAAATGTAAATGGGAATTTGTCAGGAATAGGGGTATTCCCTTGAGTCTCACCGTCTTTGTACTTCTCTACTAAAAACTCAGTATGAAGTCCATGATCTATTTGTTTGAGGAAATTGTTGAAAGTAAGCCCGATACCACAATTATGACACTTATAGAAAAAAGATGCCTTCTTGCGATATATGAATCCTCTGGCTTTATTTTTTTGTTTTCGGGAATCTCCACAGATTGGACAACGAAAGTTCCAAAGGTTATCTCTAACCTTCTTAAACTTCTCCACCCTAGAGGTACATAAATTTATGTACTTCTGGTCAATATAGCTCATAATGTAAATTAAATTGTTATTATATACTAGTTAAATAAACCAAATGTTTGGGAAGCGGTCATTAGAAATGTCATGGCTATTAATACTCCACCTATAGTCCATTTCCATTTTTCTAAACCATTTATTTCTTTTTCATTTATATCTATTTTATCACACAATTTCTCAAAAGTCAAGTTAATTTCATCAGAGATTTCTCTTTTCATAGTGCTCATTCTTGAATGTACTTCTTTAAAATCTTCTCTATTTTGGGTAACGTGTCCATCGAAAGAACTTTTAATTGTTGCAATTTGAGTTTTAAGGACTTCGACATCTGCTTTTACTGTCATTTTACTGTGAATTCGTGATTTGTTTGTAATACTTGTTCTTTTAGTCTGGTAATTTTTCCCCATTGTCCACCACCTGTGCGGTTATAACGAATTCCTCTGACCTGAC
>Ga0209089_10000914_pt1 | contig 26916 bp, 25 predicted proteins | sample ArcticOcean_MG_C_FD_187431 | JGI IMG/M metagenome (GOLD analysis project Ga0209089, IMG submission 187431) | Marine microbial communities from western Arctic Ocean - ArcticOcean_MG_CB2_150 (SPAdes) (version 2) | ecosystem: Environmental > Aquatic > Marine > Oceanic | place: Arctic Ocean: Canada... | reverse complement strand
GTACCAACCGGCCAACGCTGCGCCGTGCCGTTCCCTGACGGGTAGGCCAATTTCTTTAGCCCCTGCGCGGTAGTCCGGAGTTGCACCCGGTTTCAGTGTATACATCCGAAAATCGTAAATCATTGTTCCTCATAAGTTTATAGGCATAAACCCAATCGTTGTGGCTTGGCATATCTGTACTGAATAGTGCCTAACATTACAGGACACAACATCAGGTGCCACACTCGAAAACCAATATCGGGGTAACTCCACACTCCCACTACCCCACTGCCCTGTCCAATCACACCAGAGCCGTACTTACCGTAGTTACGAAGAGTAAGCAGGGCCGGTCTCAGGATCTAATCTGCTAGGCCTGGTTCCTAACCCTTGGTTTCGGAAATCAAGTGCGGGCTTTCGAATCTGGGAACATTATTAGGAGCAAGGGATCAAATCTGACCAACCGGGCGGGTATTTGTCTCTACCAGGCGGTGGATTAGCGGGCAGACAATCTGGTTTACCCATTGGAGGACGATTGTTTAGGTCAGGGACCCCATTCTGCCTGCCTTGACCAGGAGCTTCTTGACCTTGGCCACCTTGATTCATATTGCTAGTTTCGGGGATGCCGCTATAGCAAAGGATAAAATACGGAAATCCGATTTCCCCTGACCCACTGATTCTAGAAGCGTGGTAATGGTATATGACTTTATCTAGTTCATTAACTGTTGAAGTTATACCGTTGCATTCATCCAAATCCCCTAGTCCTTGCACATACTCCCAATCATCTATGCCACCATAACCATTTTCCCCGTTTTTTAGGCGATAGCTGGAAGTCATTTCTTTCAAAACGTTATTTGAATCTTTCCCATAAGGGCCGTATATAGGATATCCATCAAATGCGAATCCTATAACTGGAGAAGCTTCGTTTGTTTTAAGAAAAGCCATATCCCAATCTTTCCAATCTTTCTCTTCTTTCTCTGGGTGCCAGTGGACACAATTTCCGTCGAAATGATAATGAAATTGAGTACCAGCAGAGTGAGCTCCACACAGGCCAAGCACTATCGGCTGTCTATCCTCCACAAAGTATTCAAAATGCAATGCTACAGCGTCTCCTCCAGGCCCTTCTTCAGGCCCAAAAAATGGAACTCCATTAACAGAAATTGCTATTGCTCCTCTTTCAGGAGCATGGGTGACAGTTGAAGCGAGTTCTGGGTTGAGTGGGATCTTCCATTCATATTCAACCTCTGCAGCGCAACAGCCAAGACCAGATTCATAATCATGGTTTGGAATTCCGTTGCTTTTGACGATGGCAAATTCATCAGTGTATTCAACTGTTAACGAACAACGGTAGTCTTCTTCTTCTTGCTCTGTGCTCAAGTCGTCTACGAGTGGAGAACTTGAATTATTGCAAAGCCACGCTCCGTCCATATAGGCAGGTACACGAATCGGCGGGCTGCTGTTCATCGGAGCAGGCTCAGCATTAGAGCAAGCGAGTGCAAAGATTCCAATAAGTCCCGCTAGAACTACTTTTCGCTTCATTTCCCTATCACTTGGGTTGTGTGCATCAACCATTGGACTCATATCGGTAAAGTAGGCCATTTGCCTTTAAAGACTATTACCACAGTCTAATTCGTTAGTCTTGGCCCTCGACTACCCCCGGTTGTACGAATCGCCAGATGATACATAACCAGTAAAATGGAGGGTTTCCTACGGAGCAAAAAATCTGGATTAAGCCTATTTAACCCTAGTTACAATTTGGGAGCAGCTAGAATGAAAATCTTATAACCCAAAATCTATTCAATACTATATTCGCTGTATGCTTCGTGAAGGCGAGATATACCTTCCTTTAACTCTTCAACCTCAAACAGCGTGTAGGCAAGCCTGATTTGTCTGGAAAACTTTCCAGATTCCGAGAATGCGTTACCCGGTCTATAAGAGACACCGGCTTTCTCGGCTGAGGTTAATAGGCGATCCGAATCGAACCCCTCGGGAAAGGTTAGCCAAAAATAATAGCCACCTGATGGGCGCGTATATTCGATTTCCTTCCCGAAATAAAGTTGTAGGGCTTGGTGCATCGCATCAGATCTAACTGAGTATTCTTCCCTGAGAACTGAAACATGCGTATCAAGCAAACCTAGATCAATCACCTCTCTAATCAGAGCGGATGAGTAATGATTGAATCCTCCTCCACTAAAAGTAAGAGCTGCGTCTGAGAACTTTTTAATTATTTCGGGTGCAGCGTGAATCCAACCAGTCCTGAGTCCAGGAGCCAGTATTTTTGAGAATGAACCGAAGGATATAACCCTGTTTCCCTCATCGAATGCGAGGAACGGCCTCGGAGGTAACTCATCAAAGTGAATTAACTGGTACACCTCATCGGCAAGTATGCGGAAATCAAACTTATTTGCTAAAGAGAGTAGCTGGCCTCGTCTATCATTTGATAAACATAAGCCAGTTGGGTTCTGGAAAGCCGGGATAATATATAAGATGCTGGGTTTCAACCCATCCAATAGTAAGTTCTCTAATTCAGAAACTAGCATCCCTTGTGAGTCGGTAGGCACTCCTACCACGTTCAAACCACGGTCTCGGAAAATCTTTTCAATTACAAAATAAGTCGGCTCCTCTACCACTACTGTGGATCCTGCTGGAGCATAAAGAGTGCAAGCCAAATCGAGACCTTGGGAGGCACCGGCAGTGAGGAATAAATGGCGAGGGTCAACCGGTATACCGTATGCCGGTTGCCTAGACAAAAACCCTGACAAACTTTCTAAGAAAGGCCCAAAACCTTGAGTTGCACCATACTGAAGAGGAGTACTGTCATCTGAGGCCAACAATTTCTCAGATGCCATCCTGATGGCTTCAATAGGATGAAGGCGTGATGATGGATGTCCCCAACCCAAATCAATGACGCCATCTTTTATAGAAACTAGAACTGAAGGCAGGTCAAATCTCATATTCCTCTGAAGACTATCAACTGGGTCTAATCCGCTAGGCCTGGCCCCCCACTACCCCCCCGGTTGTGCGAATTCACGAGGGGACTCCTAGCGATAAAGTAGGCCCTTTCCTACGGAGCAAAATTTTCGAAAAAAATTGACCTATCGTTTAATGGCATATGTATACCCTCTTGGAATTAGAGTACAACATTGACTTCCTAACTAGGAACATAGTTTTCCATATCACTGCTAATGCCAATTGATAAAAGCTATTGTGTGGCGCTGAGATCCACGTAGCGAGCCTCGTTTGTATACAACCTTCTCAGGTACTCAAACGTGGAGTTCTAATTCGTTTAATAGGGTGATTCCCATATTCCTAGGTTGACCCAAGAACAGAATCTTATTACGAATCTGTCACAGATATATCCGAGATGCCTCTCTATGAATTCATAGGCCAGTCAACAACATTTTCCTCTGAGTAGGACCATCTCACGCAAAATACCCCCCAGTAGAATGAATACATTTATATATACCTATAGGTGGGGGTGACTTTGCGTGAATGGAAGTGATTTACGGAGGGGGTAACTTCGCGTGAATGAACCCAGCCATCCATGTTCCAGTCAACTCATCTTTAACTTGGTCCGGTATCTCCCAGCCATCTCTTGTAGATGATTTCGTGATTAGACCCAACATCCTCAGGTCTTCGAGTTCGTACTGGACGGTACTGTTGGGTATAGACGTAACTTCAGAGATTCTGGAAGCACCAGATTCACCTTCGAGTAGACCCGATATCAGCTTCATCCTCTTCTTGGGTATCGAGTCAACGGCTACTCTAAGCGCAAGCCTGTAATCCGCCATCCCATTTACTTCAGGTGACTCGTAAAGCAGGGCACTTGATTGAGCCAGTCTCATCAACTGCTTGGACAGTCTGGTGCCTACCTCAGCGTTTGGAAACACCTCGATTTGCTTTGAGTGGTTCCTGATTACCGGAGTACGTAGTTGGGCAGTCAAGACTCCTAACCTGGATATGCGGTCTATGACCTCGGAAGAAGCCACAGGCGATTGAGTTAGCGATACCTTTTGGTAGTGGTCTAAGAAACCCTTTCCCAGTTCCTTTAATTCGGCCCTGAATCTTTCCTCCGAGCCGATTCGCCCCATAGCAAAAGCCGTTTGCGCTTTACTGTCCGTGAGTAGGTTGACTCTGATGAAACGTTCCCCAAGTTCTCCGAAGAGTTTCGAGCGTTGGTCTACGGCATCGGTAGCGGCGGCGATTAGACCGAATTTACCCTCCCACGTCGTTGTTTGACCCGTTCCCCAGCTTTTAGAGACATAACCGTCATAGGCGTCACGTAAATCAGAAAATATCTCGCGCTGTTCGTCTTTACCCATCTCGAGTATCGGAGCCAAGTCTTTGATTATCACTAGCTTGTCTTTTATCTTGAAGAGCAAGTCATGGCCAGGCGCAAGGTTGGTGTACCCACTGAGCAACGTATTTTTCGTGAATTTGCTGATACTCTGACAATGATTTGACCCTATGAACATGTTCAGAAGTTCTGTCTTGCCGCCTCCTGATGGGCCAACCAAAAGCAACCATACGGGGTCACCATCTATGAAATTGGCTGCTGCGGTAGCCAGAACAATATCGAGGGCTTCAGGGTCATGGATATATAGATGTTTTCGTATCTCATCGTGAAATTCTTGGATATATTTGCAATAAATTTGATGCCCGTCTCCCGCTGCTGGCGAATGTCTTGTATCTTGCATAGGTTTCTCCTTAATTAGTCGGATTTCCAAAAAGAAAGCGCCCGTCCCATTAGGGGCGAACGCATAATGAACAACGATAGATGCCTGGTCAGGCGTACAGCTATTCGGTGGACATGATTCTTGTCGAACCCCTATGAAACAGATAGATCATCGGCGCCGTCTTTGGCGTCCAAATAGCATAGCATATTTTCGTCAACTTATTCAACCTAAATTGCGCTAATTCGTTTTTATTTAAGTTTATTTGATGGTTTTTGTTAAATATATATATGTATATATTCTAACAAGGCTATTGTGATAGTAGCCGACTTAAAGAGTATCTCTAGATATTTATCATGCCCACAATACCGAGCTGTGGTTGAATCGTTCATGTGCTAGTTGGGCTAATTCCAGGCCTACGTTAGACACATAACGCCTCAGCATCGTTACATCCTGCCAGCCCATTATCTCCATGATGTCGCTATCGTTCATGCCGGTGCGCTTCATCTCGGCGGCAGCAGAGCGCCTAAATGCATGGACGCCTTTGTACGGCACGTCGAAGCTCATACATCTACGTCTGACCATTTGTAGGACACCAGACGAAGTAAACGGGCCGTATTTGCCTCTCCAGAAAGGCTTGCCTGAGATATGCCATTTTCTGATGTACCGATCAAGAGCTTGCAATGAACCGATGCTTAACGGCACGTACCTGATTCCAGTCTTACCGTCTACGCGAATTAGACGATTTCCCCAATCCGGGGCATCCATAGAGATAAGCTCCCCAACCCGAACCCCAGTATCGAAGAGCACAGTCATAATTGCGTAATCACGGATGCCTGTAGATGTCTTAAGTACACATGAACTGAGGAGGTTCTTGATTTCATCCACGCTATATATCGGTTGAGGAGCCACCCGATATTTGGTCAGTTTTATCCCGTCACATGGATTGAATTCAATTTCCCCTTCCTCCGACATGAACCTGAAGAACTTCCTCAGCGCGAGTTGGACTTCATAGATAGTCTTAGGAGAGACCCGAACCCTAAGAGAGTCCAGGTACTGTCTGACATGGTTTGGGGAGATATCGTCGGGGGGGATTTTTGAATAATGCTCTAAGAATTTCTTAGAGTCCGTTGTGTAGTGCTTTATCGTTTGGGCCTTCAGTCCAGACACCTGCAACGATAATTTGAAGCTCTGAATTAATTCCGAGTAACCGTCTGCTTTAAACAACAAAAAACCCTCCTATTTTGGAGGGTAAAAGGAAAATGCTCAGGAATAGTCTAGGCTTGAAATGGCTCCCCGAGTAGGATTCGAACCTACGACCTATCGGTTAACAGCCGACCGCTCTACCGCTGAGCTATCGGGGAACGTTGCAAAAGAGGGTACTGCCGCGGCTAGCACCGGAGTGATTAGCCTTAGAGATTGTAGCACCTAGCCGGGCCTGGGCTCAATATGGATTGCAAATGGGTTTTTCGGCAAGGCCTCGAAAAAATTGCCCTCACCGTAAAGCCAGTGCAGTTAGTCAAGAGTGCAGAGCAGTTGAGGGGGCAATGAAAACTATTCATTGGTTTATGTACGGAAAACAGCTTGGACTTTAATCAAGTTATTGGACCGTGGAATCCTATACAAATCAAATCCACAATAACATTTACTTGACATATAATAATAGACGATATGAAGATGCCTAGAACCAAAGGGTCGCTCAATAAGAGCCCACGTGAGTTGAAAGCTAAAGCTAAACTCCGAGAAAAGCTGAACAAGCTTAAAAAGTCTAAAAAGACGAGTTAATCATGATTCAATGGTCATAACCGGCGTCATTCGCATCGGGGATGGCGCCAGTTATTTTTCAGATTTGCTGTTGGTCTAACGAAAATAAACTACCTGTGCTCAATATGAAGCAATCGTATCCGCGGCTGAAATGTACGAAACCGTTAGTTGAAATTTCGAATATAAGTCCCATTTAAAGCACCTCTTAACCCGAAATCTATTTTCAAATTGACCTAGAAAGTTGAAGGAGCTCTTTTCCATGCCTTCTTTTGATGTGGTGTCCAAAACCGACTTGGCGGAAGTTGATAACGCGCTGAACGGAGTTGAACGTGAGATCAACCAGCGTTTTGACCTGGCCAACACCAAATGCGCGATTGTCCGCTCGGATGACACATTGACCCTGACCGCAGACGACACCATGAAGATGCAGCAGGTTGAGGAGTTGCTCCGTAAGTACCTGGCCATGCGCAAGGTGGAGCTGGGCGCGCTTGATTTCAAAGACGCACAGGACGCCGCGGGCAGCAGCCTTCGTGAAATAGTGGACATCAAACAGGGAATCGACAGCGATTTGGGCCGCAAGATCGTCAAGGAAGTGAAGTCGGCCAAGATGAAGGTCCAGCTAGCGATTCAGGGCAACGAACTCCGAGTTACTGGCAAGAAACGGGACGACCTCCAAGCGGCCATTACCTTCATCAAAGACATGAAGAACACCCAACCACTGCAGTTCGTTAACTTTAGGGACTAGACTCTTCCCGCTTTAGCACCGGCCACAACAGCCCGCTCCTAATGGATGGAGAATTTGGCGGCGCAGTGGATTCCTGCGAAAGCAGGAATGACGGTTGGGCGCGGAGATACCCCACGCTCATCCTGGGTTGAGCAAACGCTACCTACATCCCTGTTTGGATAGGATAGCCGCCCCTCCACCTCTCGTCTTTCCCTCGAAGGTAGGAATCCAGACAGCCATGAATTAACCAGCTCCCAACCGAATCCCTAGGCTGTAAAGTTTGGCATTACCTCTTTGGCGAATAGGTCCAGAGAATCGAGTACCTTTTTGTGCTCGATGCCGCCAAAGTTGATGAAGAAGATTAGCTTCTCCACACCTGATTTTTCCAGGTCTTTGATCTTAGCGGTAATATCGTCGGGCGTGCCAAATAGGGCTACATTCTCGTACATGGCGTTGTAGTCGAAGGTTATGTCCTTGGCGAATCTGCTCCGGTAGGCCTGGTACTCTTCAGGCAGCAGCTCCACCTCATTGTCCGGCGGTGCGCCAACATCCTGTCCGGTCTGCTTGAACCACATGAATGGTGCTTCAGTGTCGTTTCGTGATTGGGACACGTTTAGGGCCGTATACATGGGTCGTGCGACCACAACCCGGCCCCGGTTGTAATCGTGCCCTGCTTCGGCCAACGCTCCCTTGTAGAACCGAATCTGGTTGGCAACCTGATCGAAGGGTTCACCCTGTCCAATTAGCAAGTTCCAGTCGTTGCGGGCGACGCGGTTAACACTAGTCTCGCTGGACGCCGCCACGAAGATTGGCGGGTGGGGCAACTGGACCGGTCGCGGGTGCACAGTCATGTCGTTGAACTGCCAGAACTCGCCGTTGTGGTCGAAGGGTTTGTTGGATGTCCAGGCCTTGGTGAGTACATCCATGGTCTCCTCAAACCGCCGGCTGGACTCCTCCATAGGGATGTTCAGCTTGTGGAACTCGCCCCACTGGAAACCCCGACCTACGCCAAAGTCCAAGCGACCGTCGCTGAGCAAGTCCACTGTAGCTGCTTGCTCGGCCAGTTCAATTGGGTTGTGAAAGGGCAAAACGGTGACGCCGGTGCCCAGCCGTATCGTCTTGGTGACGCCGGCCAGATAGGCCAATAACGACAGCGTTGCCGAGACGATACCGTGGCGAGAGAAATGGTGCTCGGTGATCCAAACTGAGTCGAAACCAAGCTGCTCAGCGTGGAGCACTTGGGCCAATGCCTCTTTGTAATACCTGACTTGCTCGTTGGGGTTGGGAAGTTGGACCGATTGGAACAGACCGAATTTCATGTTGGTGACCGCCGAATAGATTTGTCCTTGGGCCGCGGGTAGTTTAACCAAGAACCTAACGGAGTGATAGTGCTTTTTAGCCCCAGTGCAGACACGAACCCTTGCTTCAGCACCCTTGGGGTACTAGGATTGGGAGCGTCCCTATTTCAATCCGGGAGCCACACACCCCACAGTTTGCGCCCAGACTCACCCCAATCCTCTGATCCCGCGCCCCTGAATCCGGCCCTTCGCTCGCCGCCAAGGCGAGTAAAAACATTCTCCTCCATACAGAAGAATGTTAATTACCGTTATCTATGGACTGGCAACATGTTTGCCAACTGTGCCCAATGGCTGCAGTTTGTCACCATTGGCTGGCTGGCTTTGGACATCAGCGGGTCGGCGCTCCATTCCATCTTGACGGTGGCCGTCCGCGCCCTGCCGGTGTTGGTCCTGGGCCCCTGGGGCGGAGTTTTAGCTGACCGGTACGATCGTCGCAAGATGGTCATGATTGTCCAATTGGTCATGGTTGCATCAGCTTTGACCTTTGGGACGATGGTGGCCTACGGAAAAGTGGACACCATCTGGCACGTCTACGGTTACATGCTCGTCTCGGGGATAGGTTTCGCATTTGTTCAGCCGGTACGTCAAGCGCTGGTTGCCAACACCGTTCCCAAGGAAGACTTGGGCAATGCTCTGGCCTTGAACGCAATGGCGGTCACTTCGATGCGGTTGGTTGGCGCGGCTATCAGCGGCGTATTGATTGAAACCGTGGACTTCCAGTGGAATTTCTTTGTTGAGTCAGGCCTTTACGCGGGGATGATCCTGTTGTTGGTACCTATGAAAACGCCGTTCCGGTTAGATTCTACCCGGATTAAGGCGTCGGCGGTGGTGGACTTTAAAGAGGGAATGTCTTTCATAGTGAGCAACGCAAACCTGCTGCGTTTGATGATGATGAACTTTGTCCGCACCGGCATATTCATGCCCCTGTTGCTGTTCCTCCCGGCCTACACTGAAGAAGCTTTGGGCAGCGGTGCCGGGGTTAGCACGGCCATGGTTGTGGTCATGGGAGCAGGAGGCCTAGTGGCCACCGTGGTGATATCGTCCTTCGGCTTCTTCACCAAAAAGGGTCTGGTGACACAGATCGCCCTAATCGCCGGCTCCTCAGTCATCCTGGTTTTGGGCTTGTCCCAATGGATCTGGCTGTCGATTCCAATCATGCTGATCATGGGTTTCTTCCAGACCCATTTCATAGTGGCCAACCAGACATTGATCCAGACTTTGGTGCCCGACAACCTACGTGGTCGAGTGACCAGCGTTTGGCACTACGAGAGCGGGCTAATCCCACTGTTTGCGTCCCTGACCGGCGGGGTGGGGATACTGGTTGGTATTGACGTTGCTATGGCCATTGGCGGTGGCATCGCCCTAGTCGTCAGCCTGTTCTTCCTGATTCGGTTCGCTAGCATACGTATGTTGGACTAGGGGCTATTCCACCGGGGTAGTTGACCAGTTGATACTGGCGTAGGTCCAGCTGATTTTGAATGGCGTGTCTCCGTGATTGGCGATGCTGTGGTGGGCGCCAGGGGAGATGAAGGCGGCGTCGTTGGGCCGTACAATGTGCTCTTCGCCGTTAATCACCATCAGACCTTCACCCTCGATTACAATCACCGATTCCTCGGCGTCATGGTAGTGGGTGGGCGCAGAAGCTCCAACTGCAAACTCGGCGACACCGCTGGATATCTGAGTTGCCCCGGTGTCTCCATCAACCAAACTTGTTAGCAGCACTCCGGGTCGTTTCTGTTGATGTTCCACACTATCAAAGGGCACGAATTTCGCTTTGGGCATCGTCTTCTCCAATCGCGTATCAGTCTGGTGTGCTGAGGTCCCAGCCGGGCAATGCCATATAGCCTTCGATTGGAACCTCAGTTTTGGTGGACAAGCCCTGGGCCTGCTTAATACGTTGAATGTTGTAGAGATGGGTGATGTGCTCGTAGTACCGGTGACTAAATATAGTCTCCAGGTTGAACCAAATCTTGGTTGGAGTCTCGCTATCTCGCCTCAGGCCCGTGCTATGAATGTTGTAAAACCAAGGCCATGCGCCGGTGTCGGAGTACTCAAATTCCTCGGTTCTGAGAGACCCTACGGTATGTTGAGAGAGTATCGTCTGCCCCAGGGCAAGTCCTCGTTGCAGCTCTTCCAGGATTAGTTTTACATCCCAATAAACGCCTTCATCCAGTCTGCGGTCATACTTGGATTGGGCCAACACTTTGACTTCTTCGGCATTCGGTGGGTTTGCCGGGGGGCCTTCCGGGTACATAGTTAGCCCCCATCTCTGCCAGAACCAGCGGAAATTACCGGAGGCCATGTGGCTCAACTGACGCCGGATACTCCACCCACTCCAACCCCACTTGTCCGATTCAAAATCGAGCTGCTCTTCGGTTAGCCCTGCCACTTCACCGGCAGCAATTTCGTAAAGGTGAGACTCGAACTGAGGGAACCTTAAAAGCGCTGGCGAGTCTTCATTTAACTGTTGCTCAAGCATCTGGGGACTAAAGGCCCTGCCAGAATCGCCGTTCTTCGCCACGGACGAAACGGCCAAAACCAGGGTTTGGGAAATGTCCGGCTGAAACCAGCGTGCCCTCAGCTTCCAGCATGTCCAATACCGCATGCCTGGTGGCCCTGGCAGCTTCGGGGATGATGTCGAACTCGGGATTCCAATCAGTGTAGTGGGCCTGAATCGGGCTGTGGGCTACGTCGCCCAGGATGAATGCATGCTCGCCCTTGGACTCCACGCGGATGGAACTGTGCCCCGGTGTGTGGCCGGGAGTTGGGTAGGTGGTCAATTCCGGTGTGATTGAGTACTCGCCGTCAATCAGGTCCATCACGCCCAGTTCCTGCAGCGGTAGCACCTGTGGCACCACGTACTCAACCGTGTTGATGACATCCGGTTGAGTCCAGTAATCCCAGTCCTTCTGAGGAACCAGGAACCGGGCGTTGGGGAAGTTTATCTTGCCGTCGGTGAAATTCCAGCCAACGTGGTCTGGATGAACGTGGGTAAAGACGACAATGTCCACCTCGTCGCGGTCAACGCCCTTCTCTTTCATGTCGTCTAGCAGATAGCAGCCCTCACCCTGCATGCCAGTATCGACGATGATCAATTTGCCGGACGACCGGACAGCCAATGAACCCCAGCGGTGCTTTCCGTTCTCGTGGTCGGCCATCAACTCAGGGTATTCGTTCCACTGCTCAATGGTTGTGTGGGGAAACGCCACAAAGGGCGACCTGACGGGCAGGTTGTCATTGAGGGAAATCAGCTCAACGTCGCCGACGTTAATTATGTGGTTGGGCATGGTTTGCTCCAGTTAAAGATTTTTGCAGATTAAAGCTCAAAGGTCTTTTTGTAGATGCTAGGTGAACCGTGTCCGTGGCTGATCAGACCCATCATCTCTGCGTTCCTGGGGTCGGCGGTTATTTGGGATTCCCACTTGGGCGAACGCGAGGCCATCTCGTTTTCCAGTTCATAGACTACTGAATACATGGGCTCTTCACCACGCACCGTTTTGTACCGGCGGCCGCGTATGATGCCGGGCACAGTCTCGAAATTAGGCACAAAAACCGTGTCATACCACTCGTTCCACTCGGTGGCCCGGTCGGCAGTGATAGCCAAGCGGCCAATGTGCAGGGCCGGGGCCATACCACTGTTGGCAACTTCGTCTGTGAGGGAATATGGGTAGATCATTTCATAGAGCGGGTTGAAGAAATTGGTCCCGATCAGAGTCGGTCCCATGGTTTCGCTCCACTTGGACTTTGTCCGTTTGGTGAAGCCGTCACCCAAGACGGCAGCCGGGCTATCAAGCTCGTAGCAAGCCAGGTGTTTGGGGCCATTCACCACCGCTTCATAGCGGGCGGCGCTGAGAACTCCGGGCACCGTGAGTATCTCTGCAATATGTTCGCCGTTATACCAACGGTTGAACTCATCTTCTTTGTCTTCTGGAACATCGCACCAGACCATCAGCAGTCCGGTCCCTTTCTTGGCGGCCATTGAGCTTCCCCCATCTGTGGTTAAAGTCTAATCGGTGTCGTTACCTACGCTTTCCATGAATAACGGCGCAGCGAACACTATAGCCCAGGTTGACGTAACGGGGAACACGTTAGGGGTATCTGTCGTACTATTAGTGGTCGGTTCGGCCTGATGGGTCTAGCCGACTCATGCCGAGAAAACAGGTGGTTAAGAAACAACATCACGACCCCAACTGAAAATTCCAAAAGGCATGACCGCCGCATCTTCTACGGTTGGTTCATCGTTGCCGCGTCGGGCTTGGTGGTCTTCAGCAGTGGGCCTGGCCAGTCTTACGTTTTCTCAATATTCATTGATTCCATCATTGAGGACACAGGCCTCTCTCGTCCTGGTGTCTCCCTTTTGTACCTGGCCAGCACCGGCATGAGCGCCGTTTTGGTTGCGATTGTCAGCCGGCTTGCCGACCGGTACGGGCCAAGAATCATGTTGGTGGCCATTGGGTTGGGGTTTGGCGCGGCCTGTTTTGGCATGGCTACTGCCACCAACATTGTCTTGTTCTACATCGCGTTTGGTGCCTTGAGGGCGCTGGGTCAGGGGTCGTTGAGCATCAACTCGATTCTGCTGGTGAACCAATGGTTCGTCTCGCGGCGGGGTCGGGCCATTGCCCTCATGGGTATGGGAGGTGTGCTATCCAACGCCTTTTTCCCACCCTTCGCCAGATTCTTGATCAATAGCATCGGCTGGCGTGAGGCCTATGCAGTGATTGGCGTCGTGGCCATTTTATTGATCGTTCCAGTAACTCTTCTGGTAGTGAAAAACCGCCCGGAGGACGTTGGCCTACACCCAGACGGCTCTTCAGAGCCACCGATCTCCGAGACTAGACAGGCGATGGTTGGGGGCCAGCGAGAGACCAAAGTCTTCAGTTCCATGAGTTTTTGGCTGCTGGCTTTGTCCTTGGGGACGCCGGGTCTGGTGTCTACAGCGTTGGTGTTCCACCAAACGTCGATTTTCGAAGAGAAAGGGCTGAGCGCCACACTGGCGGCCGGGGTGTTTGTGGTCTTTGCGGCATCGGCGGCGGTCAGTTCAATAATCGCTGGGTTCGCCGTTGACCGTATCGGACCCAAGGCGCTCTACGCCTTCAATATGGCAACATTGCTGGTTGCTTTAATCTTGGTTGTGGCGGTGGATTCCGTATTCATGGCTGTGGTCTACGTATTGGTGATGGGAGTTTCTGGGGGAGCTCATCACATAGTCCAAGGCGTGATCTGGGCCCACTACTATGGGCGCAACGGACTGGGCCGAATACAGGGTTCCGCAATGACCATTAACTTCTGCGCGTCGGCGGTCGGCCCATTGCCGTTGGCTATCTTCCACGACCTGACCGGCAGCTACATGACTGGCATGGTAGTGATGATGGCTCTGCCGGTGCTGTCGGTGTTGGCGCTGGTGAAAGCCAAGCCGGGCAGCACGCTCATTGCCGCAGAATCAGGCGTTGTGTAAAATGCGCCCAGCATCGGCCCCCAATGTTGGGGGCCTTCCAGCGTCTGAGAACCCTGGTATTTAAAACCCCCGGTATTTAAGAACAATGAGGAGACCTTGAAATGGATTTTGGACTAACAGATAAACGCGCATTTGTAGGTGGCGGCAGCCGAGGCATCGGCAAGGCCATCGCCTTGGAACTTGCCAAAGAAGGCTGCGATGTTGTCATTGCGTCGCGGACACAATCAGCCTTGGACGAGGCTGCCAAAGAGATTGAAGACATAACTGGTCGAAAGATCATCCCCATGGCCTTGGATGTGACCTCCCGCGAACAGGTGGACGGTGTCATGGCTGAAGCCGTGAAGCAGTTGGGTGGCCTGGATATCCTCGTCAACAGTGCTTCATTGCCCGGCGGTTCGCCTTCCGCGACTGGGCCAATCGACGGTCTGGACGAAAGTGAGCTGCTCAGCGACTTTGACACCAAGTACGTTGGTGCTTTGCGCTGTGCCAGGGCGGCCATTCCCTTCCTGAAGGAACAGCCCTGGGGCCGGATCATCAACATCAGCGGCGGCAACGCCAGGAATGCCGGCAACTTGAGCGGCGGCGCACGTAACGTGTCCCTGGTTCACCTGACCAAGACCTTGGCGGTGCAGATGGGCAAGTTTGGGATTACCGTGAACTGCATCCATCCCGGCACAACTCGCACCGAGCGCACCGTGAGCTTGCTGGAGGCTCGAGGCAAGGCGCTGGGAGTCACTCCCGAAGAAGCTGAAGCGCTGGACTTTGCCGACGGTTCACCCCGAGGCAACCACATCAACCGCATGGTTGACGCTTCAGAGATCGGGTTTTTAACAGCCTATCTGGCGTCCGACAAGTCATGGGCCGTGACCGGTGAGGTCATCATGGCCGGTGGCGGCTCCGGAACCGCAGTCTACTACTAGACTTTACCCAACTCGATAAACTAAGGGGCGTCATTCTCGTCTATGGGGATCGGCGCCCCTGTTAGGTGTTCAAGACCGATGGCAACAGACGATTTGGCAGAACTTGATCAAGATGTGGCAGAGGTCCGCCGCAGGGTGGAAGCCCTGACCAATGACATGCGCGGCCTGGGCATGGAACTTAGGTTTTCATCGGAGGAGTACGGGCCGGAAAAGGACTTCGACGGCATCGTGACCCGGACCATCACCTTCAGCTTTAGGGTTTCCCTGCAGGACTAACGCCGAGGGCCATGGTGGCAGCCTCTGGCATGGCCCGCAACCGGAGCATCGCGGCAATCACCAAGACTGCCAGGTCCAACGAGTCGCCGCCGGGTCCGGAGCCGCTTTATAATCCATGGGTTCTTCTTGATGGTCTGACAATCTCTACCAAAGCTCTTGGCTGGCCAAACGTGCTCCCTCGACCATTGCCTCTAGTTTGGCCCAAGCAATCCGCGACTCCACGCGCCGGCCCCAGGCAGATGTGCCAAAGCCGCAATCGCTGCCCACCATCATGTTTTCCTTGCCTACGACACTGGCGTAACGCATGATGCGTTCCGCAACTAGCTCCGGATGTTCGATGAAATTGGTGGTGGTGTCTAATACCCCAGGGATGATGACCTTGCCTTCCGGTAGTTTCACGTCTTGCCAGACCTTCCACTCGTGGGCATGGCGGGGATTTGCTCCCTCAAAAGAGACGGCTCCGGGCGGGGCTTGCAACACGATGTTGATAATCTTGCTCAACGGCACATCATGGTGGTGAGGGCCTTCTGTGTTGCCCCAGCAGAGGTGCATTCGCATCCGGTCCGGGGCAATGCCGGCCAGAGCGTGTTTCAGCACCTCTACGTGCATCTCAACTATTTTGATGAACTCATCTTCGCTCAGGTGCGAAAACTGGGTAATCCGGGTCATGGCCAGATCAGGGCAGTCGATTTGGAGCAATAGGCCGGAGTCTACGATGGCCTTGTAGTCGTCTTGCATCACGTCGGCCAGGGCGTATAGGTACTCTTCTTCGGTTGCGTAGTGTTCGTTGTGCAGGAAATTGGCGATGACGCCAGGGGAAGCAGCGGTCATGAAGACCTCTTCGGTTTTTGCATCCTTGGTGGCGTTTTTCAGTCGCTGGATGTCCCGCTGCACCGCGTCTTTGTCTTTCCAGGCGATGGGGCCAGTGCAGGCGGGCCAAGGGATGGTGGCCGATGACGACACGCCGCTTTGAACGGCGAATTCTGGAAAATCTAGCATGTCCAGTCGAGGCCGAGCCCTGAGCACCTGCTCGCCGTCGAAGCCGGTTAGTCGGTCCTTCACGTAGGTCGCGTATTGGACCCGGCCTTGCTCTCCATCATTGATGACATCAACGCCGATGGCCGCTTGTTTTGCAACCACATCGGCCACACCTTCTTCCACGCCAGTGCGAAACTCCTCAGCTTCGGCTGCTTCCGGGTCTAGTCTGGAGCGTAGTAATTCCTGTAACTCTGGTGACCTGGGGAGGCTGCCAGTGTGGGTAGTGAGAATCCGTGTTTCGCTGCGTTTCATGGTGGATGCGCACTCCTAATCCGTGCCTAATAATCAAGTGCCTCGGGGTGCCACGGATTGTACACGGTCTTCTGATGATGCGCGAGAAAAGAGAACCCTGAGTATGTACGGAGCTTTGCGCGGCTATTTAGACTAGGCAGACCGGGTTTTTTCTTCGTATCCGCGGGGGGTAATTACCCTGCCGCCGTGAAGATAAGTGGTGGAATTGCCAATCACCACTATGGTCACCATATCCACGAAATCAGCATCCTTTTCCAAGTCTTGCAGCGTGGTGAGCTTTACGCGTTGACCGGGTCGAAAAGCGTCGCCAACCAGACCAACGGGAGTGTCTCCGGGCCGGTGTTTCAGCAGAATCTCCCTGGCTTCAAGTAGCTGGGTCTGTCTGCGCTTGCTGCGGGGATTGTATAGAGCAACGACAAAGTCTCCCTGGCCTGCCGCTTCCAGTCGGCCACGAATCTTCTCCCAAGGCGTGAGTAGGTCGCTCAAGCTGATGGCGCAGAAGTCCTGCATCAGCGGAGAACCCAGCACTGCCGCCGCTGCCTGCATTGCAGATACACCAGGCACCGTGACCACAGCCGGGGATTGGCCGTCCCAATCACGGTCTGTGAGCACTCGGAACACCGGGCCGGACATGCCGTAGATGCCGGCGTCTCCGGAAGACACCACGGCAACGATCTTGCCAGAGTAAGCAGAATCTACCGCTGCGGCAGCCCGCTCCAACTCCTGGCCAAGTTCCATGGAGACCACCTCCTTGCCGGTGATCAAGTCCTGAATCTGGTCAATGTAGGCCCGGAAGCCAACAATGACATCACTCTCAGCCATTGCCTGGGACGCGGCGGGAGCCAGGTATTGGGGATTCCCGGGGCCAATGCCTACCAGATGTATCTTGCCATTGGTCGATGCGGTGGTCATTTACTTGTGTTCCTTGGTAGAAATATTTGTGTCTAGTTTCCGGCTGGTTGCCCGTTATTTCTTGCTGTGATCGATCCGGGCGACGGCGATGGTCGCTCTGGAGGTATTTTTTCGGGTCACTACTAGTTCTCTGGCTCCGGAGGTTAAAAGCGCGGACGGTTCAGCGACTCCCCAAACACCGACCAGCCCGTGGGCCCGCTCCGACTTGGACGTGATAGCACTGGGGTTCGTCTCGAACACTTCGTTCAACTCGTCGCCTTGGTAGAAGGTCAATGGTACACCGTGCCGCTCAGCCAGGTGTTCCAGACCCGGTTCGCCTCGCTTAATCTCTGCGGAAGATATCTCAGCCAGGCATTCTATTGCCAGACCATTTTCTTCAAAAGTTCCAGCCAGCAAGAATTCCAGCTCACCAACTGGGACTCCCCGGCGGCAACCCATTCCAATTACCAAACTTTTGGGCCGGTAGACCACGGTTATCTTGTCAGCCAACAGGGTGTCCAACGGCTCGGTGGTGTCGGTAATAATCAGGGCCGCAGCGCACGCTGAAGCTGCCAGATCATCTAATGCAGAATATACCGTGATGTTCTCTGGTAGTGGCGTTTCATTGGGCCACCAGCTGGGCTCCCCAGCAGACTGCCAAACTCCGATGGGCTGGCCGTTTATTACGGCGGCGCTGGCCCGGGTTACTGAGTTGGAATCGGCCTTTAGCTGCCAGCCAAACTCTCGCCCCAGCAGGTCAACTGCCAGGGTTCTAGATGCATGGGAAGCCGATGTAATCACGGCAGTTGCGCCAATGTGGCGAGCAACTTCTTGGGCCAACTTATCGGCCCCGCCCACATGTCCGGAGATCAGACTCACACAAAAGCTACCGGCATCGTCAACGCAGACCACCGCCGGGTCAACCTGTTTGCTTTTTAATAGTGGCGCCAGCAGTCTGATTGATGCACCGGCAGAAAGAAAAAGAATCAGATGGGAATACTTGGCAAATGCCTGTTCTACCACCGGTCGCAGCGGCAGGTCAAAGACCTCAGCAGCGTCGCCTTCTTCATGAAAACGGCGGTCCAAAAACAGCGTAAATTCGCCGTTGATGGAACCCGCCAACGCACTCGCCATCCTGGCCCCATTGTGGGTTAGCGCAATGATGGCCGTCCGGTCAGAGGTGCTAGCTTTTTCCGTTGCCACTGACCGCCTTCCGGTAACGGTGGGTGTAATCGGCGGAATAAAGGTGGGATACGGCCCCCCCGCGGTCCAAGCCAGGGTCCACAGCGTCCCCCACGATAATCAGGGCTTGGAGGGTAATCTTGGCCGCCCTAACCTTGGCGGCAATGTCTTTCAGCGTGCCACGGATTATCAGCTCATCGGACCAGCCGACGCGGTAGACCACGGCCACGGGAGTGTCTTCTGTGTACCCGGAGGACGTTAGTTCGCGGACGACTTTGGTCATGCGGGTGATGCTCAAGAAGATGACCATGGTGCAACCGTGGGCGGCCAGGTCTTTCAGTTGTTCGCCTTCCGGCATGGCCACACGGCCTTCCATGCGGGTCATGATTACGGTCTGGGATTTCTCTGGCACCGTAAACTCGGATTTCAGCACAGCGGCGGCGGCAAATGCTGCACTGACGCCGGGTATGATCTCAAATTCCACACCGGCGTCATCAAGGATGCGCATCTGCTCTAGAATGGCGCCGTAGATGGAAGGGTCGCCACTCTGAATGCGGGCCACTACCTTGCCCTCTTTGACGGCGTTCAGCTCAAGCTCCATGATTTGGTCCAGGTTCAATTCGCTGCTGCCAATGACCTGAGCCCCTTCCTTGGCAAACTCCACGATCTGCGGAGGCACCAAGGAGTCGGCGAAAATCACAACGTCGGCCGACTCGATTATTCGCTTTGCCTTCAGGGTCAGCAGTTCCGGGTCTCCGGGTCCGCCGCCAACTATATAAACCTTGCCCTGTGTATCAATCATGCTTCGTGTTCCTTAGTGTCTTTTCTGGAGAGTCTTACTGGGAGTTTTATTCGGAGGTTTACTCAGAATTTTTCTCGGGATTGCCCTTGACGATGAGGAGGGAGAAGTAGTCCATGTCCTCATCTTTTATCTCGGTGACATCTCGTATCACTTTCTCGCGTTCGGTTGTGACCCGTTTGACGTAGGTGGTCTGTTTCGTGAGCCCCAAGCCTTCCAGGTCTGCCAGGGTTTTTACGATGATTGGGCTGACTTTCATCAGCACGACGGTGTCGAAGTTAGACGTGGCCTCAGACAGGTCATCTAATCCGTAAGCCGCCGGTAGGATGGCCAATTTCTGACCGTGGGTTACTAATGGTTCCCCGGCGCTTGCTGCAGCGGCCATCACAGATGATATACCAGGAATGATCACCACGGGGGCCTCTGGGCACAATTCTTTAACGCCGTTCAGGACGTAAGAGAAGGTGCTGAACAACATGGGGTCGCCCTCAGTTAAGAAAGCGACGTTTTGTCCCTTCACCAGCCGTTCAACTACCAATTTTGAGGCTTCTATCCAAGTTTGGGCTGCGCCGTCGGCGTCGTCAGTGGGGAACGGCGCCCTTAGTATCTCTTGCTCTGGCTTTACATATTCTTTGACTATTGTCAGCGCGTAACTGTCCCGGCGGTTTGAGGCTTGGGGTACGCAGATTACGGGCACCGTTTGAAGGGCCTTGAGAGCTTTAAGGGTTATTAACTCGGGGTCACCGGGTCCAACGCCAATGCCGTATAGGCAGCCGATTTTACTGGATTCTTGAGTCATATGTCTCTAGTTACCGCGCCGTCCGGAAACGATGAACACCGGGTTTAGCGCCTCCAAACGGACTGCGCCGTCGGGCATCTCTTTGCCTCTGGATGAGGCGACTTGGGTAATCTCCGCTGTCAGGCCGAGCTTTTTCAATAGGTGGTAGGTTTCTGAAGTACGTTCCAGAACCGCCAGATTTACAACGATGGTCCCATTGGGTTTCAGGCGAGAATTGGCGTATTCCAAAATCTCTGAGAGGTTGCCACCGCTCCCGCCAACAAACACCGAGTCGGGGTTGGGCAAAGATTCCAGAGCGGCAGGCGCTTCTCCATTAACGATGTGGATGTTGTCGGAACCCAGGTTCACAACGTTCGCTTCGAGTAGTGGCAGGGAATCGGTGTCACGTTCTATAGCGTAGACCTGACCCTCGGATGCAATTAAAGCGGCTTCCACTGAAACCGAACCAGTTCCAGCGCCAATATCCCAGACAACGCTGTCGTGTCGGAGTCCCAGGGAGTAAAGGCTGACAGCCCGGACTTCTCGCTTGGTTATCTGACCCTTGTTGGGCCGACGTTGCTCAAAGGCATCGTCTGGTAAACCCAAAGCGCGGTTCAGCCCTGGCAAGTCCTTGACCAACTTAAGCTGCTCCGAAGCGGGAGACCATGGGTATGCCATCCGGAGAAGTAGAGGCGTAGCCCAGCAGAGTGCCGTCGAAGTCGAAGCACATCGCGTCTACAATCAGCTTGTCGGCGTCGTCGCCCAGAAGTTTGTGGCTCTCGTCGCAGACCATCTGACTCATCAGAGTGAACAATTCTAGTTGGTCGTTCGCAAGGGCAATCTCGCCGAAGTGGCGGCCGGATGTGGTGGCGGCCATTTCCTTTTGCAATTTCTCGGAAGCACCACACTTTCCGGCCAGTTCGGACAGGAAGGTGGTGTCCACCTTGTTGCCGGCCACGTGGGTTACAAAATATCCCATGGCCATCTTGGAGAACTTGCCCACCATGCCAACATGGGTGGCGCGTTTGAACCCGCGAGCAACGCAGCGTTTGAGGGCTGCTCCGCTGAATATCCCGATGCCCACGTAGGCCATATCTGGCAGGTTTAGGTGATTCTTGGTGAATTCCTCACTGGCCAGACCGGTGGCGAGCACCATGTGGTCTAGCTTGTTGGTAGCAGCAACGTCCACTGCGAGGTTCACGCTGGCTCGCCAGGCGGCGGTGGAGTACGGCTGCACCACTCCGGTGCTGCCAAGGATGGAGATGCCACCGATAACGCCCAAACGGGCGTTGGTGGTTTTCAAAGCAACCTCTTCCCCGGTGGGCACAGATATCTCGGCGGTTATTCCCTGGTCTGGACCCAGTCCGTGGGCTTTACCGGCTTCCAGGGCGTGCTCTCTTATCATGCGGCGAGGCACACGGGTGACTGCCGGTTGTCCAACGGTGATGCCGGTGCCGGGAAACTTTACGATTCCCACGCCAATTCCGCTGGTGATGGTCACACCTTGTTCAGTTCCGGGGCCATCTTCGACTTTGGGGCCAATGGACACCGTAACGCAAATGTCCGCTCCGTGGGTTGCGTCTGGGTCGTCGCCGCCGTCCTTGATGACTGAGCAGAGCACTTTTTCGCTGCCCGGTGTGCGGTCAGTCCATTCACAGCGGTTTAGGGTGAATTCCACATCCTGGCCCATGGGCAAGTGAATGGTAATATTCGCCACTGGATTTCCAGTGAGCAGGGCCGTCACCGCTGCTTTGGTAGCAGCAGTTGCGCAGGCACCGGTGGTGTAACCGGTGCGTAGTCCCTTGCCGCGGACCGTCGGGCGACTATAGTCGCTTTCTGGAAGGCCCTGGCCAGCTTCAGGCGAGCTCACGGAGCTACCTGATTCCAGACCTGGCGTACCCGGTCTGCTGTGATGGACATGATTTTGTCGTCCACGCCCAAAGGAGGCGTCATAGACATGACAATATGAGGGTACCGGGCTTTAATCTCTTCCAGTCCGCCGATGACATTTCGCTGCAGGATGATGCCTGGGAAGAAGATGTAAGGCACGCACATGATGGACGAGACACCGCGTGTCTCTGCCAGCTTGGCGGCGGCGGAGTCCATGGTGGGATCGCCGTAATGGGACTGGGCGACGGCCACTGCGTAGTTGTCGCCCAATCTGTCTTCGATCAACTGACCCAGTTCTTCCAGCCATATGCAGTCGTCGTATTCGGTCTTGGTGCCGGCCTTGACGAGCATAATGCCGTTTGGGCCGGAGCCCTGGTCAACGGCGGCATGTTCTTCGGAGCCTTCCAACTCTCTGACTCGCTGTACTACCAGGTCTGCCAGGTTGGTGTCCAGGCCAAGTCCACCGGCCAGGTGCAGTCGAATGCCTGGGATTTGTTCGCGGACTTCTTCGATAATCTCGTTCATCTCAAGGGTGGCGTGCTTGCCATTGCCCAGCAGGAAGGGAGCCATCACCACTTGGTTGTAGCCCCGCTCGTTTAACATCTTGACCGCTTCATGAGGGAAGGGCTCAAGAAACTCCAGGCAGGAAAGAACCATCTGAGACTGGTCGATCTCTAGCATTCCCTGGAGTCGGTTGGCCGCCTGTTTCAGGCCGTCTGGGGTGCTTGGGCATTCTTGGCACCATCCGGGTGATCCGTCTTGCGACCAAGCGCAGGAGCATTCAGCCTTGCTGGTGCCTCGTTGGCTGCCGTGTCCCAGCAGGACCACTCCCCAGCGATCCTTGCCGTTGTTGTCTTCGCTCAAAGTGCTACCTCTTGTAACGCCAGTCCTAGAAGGGCGTTGACCGTGGCCGCCGCTGCAGAACTACCGCCTCTTTTCTCCCAAACGGAGATATAGGGCACGTTTACCTTAGCCAGCTCAGCCTTGGACTCGGGACAGGCTATAAAGCCCACTGGCATGCCGATAACCAGCGCCGGGGCTACCTGTCCTTCTACAATCATGTCCAACAGGGCCAAGAGCGCGGTGGGGGCGTTGCCGACCACCACAATGGCCCCGCCTAGATGGGGTTTCAGTTCCCTGATCGCGGCCACAGAACGGGTGGTGCCTTCGGTTTTGGCCCGTTCGGCGGTGTTAGGAGTGTCGATCTGGCAATAGGTCTTGATTCCGCATTTGCTGAGCAGGGCCTTGGAAATACCCACTTCCACCATGCGCACGTCGGTGACCACGGCGGCCTGTGCTTTGACGGCGGCGATGCCGATATTCACCGCGCCGGGACTGAAGCCCACGGCTTTGGCGATCTCCGGGTCACCTTCTGCCCGCACGATGCGGCAAATTACGTAGCGTTCTTCAGGTGTGAGGCCGTCCAATTGGGGTAGGCTGGCTTCCACGACCTCGATGCTGCGACGGTCGATTTCTTCTGGGAGGAGTGCGTATTTTTCTACTAATGACATAACAATCTCAATATTACTGACGTGCTATTATAGCCCGTTTCGCGGTGTGTGGGCAGTGGGGCAAGGCAGCAAGAAGTAAGCTGATGGAACGAAAACAACGGATTACAGGCCGAATCGGTACTAAAAAGAGGAAAGGAATGGCTAATCGGGGCTTTTAAGACCTTCTTCACCAAGGCGGAAGATGTCCCGAGCAACCTCCAGTTCCTCCGGGCCTTTGCGCTCTTTCAAGAATATGGTCGGGTCGTGCAGGAGTTTATTCACGATTGCCCTGGTCATGGCGTCCAGAGACTCAAGGGCTTCTTCGTTCAATTGGCCGTTAAGTTTCCGCACGGTTTTGCGTAGTTCGGAAGACCGGACTTGGTCGGCCCGATTCCGCAGCTCAATGACCGTGGGAAGCGCTTCTAGGTCCAAGCACCATTGGCGGAACTGCTGGGCCTCGTCGGTGGCCAGTTCTTCAGCCCATTCTGCTTCCTTGGCTTTTTTCGCTCGGCTGGCCTGGGTGGCAAATTCCAGGTCGTCAACGTCATTCAAGAACACGTTATGAACCAGGGCTGCCTCCGGGTCGATGTCTCTTGGGACTGCGATGTCAATCAGCAAGAGTGGTCTATCGGGACGGTCAGCCATTGTTGCTCCGATCAAGTCTGATTTGAGCACGTAGCCCGGCGAGCCAGTGCAGCCGATCACAATGTCCGAATCTTGCAGCGCCTGGGGCATGCCGTCGAACGAGATCGCCTTGGCCGAGAGATTATCGGCCAGTTCCTTAGCTCGCTGGAAGGTACGGTTGGTCACGGTAATGTCGGTCACTCCCGACAGACTCAGCACCTCGGCGGCCAGTTCACCGGCTTCGCCCGCACCAACTACCAATACCCGGCTGTTGGAAAGATCACCCAATACCGATTTTGCCATCTCGACGCAGGCCCGACTTACAGATAGGGCGTTTCTGCTGATGCCGGTCTCCCGGCGGACCCTTCGGCCCACCCGCAGAGCTTGTTGGAAGAGTTGGGCCAGGGGGCCCTGGGCGGTGCCGGCGTTGGTGGCCGCTTCATAGGCGTCGCGTACCTGGCCGATTATCTGTTCCTCGCCCAGAATCATGGAATCAAGGCTAGAGGCCACCCGGAACAGGTGGTGAATGCAGTCGTACCCACGGTAGACGTAGAGATAACGGTCAACGTCCAACAACGAGATCCCAAATCGCTCCACCAAGAACTGCTTCACCCGGTCGGCTCCGTCTTGGTTTGGAACTTGGGATCTGGTTTCAGAAACGGTTTCGGATCCGCTTCCGAACCCGCCCAATGAAACGGCGGTGGATTCTGACGGTTTGGCGATGGGTGTGTCCAGCACATAGAACTCGGAGCGATTGCAGGTAGATAGGATAACGCCAGTCATACCGTGGCTGGTCATGGCGCTGAGGGCCTCGGGAAGCTGCTCTTTATTCAACGCCAGGCGTTCCCGAATCTCTACCGGTGCGGTCCGGTGGTTAAGTCCAACTACCAGAAATTCCAAGTTATCTCCGGGGATATAACGGTCATCGTCTTGGGAGTTTTTTAGGTTTGCCGATGAGCTTTTGCCGTTCACCGGGCAAATCCATTATGGGACATGGTTATGGGCGTGAGTTTCATGAAAGGTTCGGTAAAAACCTAAGGGATATTGAGAAGGAAACCTCGTTGGTACCAAAGGAAAACCAGCAAAGAGGCTATAAAAATCTACAGAATTCTCTCAAAATTAGATTTAACAACTAAGACTACAAAGGAGTGTAGTAGGCTCACTCACTGCTGTCAACGGCCTTTATCGGAGAGTTGCAGGCCCATTTAGGCCAGGATATTTCGTACCTTATTGAGAGCAAAAAATCCGTCAAACAATCAGTTTGGTCAAGGGGATAGTGTTGAGGTTTTCGGTTCTGTAACTTCATCTGGAATTGGTGATAGATGGCTGCTCAGGTTGCGGACTGTTCTGTTTCCCACGCCCGAGCCCAGGGCAAACAAAGCGACCGCTATACCGTCGGCCGCAATGGCGATGGGAGCAGTAAAGATGCTCGTCAACACGCTGGCTTGCATGCCGCCAAGAGGCATGATGCTCCAGGTCATTCCGTAGAATCCCATGACCCGTCCCCTCATTCGGTCCGGGACCAGGATTTGCAGGGAACTCTGGATGGAAATCATGTAAACCGAGTTGGTTATACCCATGATGAACATCAGGGCCATGGCCAATTCCAAAGAGCCGACGTACTCTGACGTTAAAGCGAAGGCCGCCACCGCCAGACCAAACAACACCGCGCCGCCGATGATTGCCCATCCTCGATTGGGCACGCTGCCTCTGGCGCCCATCCAAAGAGTGTTCACCAATGCACCCGCCCCGGTCATTCCCAGCAGAAGCCCCTGACCCTTGGCCCCAACTTCTAAGATGTCCACCGCAAATATGGGCATCAACATGACATAAGCCATGCCAAAGAAACTGTTGAAGAATGTCATCCCAATCAGGAACGAGAATATGGAATGGACCCGGATGAATTGCAGGCCTTCTTTGATGTCTTGGATCGGATTGCCCAATGCCCCTCGTGGGATTGTAGGAATCTTGAGACGGGACATCACCACCGCAAGAACGATAAACCCGGACCCAGCTATATACATGGCGGATTGAGTGTTAATCACGTCAATGAGGATTCCGGCGATTCCAGGGGCGATGATTCTGGTGCCCTGCCAGATGACGGAGTTCATCGCCACCGCACTCATCATCACCTTGCGGTCTATCAAGTGGGGATACAGCGCTTGTCTGGCCGGGTTGTCAAAGGCTTCAACTCCTCCGGCCAGCAGGGCAATCACCAAGACATGCCACGACTCAACCCAGCCCAACAGGGTCAGAGTAGCCAATAAAAATATGAGGCTGCCAGTGGTTAGTTGAGTGGAAATGATTAGGCGGCGTTTGTCCAAACGGTCGGCAAAGACGCCGCCAAAGAGGTTGAAGAAGATGGCCGGGATGGCATTGGCAGCACCCACCAGGCCCAAAGACCATGGCGAGCCGGTTATCTCGTAGATCAGCCACCCCTGTCCAACGCGAAACATTTGGAATCCGCTGACGGATGCCAGCAGACCGAACCAATAAGCGCGGTAGGCCGGATAGCGTAGAGCGGGCGGAATTCCAAACCCGGTCCGTTCCCCACTCGGCCCGGTTGGCTCGGTCGGAGCGTTATTTTGAGTCGGTTGTGCCAAATCTTCCTTGCGTTTGCAATTTGATTCTGAGGTATTACGAAATACTCTGACCAATGTGGGCTATTTGATTACCGGCCAAATACTAACAGCGGTGGCAGCAAGTGCCCATCAATAAAAAAGCCCCCCAATAAATTCAGGGGGGGCTTTTTTATTGATTGGGCAGTTTTCAATCTCGGCCCTTCTGGCGGGCTTTAGGTTTCGCCCTTTGGCGCATGTCGAATTG
>Ga0209089_10000913_pt1 | contig 26919 bp, 28 predicted proteins | sample ArcticOcean_MG_C_FD_187431 | JGI IMG/M metagenome (GOLD analysis project Ga0209089, IMG submission 187431) | Marine microbial communities from western Arctic Ocean - ArcticOcean_MG_CB2_150 (SPAdes) (version 2) | ecosystem: Environmental > Aquatic > Marine > Oceanic | place: Arctic Ocean: Canada... | reverse complement strand
CATTATTGAGAATAAGAAATGGGGATACCAAATTGAACTCATTAGATCATTAATAACCGTATTGATGTTTGTATATGGGGTGATTGATCCTAATTTATTGGCTTCAAAAGTTTTCTTTTATCAGTCGTTATTTAGTGTTGTTTTTATTGCAATCTTACTGCCAATAAATAAACAATATCCGTTAACACAATAACTTTTTATGTCGATAGAAATTATTTTACAAATAATAGCTATTATAGTACCTCTGGTATTTGCTATTACAGTTCATGAGGTGGCCCATGGCTATGTTGCTAAAGGCTTTGGAGACTCTACAGCTTATCGTCAAGGGCGGCTAACTCTTAATCCGATGGCTCATATTGACCCAGTTGGAACCATTATTCTTCCAGCGCTATTAGTTTATTTAGGGGGTTTGGTGTTTGGCTGGGCAAAACCAGTACCCATTAATCCTAATAATTTTTTAAGGCCAAGAAGAGCAATGTTCTTTGTGGCCTTGGCTGGTCCATTATCTAATTTATTTATGACTTTGTTATGGTCTTTACTTTGGTTGTTATTCAACCTTATGATCAGCACTTCTTCAGCACCCAGTATGTTAGATCAATTCATTTTTCTTATGTGTCAAACTGGTATTTTTATTAACCTAGTTTTAATGATATTTAATTTACTGCCAATACCACCATTAGACGGTGGTCGAGTATTTCGATCATTGGTCAATGAGAAATATGGACGGTTAATAGATACTATCGAGCCCTTTGGAATTTTTATAGTTTTAGGTCTTTTGCTTTTTGGATTGCTTCAGCCAATATTCAAAATGGTTCAATATATAACCTCAGTATTGATGTAGAAGAATTTAATGAATTATAAAAATATTTCTCTCTTAATTATTTTCTTAATAATCACTTCTGTTTATTCAACTGCTAATTGGAGCAGTGAAAATAACCTTGTAAGTGAGGATATAGAGCTTGTTACAATTGATGAATATCAGTCTGATAATTTTAGTACCAGAGTTAGGTTTATTGTTATTCACTACACCTCTCTTGATTGGGAGAACTCATTGAAGGTGTTGACCAAACAAAAATACGGGGTCAGTTCACACTATTTAATACCCGAAAGTGAAGACGATAGCTACCTCGAAGATCATTTATTGGTCTATCAACTTGTCAATGAAAACGATAGAGCCTGGCACGCAGGAGATAGTCAATGGGAGCAGCGAACCAATATTAATGACCAATCCATAGGAATTGAATTGGTTAATACCTCAGAATGTTTTTATGAAGACCAAAATAAAAATCTCGATTACGCATCAAATTACATATGCAGTTTTTATGATTATGATCCATTGCAAATAAAACTATTAATTAAACTACTTAAGCAAATAATAGATGAAAATGAGGAAATTAAACCCACTTATATATTTGGACACTCAGATATTGCTCCTCAAAGAAAATCAGACCCAGGGCCAAAATTCCCATGGCAGTTGTTGTACCAAAATGGGATCGGTGCTTGGTACGATAATCCAACACTAGACAGATACTGGCGAGAATTTAACAATAATGAAGCACCATCAATTCAACAGATTCAATGCGGCTTAAAACGCTATGGTTATAACATAGATATTACATCAACTATGGATAAGCAAAGTTTTTATGTTATCAGAGCCTTTCAACAACACTTTAGGCCATGGAAAAGTGATGGTATTGCTGATATTGCTACTGCTGCAACGTTATGGTCATTACTTGAGAAATATTTTCCAAAATCATTAGACAAGTATATGAAGATAATATGTCCTAATGATTAACCTATATCAACTACACAAATAATTCGAGGTAAAATCATGAGAGCACTAATATGTCTAATAAGTTTTTTAAGCACAGCAATACCTATCATTGGATCTGCTGACAGCTATCTACTTAATCCTAAACAAATCTTAGACGTTGAAACAGGTAAATTAATTCGATCAAAAGTCCTGGTTACCGATGGCAAAATTATGGCCATTTCTAATTCTTTTAAAGCCTCAGAGGATCTCAAGGTAATTAATCTACCGGATTTAACTTTGCTTCCAGGTTTGATGGATGCGCATGTTCATTTAATTGGCAACACTGAACTTAAGGGTATGGAGAGACTATCTGAGTCTTCTTATTTATCAATTATATATGGGGTAAAGAATGCCCAAGATACTCTTATGGCAGGCTTTACGACTGTTAGAAATGTTGGAGCTAGTAACTATTCTGATGTCGCCTTAAAACAAGCAATTGCTAAGCAAGCAGTCTTGGGGCCAACACTACTTGTCTCTGGACCTCCTCTGGGTATTACGGGTGGGCACTGTGATAGTAATACCCTACCCTATGATTTTAATTACACCTCAGACGGAGTTGCTGATGGGCCATGGGAAGTCAGAAAAAAAGTCAGAGAAAATAGAAAATACGGAGCTGATTTAATAAAGTTTTGTGCTACCGGTGGAGTGATGTCAAAGAACACGAATTTAAGAACAACTCAGTACACAACTGATGAAATGGAAGCTATTGTTGATGAAGCACACAATAGAGATATGAAAGTTGCTGCTCATGCACATGGACTTGATGGGATCAAAGCAGCAATACTCGCTGGCGTTGATTCAATTGAACACTCAAGCTTAATCGACGAAGAAACCATTGAGTTAGCTAAAACAAAAGGAGTATTTCTATCAATGGATGTATATGTTTCTGATTACATTCTAGGTGAAGGGGCTAAACAAGGTATTCCTGAGTATTCATTAAATAAAGAACGACAAGTGGGCAAAAAACAAAGAGAAAATTTTCAAAAAGCAGTTAAAGCTAATGCAAAGATAGTGTTTGGTACTGATGCTGGGATTTACCCCCATGGTAAAAATGCACGCCAATTTAAGTATATGGTCCGTTGGGGAATGACTCCATTACAAGCAATACAAGCAGCAACAATAAATACTGCACGTCTTTTTGGGATATCTAATATAGGTAAAATTAAAGAATCTTTTGAAGCAGATATTATAGGTGTAAAAGGCAACCCTCTTGAGGATATTACAAGTCTTGAAGATGTTGAATTTGTGATGAATAACGGAATTGTTATCAAACAATAAAAAAAGCCCATTATGAAACGGGCTTTTTTATATTACTCTAAAAAGAAAATCTAGAAGCTTCTTGAATAAGTAATCCCTATAGTTCTAGGTGGTATCCATTGTAGATAGTTTCTAGCTCTATAACCTGGTGATTCAGCTGAAAATCTAAATGCTTCAGTTCTTACATCCGTTAAGTTATTAATAGAGAGTTGAAGCCTTGATTGTTCATCCAGATCAACACCTACGTTAAGATTAAGTTGAGTGTAACTTGGTGACATGTCTTCATCACTCATTTTAAATGTAGCAAAACTATCTCCGTAATAGTTCATATCAACTCTTGCAAACGAAGGTCTTGATGCCAGATTAAATGAGTATGAAAGCCCAATAGCTATTTGTTCTTCAGCAATATTAGGTAGACGATCGCCTGCAACTGCACTAAGTGAAGAAATATCATTAGCAATTTCAGCACTGATAAAACTTCCTGCGAAATCTAATGCAAGGGTATCTGTTAGATTTATAGAGAAATCTAGTTCTAAACCTGATGTTTCAGCTTCTCCACCGTTGTAGGTGAATTCCCATCCGCAAGCAGGTCTAACACCAACTTGTATTCTAGTCCAATCTATCCAGAAATATGTTGCATTAAAGCTGTATCTATCGCCTCTGGCTTTGAATCCAATTTCTGTGTTCTCTGCTTCATCAGAGGTATAACGCCTCGAAAAGGCATCTGCTTCTGGATCAGATGAACAAAAGTATGGAAGAGCGGCATTATTACCACCTGATCTGTAACCAACAGATGAGACTGCAAACACAGTCAAATCATCATTCACTTCATAAGTTACTGTGTATTTAAAACGATTATCTGATTCTGTACCGTTTTCCTCTTCACAGGAAACACCAACAGCTTCAGTTCCATCGCAACCTGTATTATCAGCGCTCTCATAGAAGACTCCGTATGAAGAGCTTTTGAACCCATCTGATAATTCAAAGTCTCTCATGCCTAAGGTAAAAGTCCAATCACCCACGGTGTAGTCAATAGAACCGTAGATGGCTGTTTCTTCTGCGTAGTTGTAGTAGAAATAACTTCCATAGACTAAGAGACCAGTGTTGCCATTATATGACGTATCACCATAAGGTGAAACATAGAATGACGGGTCGTAACCACCATTATGTGAGCTAAAGCCCATATAACCAAGATAATCAAGTCCATCAGCATTTGTTACTTCCCATTCCACCACACTATTCGGGGTATATTCAAATTCAGTGTTGAAATACCCAACAGTCCATTGTATGGCCCCGTCTCCTTTAGAGGTGAGTCTGAGTTCTTGGGTTTTTCGTCCAGAACCAAGAGTTAAATGAAGAGGATCAGGATAAAGGTCATCTGTGTCAATTCTTGACCAGTCAGATGTCCCATAGAGATCAAAGTCGTAGTCTGCTAGTACTAGCATGGCGGTAAAAGCATCAAAGTCATATTTAGCAGTTAAAGACACAGTTGTGATATCTTCATTATCGATTTCATCAGTGAACGAATAAAAGGCCAGTTCTGGATCATAACCTGTCAAATCTCCTCCAGCTGTCGCATAGACCCTTGTACAGGTGTCTCCATAATACCAAGCAGCATCATAGGTACAATTTGGATCAACAATATCTGAAGTTCCCGGTTTATCAGCGTTCCCTTTTTCTTTTTGACCCCAGTCAGAACGTTCTCTTTTCATTACCATAAGGTTAAGATCAAGGGGACCGTCTGCATACCTGAACATCAATCTGTATTCATCATCTTCTTGATTACCTATGTCTTTAGCACCTGTTGCAATGTTTTGATAAATTCCAGGGTTTTTCCCAGAAGTAACCACCGCTCTCATTGCCATAGTGTCCGAGAGTGGAACATTAACCATGGCGTTATAGGAGTATCCTGAATCGTCTGCAAGTTTTTTATCTAAATATTCAAGGGCAATATTGCCTTCAACTCCATCAAAATTTGGCATTTTTGTAATGTATCTGATCGTTCCACCAACAGCGTTAGACCCGTATAATGTTCCTTGAGGTCCTCTTAAGACTTCAATTCGTTCAACATCATAGATATTGCTTATACCCATAGATATTTCATTCATAAAGGTATTTGAGGTGCCAGAAGTAACTTGAGCAGTCCCAGTGTTTAAACCTCTCATTGTATAGTATCTATCGCCACCTGGGGTTGAAACACCCGCAAGAGTTCTAAGATAATCTTCAGGGTTATATATGCCTCGCTCAATGATATCGGCTGATGTTATTACAGAAATATTCATCGGAATATCTTGTACAGTTTGTTCACGTTTATTTGCAGTAACAATGATCTCTTCAATACCTTGTGCAAAGATTGATGAAGATATAAATATTGTGGTTAAAATTAAAGCTACAAATTTCTTATTTATTCGATTCATTATATTCCCCAATATAAGTATTAGACTTTAAATATAGCATATAACCTCTAAAACTGACTTAACTAGACTATTCTTCTTTTATTATAAGTTATAACTTAATGTTATAGTATGTTATAAACACTATCTATGGAGTAAAGCATGAGAACAAGGCATATTGAGGTATTTAACAACGTTTATAAAACAGGATCAGTAACAGCTGCAGCAAAACTTTTGAATGTTTCTCAACCTTCTGTGAGTAAAGTTCTCGCTCATGCGGAACAACAACTTGGATTCCGTCTTTTTGAGAGAATTCGTATGAAGCTAGTTCCCACTCCTGAAGCGAATATTCTTTTCAAACACACCGCTATTATGGAAGAGGTATTAACAGATATCAATCAGATATCAGAAAGTCTAACTGAATTTCCCATGGATAAATTAAGGGTGTCATGCACCCCTTCTCTTGGCATTGATTTTTTACCTAAAGCTATTGCTGGTTTTAAAAAAAATAATCCCAATGTAAGTTTTGAAATTTCGTCACTTCATTATGCAGACTTAAAAAATAAAATCAGAGACACCTCATTAGATATAGCGATAGCCCAAGATCATAAAGAGGATGAAGAAATAGGTTTGATGCATTTAGCCAATGGTAGATTTGTAATACTTCAACCAAATAATAAGACAAAGAATAATGCATCCCTTCCATTTATCAAACTCAGCTCCAGAAGTCCATTGGGTAAAAAGATTGAAAAATATATTGAGAAAAATAATATTAACTTACAATCAACCATTACTTCGGATAACTACCAGATGGCTGCAGCGATGGTAAATAATGGTTCTGGCTATACTATATTGGATGAGTTTACTGCTAAAGTAAGTCAATTTAGAGGATCCATTATTAAGCCTCTCATGCCCAAATTAGAATTTAAGATAGGCTTGATGTATTTAAAAGAAAGACCTTTTGCAATAGCCACAAAAAAATTCATGGAATTCTTATCAGATTTCAATTATGAGGTGTAGTATCCTAAAATTCATTTTTTTATAGCATAAGGTTCAATGTCAGATAAAAAGAAATCAAAAGTTGGCTTTATACTTGGGTTAATAGCTGCAATTATCATTCTTATTCTCCCTGAAAGTGAATCACTGCCAATAGAGGGGAAAAGAGCAGCAGCGGTATTTGTCTGGATGGGAATTTGGTGGGCAACAGAAGCAGTGCCCATTGCTATCACTGCTCTTATTCCTCTTGTCTTTTTTCCATTACTTGGAATCTCCACTATCGAAGCAACCGCGGCACCTTATGCTAATAAAAATATTTTCCTCTTCTTAGGTGGATTTTTCTTATCAATAGCAATACAAAAATGTAACTTGCATAAACGGATGGCATTAACAGTTCTAAAATTTACGGGCACCAGAGGAAAATCCATTATTGGTGGATTCATGCTAAGTTCTTGTGTGCTGAGTATGTGGATTATGAATACATCAACCACAATCATGCTTTTACCCATTGGATTAGCAATCATAACTGTTATTAATGAATCGATGGATGAATTGAGCACTTCAGATAAAATAAATTTTCAAATAGCCCTGCTTTTAGGCATCGCCTATGCTGCAAATATAGGGGGTATAGCTACTCTTATTGGTACTGCTCCAAATATGGCTCTTAATGGCTTTATGGAAGAACAGTACAATGTCTCCATCTCATTTGTTGATTGGATGAAAGTGGGTTTACCAGTCAGTATGATCCTGCTTCCACTGACATGGATAAGTCTTACTCGATTTAGTTTTCCAGTTAATTTCGAAACCTCACAAAAAACTCAAGAAACAATAGTTACCATGAGAAATAATCTTGGAAAGATATCAACTTCTGAAAAAAGAGTATTTTTTATATTTATATTTACTGCCTTACTTTGGATTTTTCGATCATACATCAATGATATTTCTGGGCTTGAAGGACTGAGTGACCCAGGCATTGCGATGTTATGTGGTTTGGTTTTATTCTTAACACCCAGCGGTGGCGGTAATCAAAATAATCTACTCGAATGGAAGGATGCTGAAGCTGGAGTGCCTTGGGGAGTCTTATTGCTGTTTGGGGGCGGATTATCATTGGCTGCTGCTGCACAAAGCTCTGGATTGGCAGCATGGATTGGAGGTTCGATGCCAACAGGACTGAATATTTTCTTGCTGGTAATTATATTCACAACCTTGATTATTTTTTTAACTGAATTAACTTCAAATCTAGCAACAACGGCTACTTTTTTACCCATCGTAGCAATCATTGCAACACAATTTGGATTCAATCCATTATTACTTACAGCATCAATTGCCATAGCAGCAAGTTGTGCCTTCATGTTGCCTGTCGCCACTCCACCTAATGCAATTGTGTTTGGCTCTGAGTTGATCAAAGTACCTCAGATGATGAGAGCTGGTATCGCTATAAATTTAATAGCAATTATAATTGTCTCATTGGCTGGGATTTATTTAGTACCTTACTTCTTAATATAGAATTAATAACTATGGCAACTTCATGATAAAAACAATATGTATATTTGCAGGGTCAAGTTTTGGTAAACGACAAATATATCGACAAACAGCGAAAGATCTTGCCACTTTAATTACAAAACAAGGATATCGAATTGTATTTGGTGGAGGTAGTAATGGCCTAATGGGTGTTTTAGCAGACGCTGCAGTTGAGAGTAAAGGGCATATAACAGGCGTAATAACAGAACAACTCAATGAGATTGAAGTTGGTCACAAAAGTTTAACAGAGCTTGTTGTTGTCAAATCTATGCATGAACGCAAACTTGAAATGGCAAAAAGATCGGAAGCTGTAATTTGTTTAACCGGAGGAGTTGGAACTTGGGAAGAATTTTTTGAGTCACTTACTTGGAATCAACTTGGCATTCAGTCCAAGCCAATTGTATTGCTCAATATTGAAAATTATTACACTCCTTTAAAAGCTTTTGTTAAGCATGCTGTACAAGAAGGTTTTCTTCCACAATCAACATCCAATGAACTCATCTTTGTTGAATCAGTTGATGAAGCAATGGATGTAATTGATAACTTTACTCCTCAAGACAAATCAAAATGGTTTGAGCGACTTAAGACGTAAAAAAAGGAATTTAATATGACAGAATCAAAGAGTCTAATAGGTATTATAATCTCACTAATTATTGCTGCATTTATTCTTTTTTCTGGTAGCCAAGGAAGTTTGAGTTTTGAGGGTCTACCATTATTTGCCGTATGTGGGGTCATAGGGTTTGTTCTACACTGGACTATCTTCATACCCTCTTATGCATTTCAAACCGAGCATTACTTTGATTTAATAGGTTCTCTTTCCTATATTGCTACAGTCATTACAGCAATTCTATTGAATCCTTCTTTAGACATCAGAGATTGGATTATTTGCTCCATGATTATGCTGTGGGCGGTTCGACTGGGCTCATTTTTATTTTGGCGAGTTAAAACTGTTGGGCAAGATAAACGTTTTACTGTGATGAAAACCAAGTTTACATGGTTTCTTTTAACGTGGACGCTTGGCGGACTTTGGGTATTGGTGACAATGGCAGCTGGTCTTGCTGCATTAACCTCTAACACAACCATAGAATTGGATTTTCTGGGTTATATTGGGATCGCTTTATGGGTATTTGGTTTTACCATAGAAATCATAGCTGATAATCAGAAGTCGAAATTTAAAAATGATCCAAATAATCAAGGACGTTTTATTACATCAGGTCTTTGGTCATGGTCACAGCATCCAAATTATTTTGGTGAAATTACTCTTTGGTTTGGTTTAGCTCTTCTCGCATTTCCAGTATTGTCTGGATGGCAATTAGTAACCTTAGTATCACCTGTTTTTGTCTATTTTCTGCTTACGAAAGTAAGTGGGATACCTATACTAGATCGAATGGCCATTGAGAAATGGGGCTTGGATTCTGAATATATAGCCTATGCAAAGGAAACATCAAAATTAATACTAATACCCCCAAAAAAATAAAAAAACCTACTAACTATTTTAAGGTTGTCTAATCTCATCAATCATTTCAATAATGTCATCTGGTGGTGGAGCAGTTGAGAATGAAATCAAGAAACTTATAAAGAGATTCAATAGCATTCCAATAAAACCAATTCCCTCTGGGGATATGCCTAAAAACCAATACTCACTAGAATTCATCTCAGGGAATAAAAATTTGAAATAAATAATATAACTAAGGGTAAAAATAAGACCTACCAACATTCCAGTAATCGCACCTTGTTTATTGATTCTCTTTGAGAATATACCCATGCAAATAGCAGGAAATAGAGTTGCTGCTGCCAGTCCAAAAGCAAAGGCAACAACTTGTGCCACAAATGCTGGAGGGTAAATACCAAAAAGACCTGCAATAATAATCGCTACAAAAATTGAAAGTCTTGCGAATAAAAGCTCTTTTTTCTCGGTGATATTTTTTGCAAATGTTTTCTTCAATAAGTCATGTGAAACAGCTGTAGATATAACCAATAAAAGCCCTGCTGCAGTTGATAATGCTGCTGCTAATGCTCCAGCAGCCACTAAAGCAATGACCCATGGAGGCAACTGAGCAATTTCAGGGTTCGCTAAAACAATAATATCTCTATCTATATACACTTCATTATTATTGGTTGTATTTGCTTCATTGATGATCAATCGCTGTCCGTAAACTCCTTTCTTTTCATTAAATTTTGGTTTGGCAGGTTCAAAGGCATTGCCATTGGCATGCTGAATTTTTCCATCATTATTTTTATCTTTCCAAGCAATCAAACCTATGTCTTCCCAATTCTTAAACCACTCAGGTGCATTTTCATACGAGACATTATGTGTTGATTCAAATAAATTCAATCGAGCGAAAGAGGCCACTGCTGGAGCTGTTGTGTAAAGTATGGCAATGAAAATCAAAGCGTATCCTGCAGACTGTCTTGCAGCGGCAACATCGGGCACTGTAAAAAATCTTACTATAACGTGAGGCAAGCCAGCTGTTCCCAACATCAGTGCGGCAGTTATACAAAAAACATCAATGGTGCTTTTGATACCTGATGTGTAGGGTTCGAATCCAAGCTGTGTCATAACGCCATCTAATTTACTTAATAAATATTGAGGGTCGTCTATGACCTGATCTCCAAAACCCAATTGTGGTATTGGATTGCCAGTAATTAGAATTGAGATAAAGACAGCGGGTACTAGGTAAGCAAATATTAGAACGCAATATTGAGCAACTTGGGTATAAGTAATCCCTTTCATACCACCCAAAACAGCATAGAAAAATACTATTCCCATACCAATCATAACTCCTGTATTGATATCAACTTCCAAAAATCGAGAAAAAACTATACCTACTCCTCTCATTTGACCTGCAACATAAGTAAAGGAAACGACTATCAAGCAAACCACAGCTACGATTCTTGCAAAGGATGAATAATATCTGGTGCCAATAAAATCAGGCACTGTAAATTGTCCAAATTTTCTTAGATACGGTGCCAATAGAAGAGCCAGTAAAACATAACCGCCTGTCCAGCCCATTAAATAAACGGATCCATCTCTACCCATAAAAGAAATAATGCCTGCCATCGAAATAAATGAGGCCGCAGACATCCAATCAGCAGCGGTTGCCATTCCATTAGCAATAGGATGAACACCCTTTCCAGCAATATAGAATTCACTGGTAGAATTGGCCCTCGAACGAATAGCTATAAATAAATATATTCCGAAAGAAATACCCACAAAAATATAAGTTAATAACTGAACAGACACTTTAGTCTTCTTCTCGATTCTTGTGTTTGTATAGAAGGTCTAATTTTTTCATTTGCTGAATGTAAATAAAAATCAAAATAACAAAGACAAAAATACTGCCTTGCTGAGCAAACCAAAAGCCTAGTTTAAAACCGAAAAAGGTGTATTGATCTAAAAAATCAACAAAGAGAATACCACAACCATAGGACACCAAAAACCATATGGACAAAAGTCCCAATACTAAGCGAATATTTGCTCTCCAATATTGATCCAAGTTTGTGTTTTTTTCTTTCATTATAATTAAAGATACTTCATCATCATTTCACTTACAGCGGTGAGTCCCTTAAACGGTCTTATGAATACCCTCAATTCAGTGAGCTTTTGGTCTTGATTCCAAGTCAAAAAATCAATGCCATTAACATAAAGATCACTCACTTTTGTTTCAAATGATAAAAAGGCAGTGTGATCACCGACCAACTCTTCAGTGTATTTAAAATCATCGTTAGCTATTACAGAGTTAGCAGCATTGAGGTACTGAGTCACCTTCTCTATTCCTTCTATGGGTTTGAAAACAAATGGAGAGTAAAACATAATGCTTTCATCTAGAGCATCTGAGTCAACTATTTTTTCGTTGATACAAAGATGCCATTTCTCAATTGCACTCAATTTCATAAACTGTCTTTTTTGAGAAATCTCACATAGATATAAGTAAGAATGGTCACATACATGCAACCTGCAAACACACCTAATGCAAGTTCACTGGTTGAAGGATCTATGAGAGCTGCGACAAAATCACTGACAGCATTACCAATTAAAGCTCCAAATAATGCTCCATAAACTCCTTTCCCACCTAGCCTTTTTTCAATATCTATACCGAATACTGAAATCAACGCTAAAATACCATTATCAATTATTCCAAAGATATCGCCATTGAAGAAAATATTTTCAGGCACTTCATTCCTCCTATTAATTAGTGATTATTATTATCTGATCATTATTGGAACAGTACAAGACTATTTATTCTGCTTTAAATAAATTATCCATATTACGAAACGATTTAAATTCAATCGCATTTCCTGAAGGATCTCTTAGAAATGCTATGGCTTGCTCTCCCACCTCTCCTTTGAAACGAATGGTTGGTTTAATAATGAAATTAATTTTTTTTTCTTCAAGTTGTTTAATGATTGCCTCAAACTTTTTCCAATCTAAAACTACACCATAATGAGGAACAGGAACATCCTCTTGATCAACTGGATTTGATATCTCAGAAATACTAGCCGGAGATAAATGACACACGAGCTGGTGACCAAAGAAATCAAAATCAATCCATGTATCACTAAACCTTCCTATCTTGGCTCCGAGAAGGTTGTGATAAAATCTTTTGGATTCCTCTATATCTGTGACAGGAATAGCTAAATGAAATGGGTTTAGTTTCTCCATTTAAATAACTCCTTAGAGCAAATAAACACTATCCAAAAAAAATATTATAACCTTATATGGCATTTTTTCCTCTCTCACCAGTTCTTATTCGGATGACTTCCTCAAGGTTGGTGACAAAAATTTTACCGTCTCCAATACTCCCATTAGAAGCAGAATCAATTATGGCATCTATTGCTTGTTCTGATAATTCCTCTGTTACAGCAACTTCTATTTTAATTTTTGGAAGTAAATCTACCTGATATTCGGCGCCCCTATATAATTCTGTATGTCCTTTTTGCCTTCCATAACCCTTAACATCACTAACAGTGACCCCTTGAATACCTATATTGATTAGACTTTCTTTGACTCTCTCTAAAGCAAAGGGTTTTATTATTGCAGTAATAAGTTTAATAGACTTTCCTTAAATTTAAATTATTTAATATCTGAAATGTCTGATTGTTTCACCAGTCATCCCTATTTCTGTCATGGCATTTATACCAATATCCAAGTGCTTTTGTACCCAATTATCAGTAACCGCTTGATCGGATTTTCCTGTCTTTATTCCATCGGGTGTAACCGGTGTATCGGACACTAAAAGCAAAGCTCCCCTTGCAATTTGATTGTAATGTCCAACAATAAATATTGTTGCTGTCTCCATGTCTATGGCTATAGCAGTGGTATCTCTCAGACGATTCTTAAAAACTTCGTCATGCTCCCATACCCTTCTATTGGTTGTATATATGACACCCGTTCTATACTCAAGATTTTGTTCAATAACTTTCTCAGAAACAAATTTATGCAATTTAAAAGATGGCAAGGCAGGAATTTCAGGAGGATAATAGTCATTACTGGTTCCTTCTCCACGAATAGCGGCAATGGGTAATATTAGGTTACCAATTTCTGAAGACTCCTTTAAACCACCACATTTACCAAGAAAAAGAACTCCTTTTGGATCTCTCGCAGTCAATAAGTCCATAATGATCGCAGCATTAGGAGAGCCTATGCCAAAATTTACAATGCTCAATCCCTCTGAATTTGTAGCGGCCTGCATGGGTCTTCCAATTCCCTTAATTTCGCAACCAAACATTTCAGAAAAACGAATCACATAATCACTGAAATTGGTTAATAAAACATAATCACCAAATTCATCTATCTCCATCCCAGTATAGCGAGGGAGCCAATCTTTAGTGATAGAGAGCCGTACTTTTGAAGAAACCATAAATTTAGCTTGTCAGGTTCAAAGGAAGATATCAAGAAGCATTATTTGATTTTTTGAATAAATTCGATAATTGATCCATCTGGAGGCTCCAATGAAGTCATTTTTATGTTTCTTAGATTTGATTTGCATTTCTTAATAAATATCCTTAAATTATGGACCATCTTGATATTAATATTACTGAGAATTAAATGCTATGAAAAAGATAATGATTGTATGTTTATTTAGCCTTATGGCTAACTTAAGTGCTCATCCTGTAGATCAAAGCAAAGGTATCTTTGAAGATAAATTCAGGCAGCTTGATGAAATATTTCCAGATCCAAATCAATACAGAGCTGCTACAGGAGAGCCAACTAACAAGTATTGGCAACAACAAGCTGACTATAAAATAGATATTGAGCTTTTTGAGGATGAAAGGAGTTTAAAAGGATCAGAAACTATAAAATACACCAATAATTCTCCTTTAGAATTAAAATATATATGGATCCAGCTTGATCAAAACATCTTTAAACAAGACTCTATTGACTTCCAAACAAGAACAATATCAAGTAACGATAAAATTAACTTTTCCACTTTGAGAAATACCAATTTTATGGATGATTTCATAGGTGGAATTCAAAATCTAAACATTAAAGTAGATGGTTCAGAAGTAAATACAAAAATTGTAGGCACAATGGTTAGAGTTGATTTAAACCAAAAACTGATGATGGATGAAAGCATTCTAATCAAAATAGATTGGGATTTTAATATTGGAGAGACCAATGCTCTAGATTCAAGAAATGGTTATGAAACATTTGAAGATGGAAACGATATATTCCTAATTGCACAATGGTATCCAAGATTGGTTGCATTCAGTGACTATGAAGGCTGGCATAATAAAGAGTTCATTGGAAATGGTGAATTCACATTGGAATTTGGTAACTACGATGTTTCCATCAAAGTACCTGCTGATCATATTGTATCGTCAACTGGAGTCCTTATAAATTCAGAAAGAATTTTAAGCAAAGAGCATAGAAAAAGACTAAAGCAAGCTGAAAAATCTGAAACACCTATTTTTATTGTTAGTCCAGAAGAGGCTTTAGAGATAGAAAAAGAAAGATCCAAAGATAAAAAGACTTGGCAATTTAAGGCTGAAAATGTGAGAGATTTTGCTTGGGCTTCTTCGAGAAAATTTATATGGGATGCTGCAGGTTATAAACAAGATTCAGAAGAGAATCCTTTGGTTATGGCAATGTCTTTCTATCCCAATGAAGGCGAACCACTCTGGTCAAAATACTCTACAGAAGTGGTCATGCATACTTTAAAAATCTACTCAAAATATACTTTCGATTATCCATATCCAACGGCACAAAGTGTCAATGGACCTGTGGGTGGTATGGAATATCCCATGATCACATTTAATGGGCCTAGAACGGTTGCTGATGAAAATGGAACAAGGACGTACTCTAGGAGTGAAAAGGAGTTTCTTATCGGGGTAATCATTCATGAAATTGGTCATATCTACTTTCCTATGATTGTTAATTCAGATGAAAGGCAGTGGACTTGGATGGATGAAGGATTAAATACTTTTCTTCAATTTATCGCTGAACAAGAATGGGATATTGATTATCGATCTGATAGAGGGGAAGCGAGGTGGATTACAGATTATATGTTGAGCAATAATCAAGTCCCCATTATGACTAATTCTGAATCATTACTTCAGTTTGGTAATAATGCATATGGTAAACCTGCAACTGCTCTCAATATTCTTAGAGAAACAGTATTAGGTAGAGAACTTTTTGATTTTGCCTTCAAAGAATATGCCAACCGATGGAAATTTAAAAGACCAACGCCTTATGACTTCTTTAGAACGATGGAAGAAGCCTCAGGAGTAGATCTTGATTGGTTCTGGCAAGGGTGGTTTTTTTCTACTAATCATGTGGATATATCCATCGAAAAGATTTCCAAAGGTACATTGGATACTCTGGATCCAAAAATAGATTCAGAAAAAGACAGGATAGATCGAAGTTTGGAACCAGAAGCATTAGCTGATATCAGGAATACAGAAGAAGGAATTATCACAAAAGTCATTGAAAGACCTGATTTGCTTGATATTTATGATGAATATGATGAATTTACTCCAGGTATTGAGCAACTTGAAGATTACGAGGAAATACTTGAAGATTTAAAAGATGAAACCAACAGTGACCCATACTGGAAAAAGAATGCACTCCAAAGAGCATTGTCTAAAAATCAAAACTACTACATTATCGAATTCAAAAATAATGGAGGATTGATGATGCCAATACCACTGGAGATTAATTATAAAAATGGTGAAAAAGAATACATAAAAATTCCTGCTGAAATATGGAGAAAAAAGCAAAAAAATGTCAAATGGTTGAAACGAACTGAACAAGAAATTCAGTCAGTTATAATGGATCCTTATTGGGAAATTGCTGATACTGATCTGGAAAATAATTACTATCCGAGAAGAATGGTTCCTACCCGATTAAAACCTATTGCTAGAAAAAGTAGTAAAAAGAACTTAATGAGAGATCTAATGAAACGAAATCAAGAGATTGCGTCGCATAGTAACGTAAATAATGAAGGAGTAACTAATGAGTAACATCTATAGTTTTGATTGTAAAAACCATTTGGGAGAGAGTGTTTCTCTTTCAGATTACCAAGGACAAGTATTATTGATTGTGAATACTGCCAGTAAATGTGGCTTCACTCCACAATATGAAGGATTAAATGAATTACATGAAAAATATCATTCTAAAGATTTTTCAGTATTAGGTTTTCCTTGCAATCAATTTGGTGGACAAGAACCTGGAAGCAATGAAGAAATTCAAAATTTTTGTTCATTAAACTTCCAAACTACTTTTCCTGTATTTGGAAAAATAGATGTTAATGGAGAACAAGCTGATCCACTCTACCAGTATTTAACTGAAGCTCAACCTGGCATTCTAGGCACAAAAAAAATCAAATGGAACTTTACAAAATTCTTGATCAATAAAAATGGTGAAGTTGTTAAACGATTTGCTAGTAGTACTAAACCTAAGGATATCTCCAATTCTATTGAAGCTCTTATAAGTTAAAGAATACAAATATGTCAGCTTACTTTATTGTTCGTTGCACATACAAGAACATGGATGATTATAAAAATTATGCAAAGCATGCTGGAATAGCCGTAAACAGATTCAATGGAAACTTCATAATTAAAGGTACTGAAGAGCAATACCAGAAAGAAACAGGTACTCATCAAAAAACTGTTGTGGTTGAATTTAATACTATTCTTGATGCTAAATCATGCTATCAATCTGATGATTATCAAAAAGCAATCAAATTTATTCTTAATTCATCTTCAAGGGATTTTATTATTACTGAAAGTCTATGATGAGAACTTAAGTAAGAATCTTATTAGCTTCTGCATTTCTCTTGATTTCACTTGAGCTGAGATCAACTCTAAAATCAGTTTCTGAAACAAACTCAAAATGGTTTTTAAGATTTTCTGGTATTTGAATATCATTTAATGTCATAAAATGACCATCAATCTTTCTACCAAAAACCATAAATTGAGAATTGTTAGAAATGAATGAATTCAAACTACTTTCCATATCTTCAGCATCTTTGTAATAACGTTTATCAAAAATACGGAGTAAAGTATCCATTCCTATAATAAATGTAGAATCCTTAAATATTTCAGATTTCTGTGAGAATGAGGGAGCATTTGTCATGACCCAGTTTTTATCTTCCTTGAACTGCTTAATAGTTTTATCAATCTCATAATAGCTCAAATATGTCTTCTCAACATTTGAGATGGATATCTCAAAGGTGACTGGTATTTGCAATTTATCTTCTGCAATCTTTTGTATTTTTCTATGACCTTCATGCAAGGGATTGAATGTACCAGGAAAGATTAGTTTTTTAGATTCATCCCAACTTCCAAGATAGTCAATTTCCTTTTTTTCAAGAGCATGCCAATCATCTTTTGCTGATATCACTTCATAATCAATTTGTTGTGATAATGAAGGCACATCATTGCCTAATCCACAAGCTATTCCAATTAAAGATTGCAAACATTCAGAGACTAGCTCTTCTTCATGGTCACGTGTTCTTTTTCCTTTTGTTAGGTAGCAGGAAAAAACATGGGTTGCCTCATATCCATGAATGCAAATAAAAAATCTATGGCTACCTAATTTTTCATATGTAGTGGATAAGGTTGCTGTAACCGCAACACCGATAAGATTCTCAGGTTTGGTCTCAGTTGAAAGTTTTTTTGCTCTTGAAAAAGCCATAACAGCCATATTAACTGTCGTTTGAAGTCCACAGTAATGACTGGGCTTGAAATTAAGATACTCATCCATAGACTCTCTAGAGTAAGGTATATGGCACTCAAGAATTGTCTGACTAGCTCCAGGAACCTTTAAAAGATCAGAAATTGCCTTACTGCCTCCGCCACTGGAGACAAAGACCAACCTAAAAGGCCCTTCATGAATTAATTGTATCTCTTCTTTTAGCATTCTTTTATACCGAATCTAGGAAGCAATCATATCTTTTGAGAGGTTATGTTAACATTTAATCAATTTAACCAAATTATTTTATTCACTGGATTAAACATGAAAATCATTTGTATCTATAATGCAAGTTCAACATGGATGGGTGAATTAAATTATCTTTATCAGAAAATTTTTGAAAATAAAAGTTGCAGTCTGTGTGACCTTTCACACAGTCTCATAGGAATCAAAAAAGAATGGAAAGAGATGGAATTAGAATCCAATCATCAATACTCTTTATTGCATATCAATGAAGTACCATTAAATATTCCTAATCATTTAATCAAACACCTACCTTGTGTATTAAAACAAGATGGAGAATGCTTTGAACTGTTAATACAATCTCAAGAACTACAAAAATGTAACGGCAATATAGAAAGCTTTAAGCTAATGCTAGAGAAGAAAATAGAATTAAATGGAAAAAATAATGAGTCTTAGACTTATAGGGGCGAGTTTTGGCAGGACTGCATCTCTTTCTTTAAAAAAGGCTTTAGAAATACTTGGTTACTCAAAGTGTTATCACATGTCAGAAGTTGTAACTAATCCTGAACATTCAAAGTTATGGCTCAGAGCCTGGAAAGGAGACTTTATCTGGGATGATATTTTTAATGGCTATCAAGCTGCTGTAGATTGGCCAGTTGCTGCCTTTTGGCCTCAATTGATGGAAGTTTATCCTAAGGCAAAAATCATTCTCTCATTAAGAGAGCCCGAAGCTTGGTATGAAAGTGCTAAAAATACTATTTTCAAAAGTATGGATGAAGGAATCCATTCTAAAAATCCAGAAATCAGAAAAAGAATATTGATGGCAAAAGAAATCATTGTTGACGGCACATTCAATGGAAAACTGAATGATAAAAAACATTGTATTAAAATCTATAATGAAAATATTGCTCGTTGCAAACAAGAGATTGAACCAGGTAGATTGATTATCTTTAATCCTAAAGATGGTTGGGATAGTTTATGCAAGCAACTTGAATGTCCTATTCCAAATGTAGATTATCCTTTTATTAATACAACAAAAGAGTTTGAAAAAAGATGGAGGAGTCGAAAAAATCCTGCTGATTAATAAGCTATTTTGAGTCCAAAGCCTTTTCAATTGGTAATAGAACCCTTTTTAGTAGAGTCTTACGTCTCTCTGAACGTTTCTCTTGAAGTTCGTTATCGGGTTCAAAACTATTGATATCATCTGTATTAATCTGACCTTTTTTAGCCATTAAGTTTTCGATAGTATCGAGTCTATCGGTTAGCACTGAAATTTCTTGAGTCAAAGTCATTACCATAGCTAAAATATTATCGACAGAATTATCATCTAAATAAACTAGGTTTTTTCCTTTTGCTACTCTAGGTAAAGTAATCTTCTTAGCCATCTTTATGCCATTTTTTGAGCCACATAGACTGGCAATTTGAGATAAAAATCACCGGTGTAGCCCTTATTAGTTTCAGAACTTGCTTCCGCAGAAGTAAACTCAATCGTTTCTTTAGTAAACCCTGCTTCTTCAAAAATACCTTGGAGATCCATTTCTCTCAAAGCACCAGAAAAGTCCTCGTTATTATTAATCACTTCCCAGTCTTTTAAAAAATCATAAAGAGGCTCTACAACATTTCTCTGAAATGGATAAACATCCAGATGTATCATCCATCCACCTGGTTTTAATACCCTTGCGCATTCATTTATAATTTTTGGTATGGCTGCATGTGAGGTTTCATGTAAAAAAAGACAAGAAGTAACGATATCAAATGTATTGGATTCAAACGACATTGATTCTGCATTTTGTTGACTAAAATGAACACTGGCATTAAGCGCATTGGCCCTGGCATGAGCGTATCTTAAACCAGGAGCTGCTACGTCAATACCATGCACTTCTGATTCAGGAAAAGCTCTTGCAAAGGGCAAGGTAGAATTACCAATATAGCATCCCATATCCAAAATCTTTTTCGGTATAGTTTTGATGTTATTTTTTATAAAATTAATTGTTGCTTGGGCAAGAAGATCATTTTCATCTCCCATTGCATCTCCTGAGTAGATTGGCAATGAGATGTCGTAAACTACGCCTGCAGAGATGTCATTTTCCGTATTCTCTGTATGGTATCCACCGGGTTGTTGGTGGATATCATAAGCGGTTAAATAACTTGGTATTTGTATAGTTTGATCCAGTTCTAAGGTTCCTAATTCAGAATACTCCTTAGTTTTTTTTATCAACTCGTCCAACGTTCTTTCAACTGTATCAATCACGGATGTAAACATCATTTGTTGACTGATTCTTTGTAAAAAACTCCAACTTTGATAAGCACTGTCTTGCAACATAACATTTTGTACTTCCTTTTTATCCTCTGGTTTCCTTCCATGCTCCCTGATAAAATCTGGTTCAATTTTAGATTGATAATAAGGAGTAATCTTAGGGTAAATTTCATCCGTTAAAAAAGCCCTAAAATCAGTAACAAAATCCTGCCTGACTGCTTCATCATGACTGGGGATAGGTTGCATTGAATGTTTCTGTTTATTCATAGTTTGTCATTAAGGATATATCTTCTATTATATGATAAGTCATAAAAATGGTGGAGAAAAAAATAGTTAGTTGAGGCAATCAATATATTGTCATAAAGTTAATATAAACAGATGGAGAATATGATGAAAAAACATACATTATTTTTGAGTATTATTATGCTCTTTTTTAATAGTAATCTTAGTTTTGCTGACAATCATAACGAAGGTAAAAAATTCGTTGGTGCACAAAGCGGTTATGAAGGACGTGAAGATCAATTAGGACGATCAATGGCTGTAGTCCTTAAATCACTAAATGAAACAAAACCCTATCAACATGATATTAATGACGCATTAATTAAAATGATTTTAACCACCATTCAGTTTGCAAAAAATAATGACATGATCGATGAATTAATAGCCAATGAAGTAAAAACCACTATGCCACTTCTTGAAAGAGTAAGAAGTAACTATCTTAAAACTGGCCAATTGGAAACGGTTATGGTTGGAATGATTGACCGCACAGCATGCGCTTATCAATTGTTTCTAGAAATAGAACAAAAAGACGCTGAGCGAAGTTGGCAATCTCCCTTTGGCTTGATTTTGGAGAACACCGTTCGAATGGGGCAACACACTTTAACTGAAAAAGAGGTGCATGATATTTGGATTAAAAAACGCTATGAGGCTTTTGCAGAAGTAATTGGAGTTGAACTATCAATCTCAGATATTAGTGCAGAAGGAAAAGTAACCATCAAGGTTTTGCGTCCTATTCTTACAGCAAATAATTAGCCTGCTTCATAAATCTATAAGCAGTGTTGTTTATTTAAATTTCAATTCATAAAACAATCTTATGAAAAAAATTATTATCCTTTTATTAGCCATTCTAATTACTGGTTTTATTTTTTACCTTATGAGTGTGATGGCGCCCTACTTAATCGATTATATTACAAATTTTTTATCAGGCGATAACAATGGATGAGGAGTTAAAAAATGCTCTAAAACAAATTCATAATCCATTGGATTGGGTTCATTTTTCAAGCATTGGACCCGATGGAGGACCGCATGTTACTCCATTAATGATGGGCATACATGAACAAGGATTATTATTCAGTTTCACTGGTAAACAAAAAAAACGAAACCTAGAAAGAGATCCAAGAGCCTGTGTTTCTATATGCAAAGCAATTGAAATGGATCATATTATCGTTTGGGGAACAGTGGATATTCGACACGATGAGGAAGCTCATGATATGTGGAATGAGATGATTCTCTTAGCTTTTGGAGAAGAACGACTGCAGACAATGAAGCGAGTACTTTCGATAGATAAAACCAGTCTGGGTGTTTTGAAACCAAGCCATTATAGAATTTATGGCTTGGAGCAATCCTCATAGGTAATTTGAAGCCTAAACAATGATAAAACCAATAATAGCAATTGTCATTATGACTTTGGCAATACCAACTTCAGCCAGTAACACAGATTCATGGCTTATTTCATTGAATTCATTCTCAGATAGTCGAGATGAAGGAAAAAAGTTAATGAATTTATCATACGGCTTAAACTCATTGGAAACTAAGAATGAAAAAGAACACACGCTTTTAGTTGGCGTCCATGGAGGAAACAGTCAAGGTTATGAATGGGTTTACCCGCTTAAAACAATGGATAAAGAAAATATTTTAAGTTATTTTTTTCGTTGGGATGATTCGAGATGTGCTGAACCTTCTGCGATAATATTAGCAAAACAACTGCAAGAATTAGTCAAAGAGACGCCATCAATTAAAAAAATTATCATCATAGGTCATAGCTATGGGGGTCTTTTAGCATCTTGGTTCGCAGAAAATTGGACATCTTCATTACCGATAGATATTCATGCAATTGCTTCCCCTTTAGCTGGTATCAAAATTTTAAATGATGTATGTGATTATAAACCACCTAAATTGATAGAAAAAAACATATCTTTTTTTCAATGGAGAACGCAACAAAAACTAGATGGTGCATTTAAAGATCTTGAATTTAATCCCCAAGTGATTACCCTAAAAGGAAGCCAAGTGTATGTGCTTCCTAATTTATATAAAGGTAATAGATTGGGTCACAATTGGTCGATTAGCTTTGTAGCTGATCAATTAAAATAACAAGGATATACTTGAAAAAATATTATTCGTTCATATGAGGAAATTAACTAAAAACTTTTTCGGAGTAAAAAATGACAATTAATACTAAAAAATGGCTATTAAAGAAAAGACCTGAAGGTCTTGTTAAAAATACCGATTTTCAATTAGTGGATGAAGCTCTGCCAGAGTTAAAAGAGGGTGAGATTCTTATACAAAATGAATACTTATCAGTAGATCCTACACAAAGGATGTGGCTAAATGACGCGCCAGGTTACCTGCCTCCAATCCAAATTGATGAAGTCATTCGCTCTGGAGGAATGGGGAGAGTGATTGAATCTAAAAATGAGAATTTTCAAGTAGGAGTACTTGTTAATGGTTTTGTAAATTGGCAAACACATTTTATAACTGATGGTAAAGGATTTAGTGTAATTCCAGAGATGCTGCCAATACCAACCATGCTTAATGTTCTTGGTCTGACAGGCATTACAGCTTACTTTGGCCTACTTGATATTGGAAACCCAAAAGAAGGTGATACTGTTTTGGTGTCTGGAGCATCTGGCGCAACGGGTTCTGTGGTTGCACAAATTGCAAAAATTAAAGGCTGCAATGTCATTGGAATAGCAGGCGGTGAAGAAAAATGCAGTTGGCTAGCTGATTGTGGTATTGATCATGTCATAGATTATAAAAACTCAAACCCTCGAAGTGAATTACAGAAAATTGCAACATCAGGGATTGATATTTATTTTGATAACATTGGAGGACCCCTGCTTGAAACGGTATTGAATATGATTAATCTGAATGCCAGGATCGTTATCTGTGGTGCTATTTCTAATTATGTAAGTGAAGATATGCCAGTTGGACCAAGAAACCTTACAAATCTCATCATACAGAGAGCTCGGATGGAAGGATTTTTAGTACTTGATTACCTCAATCGAAAAGATGAAGCGATACAAGATTTATCCAAGTGGTTAATGGAAGGAAAAATAAAACATCAAGAAGACATTCAAGAAGGTATTGAAAATTGTCCTGAAACATTGAATCGATTATTTACGGGAAAAAATATTGGAAAACAAATTCTAAAAATCTAAATGCGAGAACTGTTTAAGAAATATCTTGAACAAGGTCTCTCCAGAAGAGATTTCACCAATAGAATGCTGGGACTTGGGTTCAGTCAAATAGCTGTTAATTCTTTTTTAGCTTCTGCTGTAGAAGCTCGCGAACCTATTGCAGAAAATGGTAAAAACATAATTGGGAATGGAGCAGATATTCTGGCAGAGACCTTAATGGCTGCAGATGTTGATTATATCTTTGGAACCAGTGCTACCGGCATGAGTGGATTTTTTGATGCCTTGACAATGAAAAATGAAATGGAATTCATTTCTTCAATTGCTGAATCTCAAGCTACATCTATGGCTCAAGGCTATGAATTAATAACTGGAAAAACAGCTATCCTATTTTTACCTGGGGTTGCCATTCCTAGTGCAATGAATAACTTATACAATGCTTGGAAAGATCGATCCTCTATTGCTGTCCTATCTGATGGAACAAGTTCTAATTTCTCGGGTCGCAATGGTTTCCAACAAATGGATGATTGGTTGGAAACCATGACTCAATTTACCAAGTGGCGATGGAAAGTAACAAACCCACAACAACTCAGTGAAATGACTAGGCGAACTATTAAGTTGGCAGAAACCCCACCTGGTGGACCTGTCTATCTACGTTTACCAGCAACCGTATTGAATAAACGTGATATCAAACAAACAATATATTCACAGAAAAAGTTTAGAATCCCATTAGATCTCCAGCCTAAAGATGAATTGGTTGAGGCAGCAGCTAAAGCTTTAATAGAAGCAAAAAACCCGTTGATGTGTGTTGGCCATGAAGTCACCAGAGCAAAGGCCAATAAGGGTGTAGTAGAATTATCGGATTTACTTGGCATTAAGATGACACAGGGTTATAGCGTGTATGGAGATGTTCCATTTCAGCATCCATCATTCATGGGTTTTTATGGTATGGGAGTGCCCAGAGGTTTATCGGGTACGGATGTTTTCCTTAATCTTGGTGCACCCATGCCTGACCCAACTATCTTTACAGCCCCTATCCCAAAAAAAGCAAAAGTTATTCATGCAAGAATAGAATTTGATGACATTGCTAACACCTACCCTACTGACATAGCAATTGCTGCCGGCATGAAAGAAACTGTCAGTGCTATTAAAGAAAGCATTGAATCCATGCTGACAAAAGAAAGAATTAATACCATTAAAGAAGAAAGACTGGCTATCAATAAAGCAATCAATAAAAAATATGAAGATCGAAAGCAAAAGAAAGCAAAGTTAAATTGGAATTCCAGTCCCCTGTCATGGGAACGAGCTTCTTATGAACTTGAAAACCATTTAACTAAGGATGCAATTATTGTTTCTGAGTTGGATAGTCGAACTCCTTTTAAATGGATGGACCTAGGTCCTGGAAAAAAATCCCTTATTGGTGGATCAACAGGTTTTGCTTTGGGTTGGGGTGTGGGAGCTTCTCTGGGAGTGAAGATTGGAGAACCAAATAGGCAAGTTGTTTGTTTAGTTGGAGATGGAGCTATGCTTTTTGGTCAAATTGAATCATTGTGGTCTGCCTCTAGGTATGACATTCCTGTAACCATTATTGTTTTTAATAACCTTAGTTACGATGGTGAAAGAAATAGAATTTATATGAATTCACCATTAGCAGCAAATAGTGATACAAGGGAAATGTGGAAAGACATCAGCTGCTATTTAGGAAACCCTATAGTGGACTTTATAGGATTAGCTAATAGTTTTGATATTCAAGGATCAATTGCTGAAAGTCCTGATTCTTTTGCTACAGCATTAAAGCGAGCTAATAATGTCACCAGTGATGGAAGACCTTATTTAATTGATTTAAGAGTCATGCAATTGAATCCAGGAGGAAGCCCTATAGAACAAATATGGCATCCTGATATTTCAATAGCATCAAAGAGAGTAAGAAAAGTTTAATACGCCAATGAAAGCTAGATTATCTAAAAAGTTAGATAATCTTTGTAGAGAAAGAGATTATCTGCATCTAATTTTTAATAAAAATAATGATAATATAACTTATAATTTTTCTCGACATCTACAATATATTTAAGGACATAAATTATGAATACCATCTTCAATAAAAAGATTCTTATTGCTTGCTTAGCATTTATTTTTTCTAGTTACTCTTTCGCTGATCATCATAAGAATACTCAACACCATGATGCAGAGTCGATAGCCAATGATTGGGTAACAGCAATCTATACTGGCAAAAATGAATCCATTGAAATGGTTAAAAATAATTTGGCTGAAAATGGTGTTTTGGTTCAATCTCGATATGTTGGGTTTGGTTTTACCTTTAACCCAGAAGCTGAAAAAATGACCGTTAGTCGTGTCACTCCCAATAGTCCAGCAGATGGGATATTGCAAACTGGTGACATTTTTATTGAAGTCAATGGTATCAAAGTAACAGAAGAATCAATGACCAATGGGAGCCTAGGATTTAGAGGTGAACCTGGTGCTGAAGTTAATGCTGTCATAGAAAGAGACAACCAAACTCAAAAGATCACATTTAAGCGTGGCATCATTCGAAGCGAAATCAATAAAACTCAAGTATTAGAAAATATGAATTCTGGAAATACAGAGGAATGGGCAGCTAAAGCATTCAGAATTATTGAAGTTTTATCCAAACATAATATTGTTTATGTCCTATCGCATGCAACACAAACTGATTATCAGGTTAACCTTGATTATAAAGCATACACTCTCAATCGATTTGTATTTGATGAGAATGGCAAAGTTAAAGAAATGGCTAATTTAAGTGAGGATCGCTTTATCTTAGAGCAAACTGGTTTTAAAATTAGTAGATAAAATAAAATGGGCTGAACTAATGATGTCAACTGGAAAAATAATTAAATACGCAATTCTTATGC
>Ga0209089_10000902_pt1 | contig 26996 bp, 27 predicted proteins | sample ArcticOcean_MG_C_FD_187431 | JGI IMG/M metagenome (GOLD analysis project Ga0209089, IMG submission 187431) | Marine microbial communities from western Arctic Ocean - ArcticOcean_MG_CB2_150 (SPAdes) (version 2) | ecosystem: Environmental > Aquatic > Marine > Oceanic | place: Arctic Ocean: Canada... | reverse complement strand
TTTCTTGCGCCCTTTTTCGCCAACCACTATCGCGTCGCCGCCCCTGACCTTTCAGGTATGGGCGATAGCGGGCGGCGCGATGAATACAGCGCTGAAATCCGTTCGGCCGAGCTGGCCCGAGTGATCGAGGATGCCGAACTCGGCCCCGAGGTCTATGTCATCGGCCACAGTTTTGGTGGTCTGACGGCCACGCGCTATGCCCAGATGTATGGCGAGGATATCACCGGATTGATCATCGCTGATTCCCCGATTCGAGCGCCACAAACCCAGGTGGCGCGAAAGTCCAGGCAGATGGGCAACAAGCGCCACTACCCGGATTTAGCGACCGCGCTTGGTCGTTTTCGGCTGATGCCGGAGCAAAGCTGCGAAAATACGTTCCTGGTGGAGCATATCGGCCGGCACTCGCTGATGCAGGAAGCCGACGGTTGGACCTGGAAGTTCGATGGGAACGCCATGCATCACCGGCGCTTCACCGAGCCGTACCATGAGTATCTAGCCCAGGTGAAATGCCGCACCGGATTGATTTATGGCGATAAAAGCGCGCTTTTGACACTGGAAATAGCCAGCTATATGACCTCCCTGATGGCGCCAGGCTCTCCGGTTATCTCAATTCCAGAGGCACAGCATCACCTGACATTGGACCAGCCGATGGCCTTTGTGACAGCGGTCCGGGCAATATTGAATGGCTGGCAGAGCCTCGCCTGAAAATCTTGACGGAAAGTCGGGGTCATCACGCTGAATTAGCTTCAGCGCGCGCTCGTCTTCTCGGCCCGGTTTGTCGCCTTGTGGCGCGTCATGGGGTTGAACAACGAGGTATTCCCCGCCACCACCTTGGCCGGCACAGGGCCCAAGGTCGAGGCCCTGTACATCGAAGATATTTTCGACCCGTACTGGTTGGTCTCGCATCAGCATTCTGAAGCTCGACATTGAGGGCACCGAATATGAATTTTTCCGCACCACAGCCGAGCGGTGGATTGACTTTATCATTACGAAAGATCTCCGACCACTATCATACGGGCACAACCCAGTCCCTGTTCAAAGCGCTCGAGGGCCAGGCGTTTACCGCCAAGAGTTTGGGCGAGAATATCGTGCTGATTCGTCCCAAAACCGGTTATCGTCTGATCCCGCAACCGGACTATCGGCACAGGCAATGAATAACAGGTGAGGTTCTCATGACGGTAGGGCGGCGCGCGGTAATTTCTTGGTGTCTGTTCGATTGGGCCACTTCTCCGCATCCAACAATTGTCGTGACCTTTGTCTTCTCAGCCTATTTCGCTCAAGGGGTTGTTGGGAACGAGATCGAGGGGACGGTTCTTTGGAGCCAGGCAATCGCAGCCGCCAGCATTCTGGTGGCGATATTTAGTCCGCTGCTTGGCGCGATTGCCGATCAATCCGGGCGGCGCAAACCCTGGATCGCTACCTTCAGTATTGGCTGTATCCTAGCCACCGCCGCACTTTGGTTCGTGACGCCGGACCGTAGCTCGATCACCCTGGCGTTGATCGCCGTGACCATCTCCATAATTTGTTTTGAATTCGTAACGGTATTTTACAACGCCACTCTGTCTGAGGTGGCGCCGTCAGGTCGGGTCGGCCGGGTCGGCGGATGGGGCTGGGGGGTGGGTTATATAGGGGCGATCTTCTGCCTTGCTCTATGTCTGTTCGGACTGATCCAAACCGACCCGCCGCCGTTTGGTCTGAACCCAGGAAAGGCGGAAAACGTTCGCGCCACGGTGATTGTCGTCGCGCTCTGGTGGATCCTGTTCGGCTGGCCCTTCCTGGTCTTCGTGCCGGACCGTCGAGCGACGAGGATAGGCCTAGTCGCCGCGGTGAAGACCGGGGCTCCACGACTGTGGAGGACCCTACGAAACCTGCGACAGCATCGGCAAAGCGCAGCTTTCCTGTTTGCCCGAATGATCTATGCCGACGGCTTGGCGACTCTATTCCAGTTTGGTGGACTGTATGCCGCCGGAACCTTTGGGATGAGTTTCGCCGAAATCATTCAGTTCGGTATTGCGATGAATGTTACCGCCGGCTTCGGCGCGTTCACTTTTGCCTGGCTGGATGACACGTTGGGCGCCAAACCGACGATTATGATTTCCCTGGTCGGCCTCATCGGCTTTGGGGCAATGGTGTTGGTTGCCAACTCGGTGTTTTGGTTTTGGGTTTTTGGCCTGTCCCTCAGCCTGTTCATCGGACCGGTGCAATCTGCCAGCCGTAGCTTAATGGTCCGGCTGTCACCCCCCGATATGCGCAGCGAGATGTTTGGCCTTTATGCTCTGTCGGGAAAATCCACCAGTTTCCTTGGGCCATTGATGTTTGGATTGGTCACCGCCCATTTCGAAAGCCAACGCGCCGGCATGGCCTCCATTTTGGTATTCTGGGCGGTGGGCTTGACACTTTTGGCATTGGTTCGGGTGAAGGACAATGTTGGGACTGGCCCGGAGGCGTCCGGTAAAATCTCACCCGTCGTCCTCGCTAACGGCCGGACCGAAACCTGAGCTCGATCACTGTGAGTAATAGGCAAGGAACAGGATTCCGTGCCCCTTAATTGGCCATTTCAGCGCGGACTTTTTCGCGGAACACATCAATCGGAACGGTGCTTCCCTTTCGATCAACATGCCAGAACGTCCAGCCATTGCAGGCCGGCGCACCCTGCAGAGCGGCGCCGACCGAATGGATGGAACCCTTGACCTTGTCCGAGATTAGTGTGCCATCGGCCCTAATTTTGGCGTACCAGCGCCGACGGGCGTCGAACATGAGCTCGCCGGGCCGCACAAGGCCGCGATCCAACAGGCTGCCAAATGGCACCCGGGGGGCGGCTCTACGGCCCTCGATCTGCAGAACCTCCGGATCGGTCAGTTGCTCAATCGCCTCGACCCGCTTGCGGGCTAATTCCGCATAACCGGCGTCACGCTCGATACCGATGAACCGGCGAGAGAACCTTTTGGACATGGCCGCGGTCGTGCCCGAACCCAGAAACGGGTCGAGGACCAGATCACCCGGACGCGACGTCGAGAGAATGATCCGGGAGACCAGGCTTTCCGGCTTTTGCGTCGGGTGGGCTTTTTGGCCATCGACCTTCAGTCGCTCGGACCCCGTGCAAAGCGGCAACAACCAATCGCTGCGCATCTGCAACCCCTCGTTCATCGACTTCATGGCGTCATAGTTGAACGTATAGCGCTTGGAGGCCTGGCTCTTGGAGCACCAGATCATGGTTTCGTGGGCGTTGGTGAACCGCCGGCCCCGAAAGTTCGGCATCGGGTTGGTCTTGCGCCAGATCACGTCGTTAAGAACCCAGAAGCCAAGATCCTGCAGCGCCGTACCCACTCGAAAGATATTGTGATAACTGCCAATCACCCAAAGCGACCCTTCGGGCTTCAACACCCGTCGACACTCCGCCAGCCAGGCGCGGGTGAACGCGTCATAGGCGGCGAAATCATCGAACTGGTCCCAATCATTGTCGACCCCATCCACTTTTGTATTGTTGGGCCGCAACAATTCGCCGGAAAGTTGTAGATTATAGGGCGGATCGGCGAAGATCAGATCTACCGAGTCGGCCGGCAAGCCGGCCAATTCTTCCACGCAATCGCCATTGACAATCTTGCTGTCAGCTTTGATCTCATCGATGGTCATTTATGCTTTCCGGACCTGTGGCAGACTAACCATCATCCCGTAAGCGGAGGCCTGGGTCAAGTATCTTTCCTAGATTCAACTAATAAACTCAATAGGTTAGAGAGTTTATCCACAAGATGTAGTGTTCGCGAATTCGGGTGACTCCTAGTGTTGTGTCAGGCAGGACTTCGTTTGGATTCCAGAGCCGCACGTACCGGTCCGAAGCCTCGACGGTGCTCCGGGGCCGGCCCCAGTCGTGCGAGCGCCGCCAAATGCTCCGCCGTGCCATACCCGGCGTTGCGCTCCCACCCATAGTCGGGATGCCCCAGCGCGAGCTCCGCCATTCGGGCATCCCTGGCGACCTTGGCGACTATCGAGGCGGCCGCGATCGATAGTGACCGGGCGTCACCCTTCACGACCGCCTGAGCTGGACATTCCAGGGCCGGCACCCTGTTACCATCGACCAGAGCAAATGCCGGCACGGCCCCCAATCTCCGAGAGAGCGCGTCCACCGCCCGGCGCATCGCCAGCATAGTAGCGTGCAGGATGTTCAGCCGGTCGATATCTTCCCGCTCAACCCACCCTAATCCGATCGTCGCTACGTCTTTTAGCGCTAAGGCCAGAGCCCTGCGACGGGTCGCCGACAAGCGTTTGGAGTCATCAATTTTGCCAAGAAGTTCCGCTGTGCATCGACTTCGATCAAGCACCAACGCCGCCGCTGTTACCGGGCCTGCCAGCGGGCCTCGGCCAACCTCATCCACCCCCGCGATCAGGGCGGCCTCCGGCAGTCCAAGGCCATCTTCGAAGCTGAAGTCAGGCATGAAACTTCAAATCCAGATATAGTGGGTCTACATGGGCATACCGACAATATACAGTTTGTAACAAACAGTTACACTCCATGATCTACCGGTCATACAAAGCCCGCATACCGAAATCATCCCGCCAGGATAGAGCTGGTAGTCCCTTCAAAACCTCGGGTATCACGCTTTAAGACCGATGCAAATTCAGTTCGTCAGATGGTTTTCCCGCCCACCCCTTAATCCACCAGGGCAATGTCACCAGGACATTATAATCATTGACGAAGGTGCCATTTTGGTTGGGATGATCGGGGGCCTTCACTGCATATTGATTAGCCATGGAGCCTTGGAATCTTGCCTTCGGGTAATTGACGATGGCCGCCTCGCCCGGATCAAACAATGTGATGATGACCGCGTCCGGCGCAAATGTTAGGTTTCGTCGGTCAATTCCACACACGCTCGGCACATATGCGCCGCCCGTGGAAGGCTTGGCGATCAACCTAGTCTGATGGTCACCCTGTTCGTTGCTGCTGCCCTCCCGTCGGTCGCCCCGTGGACCCTGGTGGGAATGGGGATCGGTCGCCTGCTTTCTTCTCCCGGAGCCTCTCCCCTACCGGTCCCTCGGCTAAACCTCAACCCCTCCTCGGGCGATCCGGTCGGTGGATGGAAAGCCCTGGGTACCGGAACATGCGCGGTTAAAGGTTTTGTTAACTTTCCGTCGTCTGAGCATGCGTTAGGCGCCCATGAAGCGCTTGAAAGCCCGCAAAGGTGTCGACTAGGCTAAGGTTTTAAAAGACGATTGCGACCAACAGCTCCGAGAGCATCCAAAATATAATCAAGGCTGCCATGGAGGTGAATGCGGCACCCCCTCGGATTTAAACCGAAACGGCGACGATCTGTGTCGCCGATACGGAAGTGACGAGCATGTTGGATGCGAAACGGAAGGCCATGGAGCCTGTGGGTATTGAGACCGAGTTGCGTGCGATCGAGGATCAGAGCCATGGAAAGCCTTGGTCTAGTATTACGCCAATTGAAACGACCATGTGGCTTGCTAGGCGTAATGTCGTTTGAGCATCTGACGGACGAGAAGTTGGACGCATAAATTCAAATTTATTAAGATGCTTTTTTGGCGGACCTGAAAGCCAAGGATTTCTTTCGCTAAGCAACCTTATACGAGCACCGACATAATGAGGGGCGTTTGATCGCTATATTGTAAAAGGATTTGGTGTGAAGTCGACCGCGATGCCTCGGTGAATTGAGGACCATGACGCGCCGGCAGATAAGACGATTGTCAATCAGCGCATCACGGGTCAAATACATCCGATGGGATTTACACCCAACTAAGCCTATCCCAACTTCACTTTCCGGAGCTTGGAAGATCTTAGGTGGGCAATCCCGATTAATTGACGTTTATAGTTCCTGAACGGTTAACAAGGGCCTAAATCATGACGAATTTCTGGCGACTTTCATTGGCGGAGCAGTCTGCCCTCGTTACGGGTGGTGAGATTTCGCCGACCGAATTGACTGACGCCGCGCTGATGCGGATCGGAGATCTGGACCCCGCCTTGGATGCTTGCGTAACCGTTATGGCAGAGGCCGCCATCGTTTCAGCTGCGGCCGCGACGACGGAGATTGCCGCCGGCCGTAGCCTTGGCCCGCTGCATGGATTGCCGATCGGGCTGAAGGATATTTTCGACACGGCAGGCGTGCTTACGGCCGGAGGCTCGAAGACGACGATCGATCGTGTGCCAACACGGGACGCCACTTCTGTGACGAAGTTAAGAGCGGCCGGCGCAATACCATTGGCCAAGCTGACCACCCATGAATTCGCCCATGGAGGCCCGAGTTTCGATTTACCCTGGCCGCCCGCGCGTAACCCTTGGAACCGAGATCATTTTACTGGCGGATCATCCAGCGGCTCTGGCGCTGCTGTCGCCGCCGGATATGTAGGCGCCGCCATGGGGTCGGACACCGGAGGGTCGATTCGTGGACCTGCCGCCTTCTGCGGTGTCGCTGGCTTCATGCCTACTTATGGTCTTATCAGCCGGGTCGGGGTTATTCCGAATTCATTCACATTCGATCATGCGGGCCCGCTCGCCTGGACAGCCGGGGACTGCGCGCTGATGTTGGACGCGATTGCGGGGCCGGACGGGGCTGATCCGGCCAGCGCCCATGCGTCGCCACCACGGGCCGTGGCGGGCTTGGGGCAATCAATCCAGGGCCTTAGGGTGGGCGTTCTCCAGCATTTTTGGGAGGAAGATCTGAATGTTGCGCCGGAGACCGTCGCCGCGACAGAAGCGGCTGCGGAGGCGTTGTCGGGTCTAGGCGCGATCATTCAGGAGGCCCGGATCGCGCCGGTGCAAGACTGGTATGACGTCAAAATAGTCATTGCCGAAAGTGAACTTTTCAATGTCCATCGGCGGAACTTGACGGCTCGACCGCGGGACTTCGGGCAGGATTTCCTGGCGCGCAGCTTGGGCGCTTTGCTGTTCACCAGCCAAGATTATGTTGCAGCCCAGCGCCGCCGCCGTCAGCTATTGGCGGAAATGCATGGCGTTTGGGGTCGCTTTGATATCCTGTTGGCGCCGAGCGCAGGTGGACCGGCCCCCCGTCTTGACGCCCACAAGACCAAGACATTCTGGACCACGCCTAGCATCCTAACGCCGTTTGACGTGACCGCTGGGCCAGCGCTTAGCTTGTGTTCCGGGTTCTCGGAAAGCGGGTTACCGCTCGGGGTTCAGCTTGTCGGCCGCCCATTTGACGACGCCAGAGTTCTGGCAATAGGCTCTGCGCTGGAGCGGGAGATTAGCGATCGGTCGCGGCGGCCGGACGTTAGTGCCGGTCCGCCAACGGTCGAAGCAGCGCCGGTGCTCGGCCCGCCAGACATCAATTTGGCGCCGGGAGAGACGCAGCGAATCGAAGCGATCGCAGCCGCGGCCGGCTTCCCGCTTGATGACTTCCTGTTTGGGCTTGTGGCGGAAGCGGCGCCTTATGCGTGGGCAATGGGTCGACGGCTCGACCGAGACTACGGCTTTGGCGATGAGCCTAGCAACGTCTTTGTGCACCAAAGATAGGCGCCACGTCGTCCCCTCCTGGGCAGGAAGGGTTTCGGTTGCTCTCGGTGCTGGAGAACTGAGCAAGGTCAGCCAATCTCATCAAAACTCCATCTTAACCCTGGATGGACGAGCGAGCAGAGGGTAAATCGTGACTGAATACTCTTTCACCTACTAGCGGAGACGTTGTGCTCGACCCGGACCAGTTTAAGGGCGAGCGGTATGTGGAGAAGTTCGGGGCGTTGATCTTATCAAGATTGGTGGCAAATCCAGCCACGATGTTGGCGTAAAAACCAACCGGTAGTGATTGATATGAAGAGGGCCCCGATCGGGGCCCTCTTCATATTCGGTCTTAATCCTGAATCAACGTTTTCGCTTCGAACAGCTTTGCGCCAGGCGGTAGGACTGGCCATTCATGTGGTGTGTCAGGCGGTCGAGGAGCGCGCCGGTGAGGCGTTCGTCGCCGAACGTGGCGGTCCACTCATCGAGCGCCCAGTTTGAGGTGATAATAGTGGCGCCGCACTCATAGCGCTGACTGATTAGCTCGAACAACAACTTGGGGCCAGTCTCGGAGAGCGGGACAAAGCCAAATTCATCAATGATCAACAGCTCGTGGCTGGCGAATTACCCTTTCAGACGCAGCACCGCCTGTCGTCATGGGGCTCGATGAGTTCGTGAACGATGGCGGTGGTGGGTGGCGAAGCGGGTTTTTATGCCGTGCTGGGACGGCGCCAAACCGATAGCGATGGCGTTATGGGTCTTGGCGGGGCGGTTTGCTCCCAGCTCGATGATGTTCTCGCGGCGATCGACGAACACCGAACGGCCCGGGTCGAGGCAATATGGCTGCTGCGCCGACCTTCCAGACTGGCTCTGCAAAGTACGCACGGCTAAATAGTGTACAGGTTGTGGTGGCTGGCAACATTAATCTCGAAAGAGGCGAACTCGTCTATTATCTCTTCGAGGTGGCCGTATCGCTCCCGTAGGAAAAGCCTTGCCCCGGATTCCATCTATGGTTGCGTCTCAGCAGACAAACGACCCAATAAAGTGTCAGGTGGTTTGCTAATGCCTTATCCCATTGCTCAGATTCGAATAGTAAGCGCTCCAGCATTTTGACATTGATGGCCGAATTCGGTTCGGTGATAGTAGAGCTCTTTGGTAGATATCTTTGTTCATGCCCGTTCTAACAGTTCCGCGCTGCCGAACTTGAAAGGATTCAAAAATGCAAGACGCCTTCAATGCCGCGACATATGGTGCCCGCGAGGTAGGTTATGGCGAGCGCCCCGCAGTTCTTGTGGTCGATTTCCAACGTGGCTTTACCGACCCTACCTTCACAATGGGAAAAAGTGTTCGCATTCACGCGGCCAGAGATCAAACGGTGGACCTGCTGGCGGCGGCGCGACGAGCGAAAATTCCAGTTGCAATCTGCTACGTTGGCTGGCAATCGGAGAAGGATATTCAGTACTGGAAAATATCGGCACTACATGAAGAATTTTTCGTGGGAAGTGAGGCGCTGGATATTGACCCCCTTCTTATAGATATGGAATATGATTATACATTTATGAAGTGCGGCCCGTCGATGTTCTTCCAAACCCCGATTGTTTCATTCCTGACCAAGCACCGAGTCGATACGGCAATAATCACGGGCTGCGTGACCTCGGGTTGCGTGCGGGCAACCACGATTGATGCTTTTAGCTATGGCTACCGTACGATTGTCGTCGATGACTGCTGTGGTGACCCGCAGAAGGACAGCCATGAAGCCAATTTGCGTGATGTCGATCGCCGTTATGCCGATGTCCGGCGAAGGGATGACATCCTCACCTATTTCGACGATATTCATGGACGAAATGCCGCGTAGGGCACGTATCCGTTCCCAGCGCAATCCGGATCTTCGCGGCTCTGGTTTAAAGTGCGCTGATCTGGAGGTTTCGGACTATCTACAAATTGTAGCGGACCCGCGTTGGTCGTCTCCGCCCAGCCTCAAAACGGCGGCAGCCGCATGGGCCGCTCGTTATGCGCCGGCATGGTCGTCGCCGACAACCGGGGGTCAGGGGTAGGCTGACGCAATTTGTCTTTTAAGTGAATTCTTTGGCTACCTTGATCACGATGAAGGCCGGATTGGTAATCAGGTGATGTGCCTTGAGGAGCCGGTAAACCGTGGCTTCCAACACGAAGTAGCCTTGGGTGTCGGTGAACCGCACCGCCAGTTCACGAGGCGATAGTTCCGTCTGCCCCAGAGCCAACTCGACGATCCGGCTTCGGATCGCCTCAGGGACGCTGCTCAATATTGCTCCCAAAGACCTACTCGCGGTGCCATAGGCACTATTTCAAACAAAGAGCCCCCAAGCTCGCAAGCGACGCGATCAAGATGACGGGTGTCATTGCGCCGGGATTGGCCGATACTTATTCGATTATCGCCCGCTACAGCCCAAACGGATCAACCGCTAGGCAACATTATAACCGTACCAATGGAGCCAGTCGGTAGTTGCGATTAGGCCAAGCGGGCGACCCGGACCCAGGCGCCGATAACGATGCCGCAAGGGTTGAACCAGCTTAGATTTCTCTATCCCGTAAGATAATAACGGAACGAAATAAATCGTTAACAGACGTCCCGCAGTCAGTTGAATCATTAAATAATATAATATATAGTTAATTTTGTAGTAATAATAAATAAATAACACCACCGACAGTCCAACTTGGCCTACCAAGACACTTGAGCGTGTCATGCCTTTCCCTTGAATGAATTGCATTGATGACATCAACATAATTCCTGAATGGGCTTACGCAATCCTAAACGCTCCAAACGCGGTAGAACTTCAGCTATAAAATATGGAATTTCCTTAAGGTAATCCAAAAAAGCGATTGACGTACCAGCAAGACCGGCTTCGCTCATATGCTTCATCTCCCTAGCAATATCATCCGGAGTACCAACGAAGGGAAACGATCCTGGATAGGCTCCATGAAATGCCTTCCCAGTCACCCGGTTAAACCTGTTTTTAAAGGGTCGCGTAACAGCCTGGTTCCCGCTTCCCGCGGTCGTTCCTCGATTCTTGCGATAATACTCTTGACCTTCAGTATCGGCCATTTCTTCGGCAAAATAATGAAAGAACTCCTCAGCTTCCCGGCGTGTCTTGCGGCAAACGACGTGACCCATCGCATAAACCTGTAATGTCCGGCCATAAGGTGCAGCATAAGCCGCTACATTCTCCAATAGCGCTGGAACCTGATCCAATTCCGTTAGGTTTGTAAACAAAGCGTCTGCAGCCTGAGCCGCAAAATTGCGCCCCTTTGGTGAAAATCCTGCAGACATGACTAACGGCCGAGGCCGTTGGACCGAAACCGGGTCTGTTTGAAGTCGTTTCAAATCGAAGAATTCGCCGTTCCAATCGAATTCAGGCCCGCCCTCCAAAAGTTTTGCCCAGATTTTCCACCATTCAAGGCCGTGATCGTAGCGACTATCCTGGTCAATCGTTACCCCGTGCAAGTCGAATTCAGCCTGATTCCAGCCACACACTATATTTAGTGCGGCCCGGCCATGTGTCACATGATCAATTGTCGACAGCGCCTTGGCTGCAAAGGCTGGTGTAATTAGCGGTACATGAATGGTGGAAAAGACACAGATTCTTTTTGTCAGAGCGCCAATCGCTGCACTATGGGTTAGTGTTTCGAAAGACTTCCCGTAAATATTGGCCTTACCTTGGTACCCACGCCATTTCGCAACCGGCAGAATGAATTCCATCCCTGCATCGTCCGCGAGTTTACTCATATTCGCAATATCGTCCCAGTCTGCTCCCCAACGCTCCGGTGCTAGGCTCATGGTCAAACCTCCGTCGCAGTTGGCACTGAAAATACCTATCTTAAAAAGATTCTTGCCAAACATCGGGTTCAATACGGCACGGGGATCATTAGTCATTATTCCGCTCCTCGTTGAGCAAAAGGATGGGCAAAAATATAGAACACCTGTCAACTGGCATAGCGCTTTGGTTCCGAGCTAAAATGCAGCTAACATCGACGTGGGCCCAATTCTTAGTGGTTTTCGCCCGATATCGGCATCCAGTAGCCGGACGGCAAGTGGAAACGGCAACGCCGAACATTCCAGTCGCGGCGCAACTTAGACCTCGTTCGCGAGATTGCCGGATTGCGGAGACCGGCGAACACTTGCGGCCGGCCTCCGCTAACCATTAAAATGATCGGAACCGCACGGAGTGACCCCAATGACCCTGAGCCTGGATGAGGCCAACCGCATCGCCCAAGGAGCCATCGATAAGGCCGAAGCGTTGGGCATTCGTATCAGCGCGGCGGTTTGCGATGCCGGCGGCCGGCTAGTTGCATTCCAGCGAATGGACGGTGCGATCTGGGCCGGTGCTTACGGTAGCCAAGGCAAAGCCGTGGCCTCGGCCGCCTTCGGCCAGCCCAGCGGCAAGCTGACCGAGCGGGCGGACCATCCCACCTTCCGCGGCATCGTCGCTGCCGAGGGCGGGCACATCTTCCTCGGCCAGGGCGGTGTGCCGATCATCCGAAACGGCGCCGTCATCGGCGGTTGCGGCGTCGGCGGCGGCACAGGGCAGCAGGACGAGGATTGCGCCCAGGTGGGGGTTGAGAGCTTTTAGGTTTCCTCTGCTGAACGTGTGCGATCACCGAACGGAAGCCTTGTACGGTGGAAGCCTGATAGATAGAATGGCCGCATTGATATAGGAACCAGGTATCCGGCCCGTGGGGTAGTTTTGGCTACGCACGCGCACGCCCGATAGTGCCAATCTCGGGCGCGATGGCAGCGCCGATGGCTGCCGGTCTTTAGCTAGGATTTGGAAAAGCTCTCGGCCAAAGCCGGATAGATCCCCTGTTTGACGAAAATTTCCATTGATCAGATCTGCAGGAAATTTAACTGCAACGTATTGTTTTTCGCAAATTTACAGCAAATGCCGACGGCGACCGTGATCCCCGCATTTTGGCGTCCGTATTGATGCGCGATCACCCGCTGGTCCGCCTGCGGGTCAAGATCAATGACGAGCTCAGTGCCCTGTCTTGTGTCACCGGGCAGATCGGCCGCGCCGGTGGCAATATAATGGATGTCATCCACCAGCGCCTGTTCAAGGACGTAACGGTCAAGCAAGCAGATCTCGATCTGGAGGTCGAAACCCGCAACGGGGCATATTTGGAAGAGATTAAGGTTGCCGTGGTGGCTGAGGGCTAAAAGTTGATCGTGCTCAGCACCAGCGCGCTATCCAACAGCTAGGAAAGCATTCAGGCCGGTTCAGCCACCACCATCGCCATGGTTTCAAACACGCTGCGCACTTCCGCCCCCTCTAACAGGCCGTGCTCTTTCATCGCCGCGTGGCAAGCCGGCAAGTTGTAGAACGGAACGGAAGGATAGAGGTGGTGTTCGACATGGTAGTTCACCCTGTGCGGGAACAAATACCAAGATAGCCACCAGGGCACGATGTTGGTGCGCGCCGCCGTTAGAGGTGAGGATATGTCACTCACCGCTCCATGTTCAAGGATCGCGCGGAACCGCAGGATCGCCTGCAGGATGCTCACCAGCGGCAAGATCCACAACACCAGATATTCCACCAAATAGCCGGTTGAGTAGGCGACCACCGGGGCTGCCACATGAAACGCAGCCACCGTCCAGCGATCCTGCCGAGCTGCCTGGCGGAGTGCCGGCGAAGTATCGTCGAGCGGACGGTTGCTGGCTTCGGCATCGTCATTAATCGCCGGCGCACCGAAGAAATAAGCATAGGTCTTCGGTGCGGTCAGGCCGGTGAAATCCCGCACCAGTTTCTTGAACAGATACATCCGGCCTCGCGGATAGCCCGCCGCAATCGGGGTGTCTGGATCCCGCGCCTCGTACAGGTGATTATGGTGCAGACGGTGGATCACCCGGTAGGTGCACATCGAAATGCCAACCGGTGCCGCTACCACGCGGCCAATCAGATCGTTCAGCCAGCGGGCCTTGAACATCCGGTAATGCGCCGCATCATGAGCCAGCACGAAACAAGCTTGCTGGCGCGCGGCGATAATGAACAACGCCGGTATCACCACCCACGGCGTCCACCAGATCAAGCACGCAGCGATGCAAGCCGCCAGCAAACCGATGGTCTCCACCAGGCCCCAAAAGGCCCGCAACGGACTGATCCGGCTCAGCCGACTGATCTCGCGCGCCGGCAGCCCGCGATGGGGCCGTGCGTCGGGGCGGAACTCAGTACCGGTGGATGTGGCGGAGTGCCTCAATTCAAGCTCTCCTTCAGCCTCGCGATGTTGTAGTTGCGTGGATATGGGTGATGTCCAAACTATTATACAAAATCCAGCAACCGCATGTGAATTACAATATGTATCTCCGATTAAGTACGTTTCGTATAATTGCAGCCAACTTGAACAAGAATATTCCAGGTTGGGGTCGCAAAGCCAATGCAGTAGCAAGCGTCAAGATGAAACCGGGGGCAATGATGCCGTAGCAACGGGCGTTGGGCTTATATTTCGGTGGTCGCTTCGGCTAAATTATCCACGGCCACCGTCATGCGTTTTAAACCTCCGACCAAAAATCTAATCGGAATTGGCACAGAACTTGGACGCTAGACAGGCCCATGTCATAACGAGCGCAATGGTCTCAATATCGGATCGTGTGATGTCCTCTTCTCTGGCTACTCTCGACGCCCTGCCGTCGACCGTGGATTTCTACGCGCACTACTGGAACAAACGGCCGTTCCTTGTGCGGGACGCCATTGATCAAGCCGTGATGGACGGGCTGATCACGCCGGATGAGCTCGCAGGACTGTCTATGGTAGAGACCGCGAGCGCGCGCATGGTCTCGCGGGAAGACTGGACTTGCAGATTTGGGCCCTTCACCGAAGAAGATTTCAACACAGCCGGAAAGCCGCCTTGGAGCCTGCTCGTCCAAAACGTCGAACAGTTTCATCCAGACACAGCGACGTTGTTGCGCGCGTTCAATTTTACGCCCCGTTGGTTGATGGACGACATCATGGCCAGTTTTTCCACCAAGGGTGGCACCATCGGCGGTCACATTGATAGCTATCACGTCTTTCTTGTCCAAGGCCAGGGCTCACGCCGCTGGACCATTAGTCGTGAACCCGTCATCGATGAAGAGTACATCGACGGCCTCGACCTCAAAATCCTTAAAGACCCGATTGATGGCAATACTGTTGAGGTTATCTCAGGTGACATCCTATACATTCCCCCCCATTTTGCCCATGAAGGCACAACGCTTGACGACGCGTTGACCTTTTCCGTTGGTTTCCTCGGCCCGAAATTGTCCGAACTTTATGATGCCTATGGTCAGCACCTCGCAGACCACGATGCGCTTGATCACCGATACACAGGCGAGAGGTTGAGCGCAGACAGCTCAGGCTTTATCTTCTCCACCAATGCCGTTGAGACGCTGCGGGATCATCTTAGCCACTCGCTGAGTACGCCTGCATTTTCGGAGTGGTTAGCCTCGTTTTTCACCGGCTCAATCAGTGAAGATACTGAACAATACAAAGAACGTGACGACACTCTTAGCTTGGCAACCTTCACAGAAGCTCTGCAGACAAGGGCCGGTCTGATCAAGCCGGCCTATGTAAAATTTGCGCTCATCCCATCGTCCAAGGGCAGCTATAGCCTGGGCTTTAATTGTCAAATTTTTGACATCCATAATGACGCCCTGATAGTCATCTTAAGTCTGATGAAAGAAGATGTCGTCACCATAAATGATATGCCCGCGATGCTCGATCATGTCGATCTTTTGTGCACGCTCTATAACCACCAAGCGTTTGAATTTATAAATAAGGCTATGTAAGACACCACGAAGCCTGAGTTAACCCGCCCTACTGATTCGATGTATAATAGGGGATGAAAGTGGTGATCCCGACAGGATTCGAACCTGTGACCCCCAGATTAGGAATCTGGTGCTCTATCCAACTGAGCTACGGGACCACATAAGGATTTGTACAGAATCGTGACTGGAACGGGAACCTAGAAGATTGTCGGGACGGATTGTTAGGAAAAATATTGTTAGATTAGATAGATTTTTTGTTCCTTGTTCCATCATTTTTTTCAATGACGTAGCCGCCTGACCGTCCGAGTTAATTTTTCGGGTGTCCATCTCATGTCCGTCTAAACGCCGCTCGCATCAGCGGGCTTGACCGCACGTGCGGGATAAATCTTTGTTGCTCAACCTGATATTTTTACCAAAATATTGGCCTTATCCATTATTAAATAATCTGGATACTAGGAGTCCACTGCGAATCATCAAAATAGAAATTAGAACACTTGCTGTATTCTATCTAGTGCATTTAAAAATTAAAATTTATGGGGACCTTTACTTGCGTTCTTGCCGGCGGCGATTCAAACAACACGCCAAAGCGCCCAATAACTTCTGCGGCTTTGGCTGCTGCAGATTCCTGAGCTTGGGCAGTTTCATAGATAGCAAGGAGCATGGCGTTATCATTGCCTTTATCGACGATGATCATTTGCTTCATTCCCATCGCTTGCAAATCTGCTTGCATCGTCTTGGTCATCGACACAGCCTCTGCTATCTTACCTGGCTTTAGGTTCATCTCTATAAAAGACGCGAACATAAAAAGCCCTCCAATTAATTTTTGATATACAAGCTGTGATTGGATTATAGGTAAGAGCGCCTTGACCTACAACCCGTTGGTATTGGACTCGGAGGAACCATAGCTCTTTCTATTTTTTCACTAACGAATAGTTTATGAATTTCCATTTATAATTTTATTATAATAATATATATCTATCTTCCAAATAATAATATCATAATACGGCATTTCGTGAGTTATTAACAGAAATTTTCTATTTAACCATCTTCTGTAAGTCTTTCGCCATAAAATTGGTTGTTCAAATTCAGCTGCGAGACCACAACGCCGGGGCAGAGTTCATTCCCCCGTACGAGCACCAGCACCACTATCCGTACAAGCTATATCAATAGGTTAGTTATTCTGTTAGTCGGATGAATAGGCACATTCTGTACATCAGTTTGTGCATCAGTCTCAGGCTATCAATATGACTAGGGGTACGCGGGAGCCAGGACCCTCAGGGGTGACTGTGCGCATGTAGAATTCGCTGCGTGTAAGCCAATCCATGCTAAATTAGCTTTCGCTATCCGTGGTTATCTAGTGTCCTTAAGAATGATAGTAGAGCAAACCTACGGCCCCGTGTCACAGGTAGCGCTTCGTGCATTAGGGAGCATGAAAACAAAATACCACCACCACTTGTAGGCCTGTATTTGTGAGGTCCGTACTCAGGAAACACAAGTTCCCCACCTTCGTATTTTTCGACATTGAGATTAAGAGTTAAGGCGAAGGCTCGATCCGCAGTGGTCGGAGCCAAATTATCCCGGTGCACCCGAAAATAATCTCCCCGGTCAGCATCGTAGCAAACAACCGCAAACCGGTCGAAACGAAACCCCTTGAAGTGAAATACCTTTTCTAATTCAGGCGCTATCCGGCGGCCGATTGTCCACTGTAAAATCTTATGGAGGTCCATGTCCATAATACGGTGGTCACGCCGTTTTTTTACTTTTGTGTGTATGCGGGCGATTTCCTCATCACCGACGACCGATACGACTTTGCCTTCGTCGTGTTCGCCCTCGTTCCAAAGGGCGATCAGGTCTTGACACATTCCGGGGTCGATTAAATTGGGTAACAAAAGGACCGGTGCATTAGCTGACAAAATTTGGGGTGCCGGCTGCTGCGGCATATTCTGGTAAAATTCATGCACACGCGCTGCGTGGCCAGTTTCCGAGCCGGTTTGTAGGTTTAGAACACGCTGGTTGGCGTCTAGTAGAAATATGTTAATGGTGTTTCGTAAATCAAGCCCTATGCCAGCACCATTAAGGTAATGCTCGGTTATCTTTTGTTTGAGATCGGACCACACAAGGAATGGCAGATCAAGCTTATTGTTGTCTTTGCTGGTGTCGAGATTGACAGCAAAGATATCTATACCTAGATCGTTAAATTCGGCGTGTCGTTGGGCAAAGGCTTCTACTTCGGCCCAAGCATCAGAGTTTTTGCCCGGATAAAATATCAGTATTAGAGGTCTTCCTTTGGTGCGTTCATAAAACTGATAGAATTTGCCGTCTGGGCCGGGGAGGACGAAGTCCAGGGCGCGGTCGCCTACCATAATTTCGTACGCAGGTTCCTGCATGTTCAAGTCCCGTTGGTGGGGTCAACGTGCCCCTCCCGCTAAGATTGGATTACCTCGATAGACTAATAATTTACTTGAAAAGCCAGTAGAAATGGAGGAAATTTCAATAAATTTTCAACAAATCGAAATACACTATCTGTCAGGCTAGAGGCTGGGGGCGTGTTTAGCCAGGCGCATCCATATGGATGCGCCTGGCTAAACACGCGCTCTGGAGCTCGATGAAGCTGACCGCCGGGTCAGTCATAGTTTAAGCGACAGGTGACAAACCCGCCGACTTGCGTTTTCCGGGCATGTGGTGGGCCGAACCGCATGGAAAGACTGTCGAGTCTTTCCTAACAATAATGAAAACGGGGCGCCCCTGGTTGAGAGGAGCGCCCCGCGTGGCAGGCCTGTCAAGCGGCGCCGACGGCCGCGTAGTCGATGTTATTCGCCCAGTGCCTTCAACACTTTGGGTGGCGACATCGGCAGTTCATAGAGGCGTTTGCCACTCGCGCCGGCAATCGCGTTAGCAATCGCCGCCAGGACCGGCACCAGCGGGATTTCGCCGACGCCCTTCACCCCATAGGGATGATCCGGATTGGGGATTTCGACCATCACCGCATCAATCGCCGGCAGGTCCGAGGCGACCGGCATGCGATAGTCGAGGAAGCCGGCGTTATCCAGGTGACCGTTTTTGTCATAGATGTACTCTTCGTTCAGCGCCCAGCCAATGCCCTGGGCGACGCCACCCTGAATCTGGCCTTCGACATAGGACGGGTGGATCGCCCGGCCGACATCCTGGCTGGCGGTGTAGCGCAGAATTTTGACCTGCCCGGTTTCCGGGTCAACTTCGACATCGACCATATGGGCGCCGACCACGCCCATGTGACCCTTGGTATTCTTCGACACAGCCGCCAGGATCGGCCCACCGGTCGCTTCCGCTTTCCCCGCCAGTTCCGGCAGGGTGAGCGGGTCAAATTCACCGGCGTTCGGGCTGGCCGGATACGCCGCGCCATCGCGCCATTCGACGGCTTCCTCCTCAATGCCCCAAATGGCCGCCGCCCGGGCCTTCAAGATACTGATGACCTGGTCGGTGGTCTCGTTGACTACAATGCCGGCTGCGAAGGTCACCCGGCTCCCGCCGGTGACGGCGCTGATGCCGACATTATTGGTGTCGCCGATTTGCGCACTAACCTTGCGATAGTCGATGCCCAGTTTCTCGGCTACGATGTTGACCATCGAGGCGCGGCTGCCGCCGATGTCCGGGTGCCCGGTGATCACCAACGCGGTGCCGTCCTCGTTGATGTTCAGCTGGGCGCTGGACTCGCCGCCGGCGTTGCCCCAATAGCCGATGGCGATGCCGCGGCCCTGGTTCGGCCCCAGTTCGACCTTGGCATTGGGGTGATTGCGGACCGAATCGATGCATTCCTGGATGCCAGCCTCACCAATCTTTGCGCCATAAATGGTCGCTCTGTCCGCGGACAGGGCGTTGCGCAGACGCAGTTCCCACGGATCGACGCCGAGCTTTGCGGCGATCTCGTCCAAAATCGCTTCGAACACATAATTGCCTTGCGGCGCGCCGGGCGCCCGATAGGCAGTGACGTTCGGGCGGTTAGAAACAACATCCAATCCTTTCACGTCAGCATGCGGAATGTCGTAGCAGGAGAACGAAAAGTGACAGGCACGGCCTACTGGCGAGCCCGGATAGCAGCCGGCTTGGAAGTTGTAAGCGCCTTCCACCGCCGTCAGCTTGCCGTCCTTGGTGACCCCGACTTTGAGATGCGCGGACATGCCGGCCCCGCCCCCGGTGCTGTGGAACACTTCCTCGCGGGTGTTTTGTATTTTGACCGGCCGGCCACATTTTTTGGACAGCACCATCGCCACTGGTTCGAGGTAGACGATGGTCTTGCCGCCAAAACCGCCGCCAATTTCGGCTGGGATGGCCTTGATGTCGCCGGTCGCCATGCCGGTGATCGTGGCGGTCAGGCCGCGAACCATGAATTGTCCCTGGCTGCTGCTCCAGATGGTGGACTGGGAATCGGGCTTGTAGCTGACGATGCAGGCCTGCGGCTCGATATAGCCTTGATGCACGGCGGCGGATTTGAACGCGCGCTCAATCACCAGATCGGCCTCGGCGAAACCTTGTTCAACATCGCCGGTTTTGACCGTCATGGTGCTAGAAATATTGGTCTCCCCGTCGACCCCGTCGGTTTTCAGCCAATCGTGCAAAATCGGCGCATCCGGCGCCATCGCCTCGTCGACGTCAATGACATGCGGTAGCACTTCGTAGTCGACCTCGATCAGTTCCAGCGCGGCCGCTGCGATGCTCTGCGAGCTTGCTGCGACCGCCGCGACGGGATGACCGGTGTAGAGAATTTTTTCCCGGGCCATGCAGCCGCGGGCAATCCAGCGAATATCGTTTGGACCCATCGGCAGCGGCATGTCCAAAGGCAACAAGGGCAAATCGTCGCCGGTCATCACCGCCAGCACACCCTGCAATTCTTCCGCCTTGGAGGTATCGATTTTCTTGATCAGCGCGTGGGCGTGCGGGCTCCGCAGCACCTTGCCCCAGACCATGCCGGACATGGTAAAATCGGCCGCGTATTGCGCCGACCCGGTGACTTTATCGACGCCGTCGGGCCGTGGGGTCCGCTGGCCGACCCATTTATTCTCGAGCGATATCTTGTTCATTTTTACCCTTCCTTGTCCGCTCTCGTACGTTACTACGGTTTTCAGTAGTCATACGTTTGCGCAACATTCTGTGTAACTGTATGAGAAATTTTCAGCTAAATCAATCGGTTGGATTTAGTATAAAAGTTTCGCGCAGCTAACAATATGTTTAATATAAGCTGACAGCTTCGGAACTAAATCCTTGGGTCCTAGGTTGGTGTAGCGGAACAATAGGCTCGGTGTCTTCCGACCGCTGATCAGAGCAACCTCAGGTACGGATAAGTCTATTTCAAAGCAGCGCCTGATAGCCCCGCTGGTCTGCGCGACTAGGTCTGGCGAAGTGGAGGCCCTGAAGTTATACTGCAAAGCCAGCGTAACAGGGACCGGTTCTGACCGATAGAGCTCCCAGGCTGGACGCTCATTCTGCTAAACTGCGCGAGTCGTTCGAATGAGCACCAAAACGAATATCGATACGGACTGGCTCAAGGCACCCGATCTTTTGACGTTGGTCTTAGCAGATGCCTTCTGGGCCTTAGGTCGTCGCTTGGCACCAGAACTGATACATAGAGGCAAACGTGTCGGGGTTTTCGCGTTCGTATATGTCCCCACAGTTGAGGTCCAGGTTGGCGCTAGGTAGCGAGAACCGTTTCGTGAAATGCTCGGTCACGCTTGGCTCGAGGTTGTCAAAACCCAGAAATTTCAGATCTAGCGTGGCTAGCCGGGCGGCAATATCAGGAAGCGAAAATTGCATTTCATGGGCATGAAACAACAGATCTCTAGCGCCACTCAGTGAATAAAAATCAGCATTCCGAAGTGTGGCGGATGCCGCCCCAGGAGACCGGCTATTAATCAGTCCTACACGCTTCTCGCGAATAAGGGCGTTTGTCTGATCGGTATCAAGGCCATGAATCATCTCTCCACGCGATGAAAGCCATTGCGAGCGAGCACGCTTGCTGTAAAGGCCAATCCGCATCAGGCCTCGGGGTTTTATCAGTCCCCGCAATATTCGCCACCCGGCCATGGGATCCGCCATGTGGTGCAGTACGCCGCTAGACTCGATAAGATCAAAGCGATCCGAAATTGTATTGAGGCGCAGGATATCCGCTTGGGCGAAAGTAATATTCCGTTGCCCTAGCCACTTGGCCTGCCTTTCGGCGACGGCGAGCGAGGCCCGACTTAAGTCAACCGCGAGGACGCGCGAACCTGCATGACGGGCGGCGGTGCCAATAGCGTGCCGACCGGTTCCGCACCCTGCGATTAGAATGCTTGGTGATACGAGATCAAGACAATCGGTCACCACATTGGGAAACCGCTTAGCCACGCGTTCAGCTAAGGAAAGCGGTGACTTTTCCCGATCCACGGACAACCATCTTGGGTAGGGTTCGCCTCGTAGTGTTCCCGTACTGCCAAGGAGGTTTCCTCTTCAATCGACGTAAGAGATTGAATTCCTGTTTCAATCTCTCTCTCTGCATCACGGTTGATAATCGTTCGGAGTAATACGTTGTGCATGGGCGAGCGATCCCCAGGCTCAAGGGCGATCTTTCGGGCTAAGTCTCGCGCAGCTGGAACCGTCGCCAGCGGAAGGAACATCCCGGCAATGGCGATCTTGTCAACGTCATCTTCGCCGAGAGTTCGCACAAGCTGGAATGCCGCGTGCCGTTCCGTCGGTGTAACGTACTGCGCTAATTCGGTCGCTTGGCATTGAGCGGCCATGGCCCAAAGCAATGTAGAGCTGGTCACGATGCGCTCGCCTCGTTGCACACGGTTCAGAAGCTGCCGGCGAGCCAGGGTAATCCAAGCCTCTATCTGTGGAAACGGCACGATGGTCCACGTCAGCACGGCGATCAGCAGAGGGTCGGCGAGCTCACGGGGGGCCAGAAGACGTCCGGGCTCTCCGTCCGGATAGGCTTTCTCTGCCGCCGCCACCAATTCTTGGAACCGCCGATTAGACAGTAGCAAGCGGGTGGTGGGATCCGCGAAGGGTTGCAGGTCCTTAGCCGTATTTTGGAAAAACGACAGGAGAATTTCGCGCGCAGCGGAGGATGGTCGATCGAACTGCATATTAAGAAAGGTGATGCGGATCTCAAAATGAAGCTCTTCGGAGTCAGGGGTATTTCGAAGCGCGTTGGCAAAGGCGGTTAAGGCCTGGTCGTGTTGACCAAGCGACCTGAGGACACGGGCCAGGTTCAGCCGCGCGACATCGAGGCGTGGTTTCAGCTTAAGGGCGCGACGGTAACTAACGACCGCTTCTTTTAATCTCCCGGCCGTCTTGAGTGACACTGCGAGATTGTTATGAGCATCGGGTACGCGCGGATTGGCCCGCGCGACTTCTTGGAAGATCAGGATGGCGTCGTCGGTGCGGCCTCGGGACAAAAGATCGCTCGCTTCACGCGACCGATCCAACCAATTCGGCCCGTTCATCCCTTCAGGTGCCTTTGGGAAGCTTGACGTTGCTGGCATTTTCCAACAACCATCACCGCCTCGATAACCTCGGTCTGCTGGGGCATCTCATGGGCGTCCAATGATGGGGTCTCCTCAGTTGAGTTGTAATCGCAGATTCTGGTGGAGATAAACCGATAACCTTGGGCTGACCGGTTCTGAAGTCTAAGCCAGGCCGCTCGCATGCTGAAGGATCCCGGCACAAAAAGAACGACAACGACTGTTCCCTCGCCACTTTCAACGAAATTGACAGTTCTTCCGTTCTCCTTAAACAAGGGAAATCAAATTCTCTTGAACAGTTTTTGGATAGATAACTGTTCCAGTTGAATTGAAAGTACGATAGTCCGTTTCAGATCACAGAAAAGATAGTGCCGTAATATCGTCTGAGCCATACTTCTCCCCTGCGAAATTTTCGACTTACACCTACGGGTCGACGCGCGATTTTCGGGGACGCCCCGTTAACGAGCAGACGCCGCCGATTTCAGAGTCTGACGCGCGGAGCCTATTAGGCATTGAACTAGCGCAATTCGAGCGTCGGGTTCGGCGCCTTTTACCTATCGATCTCGAACAGCATCAGTTCGATCCGATCCTCTCATTCACCTATAACTTGGGCGCTGGAGCACTCCAGGCGTCGACGCTCCGGAAGAAGGTTTTTCGCTATGACATGGAAGGTGCCGCCCGCGAATTCGACCGCTGGGTCTTTGCCGACGGCGCAAGCTGGCGGGCCTTGTGCGGCGCCGCGCAGCCGAAAGGGAGACGTTCGAAGGTTAGTACGGAATCGTATAACCCATTGGTACGCTATGACAGGAATGGGGCAGGTTAGTATAACTAAGTCATTGATATAATGGAAACAGCAGCGGAGTCATAATCCGCTGCTCCGGCGTCATGTCGGCATCGAATATACTGATATGACGCCAACACGCTGGTCGGGAGTGATCCGTCAGCTGCACCGGTAGCGCTAACTGTCCTCGGGGGGGGCAGACAACTAGCACCACCGGTGAGCCAGGCAGGCGGCGGTTTAACCCGCGGCAGGGGAGGTTAGCCGCGCCGCCCGGCCCCATTTTGTTTGAATAGCCGTTGATTATGGCTATTGCTTGATCGCATTGGGGCAATTTTAAGATTCTTAGCCGTTATGGCTCCACATATTAAAGCCGGGGACACGTCCCGATCTTCAATGCGGACTATGATTCCGCTGCTCTGAGCCCGTAGGGCGTTTTAAGCGCCCTACAGCGATGTCGTGGGTGATAGATGAGTGTGCACAAGCGGTTGCTGGATTTTGTAAATCAGTTTGGACATCACCCATATCCATGCAGCTACAACTCAGATTACATATCAATGGGTTAGATCTATTTTGATCTGGCGAATGGTGCGGGCGGGGAGAGTTCGTTTCTCCTGTACAGCACCAGCACCCCTATCGATACAAGCTATATCAATAGGTTAGTCATTCCTGTGGTTGGATCAAGAGGCACATTCTGTACATCAGTTTGTACATCAGTCTCAGGCTATCAATATGACTAGGGGGTAGGCGGGAGCCATGGCACCCATGGGGGGTATATGTAGACCTGCTTCCGGCACTTTCCCTGTAGAACATGTCAACACATCAGGATGCTCTAGGAGAGTCACTGAGCACTGTTAAGCGAATGCAGTAGGTGAGATGGCTGTAAGGCCTAAGGACGGTGTACGAGTCTTAGAATAGCGTTATGGACATGTTTGATGGTGGCAGTTGGTAAAGTTGATTAATTACTTATTAACAGACGGTTAGAGTGTCTATTCCTTATGGGTATGCATATTAGAGAGGCGGAGGTCCCCCAAGGACCGCAGCCGACCTCTCCTGACTGATGTAGAGCTTAGTTAGATATCTTATTTGATATCATTGAATAGGACCTTCTGGTCCTGATGATGAGTTAAGGCTGCTGTTGCTTATGGGTATGCATATTAGGAGAGGCCCGAGCCCCCAAGGGCGAGAGGGCTCTTCTTAATTATATATATATAAAACAGGGTTAGATATCTCCCACCAACCTAGCTGGTAGCTCTAACTTTCAACCGCTCTAACTCAAGCTTGGCGAACTTCTGCGGGTTTAGCTCTTGGTTGAGTTTGTCCCGGGTGGGCAGGTTCGATTGGGGTTTAGTTCTCTTGATGGGTTTTTTAAGGGGGGTTGATTGAGCCCTGCGCCGTGACACTGTTGCCCTGAAAGAGGTCGTCGCCGAGCAAACCCTTGAATTACGCCTCCTCAAAAAAAGCATGATCGCGGATGGGGGAGAAGAGGCATGAGATATCCCGCATCCGAGAAGATCGAGATTATTCGGTTGGTTGAGCAGTCGGCCTTGTCGGCGCGCAAAACACTGGAACGGCCCGGGGTGCCGCGTGCCACCTTCTACCGCTGGTATGACCAGCACCAGAACGGTGGCCCCGAAGCGCTGGAAGATTGCTCCTCCCGGCCGAGCCGGGTCTGGAACCGTATCCCCGAGGTGATCCGAAGCCGGATCGTCGAGCTGGCTCTGGAGCAGACGGAGCTATCGCCTCGTGAACTGGCGGTGCGGTTCACCGACACCCAAGGCTACTTCGTATCCGAAGCCACGGTTTACCAGTTCCTCAAAGCACATGATCTGATTACCAGTCCGGCCTTCATCGTGACCAAGGCCGCCAACGAGTTCCGTGACAAGACGACCGTCGATGCCATCAAAAACGCGAAACGGGTGAAGCCGTCTACCTACGATTGGAATGCGTCTGATGACAGTGCGGTGGTCGCATTCTTGAAAACAATCAAGGAGTACCCGGCGCAGGTGATGTGAACGCTGCGCCGGGATCGTCTTTAAAACGAGCTGTCAGCCGGTACGTTGGCTAGTTGCGCATTCCGAACCAATCCGACCACTGTTTCCGATTGATTGCGACCTGTAATTGGCGGTGCAAAAGTCTTCCACGGTAGAGGCGGGATAGTCCCGCTTTTGGCGGATTAAAACTCTGCTGTAATTCACGGTGCAAAACTCGGCCACGCTAACTAATAGACTGCAATTTGAAGATAGCCAGATTGCAGAAAAAGTAATGCTGCATTTCGTGAAATGAGACGCAGCAATATTACCCGTTCATGACAGCTTTATAACTCATCATGGATACGGGAGTGATTTGAATGACGTAATGTCTGATGCTTTTGAACAGCAATATGGCGTTAAGGCAAAGATCAAACTGGAAGAGAAGAAGTACGTGAGATTAAGAGACCAAGATGAAGGTGATGATATGGCTATGGAAAGTATACTGGCTCACTTTGATGAGTATGGTGATATTTATGGAAGAGGATAAAGTATTTTATTCCTATTCATTATTAGGACTTTTTCACACTTAACCCATAATGGGATCTACCCAGTACGCTGTACCTTCAAAGTTAAAGCTAGGTAGGTTTTCAATGATACTGTCTTTCTCAGCTTCAGCTGCAGTATAGAAATGAGTACCTGTCTGGGTATTAAAGAAACGATACAATGGTATCGACCCATCAACTTGTTCTGTGTACCCCTTATAAGCTTCTCCCTCAAAACTAAACTGAGGAAGAGTGTCTAAAATATTGTCTCTTTCAACAGTAGATTGTGTAAAGAAGTGAGCGCCTGTTTGTGTATTGAAGAAACGAAAAACAGTATCTGCAGCTGCGTTCGTTGAATCAGCTGCTCTGAAGGTTGGTCCCTCAAAGTTAAATGCATCTAAATTATTAATAACTGAATCTCGTTCAACTGTACTACCACTCAAAAAGTGTGTTCCCGTATCTACGTTAAAGAAACGATAAATACCTCTGTCTACGTCTTCTGGTCTTATAAGATCGGTTAGTTGTGCAACGCCATTTGAAAACTGGAGTGTTTCAATTGAAAACAATGAGTCCACACCATCACGTCCACCTTGGTTATCCGTGATGATTAAGTCTTTACCAGTTTCCTGAACGCTGTATTCGGATGGGAGACCAGAGAAGATAGCTATATCTGTTCCACCACCGCCATCCAGCGTATTGTTACCCGAGTTACCCGTAATCGTATTCGCAGCACTATTGCCCGTGCCATTGATCGCAGACGAGCCAGTAAGAGTGAGGTTCTCTACGTTCGAGCCAAGCGTCCAGGTTACAGAGGAACTGACTGTATCCGCCCCCTCGCTACTGCTCTCCGTAACCGTATCCGATGTGTTCTGCACGTAGTATGTGTCATCACCAGCTCCACCGGTGAGGGTGTTGGCGGCGGCGTTACCGATAATCCAATTCGCAGCACTATTGCCCGTGCCATTGATCGCAGACGAGCCAGTAAGAGTGAGGAT